>JACKQG010000252.1_pt1 | contig 78581 bp, 60 predicted proteins | sample 8237621 | NCBI WGS metagenome assembly JACKQG01 (sample SAMN15677084, study PRJNA649215) | marine metagenome | biome: marine; feature: Black Sea; material: saline water; isolation source: suspended particulate matter (SPM) from the Black Sea western gyre | collected 2013-06-09/2013-06-10 | depth...
GAGGGAGAGGGATTCGAACCCCCGAAGACCTTGCAGCCTTAACGGATTTCAAGTCCGTCGGTTTCAACCACTCACCCATCCCTCCGTAATTTATTATTGTCTACAAAACAAGGTGATTTCTCAAGCTTGAATTGACAGAACTGCAGAGTTTTTCAAAATAATTGCTGACAACATCCATCAAACAATTATTAATGAAACTATTTTCTGCAGTTCCTAAATTTTGCTTTGGGAGTAAAGTTTGATCCTGAAAATATTATTTCTTGAGAGACTGCTCAAAAATTTCCAGAGTTTCAGTGAGCATCTTCCGGGGATTAAAACGTGTTTCTGCATCCAGTCGTGCACCATGACCCAGGCGTTTACAAAGTTCGCTGTCTGCCAAAATTTTTCTCAGTGCTTCTGTCAATGCTTCTGCAGATTTTGTTTTTGTTAAAAATCCGTTTTCTCCATCTCTAATAATTTCCGGAAGACAACCTGTAGGAAAAGCAACAACCGGAGTTGCTGCAGAAAAGAATTCAACCGCCACCCTGCAGATAACTTCTGAATCGACTGAACTAACTACACCCACATCCGAAAACTGCATAAGCTGCCTGATATCTTCACGTTCAGGAATCAGCCGAACATGAGCATCCAGTTTGAGGTTGCTGACAGCACTTCGAAGTTCCAGCATTTCCGGTTCAGTTTCAGCAGTATCCCGGTACGGTATCAAAAGTGTTAAATCCGGAAACTCCTCCAGCAGCTGACTCAAACTCTGAAGCAAAATACGCTGCCCCTTGACCGGCCGGATGCGACCTACTACAGCCAGGACTCTCGCTCTTAGTGGGATTCCAAATTCGCTCCGGAAATCTACCGCAGGCTGCTGAGTTAAATCCGGACACTCAACCGGATAATAAATTGTTTTAATTTTTTCTTTTGAAATAGAAACTGCTTTCAGCAAACGCTCCGCAACTATTTTACCTGCAGTAATATAGTTTGCAGTCCAGTCTTTGTGCATTTTCCTATTCAGCCAATGCTGACTGATTGCTCTGGTGGTGCCGCGGGTTCGAATAACAGGAATTGGATTGTGCTGAGACAAAGAACGCAGTGCACGTGCTGCCAGTACAAATAAAGGGAACCCTTCTGAACGATGTGGATTTATCAGTTCAATCTGCTCTTCCAGCAGAAATTTTTTGAGTTGATGGTAGGCTATAAAAAGACGAAAAGGATTGTTGCTGTTAAGGTCAATGTGAGTCAGCAGACGTAATCCACGCTGCCTGAGATGCTTTTCATTAAGGGAGTCCGGCCGAGTCAGCACGAAGACAGTGTGTCCGGCCTCTTCCAGCAACTGCGCAACTGTGGCCGCATACGCAGCCTCTGCGTTCCACCAGTGAACGTTGCTGCCGATGAGGATTTTCATTAAAATTTTGCGTTGCCGGGCACGCGCGGAAATGGAATAACGTCACGGATATTTTTCATTCCGGTGACAAACTGCACGAGACGCTCAAAGCCCAGACCAAATCCGGAGTGCGGAACAGAACCAAAACGGCGTAGATCGAGATACCAGTCGTATTTTTCCTGCTGAAGCCCATGTTGCTTCATCCTGTCTGAAAGTGCTTCCAGTGCATCCTCACGCTGAGATCCTCCAACAATTTCACCTAAACGCGGAAAAAGTACATCCATGGCTGCAACCGTTTTTCCATCTGTATTTTGCTTCATGTAAAAAGCTTTAATTTCAGTGGGATAATCAATCAGATTGATTGGTTTTTTAAGATGTTTTTCTGTCAAAAATCGTTCATGTTCCGACTGCAGATCAACACCCCACTTAACAGGATATTCGAATGACTCTCCGGATTTCTGCAAAATATCAATTGCTTCAGTATAACTCAGGGTTTCAAATTGAGTTTGATGGATATGTTTCAGGGTTTCCAGCAAGTCCGGTTCGTACATTTTTTGTAAAAACAACAGTTCTTCCTCATGACGTTCCAGACAGACACCAATTACATATTTCAGAAACTCCTCTGTCAACACAAGCATCTGCTGCAAATCAGTAAAAGCCATTTCCGGTTCAATCATCCAGAATTCAGCCAGATGCCGCGAAGTGTTGGAATTTTCTGCACGGAAGGTTGGACCAAATGTATAAACATCAGTGAAAGCCAGGGCAAAAACCTCTGCACCCAACTGGCCGGAAACAGTCAGACTTACATCTGTACCAAAAAAATCTTTTTCATAATCAACTTTTCCCTGAGCATTACGTGGTAAACTTTCCAGTTCAAGTGCAGTCACATGAAACATTTCGCCTGCACCTTCTGCATCATTTGCAGTGATGATTGGAGTCTGAACATAGAGAAAATTTCGTTCCTGAAAAAAACTGTGGATAGCCCAGGAGAGTGTGTTGCGAATCCGAAAAACTGCACCAAGTGTATTTGTCCGTGGTCGCAGATGTGCAATTTCACGGAGAAATTCTAGTGTATGTCCCTTTTTCTGCAGTGGATACTGCTCTCCGGAAGAAGTACCAATGATCTTGACCTCTTCTGCCTGTATTTCAAAAGCCTGTCCCTTGGCAGGTGACTCTACTAACCGGCCCCGAATACTAACTGAAGCTCCGGTTGTCAGTTTTGAAATTTCAGCATAATTTTCCAGTTCCTGATCTGCAACAGCCTGGATTCCGTCCTGGTTTGAACCGTCATAGAGCTGAATAAATGAAATCCCTTTAGAACCGCGGCGGGTACGCACCCAGCCGTTTAGAGTTAGAGTTTGATTGAGTAGTTTTTTATTGATTGTGGAAATGCGCAGACTTGCCATGTTTTTATTGACCACGGAGTTGTTTCGCAACTTCAATTTCTGAATTTTCTACTAACTCAGAAAGTTCATCGACAGTAATCATCATACTTTTCCGGTCAGGCATGATGGCATAAAGATATTTGACATATTCCGGAACCATAGATAAATACTTCTGGTTACGCTCCAACTTAATCTGGCGCACCAGAAAATGCTCGAGCTGTTCCTGTGACATGTTACGCATCACAGTGATAAATGCAGTTGAACACTCCTGTAGTTCTTTGCTGATATCTGTAGGATAAAAAAATTGAAATTGTTTTCTGGATGCAATAATACGTACAAATATCAGCATGATAACACAAACTACTAAGCCGTCAATCCAGTTAACACCCCAAACCCCCATGAAACCGATCAGGAAATAAACTGCACCGGTGATGGAACCCAACAATTGAAGAGTCATCCTGATTTTTTCAACTGCAAGATACTTAAAATTAAAGCGTTTTTCCTGAACAAAAAATGCCATTCCATCTGTAAACTGCGGTGATACCATCACTATTTCCTCAGCCGATGCCAGCTGATTTTCCAGCTCCAGCTCCAGCTGTTTCCTTTTTTCAAGTGCACGATCATTAATAACTTCCTGCATCACAAAACGGCGGGTGGCACGCAACCGTTCAGATAAAACCTCAATGTGTTCGTTTGGATTATCTTCTTCTCCTCCTCCCATGGCACTTGCTTTAAAAGCTCCGCGTTCACCAATATAAGATATTATGTCATCAAACAACTCCTGCATATCAGAAGGAATAAGAGCGCTTCCGGTTTCTTCTTCTGCAATCTTTGACTTTTCCTCCAATTTCATTTCATTACGAATTAAAATTGAAAACAATTTTGCCGCAATTTCACCATTTGACGCATTCAGTTCAACCATCCGTATCATTGTGTTGCCGAATAGTGCAGTATAAGAAGAATATTTTTTTTCTTTAAATTCTATGTCCTCCTTTTCAAGACCATAATAACCCATGATCATTGAATCAATCATCATGTGAATGAATGTGTCATAATCCTCATTGTTGACACTCTGGTTGAAAAGCCCCAACCAACTCAAGGCCGCAAACTTGTCTCCAACTGTCTGAGATTCCAACCAAATCTCAGTTGCATCTATAAAACCTGCAACCTTCTGCGGAGTTCCTGCATTTTCCCAAATATAAGCAGAAGAGTCTGCAGCAGCAGTTTCAGGATCCATCTGCTTCTGGAAGATTACCATTACATCTCTGGCAATCTGCGAAGCAAAATTTTCCGGAAGCTCTTCTACTAATTCTTCTGGTTTTTCATCTGCCATGAGTTATTCAATTCTGAATACAATCTTATTACTGATCAGAATTTGTTTCTAATCAGAAGTACGCCAGTCCCGGCGTTTTAGAATTTCTTCCTGTAAAAGTGCTGTAAATGCAGCAAAGTCTAAAGTCTCACGTTCTTTACTGGCATAGCGCTGCCAGGTTACTGATTGTGCAGCCTGCTCACTTTCTCCTACAATCAGCAGGTTTGGAATTTTGGCAATGGCTGCAGACCTGATTTTTTTACTGAAAGAGTCATGTGAATCATCCAGTTCTGAGCGAACAAATGAACTGTATAAACTGTCGTTCAAATTGTGTGCATATTCATTGAATGCAGGCGCAACAGGAATTACTCGTACCTGTACCGGTGCCAGCCAGGTAGGAAATGCGCCACCATAATGTTCAATTAAAAAAGCCACAAAACGTTCGTGTGTTCCCAGTGGTGCACGATGAATTATTATTGGTGTGTGTTCTTCATTGTCACTGGCAATGTATGTTAATCCGAAGCGTTTACCCATCACCAAATCAAGCTGATTAGTCGATGCAGTTTCTTCTCTTCCAATCACGTTTGTTACTTGAAAATCTATTTTTGGTCCATAAAAAGCAGCTTCTCCGCGAACTGCTTCATAGGGAATCCCTACTTCATCCATGGCTTCTGTCACCAGCTTTTCCGCTTTTTGCCAGAGTTCCGGTTCATCAACAAACTTTCCTGCATCTTGCTCTGCAAGTGAAAGACGCATCCAGAAATCACTGAGACCAAAAAGCTGATAATATTTTGTGTGGAGATTCATGACTTTGATGAACTCTGCTTTTGCCTGTTCAGGTGTGCAGTAAATATGGGCATCATTCATTGTCATGCAGCGTACCCTCAATAATCCTGCCAATTCTCCAGACTGTTCATAACGATAACATGTTCCATATTCTGCCAGCCGTAAAGGTAAATCACGATAACTCCGTGGTTCAGCTTTATAAATCATGTGATGGTGCGGACAGTTCATTGGTTTGAGAAACAAACGTTCACCGTCCATTTCCATCGGCGGAAACATACTGTCCTCATAATAAGGAAGATGTCCGGAGGTATGAAATAAATCTTCTCTGGTAATATGCGGTGTAGATACACGTTTGTAACCAGCTAAAAATTCTGTTTCCTTGGCCAGTTTTTCCAATTCATCACGAATCACTGTGCCATTCGGCAGCCACAGCGGCAATCCTTTTCCTACCTCTTCACTGATGGAAAAATAATGATGTTTACTGTTCAGTTTGCGATGGTCCCGTTCCATTGCCAAACGGCGCTTTTCTTTAAACTGCTTGAGTTCGTCACCTGTCTCAAAAGCAAGTCCGTATACCCTTTGCATCATATTGTTTTTCTCAGAACCCTTCCAATAGGCTCCAGCCAATGAATCAAGGGAGAAACAGTTCTTGGGAATATTACGTGTTGATTCCACATGTGGACCCTCGCACAAATCCCAGAAGGGACCATTGCGATAAAGACTTAGCGTTTCATTTTGTGCAGTCAGATCTTCAACCTGTTCAATCTTATAAGCCTGATTTTCTTTGCTCAGGAGTTTCATCATTTCATCTGCTCCCAACTCTTCCCGCTCAAAAACCTGTCCTGTTTTGATGATATGGCGCATCCGTTTTTCGAGTTTCGGCAAGTCTTCCGGACTCAAGGGTTCAGTCAAATCAAAATCATAATAAAAGCCGGAATCGATTGGCGGGCCAAATCCAAGTTTGGCATCCGGTCGTATTTCCAAGACTGCCTGTGCAAGAACATGGGCCAGCGAATGCCTGATTTTATAAAGTTCAGAATTGATGTCTAATTTTTTCATTAATTACTTTAAATTAATTTGTGATGTTTTTTGTGTTTGTAATTTTAACAATTCAGGCTGCAGGCTGAGCGTCTGCAGCATTAGTCCAGGAAATATCCGGAACAATATCCTGCTGTTCCTTTGCAAAATTTGGATGAACTTCAAGGGCCAGAGCCAGTGCTTCTTTAACATTTTTTACAGCCTTAATTGCCAAACCTTTTTGAATTTCATCCGATATTTCAACCAGGTCTTTCAGGTTTTCTTCAGGAATAAGAACTGTTTTTATCAGACCACGTTTGGCAGCAATTAGTTTTTCTTTCAAACCACCAATTTCTGTAACATGTCCACGCAGTGTAATTTCACCAGTCATTGCAACATCATGCTTGACTGCAATCTTGGTGAAACTGCTGATGATTGCCATCATCAAAGGAAGTCCTGCAGAAGGTCCATCCTTGGGAGTTGCTCCCTCAGGAAGATGAACATGCAGGTCTGTTTTTGCAAAGACAACCTGATCAATGCCCAGATATTCTGCATTACTGCGTACATAAGAAAAAGCTGCTTTTGCAGATTCCTGCATGACATCACCCAGCTTTCCGGTTAGTACGACTTTTCCTGAGCCGGACATTAAACCCACTTCAATCAGCAGCAATTCTCCGCCCATTGATGTGACACCTAAGCCCATGGAAACGCCAACCTCATTTTTTTCTTCACGCATGTCATGCTGAAACTGTGGTACCCCAAGCAGATCATGCACTAGTTTTGGTGTTACAACAGTTGCTTTTTTGTCTTTAGAACGTACCAGACGGGTTACCACTTTTCTGCAGACTTTACCAATTTCCCGCTCCAGATTTCGAACACCTGCTTCTCGCGTATAACCCTGAGTTATTTCTTCAATTGCAGATTTTCTAAAGCGCAGCTGTTTATCTTCCAGCCCATGAAATTTACACTGACGCGGAGTGAGAAATTTTGTGGCAATGTGTTGTTTTTCCAATTCTGTGTAGCCGGATAAATGAATGACCTCCATCCTGTCCAGCAGAGGTCCGGTAATATTTTGGATACTGTTTGCCGTACAGATGAAGAGAATATCTGCTAAACTATACTCAACATCCAGATAGTGATCAACAAAAGTGTCGTTTTGTTCCGGATCAAGCACCTCCAGCATGGCTGCAGAAGGATCACTGATATTGCTTTGATACAACTTGTCAATTTCATCTATCAGCAAAACCGGATTTTTACTTTTGGCTTTTTTAACAGACTGAATAATTTTTCCCGGCATGGCACCAATGTAGGTGCGGCGGTGACCGCGAATTTCAGCCTCGTCTCTGACTCCTCCCAAACTGATACGTACAAAATTACGTCCCAAGGCTCTTGCAATAGATTTTGCCAGTGATGTTTTGCCGACACCCGGAGGTCCTGTCAAACAAAGAATAGGTCCTTTTAATTTGCCTTTGAGTGAGGCAACTGCAATATATTCAACAATACGTTCCTTGACTTTCTCCAAGCCATAATGATCTTCATCCAGAATCTGCTCTGCCTGTTCAAGGTCAAAATTGTCTTCTGTCCGAATCTGCCAGGGCATAGAAATCAACCACTCCAAATAATTGCGTACAACATTGGCCTCTGAAGACATGGGAGACATCATGCTCAGTTTTTTCAATTCTTTCCTGGCTTCAGTTTCTACTTCTTTCGGCATACCTGCTTCTGCAACCTGTTTGCTCAAGTCATCCATTTCAGCTTTTGGATCATCCATCTGACCCAGCTCTTTTTGGATATTCCGCAATTGGTCCTGCAGGAAGTCCTCTTTTTTTGTATCACTGAACTGATCGGTTGCCTCTTTCTTCAACTTTTCTTCAAGTTGAACTGTTTTCATTTCATCTTTCAAGACATTCAATAGTTCCTGCAGACGTATTTCGGGATTCAATTTTTCTAAAAACTGCTGTTTTTGCTCCCGTGGAATTTCCAGCATGGAAATAATACGGTCACTGACAGCTGCAGTCTCCACCTGTTCCAGTGATTCCAGGGCATCTTTATTCAACTTTATTTTGCCTTGATCAGCATTTTTCTTAAATAGTTCCCGTGCCTCATCAACCTTATTCTTCAGCTTTTCCTGATCAATTTCAAAAGCACTTTCGTCAACCGGCTGAACCTGGGCCAGATACTCTTTATCTGCCAATTTTGTGGCCAGCAGTTTTCCTCTTTGACTACCCTCAAAAAGTGCTTTTACTGTACCATTCGGTAAGCGCATCACCTGCAGCACCTTGCCCAGCACTCCAATTTCAAACAAATCGTTTTCCTGCGGATTTTCTATTGCAGAATCCCGTTGGCTTACCACAAATATTCCACGATCACCTTCAAGTGCACGATCCAAAGCATCCATCGATGCCTGACGTCCAACAAAAAATGGCACAGTTGCACCGGGAAATACAATTTCCTCTCTCATCGGCAGCAGAGGGACAATTACAGGTTTAAGTTGAACAGACATTTTATTGATTTTTATTTCAGGGTTCTATAAAGTGCATCAGCATTTCCGTTATTAAGCAATTCTTCAGCCTAAAAACGCTGTTGCAGAAATTTTTCAGGTCTTAAATTTACTTTTTTCTTTTTTCAGGATTTTGAAATGAGTAAGTTAAGTAGAAAAACAATACTTCTGCCAGTGCCAGCAACAGTAAAAAAGAGTAAAAGTGATGCAGATAAAGTGCACCGGCAAGTGTTGCACCGGCAAAATGACCAAAAAACTGTGAAAAATTGTAAACTCCCATCGCAGTACCTTTTGTATCAGCAGTTGTACTACGGGTTACCAGCGAAGGAAAAATTGGTTCAAAAACGTTGAAACCCATGAAAAAGAGATAGAGAGCAACTACAAACCACAAAAGACTGTCCTGATCCTGTCCCAATCCCATAAAGAGCAAAGAAGCCAGCAGCAGCACGATACCAAAAAGCATTACTTCACGAAAACGGTTGCGAACCTCCGCAAAAACTGCAGCCAGCACCATCGACAGTGCACCGGCCAACATCATTGGCAAATATATTTTCCACATTTCTGCACGTTCAAAACCATGCTGGACCAGGATCATTGGAATCAGATAAAAAGTTGATGACAGGCCAGCTCCGCAAACAAAACCGCCCCAGCTGATTGTACGTAATGACGGTACATTCCAGACAATTTTAACCATGCTCCAAAAAGAAGAATGCTCCGGCAGCAGTTGAGTAGCTTCAGGCTCAGGTACTGTAGTCAGGATTAAGATCATACTAACTGCCGATAAAATTGAGATCATCACAAACATACCGTGCAGTCCCAGCCACTCACCCAGAAAAGGAGCTAAACCAAAGGCCACGCCAAAGGCAATCCCGATGCTGACACCCATTGCTGCATTGGCTCGTGTCCTGACTTCAGGTCGGGTCAGGTCTGCAACCAAAGCAAATACAGTTGAACTGATTGCTCCAGTTCCCTGAAGAAAACGTGCTGCAATCATCCAGTAAATTGAATCTGAAAAAGCAGCCATCAGATTGCCGATTATAAAAAGGCTCAAACCTATGACAATTACTTTTTTTCGACCAACACGGTCACCCCACATTCCGAATGGTAGTTGAAGAAGACCCTGTGTCAAACCATATGCACCAAATGCTGCTCCAATTAAAAACGGGGTTGCATCTTCCAAATCCATTGCCAGTACACTGAAAACCGGCAAAAGCAGAAATATGCTGAACATCCTGAAAAAAAGGACTCCGCTCAAACTATAAATACCCCTTTTTTCTACAGACGTAAAAATTGGAGCTTTGGCAGATTTACTCATTAATTTTTTTATTTATTGTTTCAGTTCGTACCTCCTTTTCACAGAGACAAACAAAAAAGTTATCCTAGAATTATGGCAACCCCAATCCTGAAACTCAAGCTTTAGCGAAAACAGAGACCGTGAAATTTTATGAACCAATACATTCAAAAAAATCTTTCCTGCACTGATGCCTGGAGTTTTATCTTGGGAGCAGTACGGTTAAAATATGCTGTTTTTAACAGGATATGGAGTTTAAACTTGATTCACAGCTAAACATAACCTAAGTTTCAAGAAGCTGTACCATTTAGTGATCAGTCTTAAGTTCGGTGCTCACATTCTAAGATATACCTCAGTACCGTCCCGCTCGAAAAACTGCTGACATTTTCTTTGTCTGTCAATACTCAGTGGTCATAAAAAAAACTCATTAAAGTTTCAAAAATAATTGAACTTAGCAAATCTTCTTGAACAAAACAGATGACTGACACAAATCCTGCCACCGTCATAATCAATATCCATGGTTTGCTGGGAGAGCAAGACGTGGTTCAAATTGATTTTGAAGAAGATCTTCTTGCTGAGGAAAGGCAATTTGTTTATGATAATGTAGCCTACGAAATTGTCAGGATCATAAACGAAGATGTTGAATATCCTGTAGTATACGTCGTAATTCTAGATATCCTCAGCCAGACTTGATACTTGACTGAGCCCAGGTAATTCAACAAAATAATGTCAGTATCTCTTAAAAATATTCTCAAAAATATCTGCGTAGACCACTACCCTCTTGAACTGCAGAGTCTTGCCGGTTCCAGTAAGGCACTTGTACTTGCCCTGCTCAGTCAAACACAGCAGCAGAGTGCAGAAAAAGGGAGACCGCTGATTATTGTCTGTGAATCTTTTGATGTTGCAGAAGTTCTACTGAATGACCTCTATTATTTTTGTGGAAAAAAAGGAGTGCATTTTTTTCCATTTTGGGATGTGCTGCCTTATGACAATTTTTCACCTCACAAAGGCTTGGTGGCGCAACGTTTTCAAACACTTGATGCACTGCTCAGTGGAGAATTAAAAATCCTTGTCACAACTCCAAATGGATTAATGCAGCGGTTCATGCCGCAAACCACTTTTCAAAAAAATACTACTTCACTCAGCAGAGAATCCGTCTGCAGTACAGAAGAGATTCGGCAAAAATTATTGTATGCAGGCTACTCTCAAGTTGATGTTGTTGAAGATCAGGGTGAATTCAGTACGCATGGCGGGATTCTGGATGTTTTTCCACTCAATCTGGAAAAACCTGTCAGAATGGAGTTTTCAGACAAAAATGAACTCCTGTACCTCAAACCCTTTGATATCCAATCTCAGCGTACAGTTGAGCCGGAACTGTCTGCATTAAAAATCCTGCCGGGAAGCGAAATTATTTTTAATCCTGAAACCATCCACTACGCCCGTCAAACCCTGCCTGACTACCGCAAAGACTGTTCACCGGAAGTACTGGCCCGTTTAAATGAAAGTTTGCGTAAAAGTGAAAGCTTTCCCGGAATTGAATCTCTTGCTCCACTCTACTATCCCAGACTGAATACACTCTTTGATTACTTACCTGAAGAATACCTGCTGGTAATCAATGAAGAAAAAAATGTTGAACAACGTGCAGAGCATTTTTATCAGGAAGTTTTTATGGAGTACGAACTTAGTCTTCAGCAAAATAAACTTTCTCTTTCTCCTGAGGTCTTATTTTTAACTCACCGTGAACTTGGAACTACACTGAACAAATCGGCACAGGTTTTTTTAAATTCCAAATCAAATCAAAAACAGACAAAAGGCCAGGCTCATCAGTTTCATTTTGCCGACAATCTGGCTTTACGTCAGGGTTTTGAAAACTCAAAAGCAACTTCTGCAGTTGGACACATGATACAGTTGCTACAGAACTGGCACAGAGACGGAGTGCCAATTTTGCTCAGTGCAAAAAACCAGACACATGCAGATAATTTTCAGCAATTGCTGGAAGATCTTGGTTTGGAAACTAAAGTAGCCGGTAGTCAGTTGACTCCGGAATCCTGTCCCTGGCTGGAGTGGATGGAAAACCGCTCAGTTGTTTCTAGCAGCCCAATTCCAATTTTGAGCGGAAATATTTCTGCAGGTTTCCGCAAACTTGATGCAGCAGGTCAGATCCGCTTTATTTTGTTGACTGAAGAAGAAGTTTTTGGCGAGAAAACCAGGAGTCGACGTTTGCAGCGCACTCAAATTCAGCAGGCTGCAGGCAGTCTGGATGATTTGCGTGAAGGAGATCATGTTGTTCATTTGGATTATGGAATCGGACGTTATCAGGGTTTACAGAAAATTTCTGCGGGCGGAAGTCAAAATGAGTTTATGCAACTGATTTATGCACGTGATGAAAAAGTATATGTTCCTGTGGGTAAATTTCATCTTGTGCAAAAATATGTTAATGCTGACGGAACTGCTCCAAAACTGAGTAAACTTGGTGAGAAAGCCTGGAAAAAAACACGGCGGAAAGTGGCCAGTGCAGTTGAGGATATTGCAGAAGAACTGGCAGAAATATATGCGCAGCGAAAAGCCAGTAAAGGTTTTGCCTTTGCTGCAGATGATCACGAAATGCAGGAATTTGAGTTGCGCTTTCCCTTTGAAGAAACTCCGGATCAGCTTGAAGTAATCAGCTCTGTCAAAGAAGACATGGAGAGCAAAATGCCGATGGATCGACTGGTCTGCGGTGATGTCGGTTTTGGCAAAACTGAAATAGCCATGCGTGCTGCCTTCAAAGCAGTTCAAGAGGAAAAACAGGTGGTAATTCTGGTACCTACCACAATACTTGCGCAGCAGCACTATGAAACATTTAGTAAACGCTTTGAGGACACACCGTTTATCATTGAAGTCATCAGCCGCTTTCGATCTGCAACTGAACAAAAAGAGATTCTCAAACGTCTCAGTGCTGGTAAAATAGATATCATCATCGGTACACACCGCCTGCTTTCTGCCGATGTTAAGTTCAAAGATTTAGGCCTGCTTGTTGTGGATGAAGAACAGCGCTTTGGAGTCAAACATAAAGAAAAAATTAAACGTTTTAGAGCAGCAGTTGATGTACTCACACTTTCTGCCACACCAATTCCACGAACTCTGCACATGTCGATGATGGGAATTCGTGATTTAAGTCTGGTAAACACTCCACCTGCAGACCGCAGAGCAGTACGCACCCGCCTACTGCCGGTCAATAATTATATTATTCAGGAAGCAGTCAGTCGAGAAATACGCCGCGGCGGGCAGGTTTTTGTGGTACATAACAGGGTTGAGTCGATTTATGAATATGGACAATTTTTAAAAACTATCCTGCCCAATATCAGCATTGCAATTGGACACGGACAAATGCGGGAGCAGGAACTTGAAAAAGTAATGCTGGATTTTATTGAAGGACGTTTCGATCTTTTACTCTCAACGACCATCATTGAATCCGGACTGGATATTCCAAAAGCCAACACGATCATCATCGATAATGCACAGAATTTCGGACTTTCTCAACTCTACCAACTACGCGGAAGAGTTGGTCGCAGCAACGTACAGGCCTACGCCTATTTACTTGTTCCTGCAGAAAGGATACTGAGTGGGATTGCACATGAACGACTGCAGGTGCTGCAGGATCTCAACGATCTTGGCGCAGGCTTCAAAGTTGCTTCCAGGGATCTGGAAATTCGGGGTGCAGGAAATTTACTGGGTTCAGAGCAATCAGGTCAAATAGCCAGTGTAGGTTTGGAACTATATACGCAGATGGTGGAACGTGCAGTTAAAAAACTGCTGCAGACTGAATCCGGATTGTTACCGGAGGATATCCAACTTCGCCTGGACCATATTGAGCAGGCAATTCCGGAATCCTATATTCGCAGTACAAGTCAGCGACTCTCACTTTACAAGTCAGTCGGGACACTGCCGACAAGAGAAAGCCTGTGGGATTTCCGCAACGGTGTCGAAAACCGTTTTGGAATGCTGCCTGAATCTGTGCTGAACATCTTCAGGAATGCGGAGGTTCGGTTGTGGGGACAACTGCATGGAGTTGAGAAAATTGAACACGACCGCAGCCGTTTGAGGATTCAAGTCAAAGATGCAGCTAAACTTAATCATGAAAAACTGATTGAGTGGCTTTGTGAACAAAATACCGATTTAAGTTATATTCCGGAAAACACACTTGATTTAAAGAATATTCCTGCAGAAATGCCGTCCATCCTCAATGGACTAAAACAGCTTGAAAAAGTTTTTACTGTTTCAAATTAACTGTTTGCAGAAATAACCTTCAACTCACGTTTTTTTTCTGTAAACAACTTACGGAATATAGGATCCGGTGGTATTGAGGTACTTCTGAGCAGGAATTGATACGTGAGCAGTCAGACAAGGATTTATAAGCTGAAAAAGATATTCCGGCTTTTATGCAGGCACACTGGAGACCATTGTGAATTTTTTGTCATCCTTGGCAGTTTTTACCCTTCCTTGGGGAGCAACGGTCTCCTGTGAGATTATCTTGAGTCCGGATTAATGCAATTATCTCACCACTTGACGTCGGCATTCTTCAAGTCTTTAAATAGCTGCTGTAAACTTCCATAAAGCGCAGCATATCGGGCAGCATTCTGAGACTCATACGAAAAGTGTGGGCAATCGGAGAGCTCATGGGCCTGACCAGAATTTTATATTCCTTTAAATATGCAGTTGCTTCTGCAACATTTTCCGGCTCAACCAGCATAAAATTGGCTGCACTTGCATAATACTTAACCTGCTGTTCATCAAAATACTTTTCCAGTGCAGGTTTGCTTTCTTCCATCAAATGCCTGACCACACTCTGCCAATGTTCAGGATGCAGTAATTGTTCACGTGCTGCCAATACTGCAACCAGATTCACATCATACGGTCCGCGTATTTTCTGCAGCTGGACAATATAATCTGCAGCAGCAATTACGTAGCCCAAGCGTAAGCTCGGCAATGCCAGTGCTTTGGAAAAAGTGCGGATGATGATTAAGTTTGGATAACTTACCAGCAGGGGCACACTGGATTTTCCGGTAAATTCGAAATAGGCCTCATCAATCAATACCGGAATGTCCGGAAATGTCTTCAGCAAGTCCTCTATCTGCTCCCGGGAGACTGCTGTTCCAGTGGGATTGTTTGGGTTAATAACTACAATTAAACGGGTTTTTTCGTTAACCGATGCTTTTAACTCTGCCAAAGGAAATTGAAAATCTGCAGGAAATTGTGGTCCAACTACAGAGCAGCCTAACGTTCCTGCAATCTGTCTGAACATTGCAAAACCAGGCTGTACCATTGTCAGTTCGTCTCCGCTTTCCAGCAAACTGCGTAAAATGACGTCAATTGCCTGATCGGAACCGTTTGTAAGCAGCAAATTTTCTGCATTGACTCCGGCATAGTCAGCAAGTTTTTCCAGAAAGTCACCATAAACTGGATATGAATGCACTCGTTTACTGAGAAATTCTGCAATTTTTTTAACAGCAGCTGGATGAGGCGGCAGGGGAGATTCGTTAAAATCCATCAGCAAATGCTCTTCAGGATTTCGATTCTCAAGTGGAGGATCGTAATAACTCATCCGGGAAATTGCATCCCGGACTTTAATGCTCTGCTTCATTGTTGAGTCAGACACAAGTTCTCACTCTCCAATGGAAAACATGTGTTCCAAATCGTGACGCGAAAAAGTATTGAAGGCAATCAAAGTTTCTGTTGCAGTTATACCATTCAGTTCACCAAATTTTCCGGCAATTGTATCTGCAATCTGCTCATTGGTTTTGACTCGGACAATCGCCACCAAATCGTAGCGTCCGGCCACTGAATAGACTTCGGAAACTTCCTGCATATCAACTAATTTTTGCGAAACTTCTTTCATTTGCTGACGTTCTATATTTAAAAGAACCAATGCTGTAACCATGATTATCTCCTGTTATATTGCATAATTATTGTAAACCGTATTTATTGTAACAAAGCTCGTTTTTTTTCAAAAGTGTTTTGTCTGAATTCTGCACTAAAGCAGCAGAGAAGTCCAGCATAAGCTGCAGCAGAAGTCAGTGTGCATCCAACCAGTTATTGCCTTTACCAATTTCAATCAACAACGGCACCTCGAGGGCAACAACATTTTCCATGGTTTCCTTCAGCATTTCACATAGTTCATCTTCCTCTTCTTTGAGTGCATCAAAGACCAGTTCATCATGAACTGTCAGGATCATTTTGGACTGCATTTTCTTTTCACTAAGCCGCCGGTCAACTGCAATCATGGCCAGCTTGATGATTTCTGCCGCAGAACCCTGGATGGGAGTATTTACTGCAGCTCCCTCCGCCATCCGCTTGAGCAGTCCCCTCGTGTTAATCTCAGGCAGGTAGCGTCTCCTGCCAAAAATAGTTTCTGAAAAACCTTCTTTACGGGCCTCTGCCAGAAATCGTTCCTGCAGGGCATGAATGGTACTGTATTTCTGAAAATAACGTTCTATAAATTCTTTTGCTTCTGCTTTTGTGGTTTTAGTTACAATTGAAAGCCGTTCCGGACCCATCCGGTAAATCAGGCCGAAATTGACTTCTTTGGCACGGGAGCGCATTTCACGAGTCACCTCTGCTTCCGCAACCTTGAAAATTGCAGCAGCAGTGAGTGCATGAATATCCAGGTTGCGGCGGTAGGCATCCATGAAGGTTGGATCCTTCGAATAATGGGCCACAACCCGCAACTCGATCTGACTGTAGTCTGCAGAAATCAGTATTTTTTCGCTGCCGGAAGCAATAAAGGCCCGGCGAATGCGGCGTCCTTCACTACTGCGGACCGGAATATTCTGCAGATTTGGATTCTCTGAAGAAAGACGTCCGGTTGCCGTTCCGGTTTGCTGAAAAGTGGAATGGATACAACCGCTGTCTGCATGAACATAAGTTGGCAGCTGATCAACATAGGTGTTTTTAAGTTTATTAAGTGTACGGTAACTCAAAATAGTTCGCGGCAGTTCATCTTCGGCTAATTTTTCTAAAGTTTCCTCGTCGGTCGACATGCGGTTGCCCAGCTTTATTTTTTTGGGCTTGACCTTAAATTTTTCATGCAGACGCAGTTTTTCATAAATTATATTCTGCAGTTCAATTACGGAATTCGGATTAAACTCTTCACCGGCCTGTTCAACTATTTTTTGCCGCAATTCCTGCAGGCGGCCTTCAAATTCAAGTGCAATTTTTCCCAGACCAGCAACATCCAGCCTGACTCCAGCCAGTTCCAGCTTAGCCAAAGTAGTCGCCAGCGGAATTTCAATATTCTGAAAAGCACCCTCCATTCCGGTTTGTTTAAGTTGTGCGGCAAGCAGCAGCTGCAGACGCAGGATAATTGCAGCATCTTCGCAAAACTGAGGATGATCGTCTTGATCCGGCTCCTCAAACATTGAAAGTTGACTCTCTGCAGGCAGTGACTGCTCAGTATCTTTTGTTTTACGCTGTAAATTCAACTTGCGGCCCAGAAGATAATCTAGTTCGTAGCGCCTGAGCAGAGGATCTGTCATGTGTGCAGCCAGCATAACATCTGAAACCGTTCCCTGCATTTCAAAGCCGAGCTTTGAAAAAAGCTGTATTGTTTTTTTTAAACCGTGAAAGATCTTTGGATTTGCAGCAGACTCCAGCATTTTTTTTACTTCAGCAAACAACTCTGTTGACTGTGAATCCGGCTGACTGAAATCAAGAAAAATGCTGTTCTCCGGTTCTGCACAAATTGCCAGTCCCAAAAGCTGCAAATCCAGCTGATGCTGCCCCGATGTTTTGAGAGCAAGTGCCAGAGGCTCTCCCTGCGGAATATTCTGCAGGTATTTTTGAAACTGTTGTGGTGTTTCAATAATTGAACATTCCAACTCCAAAACACTGCTGACCTTTTCCGTTTCTGCTGCAGATTGGTATTCCTCTTCTTTATCCTTTACAACATTCGATTTATCCTGCGTTTCTTCATGCCGTTTCAGGTTTCCTGCAGCCTTCTTCCTGTGCAGACGGTTGAGCAGTGTGTTGAACTCCAGTTCCTCCAGCAGGGCAAATAACTGTGGATTGTCATACAAATCAGTTTCACCAAGATGAACATCTTCAAGAGTGAATGCCAACGGTACACGGCAGTCAATGGTAGCCAGTTCTCTGGACAAAAGAGCACTGTCATGACCTGCAGCCAGTTTTTCTTTGAGACTTTTTCCACTAACATTTTCCAGATTTTCGTAGACCGTTTCGATGTTGCCGTATTCTGCAATCAGCTTCATTGCAGTTTTTTCACCAACTCCACGTACACCAGGAATGTTGTCTGAAGAGTCACCCATCAGTCCCAGCATTTCAATCACCTGTTCCGGAGCACAGCCAAATTTTTCAAATACACCCGGAATTCCAAGACGCTCGTTGCGGTGATTCAACATCACTATTTTTTCTGTTACCAACTGCATGTAATCTTTGTCACTGGTAACCATAACACCCTCAATTTCAGCTTCTCCGCAGAGTCTCATCAACGTTCCAACAATATCATCTGCTTCAAATCCTGGTAAAATCAGATAGGGCAAATTAAGTGCTTCCACCAATCTTGGCAAATACGGCAGCTGCTCAACCAGATCTTCCGGCATTTTTTCTCGGGTCGCTTTATAATCAGGAAATCTCTTATGACGAAAAGTTGGCTCCGTAGAATCAGAAGTCACTGCCAGATAATCCGGCTTTTCTTCTTCAATAATTTTGACCAGCTGCATCAAAAAAGCCCTGATTCCACTTGTATTCAAACCTTTTGAATTGATCAGCGGAGTCCGGATCATGGCAAAATAACCGCGGTAAAGCACTGCCATCGAATCTACTGCAAATAGTTTAGACATATAAAATTGAAAAAAGTGATAAAATGAAATAAATTAAGCAACAAAGTCACGATAGCGGCTGACCTGAACTAAGCAGGGAACAATTTGCACAGAGGGTGCATCAACCACAGCAACATTTTTTTATCTCGAATATTGCTTGCTGAAACAATCGTATTTTGTCTTCAATGCTACTTTTACGCTACCATATTCTCAGCTTTTTTGTCGCACTAATAATAGTGTTCTTCAGTGGAGTCTGTTCTCTGCAGGCTCAGACAGGAGAGCTGCGGCGTCCAGGACAGGGCATTCGTAATTTAGGCATGGGAAATACGGGAATTGGTCTTAGTTTTGACGAAAACGCTCTTTTCTATAATCCGGCAGGTCTTGCAAGTGTTGATACAATTCTGATCGGCTTTCCTTTTTTATGGGAGATTTCAAATGATTCCATCGACCTGATCAAAGACATTTCCAAACTCAGCGGAGACTCTGCAACAGCAGATACTGTCGAATTACTGATGGGTAAACGTGTACATTTTCGAAGTTTAGTTGATTTAAACTTGGTCATGCCCTTTGGTGAACTGCTAACTTTTGGTATTGCCAGCGGCCTCGAAACTCAGTTTGATTTAGGAGTCCGCAATCCTGTTGCCATTGAAATCGACTTTGGGTTTCGACTCGACAGAATCCAAACTATGGCAGTTGCACTTCCAGTTGCACGCGGACGCTGGCTGGTTGGTGCAGGGATCGAAACGATTGAGCGCTGTGATATTCCATTAACTTCTGTCACACTCGGTACAATCTTGACCAGCTCCAATCTCAGCAGTTCCTTCGGCAGCTGCAAACTTACAGATCTTAAACGTGCACAAACTTTCAATTTTGGTTTCCAAAAACGGCTGGAAACCGCATCTGCTTTAAAAATGAGCTGGGGCTTTGCTATTAAAAATCTTGGCGGGCTCAAGTTCAAACGTGCAGACGGTGAGACAAGTCCGGCCGATCAATTTCCGGAATACAGTACTGGCCTTTCCTGGCAGCCTTCATGGGGTCCGGTCAGGTTGCTCTATGCAATTGATCTGCGCGACATTACAATGAAGCATGCAGATGATACTACCTGTCAGGCTAAAAAAAGCTCAAAATGCTACTGGAAGCGACTGCACATTGGCACTGAATTTGGAATATTTCCCATTGATTCCGGTGCCAGTACAATTGCAGTCCGGGCAGGATTCAACCAGGGTTATTTCAGCTATGGATTTGAACTGAACCCCTTTATATTTTTTCGGGGTCTCAATATTCAGTATGCGATTTACAAGACTGAAACCGGAGCACAAATCGGAGACCGTCCTGATAAACGACGTGTCCTGCAAATAAATTTTGGATTTTAGCAATGCAAATTCAAGCACAGAAAAAAATGAAATTTTTGCTGCAGCTTTCTCTTTGGAAATTACTACTTCTGCTTTTACTTGTTCTCTCTGCCTGTGGTGATCTGGTAAGTGAGTCCGATACAGGTGCCTGCAACAATGCACTTGATGCCAGAAATTATACCAAAGCACTGTCGGTATGTACTTCAAGAAAAGATAAAGCTTCAGCATATATGGGTATAGCTGGCTACGATATCGTAAATTTGTTAAAATCATCCGGAACATCAACCACAGCCTATACTGCACCTTCTGGAGTGAGTTTAGGTACAGATGATGTTTCCGGAGCATCAATTTTGAATATTCTCCAGTTGAGTGTGGCAAAAATTGCTGATGCAGCAACACGTGCAACTGCAATTACAAATTCAAAAACAAATCTCGATAGTGCGTCTGCGCTTCTGCATCCTTATCTGAGTGATAACAGTTCACCTTTGAGTACAGATGAAATATTCCTGGACACTTTTGCAATTGCATTTGCAATGCAGTTAAACCAGTTAATTGTTTATGACAATGCAACTACCAGTACCAGCTCTGCCCCAAGCGGTTCTGCGGGCGGCCTGACCTGTCCTGCTGTTAGCGGTGCAGACGGCAGTGAAGCACAGGTAATGCTCATTGCAATGGACGGTCACCTCTGGTCTTCAGAAAGAGACGGAATGCAGTGTACGCGCATGAAAAATGCAATTGATGCTCTCAGTGAAAGTGATCAGGCTGCAGTTTTAATAGAATTAAGCACCTGGGCTTCCGCTGGCGGTCTGCTGCCTTCTGCAATTAGGACCGCAGTTTGTGACCCACTCGCTTCTCTGACTTCTTATCTCACCAAACTGGGTGAATCCACTGCAAAACTAACTCTTTCAGGTGACAATACAAAGGCCATTACAAATGCACAAACATCCACCAACACCTTACTCAAAACTGTAGGTTGCAAAGAATAACTGTACTGCTCCATAAAAATAAATTTTGCTTCCAATTAAATAATGAGACATTCTAAAAATAATTCTAACCCAGGTATTGATGACTGGGAAAAACAGGCTGAACAGGAATTAAAAGGTAAACCTCTTTCTTCAATTAATTGGGAAACGCCGGAGGAGATTGAGATCAAAGCTTTTTATTCTGCAGAGGATCTGGAAAAATTCGGCTACAAAGAAACTCTTTCCGGTTTCTTTCCCTTTACCCGCGGCCCACGTTCGACGATGTATGCAGGACGTCCCTGGACAATTCGGCAGTATGCAGGATTTTCAACTGCAGAAGAATCGAATGCCTTTTACCGTAAAAATTTAGCAGCCGGACAAAAAGGGCTCAGCGTGGCTTTTGATCTTGCAACACACCGCGGTTATGATTCCGATCATCCGCGGGTCGTGGGCGATGTCGGCAAAGCAGGAGTTGCCATTGATTCAGTGGAAGATATGAAAATCCTGTTTGAGCAAATTCCGCTCAACCAAATGTCAGTTTCAATGACCATGAACGGCGCAGTTTTGCCGGTTTTGGCAGCCTATATTGTGGCTGCAGAAGAACAGGGAGTTGAGCAGGAACAACTCAGCGGCACAATTCAAAATGATATTCTCAAGGAATTCATGGTCCGCAACACCTACATTTATCCACCGTCTGCATCAATGCGTATTATAGGAGATATCATCCAGCACACCAGTGCAAAAATGCCGCGCTATAATTCGATCAGTATCAGCGGTTATCACATTCAGGAAGCCGGAGCAACAGCCGTGCAGGAACTGGCTTTTACTTTAGCAGACGGACTGGAATATGTGCGGGCCGCTTTGGAACGTGGAATGCCGATTGACAGTTTTGCACCGCGTCTTTCTTTTTTCTTTGGAATCGGTATGAATTTTTTCATGGAAATTGCCAAATTACGTGCAGCACGTTATTTGTGGGCCAACATGATTCAACCCTTTGGACCTGAGAAAACGCAATCCATGATGTTACGGACTCACTGCCAGACTTCAGGCTGGAGCCTGACAGAACAGGATCCATACAACAACATTGTGCGGACAACCATCGAAGCCCTTGCTGCAACACTTGGTGGAACACAGTCTCTGCACACCAATGCTTTTGATGAAGCACTTGGTCTGCCCACCGAAACTTCTGCACGAGTGGCCCGGAATACACAGTTGATTCTACAGGAAGAAGCCGGAATCCCACACGTTGTTGATCCGTTTGGCGGTTCATATTTTATGGAATCGTTGACTAATTCACTGATTGATGAAACCACAAAACTGCTGGCTGAAGTGGAAAAACTGGGAGGTATGACAAAAGCAGTTGAATCCGGGATGCCCAAGCAAAGAATTGAAGCTGCAGCAGCACGGAGGCAGGCTCTGATTGACCAGGGAGAAGAAGTAATTGTCGGCGTCAATAAATATCGGGCAGAAGAAGCAGAGGCAGTTGAAGTTCGTCAGATTGACAACACTGCAGTCCGCAATTCCCAAATAGAGCGTTTGCAGAGAGTCCGCAAAAACAGGAATCAGCACCAAGTCGAAACTGCTTTGCAGGCACTGACGCAGGCAGCAGAATCCACAAACGGATCCGAAACGGAAAATTTACTGGCCCTCTCAATCGAGGCCATGCGGGTCCGGGCAACTGTCGGAGAAGTTTCTGCAGCACTGGAAAAAATATGGGGACGCTACAAGGCTCCGATTCAGTCCATTTCAGGAGTTTATGCAGGAGCATTTCCGGACCAGCAGGAAATTGCAGCGGTACGTCAAGAAGTTAATTCATTTGCAAAAATAGCTGGGAGGCGTCCGCGCATTATGGTTGCCAAAATGGGACAGGACGGACATGACCGCGGCGCAAAAGTGATTGCCACAGCATTTGCGGACCTCGGTTTTGATGTGGACATTGGACCCTTGTTTCAAACACCAGAAGAAGTGGTTAAGCAGTCAATCGAAAACGATGTGCACGTAATTGGAGTTTCATCACAGGCTGCAGGACACAAAACTCTCATTGAACAGTTGATGAATAATTTGCGTCAGGAGAATGCTGCTGATATCGTGGTTGTTGCAGGAGGAGTGATTCCTCCGCAGGATTATGATTTTTTGAAAAAGCTGGGAGTTGCCTGTATTTTTGGACCAGGTACTCCGATTCCACAGGCTGCACGAGAGGTCTTGTCGGCAGTTGAAAATAATTTAAATAGCTAAAACCTCAGCAAAATGGAGCAAAATACAGTACCTGATCTGGAAGAAATTCTTCAGGGAAACCGCCGCGCAGTTGCCAAAGCAATCACTTTGCTGGAAAGTACCAGACCTGATTCTCTGCAGCAGGGACAGGCTCTGCTTGAGTCGTTATTACCACATGCAGGTAAGTCTCTGCGGATTGGCATAACCGGAGTACCAGGTGTTGGAAAAAGTACTTTCATTGAAGCATTTGGATTGTATTTAATTGAGCAGGGAAAACGGGTTGCCGTGCTGGCTGTTGATCCCAGCAGTCCAATTACAGGTGGAAGCATCATGGGTGATAAAACACGCATGAGTGAACTGGCACTGCATCCTCAGGCTTTTATCCGCCCCTCTCCTTCTTCCGGAATGCTGGGTGGTGTTGCCAGAAAAACGCGTGAAACTGTTTTGATTTGCGAAGCTGCAGGCTACGATATTATTATTGTCGAAACAGTTGGAGTTGGTCAGTCTGAAACTTTGGTTGCTTCAATGGTGGATCTGTTTTTACTGCTGATGCTGCCGAATGCCGGTGATGAACTGCAGGGTATTAAAAAAGGTGTGCTGGAACTGGCAGATCTGGTTGTAATCAATAAATCCGATGGTATACAGGAGTCTCTGGCAATAACTGCACAAGCGGAATACCGCAAGGCACTGCACCTGCTTTCTCCTGCCAAAACCAGCTGGACTCCACAGATTTTACGCAGCAGTGCCCTGGAAAAACGGGGGATGGATACAATCTGGGAATCTGTCAACGACTACCAAAACGCACTTCAGAAGTCTGGTGAGTGGTTAGAACAACGACAAGCACAAACCGGAAAATGGCTCTGGTCACTGGTGGAGGAAGCATTACTGAATGATTTCCAAAAACATCCCGCTCTGCATGACCTGATTCCTGTACTGGAAACTGCAGTCAGTTCCGGAAAAATACTGCCTACAACTGCAGCCGCACAACTGCTGGAATCCTGGCAGTCACGCTAAATAATGTTTTTAATCCGTTCCGAATTTGATCCGGAATCCAGCAGAATTTTTGGAACATGATGGATAATATTTTTTTAGAATTATATTTCGTGTACCCCAAATTATGTATTCATTAGCAGAAAAAAATTAAGTATTGTGTCCCACTTAATTTTCAAATATTATTCCAAAGACGGATCTTCTTTTTCTCTTGGAAATGTAGACAATTTTACTGTTGGTTACAGTACAACTCTTGACTGCAGTAATTGATATTGTAAAGTTACAGAATCAACTAATATCACAGGGTTACTGCTCGACTCTCATTTATAATTCCAGCGGTTGGCAAGCCTTGCTGGCTAGAATAATAGTGGACAGAAAAAAGTGAAGTGCTGTACATTCATTAGAGCCTGAATAGTATTAAATGAGTATGTGAAAGTGATTGTATCAGTTAATGATGAAATGGGCTCAATGCTATTGAGGTTTTTTTTTGCTTTGGATGTTTATTGAAAATTGATGCTCGTTAAAATTGACATCATTGACGATAAATAAATTGATGAAAGTAAAAAAAGGGAATCAAGAATGACGGAGATCAGGCGGCGACTGGAAAATCCAAAGGATCTTAAGTAGCTGGCTCCCCAAGCCGGACTCGAACCAGCGACCCGATGATTAACAGTCATCTGCTCTACCAACTGAGCTATTGGGGAACAATATCAGCTTTGTTTGCTTAAATAAAATTAAATGATTTTGTTTAGAGTTTCAAGATATTTTTAATCAAACACTATTTTAAGCTACTGCTTAGCAGGAATAACTTGCAACAGCAATTTAAATTACGCTATAATTACGAGATTGCGCAATTTATTATTACTTTGTTTTCGGCATGAAGCTTGAACGTTAAAGAACTCCTGCAATGTTGCTTCCTGCTTGCTAACATTCTGGGACAAAACACGGTCTGCCTCCACACAACTTTGAACAAACCGGAAAGTCACCAGAAACAAAAACAAGAATGACCGCCAAAACTTCCCGCAAAACCGAATCTCAAGACATGCTGAATGCCAGAATGCACAACCGCCCAATCGCGATTGTCGGCATGTCTGCATTGTTTCCTGACGCCCCAAATTTACATCAGTACTGGGACAATATTATCAATAAAATTGACAGCATCATTGATGTCCCAAAATCACGCTGGAATATTGAGGATTATTACGACATGGACTCCGATGCACCGGACAAGACCTACTGCCGACGCGGCGGTTTCCTGCCGGACATTGATTTTAATCCAATGGAGTTTGGAATTCCACCAAACATTCTGGAGGTCACCGATGTAACTCAACTGCTGGGACTGCTCGTTGCAAAATCTGCAATGAAAGATGCCGGTTATGGAGAAACAAGTGATGAAGTGCTGGATGCAACAGGTGTGATACTTGGAGTGACTTCAGGTTTAAAACTGCTGGGTTCCCTGACTTCACGGCTGCAGTATCCAATCTGGGAAAAAGTTTTACGGCGCAGCGGTGTCTCAGAAAGTGATACCGGAAAAATTATAGAAAAAATAAAAAAGGCTTATGTCCGCTGGGAAGAAAACTCCTTTCCTGGACTGCTGGGAAATGTAATTGCCGGACGAATTGCCAACCGCCTCAATCTCGGTGGTACAAACTGTACAGTTGATGCTGCCTGTGCCAGCTCATTCAGTGCCATGAAAATGGCAATCAGCGACTTGTTGGAATACCGCTCGGAAATGATGATTGCCGGCGGTGTTGATGCAGACAATTCGCCCTTAATGTACATGTGTTTCAGCAAAACGCCAGCTTTCACTAAAGGCGATAATCCCAAACCATTCGATGAGGATTCCGGTGGTGTGATGATTGGTGAAGGCATGGGAATGGTCGTGCTTAAACGTCTGGAAGATGCTGAACGGGACGGCGACCGCATCTATGCAGTTGTCAAGGGTGTCGGCACATCCAGTGACGGAAAATTCAAAAGCATTTATGCACCGCGTTCCGGAGGTCAGGCCAAAGCTCTGCGCAGGGCATATGAAGATGCTAATGTGGAGCATTTGAGCATTGGTATGCTTGAAGCACACGGAACCGGAACTGCTGCAGGTGATGCTGCAGAATTTGAAGGCTTAAAAGAAGTATTTGCAGAAACTGCTGCAAAAAAATCTGGTTATCCGGATTTCCAGCACATTGCACTCGGCAGTATAAAATCTCAAATTGGACACACCAAAGCTGCTGCAGGAATTGCCGGTTTGATCAAAACAACACTTGCCCTGCACCACAAAGTTCTCCCTCCAACAATTAATATCGCACAACCCAGTAAAAAGCTGGGTATCGAAAACACTCCTTTTTATCTAAATACAGAACCTCGTCCATGGATCACTGATGGTGAACCAAGACGTGCAGGAGTGAGTGCCTTTGGATTTGGCGGAACTAATTTTCATTATGTTTTAGAAGAATTTCAGACAGAACACAGCTCTGCATTCCGGATGCACAAAACGCCGCAGTGTGTTTTCCTCTCGGCTGCTACGCCAAAAGAACTGGACAAAGCCTGTAACGATTTACTCTCGGAATTAGCAACAGAAGGTGCAGCAGAACGTCATCATAAATTACTGGAAAGCTCACGGAAAAATTCGATTCCTAAAAAACATGCCCGCCTGGGATTTGTAACAGAATCTCTGGAAAACACAGTGGAACTGCTGGGACAGGCGATTTCTACACTTGAAAGCAAAACAGCTGATGCTGAATGGAACGTCAAAGGTATCAGCTACCGTGAAAAAGCCCTCGAAACAAAAGCAAAAGTTGTTGCTCTTTTTTCCGGACAGGGTTCGCAGTACATGAATATGGCAAAGGAATTATTTTTTAATTTTCCTGTCATGACTGCACCATACAGGGCACTGGACAAACTTTTTACAGAAAAAAACGGCAGCACTGCCGCAGCCAGACCTTTATCTGATTTAGTATTTCCAATTGCAGTTTTTGATGAAGAGCAACTTGAGGCACAGCAGGCACAACTGCAGCTGACCGAAAATGTACAGCCCGCAATAGGTGGAATCAGTGCCGGACTTTTCCGGATTGCCCGTGATGCAGGACTTCAGATTGATTTTGCAGCAGGACACAGTTTTGGCGAACTGACTGCACTCTGGGCAGCAGGAGTGCTGGCTGAAGAAGATTATTACAAACTGGCCTATGCCCGCGGACAGGCAATGGCAGCACCGGATGATCCGGATTTTGATGCCGGCAGCATGTTGGCAGTGATGGGCAAGGTTGAGAAACTTGAACAGGATCTCACTGATTTTCCTGATGTCGTAATGGCAAATTTGAATTCCAAAAAGCAGGTTGTGCTGGCAGGACCAACTGCAGACATTTTGAAAGCACATGATGCACTCAAAGCCAAAAAATACACGGTTGTAAAACTTCCGGTTTCTGCAGCATTTCATACTCCGTTGGTTGGTCATGCACAGAAGCCCTTTGCAAAAGCAATCCGCTCTGTAAAATTCAATAAACCTCAGGTTCCGGTTTATTCTAATGCGACTGCAAAAGCATATCCTGCGACTGCAAAAACAATTCAAAAACAACTTGAATCACATATCCTGAATTCAGTCCGTTTTCGTGAAGAAATCGAAAATATACATGCTGACGGCGGCCGGATTTTTATTGAGTTTGGTCCCAAGAATGTTTTGACCAAATTAGTCGATAATATTCTTGCCGGAAAAGAATATACTGCTGTTGCTCTGAATGAGAATCCCAAGAAAGACAGTGATCAACTGCTACGGCAGGCAATGGTCAAACTCTGTGTGATTGGACTGCCACTGCAGAATTTTGATCCATTTGCACTGCCTGCACAGGAAGCGCCGGTCAAAAAATCTCCCATGAATATCAGTCTTAACGGTACAAATTATGTCAGTGAGGCAACACGTCAGGATTTCGAAAATGCACTGAATGACGGTTTTCAGGTGAATAAACCGGCTGCTGCTCAAATTTCAAATGCTGCAGCAATTACTACTGAAGCGACAACTGATTCCGACAGTGAAATATCGGTACCGGCTGCTCTGCCTTTGAAAACTGAAGCAGCAAAACAAGGACCCGCAAATACTATTACTATGAGCAAGCAACAATCTACTCCTCAACAAAATGCTGCACCTGTCCGGACACTGGAAACAGTTGAACAAAATCTCTCCGGATTTTACCTGCATCAAAACGAAACCTTACAGGTCCACCGGCAATATCTGGATCAGCAGGCAGAATACGCACGAACCGTTTACCAGTTGATGCAGCAACGGATCGAACTTGCAGCACAAGGTATCGCAATTCCACAGGAAGTTGATCAGCAGATGCAGATGTTCCATGCACATCAGAGTGATACATTAAGGGTGCACGAACAGTACTTAGGTCAGCAGTCAGAACAAACTCAATCTGCTTTAAAAATCACATCACAACAAATGGGCAGTTCTGCTCAACTACTGAGCTCTGCTCCTGCAGTTGCTCCGGCTGTTCAAAAACCGGCCGCAATTGCGGTACCTGTATCCGCACCTGTCACGGCAGCTCCAATGCCTGCTCCGGTACAAACTCCTCCGGTTTCAATACCAAGCCCTGCAGCAGACAAACCGCAGCCGGCAGTAATTTCTCAGCCTGTGAACAAACCAGCAGCAGTAGTTTCAGCAGTCTCTGCTGAAGACGTAACTGCAGCAATGCTCGCAATTGTTGGTGAAAAAACCGGCTACCCACAGGAAATGCTCGAACTGAGTATGGATATGGAATCAGATCTTGGAATTGACTCCATCAAACGGGTTGAAATTCTTGGTGCAGTACAGGATCAGCTTCCTGAACTGCCGGAAGTACCCGGTGACGAGTTGGCGGAAATGAGGACTCTTGGGGAAATTGTGACACGTCTGCAGAGCAAACTTGGAGGTTCTGCTGCGGAACAGACACCGGTAACGATTTCAGCTGCAGCACCTGCAGCAACTGTGGCAGCAGTTTCGACAGTCTCTTCTGAAGACGTAACTGCAGCAATGCTCGCAATTGTTGGCGAAAAAACCGGTTATCCACAGGAAATGCTCGAACTCAGCATGGACATGGAGTCAGACCTTGGAATTGATTCAATCAAACGGGTTGAAATTCTTGGTGCAGTACAGGATCAGCTTCCTGAACTACCGGAAGTGCCCGGTGACGAATTAGCGGAAATGAGGACTCTTGGCGAAATAGTAACGCATCTGCAAAGCAAACTCGGCGGCAATTCGGCTGAAACTGCAGCTGAAATTTCGTCTCCAGAAACAACTCCGGATTCAGCTTTAAACACTGCTTCGTCTGCAGCTGACACTCAGTCAGATCCCGGTCCGGTTTTTATGTCTATCATTAGTGAAAAAACCGGTTATCCTGCAGAAATGCTGGAACCGAGTATGGACATGGAAGCAGATCTTGGTATTGATTCAATCAAACGTGTTGAAATAATGTGGGCACTGCAGGAACAGTTTCAGGATTTACCGCAAATTGCTGCAAATGATATTGCAGAACTGCGGACTGTTGGTCAAATAATTGAGCACATTAAAACTCTTTTACCTGTATCTGCAGGTAATGCTGCTCAAAACGAAACTGCACTAAGTTCAACACCTGAACCTGCTGCGACAACATCAGTTTCTTCCGGCGGAAATGGAAACGGCAGTGCTGCTACAGGTACCTCAGACTCTGCCCCCGGTGAAATAGCACCCGCACTGCTGGCAATCATTGCCGAAAAAACCGGTTATCCTGCAGAAATGCTGGAACTGAATATGGACATGGAAGCAGATCTTGGTATTGATTCAATCAAACGTGTTGAAATAATGTGGGCACTGCAGGAACAACTCCCCCATCTTCCACAGGTCAGCGGCAGCGAAATTGGAGAACTGCGAACCTTGAAGGAAATTGTTGAACATTTGAATTCTCTTGCACCGTCTGAAGGCGGTGGAACTGCAATTATTCCTGCACCTGTTTCTGCAGATTCAGACTCTGTAAAAAAAAACTCCTAAAAAAGAGTTCTGAGTTTTCTGTCCCTGAACATCAGGTCACTCTTGCCCTCGCACAGGCAGTTCCACTGGCTGTTCCGGATGTCCTGCAGACTGAACTTCCGGAAAATCCTCTGTGTTTAATCACCGATGACGGTACTTCATTAGCACCTGCTTTAGCAAAAGCTTTGAACAACCGCGGCTGGTCTCCAATCATTCTGCGTTACTCCGGAATTTCTGCACTTGCTGAAAAAAAACGCAGCAACTTTGCCAAAGGAACTCCGCTGCATGAGCTCTCTTCTTCTGCAGAAGAAGAGATTGCATCCACACTCCAAAACCTGACAGAAAAATACGGAAATTTCGGCGGATTCATTCACCTGCATCCTGCGGCTAATACACCTGCTGAAACGAAACTCGAAGATGGTGCCAATGCATTGCTCAAGCAGGCTTTTCTGACCACAAAATATATCTGCAGTTCCCTGAAAACTGCCGGAAAGTCAGGAACAAGGCGTAGTCATTTTCTGGCAGTCGGCCGTCTGGACGGTGAACTTGGAATGGGCAGCAGACAATTTTCTGCAGTCAGCAGCGGACTTTCGGGTTTGATCAAAACTGCTGCTGTTGAATGGCCCGAAGTTTTTTGTCGTTTCATAGATCTGCACCCACAGTTAAATGCAGATGCTGCTGCAAACTATGTTCTGCAGGAACTTCTGGATCCTGATTTACGGATCCAGGAAGTTGGCTACCTTGGTAACACAAAATCTGCTGCCGAAAGGATGACCGTTCAACCACAGAAAATTCGCGATTTAACTACTGTAAAAAACAGTAAATCTTTAAATGCAAAATCTGTTTTTCTAGTCAGTGGCGGAGCAAGAGGTGTGACTGCAGAATGTGTTGTTAAACTTGCTGAAGTTCAGCCCTGCAGTTTCATCCTGCTCGGTCGTTCTCCACTGGCAGAAGAACCGGAATGGGCAACTGCAGCCGGTGCAGATCAGACAAAACTCAAGCAGGCAGCAATGCAGGTTCTGCTGTCTTCAGGAGAGAAAGCTACTCCGGCAAAGGTCAATCAAATGGTTGGCAAAGTAGAAGCAGGACGCGATATCAGGAAAAATCTGGAGCGTATCCGGAAGAGTGGCGGACAGGCAGAATATGTGAGTGCAGATGTAACTGATGCAAAAAACCTGAAATCTGCAATTGCTCCGCTGATTAAAGAGTTTGGTGCAGTTACCGGAATTGTGCACGGTGCCGGTGTTCTGGCAGATAAGTTGATTGAGAAAAAAACTGCAGCGGATTTTGATGCGGTCTGTTCCACCAAAATAAACGGAATTGCTGCGCTCTTAAAAAGCATTAATCCAAAAAAACTAACTCATTTACTTTTATTTTCTTCTGCTGCAGGATTTTACGGTAACGCAGGTCAGTCGGATTATGCTATTGCCAATGAAGCACTGAACAGGATTGCACTCTTATTTAAACAAAATAATCCAAAATGCCACGTTTGCTCTTTCAACTGGGGCCCCTGGGAAGGCGGAATGGTCACTGCAGAATTAAAACGGCTTTTTGAGCAGCGAAACGTAGAGGTGATTTCTGTAGCAGACGGTACCCGGGTCTTTGTTGAAGAAGTGACTTCTGCAGGACAGCAGAATCCAATTCTACTGATCGGCAACTCAATGGTGGTTCCAAGTGAACCTGAAGACGGACTGCGGAACTGGCAAATTTCCCGTAAAGTAAATTTATCTGCGAACCCAGTTTTTGAAGATCATGCAATCGGCAGCACTCCAGTTTTGCCTGCAGTCCATGCAATGTCCTGGATGACGGATGTCTGTGAACAGGAACTGCCGGGATTCAGTTTGTCCAGCTGCAGTGATTTTAAGGTACTGAACGGTATTAAATTTGATGAAACTCTGGCTGCAGAATACCAGTTGGAACTGCAGGAAGTTGAACGGAAAAACGGAAATTTCAGTGATATTGAAGTGAAAGTCTCCAGCCTTTCTGGTTCCGGAAATTCTGCTTCTAAACGTCCGCGTTTTCATTACAGCAGCAAAGTACGTCTTGTTCAGCAGACACCGGCGTTTCCTCTGCATGACAGGATTGATTTAAGTAACTCACACAATCTGCCCGGTGCTGATTTTTATAATGACGGAACATTGTTTCATGGAGCAAAATTTCAGGGTATTGAACAGGTACTGAATATTGGCGAACAGGGTTTGACGTTGGAATGCCGGTTACCAGAAATTTCTGCTGCAGAACAAGGTCAATTTGCAGTTACTGATTTCAATCCTTTTGCCGTCGATCTGGCTTTTCAGGCCATGCTGATCTGGGCCTGGCGCTTTCATCAGTCCGGAAGTCTGCCCCTAAAAACTGAGCTGCTTGAACATTTTCGGAGAACTCCTTTTGGGACAGTATTTTATTTAAGCATGACTGTCAATAAAAGTTCGGCAACTGTACTCAATGCAAACCTGTTTCTGCATGATGAACAGGGCTTGCTATATTCCCGTTTAACTGGTGCAGAGGTTACGCTGAGTCAATCCTTGAATGCCTTGTTTGGAAAAACAGCATAGAAATTAGAATCAGAATATTTATAAGCATTGAGACCGGAGTTAAAGTTAATGAGCCGGACGTAATTCTTAATAGAAATCCCCGGAGATGAGGAGTGAGTAAAAAGCCATAAATAAGTCTCATTTCGAGAGCAGCGAGAAATCCAGAATTTGTTAACCTCTAAGATCAAATAGATTTCTCCCTCCGGTCGAAATGACAAACATTGCGTTTCAGAGTTTTTACAAAACTCTCAGATATGAATATCAAAAATAATCCTGTAGAACCAGAAATTAAAAAATAAATGCAACCTATTGCCGTCATTGGGCTGTCATGCCTTTTTCCTGAAGCAGATACTCCTGAAAAATATTGGCAGAATTTAATCCAGGCCAAAGACTCCTGCACCAATGCTGCTGCTGCAGAAATGGACGCAGAACCATCTCGTTTTTTTGCAGACAAAAAAGGAGTGGCAGATAAATTCTACTGTGCCCGGGGTGGTTATCTAAATGATTTCAGCATGAATCCGGACGGTTATCTCCTGCCTGCAGAAAATATTGAAAAACTGGGAGCAACATACCAGTGGTCCCTGCATACTGCACGTGAAGCCCTGCGGGACAGTGGTTATTTAGAAAAATTCGAAATCCTGAAAAATTGCGGCATAGTGCTGGGCAACCTTTCTTTTCCAACCAGAGCCTCCAACCATGAACTCCTGCCACTGTACCAAAGCGTACTTGAACCACTGCTGCAAAAAAGACTTAACAGAGAGGATTTTCGTTTAAATCCATTTGCAGCTGAAACGGCTTCTGTTGCCATGAATTCACGTATTTCCGGACTGCCCTCAGCCGTTATTTCACAGGCTTTGGGTCTGTCTGCACGAAGTCTGTCTTTGGATGCAGCCTGTGCTTCATCGTTGTATGCAGTTGCCTTGTCCTGTCATTATCTGAACACAAACAAAACCGATTTGATGCTGGCCGGTGCAGTCAGTGCTGCCGATCCGTTTTTTGTAAACATGGGTTTTTCGATCTTTCAAGCCTATCCGGAAGCACCAGCTTCCTTTAATCCACTCGATAATAATTCCGGCGGACTGCTGGCCAGTCAGGGTGCAGGTATATTTGTTCTCAAACGCCTGAGTGATGCAGTACGGGATGCAGATAATATTCAGGCAGTTATATCCGGAATCGGCTTGTCAAACGACGGACGGGGGCAATTTGTGCTTAGTCCAAACTCCAAAGGTCAGGTGCTGGCTTATCAACGTGCCTATGCTTCATCTTCCATCCTCCCGGAACAAATTGACTACGTTGAATGCCATGCTACCGGAACACCTTTAGGTGACAAGGTTGAACTGGATTCAATGGAACAATTTTTTGCAGCATCGGATTCTGCATCTGCAGCTAAAACGAAACCGCTGCTTGGTTCTGCAAAATCAAATTTGGGTCATATGCTGACTGCTGCCGGCATGGGAGGAATGACTAAAGTTATTTTAGCCCTGCAGCATGGACAAATTCCGGCCACCAGGGATGTCAAAGAAGCCATGTCTTCCAAAAACGAAGGAATTTCCGCCCAACAAATTGTCCGTGAAACTACTGATTGGCCGCACAAGCAACCTGGACGTCGGGCAGCAGTGAGTGCTTTTGGTTTTGGCGGAACAAATGCCCACCTGGTCTTTGAAGCAAAAGTTTCGGAGACAAAACAAAAAGCGGGAAAAACAAAGCACAACTCAGCAACTGCAATTGTTGGTATGGAAGCAATTTTTGGCGGCTGCAATGGACTGCATGAATTTTATCAAACAATCTATGACAACAAACAACACTTTCGCAGCTTACCGCCGGAGCGCTGGAAAGGTCTGGGGCAGCATCCGGAATTAAAAACAGTTCAGCAGGGTGCCTGGCTGGAGTCATTTGAGATGGATTTTCTACGTTTCAAACTGCAGCCAAATCCGCAGGAACGTTTAATTCCACAGCAGTTGCTGACTCTGGAAGTTACTGACCGTGCACTCAAAACAACCAAAATTCAGGAAGGTCAAAATGTTGCGGTGCTTGTGGCTATGGAAACTGAACTCGAAATTCACCGCTTCAGGGGACGTGTTAATCTTTCATCCCAAATTGAAGACAGTTTAAAAGACGCAGGCATAGAACTGAATGCAGAAGAGCAGGCTGAGTTGATTTCACTGGCCAGGAACAGTCTGCTGGAAGAAGTCCCCATCAGCCGTTTTACCAGTTTTATCGGCAACATCATGGCTGCAAGGATATCATCACTCTGGGATTTTTCCGGACCTGCAATGACAATTTCTTCAGAAGAAAACTCTGTTTTCAGAGCACTCGAAATTGCACAGCTGCTTCTGCTTGAAGAAACTGTTGATGCAGTTGTAGTGACTGCAGTTGATCTTGCAGGCAGTCCGGAACAGGTACTCCTGCGTCAAAGAGATTTTCCTTTGAATTCTGGAAGAACAACACTTAGTTTCGACCAGGATGTCAACGGCTGGATGATTGGAGAAGGTGCCGGAACTGTCATTTTAAAAAATCTGGAAGCTGCAAAAAAAGATGGAGAAGAAATTTTTGCCACCATTGATTCACTGGCTTTTGAAACAGAAATATCTCCGCAAGCAGTTGAAAGTGTTGCAGACAAAGCAATGCAGGAGGCCAATGTTACTGCAGACGATATCGAACTGCTTGAGGTTTTCGGCAGCGGGAAAGAATTAGAAGATCAGGCGGAAATGCAGGGTCTCGCACAGCTCTATGCTAAGTCCCAAGCAAGTTGTGCATTGGGCAGTATCAAGGCCAATATTGGACATACTTTTGCTGCATCAGGAATGGCAAGTCTGATTAAAGCAGCACTCTGTCTGCACCATCGTTTTATTCCCGGTGTTCCGGAATGGATGTCTCCAAAGACAGAACTGCTTGCTACAGATCAGTTTTATATTCCAGTTGAATCTCGTCCGTGGCTGATCCGGTCCGGTATTAACAAAAGACGTGCCGCCATCAGCAGTTTAGGTCTGGATCAGGTTTGTTCCCATTTGATTTTGTCTGAAGCAGTTCCGGAATTACGTCAAAAAATAACCGTTGCCGAGCCCGGCGGGTTGAATTTATTTCTGCTTGCCGGAAATGACAAAGCTGCAGTCAGCGGAAACTTGCTTGCACTGGAAAAAGATCTACAGTCCGGCCTGGAGCCGGCAGCTCTGGCACGCAAACTATTTGCAGGGGAAGCTTATGATGAAGCCAAATTTGCTGCAGTACTGATTGGTTCAAACCATGCTGAACTTAAAAAAGAAATTGATGCTGCCAAAACAGGTATCGAAAAAGCTTTTTCCGGTAAAGGCGACTGGAAATCTCCAAAGGGCAGTTTTTTTACTGCAGAACCCCTGGCACCGGAAGGGAAAGTAGCTTTCACTTATCCGGGTGGATTTAGTGCATATGTGGATTGTGGACGTTCTTTATTTCAAATGTATCCCGGACTGCATGGACTGGATGAGCAATTTTTGAGTCAGACCGGTCCCTCAGACAAACGGCGCGGCAGTAATTATCTGGGTGAACTACTGCAGGAACGTCGGCTTTTTCCACGTACCCTCGAACGTCTGAGCGAAGATGAAATTAATGACCTGCAGACAGAATTTATTCACACTCCAATTGCCATGTTTGAGAGCGGCGTTAGTTCTGCAGTCTTGAATACTCATGTGATGCGCAAAGGTTTTGGGCTTGAGCCGGATATTGCTTTTGGCTACAGCATGGGTGAAATTTCCATGCTCTATGGTCTTGGAGTCTGGGAAAGCATGTCAAATATGAGTGACATTCTGAATACTTCCAAGCTCTTTGAAGAGAGACTGGCCGGTCCAATGAATGCAGTTCGTGAAGCCTGGAAACTGGCTCCGGATGAATTCAGAAATGAAACCCTCTGGGGTTGTTATAACATCCGTATTTCTGCACAGGAAATAGAGCAGGAAATCAAAAACGAAGCACACGTTTATCTGATTCTGATCAACACACCTGAAGAAATTGTGATTGCCGGAGAACCTGCTGCCTGCGAACGTGTGATTAAAAAGTTTGGTCGACCAATTCATCCTATTCCTGTGACTGATGTGGTTCACTGTGAGCCGGTCAAGACGGAGTATGCAGAAATAAAACGGGTACATACTGATAAAGTGATTGAAAAACCTGAAATAGATTTTTATTCTGCAATTGATTATGAGGTTTCAAAACTTGACAGCAAAACCCTGGCCCATAACATTGCAACTATTTATGGAAAAACGGTGGACTACAGCCGTTTGATTGAAAAAGTTTATGCAGATGGAGCACGTATTTTTGTTGATTTGGGACCAAGAGCAACCTGTTCAAAATGGATCAAAAAAACTTTGGGGGAACGTCCGCATCTTGCTCTCAGTGTCAACCGTAAAGGTACCGACAATCGAACAATGATTCTTCAGGCATTGTCCAGTTTGATCAGCCACAGAGTACCAGTAAAACTTGAAGCCCTGTTTCCACCCTCACCTGCTCTTCCTGCAAAACAACTTCAGCAGAGTATCAAACTTGGAGGAACTCCGATACAGGAATTTTTTGAAAAAGCAGCTCCAACTTTTGCAGCAGAACCTGTGCCGCTAATACAACAAAGTCCGGAGTTTCAAAGCAGAAAAGCTGCAGCAATGCAGAGCACAGAAAATTTTGTCAATGCCTCTATACCAGTACAAATGAAGAACATCCAAAACCAAATCCCGGAACTTGCGGCAAACTTCGGCAGTCAATATCTGGAATCAACTTCTCAAAGACCTGAGAGATTAACTTCTTTTACACCATTTCCGGGCAATTTCGGTTCCCAGCGCAACTCGGTACACTCAGCTTTTTTAAGTCTCCGGCAGCAGGGAATGCGGCAGTTTGCAGACATGATCAGTTCATTTACCAAAACAACTGCAAGTGGAACTCATAATGTAACTCCATCTGCTGAAATTCATGACCTGACATCCAAAATTCATAATTCGGAAAATAAGGTGCAGAATATTGCAACAGAAAAGAAAGACTGTCTCTATGACTATCAGGATTTACTGGAACTGGCCGGCGGGAATATTTCTAATGTTTTTGGTCCGGAGTACGCAAAAATTGATAACTACAGACGCTATGTACGCCTGCCGATGGAACCCTATTTACTGGTCAGCCGCGTCACAAAACTGGATGGAAAACTTGGAGAATTTAAGTCTTCAACAATTACAACAGAATACGACATTCCAATAGATGCATGGTACACGACTGACGGACAAATACCGTGGGCAGTTGCAGTAGAATCCGGTCAGTGTGATTTGATGCTGATCAGTTATCTGGGAATTGATTTTGACTGCAAAGGTGAACAGGTTTACCGTCTGCTGGATTGTACACTGACTTACCTTGAAGATATGCCTTTGGAAGGCCAAACTCTGCGCTACGAAATATCCATCAATTCCTTTGCAAAACACGATCAGAATCTACTCTTCTTTTTTAATTATGAGTGTTTTGTTGGTGACAAAATGGTGCTCAGGATGGATAACGGCTGTGCAGGCTTCTTTTCAGATGAAGATTTATCACACGGCAAAGGTGTAATTCATACTGCACAGGAACTGGAACTGAAACAGAATGCCGGGAAAATTAAATTTCCACCGCTGCTTCATTGTGAAAAAACAGCCTTCAGCCGCCAGGAATTACTCGAAATTTCAGCAGGAAATCCTGCCGGTTGTTTTGGTCCTGAATATGATCAGCAGGGAAAAAATCCGTCTTTGAAAAATGCACCGGATCAATTTTTGATGTCAGACCGGATTATTTCTGTAGAACCTCACGGTGGTCCCTATGGACTGGGATTCATTGTTGCAGAAAAAGATTTGGCTCCGGATGATTGGTTTTTTCCCTGTCATTTTAAAGATGATCCGGTGATGGCAGGTTCTCTGATGGCAGAAGGCTGTGTACAACTGCTGCAGTTTTTCCTGCTCCATCTTGGTCTGCAAACCCTGGTCGAGGACGCAACATTTCAGCCGATTCATGATCTGCCGCAAATAGTACGCTGCCGGGGTCAGGTTATTCCCGGTGATCCCAAAATGACTTACAAAGTGGAAATAAAAGAAATCGGTTTGGAGCCCTTTCCATATGCAATTGCAGATATCGATATTCTGGTTGGAAACAGAATCGTTGTGGACTTCCGTGATCTTGGAGTACAGCTGGCAGAAAAATCTGCTTTTTCCACTGACGGCAGTGCGCTTCGTGTTTCTAAAACTCAACGTACTGCATATTCCGGCAGAGAAATTAAACTACCCGCAGTTAAACAGCATACACCTCCAGCAGAACAGCGGCAGCTTGCTGCAGATGAACAGATGATTTGGGAGTTTGCCCTTGGAGATGTTGAAAAATGTTTTGGTGCCGACTTTGCCGTTTACAAGGGACGTTCAATGCAGCGTAATCCAAACGGAGATTTACAGCTGATTTCCAGAGTCTATGAGCTGCAGGGCAAGCGGATGGAACTGGATCAGCCTATGTCATTGGTCAGTGAGTATGATGTGCCCGCAGATGCCTGGTATTTTAAGCAAAATTCACATCCAGCCAACATGCCTTATTCTGTTTTAATGGAAATTGCTTTACAGCCCTGCGGTTTTATCTCAACTCACTCCGGAGCAATCATGACATATCCGGAAATTGACTTGTGTTACCGCAACCTGGACGGAAACGGGGCCTTGCTGAAACAGCTTGACCTGCGCGGCAAAACGATTGTGAATGAAGTTAAATTAATGACAACAGTTGCATCCGGAAACACAATCATCCAAACACACAGCTTTGCTTTAAGTTGTGATGGAGAAAAGTTTTATGAGGGTGATACAGTCTTCGGATATTTTACCGGTGACGCACTTAGAGATCAGGTTGGTCTTGACGGCGGCAAAAAAATGCTGCCGTGGATTACTGAAAATCCTGCTGCAGATTCAATTGTTCTGGACTTGAACTCAATGGATTACAGCAGGACCCTGGGTGAAGATCCTCAAAAGCCGCATTTCCGCTTATGCTCCGGTCAACTCAGTTTTTCTGATGAAATTCGAGTTGTTGCTGCAGGCGGGAAATACAACAAAGGCTATGCCTATGCCCGCAAAGAAGTCGATCCTGCAGACTGGTTTTTCCCCTGTCATTTTCATGAAGATCCGGTCATGCCCGGTTCGCTTGGATTGGAAGCCGTAATTCAGGCACTGCAGGCACTTGCCTTATCACAAGGTTTTGGAACTCCGTTCAAAAATCCGTATTTTTCTCCTGTATTGAGTAAAGTCGTCTGGAAATACCGCGGACAAATTATACCCAAGAATAAATACATGCAGTTGGAACTGCACCTGAAAAATATCGAACAAGAGAATGGACAAGTGATTTTAACTGCAGATGCAAATTTGTGGCGTGAGGATTTGAGAATCTATGAAATAACTGACATTGTAGTTGGAATTTCTGAGACGTAATTTTTTCTGGCTGTCTCATAAATGTGAAATCCATCCTAGATCTGAATCAGTTGATGTTGTAAACTTGAATTTATTGTTTTCATCTCGAATGCAGAGAAAGATCTTAATGCAATTAACATTGTTGCTTGCGCCAGATTTATCCCTCAGGTCGAATTAACAAATATTGGGTTTCAGAATTGTTGAGAAACTTTCATAACACTTAACAGAAAAACAAAAGGAACAAAATGGGACTAGCAAGTGTAATTGAAGAACTGCAGCCAACAATCGGCAGTGAAGTACACGGCCCCTGGCTGACAATGACTCAGGAGAGAATTGATGAATTTGCAAAGGCCACCGGAGATTTTCAGTGGATACACGTAAATCCCCAAAAGGCAGCTGCGGAATCACCTTTTGGTGAAACTATTGCTCATGGTTTTTTAACACTTGCTCTGATTCCCTTCCTGGCAGAAATGGTTAATCCGGAAAAACCTCAAATTGCTGGTGCACAGAGACTGATCAATTATGGTTTAAACAAAGTCCGTTTCCCTGCACCTGTTCCACCCGGCACAAAAATACGTGCCCGTTCTGAGTTGCTAAATGTGCAGGAAGTAAAAGGTGCCTTGGAAATTGTCAGAAAAGTAACAATTGAAATTGAAAATGCGGAAAAACCAGCCTGTGTTGCTGAAACTGTCACCAGAGCTTTTTTTGAATAACAGAAAATAAGTGCTTAAAATTTCTGCTGCACAGATTTACTGAATTAAGCTCAAAGTCCTGACAGTTTTAATGAGTTTTTTTGCAGAGGATAGCAAATCCCGCCTTCCCAACAACCCTGGTAAGCCACGTCCAGTATCCCCTTGGACTGCCCCTTGATTATTGGGGTCAACCGAATTGTTGCTTCCAGAACATCATAAAAAACTTCACTCGAACCAAAAAAAGGATCCTCCTTTTTTGCCGCTGCGGGCAGATCAATTTTCTCTATGATAAAGTCTTTGCTGCTGAATACAATTTTCTCTTTGTAGAGATAATAAAACCTGGGAATTTGCCAGCGGATCACAACCTCGGAAGGTGCAGTTACCAAATGGTCCAGCACAAAAGCATCTGCCGGATCCAGCGGTTCTGCATCATAGGGACTATCCTGTGCAGATAATGTGGGTGCTGTAAAACACAATGTTATCAGCAACAGCAATAATATTTTCAATATACTCACTGAGAATTATTTTTAATTTCAATAGTTTGTAAACTTAATAATTATTATGCAGGTCGGACTTTAGTATATTGTTAGCACTGTGCAGGTTTGGATATTACTGTTTACTCTTCGTGATCAGTTGTACTGAAAGTGTAAGTTGAGACAATACCATTCTTGTCAAACTGGATAACCAGATCCTTTGCTTTTCTCTCACCAAAAAGAGAATAATCATAACTTCCGTATGTCCAGGCCAGTTCGCCATCCTGAACTCCTGAAAGCCAGGGAGATCCAAACATTTTACGAATCTCATTTTTTCCGGTCTGCCCAATTTTTATGCCGGTAACCTCTGAGACAGGAAAATTTTTACCCAGAGTAAGACAGCCTGAAACAAAGACAATTACTATAGTTAAGAGAATCAATGTTTTTATTTTTTGGCTTAAACCTGAATCTGCCACTACAGTTTCACGAATCCTAATATTATTCATCATACTCTCCATTAATATTTTCTGTATTAAGGTTTAGTCTGTGATACTGCAAATTGATCTGCTGCACTCAGGAAAACGGCATACCTGTCCAGAAATTCCCAATTTTTACCATCCCACAATCTCTCATCCAGCAACTCATCTAGACCGGAAAAATAGCTGATCAACGCTTCCACTGAATTAAGTGTCTGTCTGGTATTTTTTCTGTCATGAGACAAAATTCCCATTGCTATATTTGCATTCAATTCCATCAGGAACTCATAATCATTCAGATCCAGTTCAGGATCAAGATAGATCTGTCTTTTCTTGTCATAAAAATTCACAGCTGAATATTGCAGTACTTTTGCTGCAGCACGTCCGTACCTTTCCTGCTGAAACTTTATAGCTGCACGACTGAACAGTTTTGCCAGTAAAACATGATCCTGCAATCCACTCCTACCGCGCCACTGTTTTTCTGAAGTTGAATAGAAATGGAAGATTTGATTATTATTGAAAACCATTTCTGCTAGAAAATCAAGTGAACTGATTACTTTCTTTTCAAGTCCATTCTGCTGATTGTAATTTATTACATCCAGTAAATAATTTAGTGTGACTGCCAGGTGATCAATAAAGATCTTGTTGATCACTAAAGGTGGATCTACATTTTTTCGTCTATTTTTATTCAAATAATAATAAGACGTATCTGCCTGCTGAAAACTCAAAAAGGCACCTGTCTCTTCAGCAAACAAAGTACTGCTTAAATATTTGAGACATTGTTCTGCAACTTTTTCAAACTGTGGATTTTGCTGCAGTTCATCAATTTTGTAGAGCAGCAACACTGTGCCTGCATTCAAACCTGCCATTTTTTCATAATGGGGAATGTGCCAGTCTCTAGTTTCTGCATAACGAAAAAATCCACCTTCAACAGGATCATAGATCTTCTCAATTGCTTTTTTGAGAGTCTCAGAAATCCAGAGCACTGCATCCTCTTTAGCATCGGCTTTTGCAGATTTCAGCAAGTAAAGGAACGATTCAGGAAGAATCTTTTTTGATTTTTTTCCAATACCATATTCATCCAGATCAAAATTATCCAGAACACCTCTCAGATAATATTCACGAAACTGTACTAAAGTGGACCTCTCATATTCTGACGGAGGGCTGTATTCAAAAGCTATTATTTCCTCACCGTCAACAGACTTACCCTGTTTCACATTTTGCACTACATCCTGAATTACTTCCAGGAAAGGTTCCGCATAAAGAGTTCCTGAATACTTATAATATTCTGAAGTATCAGGATTTAAAAACACTGTAAACGGAACTCCTTTTGCCTGATATTTTTGATAGGCACCGGTGTGGATGTCGGCATCGATGAAAATATTGACAAAATGCTGATTGAGAAAAGAATAAACTTTTTCGTCTGTTAGTGTCTTTTCATTGAAGACACGGCACCAGTGACACCATTGTGCAGAAAATAAAAGAAAATATGGTTTTTTTTGCTGTAATTTTTGCTGCACAATCTTTGGTGTGTATTCCAAAAATTTGACGTGCGAATCCTTGTGCTCAAAAGCAGATGCTGTTGAGATCGACAGCACAAATGCAAAAAAACAGCAACAATGCCTGAAAAGTGACTTCATGAATGATTTTCTGCAAATGTTTCTATTTTTGAAATTAATAACAAAACAAGTATCAATTTACGGCCAACAATTGTTTAATTTGAGCAAGCAGGGGTGCTGTGTCCGTATCGTGCGGAAATGTTTTTTGCGGTTTTCCATCAAGTCCGACTACAAAAATTTCGTCTGAGTGAGAAATCACATAGCCTAAGGCGGAATCCGGAACAAGTGTCTTTTTGTATTTGACACCATATTGCTCTGCAACTTTGATCACTGTTTTAATATCGTCAGTTAGTCCTACAATGTTTGAATTAAAATAATTTGTGTATTGTTTGAGTATCTCAAGAGTGTCTTTTTCCGGATCAAGGCTGATGAAAAGTGCGGTCGTCCTTTTCAATTCTGTGGGCGACATTTGTGAAAAAACATTGCTGATGGTTGCTAATGAAATCGGGCAAACATTAGGACAAGAGGTGTAACCGAAAAACAAAAGGACTACTGAACCTCGTAAATCTTTGAGTGAGAAACGGCCTTCAGCAGATTTTAAAATAAAATCTCCACCATGAAATTCTTTACTTCCTGAAACTGATTTTTCGTGTGCAGAGAGAGAAACAATATTACCAAATGAGAAAAGAAGAAGTAATAAAAATGATAATAATATTCTCAGTTTAAAAATCAAGTTCTTCGAGTACATCGTACATATCCTGTTCAAGTTTTTCGGCAATCCGGAACATTTTTTTGGAGTTAAAAAGACCTGCGAAGGCGGTTGGTTTCAGAAATGCGATAATAATTTCTTCTCGCTCAAATCTCTGGAAAGCCGCGAATCTCACTGGCATAAAAACGCCAGCAAGCAGATTAGAAGAAATTAGCTCGCTGCAACTTTCGAGGTTACAAAATTCAACAATTTTGTAATGTTGGAAATCAACATCCGGTGCAACTCCTTGACTGTGTCTTTTGTGGATGTTATCGATATTGCTGACACGAGTAATCAAATAATTCCGCACCATTATTTCCTGAATCAAATCCTCAAGAATAACTTTGAAACTAATACCGGCAAACTCTTTCCTGACAATATCCTGAGCAACTTCCATGCGGAAATTATTTTTTATTTGAAACTTTTTTCAGACTTTTAAACTGTGATTATTCAGCTGGATTGCGGAGCGTTTTTATATAACTGATCAGATCCCAGCGTTCATTTTCTGACAAAATCAAGCCCCAGGGCGGCATATCTGAACGGCCGTTTGTGATATACCAAAACAGATAACCGTCTGTTTCTGCACCAGTATTGTTCCAGGCCCACAACTGACGCGGCCAGGTGCTGAAACCATGAGCCACAGTACCATAACCATTTCCGTTCAAACCATGGCATTTTGCACAGTTTTTTTCATACATCCCTTTCCCCCTTTCTGCAGAAGCAACTTTATCTGTGATAGGATTTTTCATTTGTGGAAAGGCCTCAACTGCATCTCCAAGCAATGACTCAGCTTGTTGTTCCTCTTCAAGAAGTGCTGCATTTACCAATAACGGACCATGATGCACCTTGAATTTGTGACCTGCAGGATCCTCGATTGCGGCAATCACCTGTTCAATTTCGTCTTTTGTGACTGCAGATGAATCAAATTGAACTGTCAGAACAGGCCAACCGCTGGCAGTCTTTTTCAGGTTCAAATCAAGGACCTTGACCTGTAATTTTTTTTCAAGTGCAGCCTTCAGTGCTTTTGGACTTGCAGGCGAGATCAGGCCTTCGATCTTAAAATTCTCTTCTACCGTTGCAGCAACAGAAGAATGAAGAGCTAGAAAAACATAGAGAAATGACAAAAAAAGAATAAATGATAATTTTTTCATAAATACCTCGAATTTTTTACTAATAATTGTTGCTGAAACTTCACAGATTCATCCTCAAATATAGACTGGTAATCTATTTTTTAAATTTAATCATTTTGGAAGTCTCCCAGCGTTTTCCCTGATTATCTACAAAAACGACCTTGACCGGAGCTTCCTGAACTGCTTTTAATTTGAAAGTAAAAAGCGGGTCATCTGAGATTGCAGATGACATTCTGAAGCGGCTGACCAATTGTTCTCCATAATAAACCAGCATGTTTCTGATAAATGAAACCGGAATGGCCCGATTAAAGACCGGCTCTGTTTCATCATCAACAATTCCTAAACCTGTAAAGGAGGGGTGATCAAATTTGACTTTAATTTTAAACACCTGATCTTTTTTAATACGCCTGGATATACGCAGACGCGGAGCTCTGATATTTTTTGCCATTTTTTATCTCCATTTTAGATTATAATACTTGACTTGCTTAAAGTCTATTTGTTGTCCAACTGCCTGAAATCTATCACCCTTTGTTGTCCAACTATCTGAATTCTATCATCCAAAGTTGAAGTTATCGGTGAAATCTTACGGACATAGTTGATCAACTCTTCCACAAAAACTTTTCCGGTATCCTTAACCTTCATTGCCCCAAAAAGAGGGCTGTTTTGAAATCTAGTGTGGGCGGATGCAATGCTGTAACTTGCCTCTTTTGAGAACGGTTTTCCGCCGATTGTTAATGAGAGGATTCTATTTCCGGATGATTTTGCTAAATCAGCAACAAGTTTCATTCCGGAAAATCGGATCATATCTCCGCCAACTCTTGTGTAAGGATCTTTATTGACAACTGAACCCAAGATATTTTCGAGCAGAGTTTTTAATCCTTTTCCACTCATGGAATAGGTAAATACGTGTCCGTCTGTCGGCACAATATTATAGATATCCTCAGCAGTAATTTTTCCAGGCATCATGGTCGCACCGTATCTCCAGGCAGGGAAAAATGCAATGTCAGTTTTATGAGAATCTCTCATTGCATCAGTCAGCAAATTACCCATACTGCTTTGAAAAAAATCGCGCCTGTGCAACATAACTTTGGTTGACCCAATTACTTCGCTCAGTTTCTTTTTATAGGGCTCGTATGCTTCTTCAATCAGTTTTTCAATTTCTGGATCAGGCTCAATTAAATTCTGTCTTACTTTGAGCAAGCGATAATCAAAATTTTGGATTTTTTTATCTTTAACATCAACATCAAGACTGACAACATATTTTCCATGTGCTCCACCTTGAAAGATAATAGTATTGTTCCAGACAACCGGATCAAATACTTCGTCATGTGTATGGCCGCTGAGATAAATATCAATCCCGTCCACGCGACGGGCAAATTTCTGGTCTAAACCATATCCGCCATGAGAAATAAATACCACAAGGTCCGGATCATGCTGCTTACGAATATCTGCAATCAAATCTCTTGCTTCCTCTTCTTTGATACCAAATTTAAACCACTTAGCTGCACCGGTTATTGCGGAAGTCAAAGCAGTCCAGGGATATGTTAAGCCAATCAGGGCAACTTTTAATTTACCAACTTTCTTGATAACATACTGCTCCAGAACAGGGTCCTCCCATTCTCTGTCAGTCAGATTGTATGCAATCACAGGAAAATCAGCCTGTTCAACCAAATCTAAAAAGTGTTCTTTTGGATATAAAAACTCCCAGTTTCCGGGTGTCATCACATCATAACCAATGGCATTCATGATTTTCACCATCGAAACACCTTTGTCAAAAAGTGATAAACCAGCACCATGCCATGTATCACCCGCATCCAATAAAATATTTTTTCCGGGTTTCTCTGCTTTCAGCTTTTTGATCATGGTGGCAACATGTGCCATGCCACCAATTTTACCTTCAAATTCAGCCTTGTTTATATAATCACCCTCTCTGGACTGTGCTCCCCATGGTTTAATCTCATCCAAATAACGGTAATAAATAGGGCGCAAGTAGGAATGAATATCGTTGGTAGAAATTATCCGGATTTGTGCTGTCTCAGATGCAAAAACAGAAGTTACTGTTGTTGTAGCAACAAACCCTAACATAATTATTGTTAAAAAATAAAAACTAATATTATTTTTCATTTTTCTACATTTGGAAAGCACTTCAGCAGCCTCCAGCCGCAACATTGACTGTTCTGTTTGCTGCCCATTTACCATGTTTGTTGCACTCTGCAACAACCCAAACAGTTCCTTCACCGCCGGCAAGTCTTATTTGAGTGCTGATAAACGCTTCACCATTCATTGGAGTCATGAAAAATTTGCCCTTAATAACGACTGGATCATTAAAATTCAAAATCTGAATACTTTTAATGTAGTGATCCTCTTCCATTGGATGATCCAGACTAACAATGATGGAAGCCTGTGTTCCATCCTCAACCACTGGAGGAAGAGTAACTTTTGGAATATGAATACGTTCCAGTTCAGTCAGGTTTTCCATGTCTTTTGCAGTATTATAAACACCGCCGTAGACTTCATTCTCTGCAGGAATACCGGAAAGAAGAGGAACTACTGCTCCTCCAATTACTGAATAGCGAATGAACTTTCTTCTGGAAAAATCTTCTTCAATCAACATCAGATAATCTCTTTGATGGTTAATTAATGAGTTTCAGCACAGTTGATGAAACCCTAAATAATAAAAAATTAAAAAAATGCACCCCCTCCCTTTTCAAAGAGAGAGGGTTGAGCAGCTTAAATATTTTCTAAGATTTGCTCTTTTTTCAGCATTTAACTTAGTCTGCCATTGCAGCTTTGATGGCAGCAGGAGTTGGAACCCAGCGTACACCATTGTTTTGGATGCCTGCAGCAATGTCGGTGGTAATCACATCCCAGTCTGCAGGATTTGCAGACGAGGTGTCGATCAGAGTTGCCACGTTTTCTTTTTTTGTAGAAACAATCGCAAACTTACCTGTTGGATCAAAGGCTACATTATGAGGACCCAAACCTGTGATGATGTCTTTGATCTTAAAATCTTTCTGAGTATCTATCACAGAGACTGTTTCAGATTTTCCAGATTCATTGGTAAATAATCCGTAACGTGGATTGGCAGAGTTTAGATAAAGCCTGTTACCGTTTGGACCGGTTTTAATGACTTTTTTCAGTTCAAGTGTTGCCATATCAATTACAGCAACTGAATTATCTTTTCTCAAACCTCCGTAACATTTTGAGCCGTCCGGAAGACAAGTAAAGTTTCCTCCACCGCCAGGCACTTTGATTGTTTTGGCAATCTCATTACTTGCAGTGTCAATGAGGACAATTGCTCCTTTTGCTCCAACCAGAAAATATTTGCCATCCGGTGTCATACCTCCTGCTCTTGCACCTTTGATTGGAATAAGCTTGATTTCTTTTCGACTGTTTACATCAACAATCGAAACACCTTTCGGTTCTTGCTGACAAGTAGTAAATACTTTCGAGTCATCCAGAGTGAACATCGCATCACGAGCACCGGGACAACCCAGTTCCACAATGTGTGACGGACGTCTGGTTGCAGTGCTGAGAAAGGTTAAGTAACCATTCTTTTTGTCCAAAATATTCCCCACTACTGCCAGCGGCTGAGTATAGGCAAAGCCTAAATGCAGGGGAGCAATTACTTTCTTACCGCCCATACTTAAATGGAATTTGTCGACAACCTCATGCGTGGTTAAATCGATTGTCCAGAAGAGATCCTTTTCATATCGCTGAGAGGACCACGCATACCTTGCTCCGGGTATGACAAAGATGTGATGATTTCCTGTTTCACCCATCTTTATCTTCTTGATTGTTTCTCCTTTGTGATAATCAACAACCGAAACTGTCGGTTCACCCTGATTATCAATCAGGAAATAACCTGGTGTTTCTCTGACAGCATCCCAATCAGTCCGGATCGTATTTTGCGGATCCAGGAAAAGAAGTGACTGATATTCTGCTGTGCTCATCCCTTTAGACGGTGCACCAATTTTTGGTCCCGAAGTGACACAACCAGCAAGTAGTCCTGTCAGCAAAGAGACGGTTAAGATAATAGTTTGCTTTTTCATTTCTTTTCTCCTTTTATGTTTTTAGATTACTCAAATTATCAGCTAGATTTGAGCTTCGTAGACAGTTAAAATAACTTCCTCCCTTCAAATTTTAGATTAACAAGTTAAAACCTCAATTTCCAAATTTGGAAATGAGACTCTTAATTAGACTGATACTCAGATTATCACCAGTTTTTTGGTTGCTTCATTCCATGAAACCAACAAATACCAAACCAGCATCAAGAGGCAGACAGACAAAACACCAATTTTCCAGCCAATTAAATCCGGAATAAAGACTGCTTCGCCCAATTTGCTGATCCAACCACTTTCTACCAGCCATTCCCGAAAATAAGAACCGGACAGTGCAAACGAAATTAACGCCACCCAAAGTTTAAGATGCCCTTCTCCGGCACGCCACAATGAACCTGAAGCACAACCTCCCGACAGGGACATGCCGACTCCGAAAATGATTCCTCCAAGCAGACTGCCCAGCCAAAAACCTACAGAGACAGAAGCTTCCCAGTCTTTCATATCAGACCATTTTAGAATTGAAAATCCAACTACACTGATAATCACAGCCAGTGCGACTGACTTGGCGGCATCTCCATCACCAGTCATAAATGGTTCCCTGAAAGCTCTGACGAAACAGAATCGGGTCCGCTGCATAATAATTCCAATCAATAAACCAAAGATCAGGAAACCACCTCTGATGGAGTAATCCAGTTCATCGTAAATTAATGCCAGACTGATTCCTGCCAGCAAAACCAACACACCTGCGAGCGGTTGATTCTGTTTCCAGCTTTTAGATTTTTCTTGAGAAGTTTGCGAAGAAGACACCGGGCTCAGATAGGTTATTTCCCAGACTAGTATTTTCAGACCTATAAACGCACCAATTACCAAACCGGCCATCATTGCCACTCCAGCCATTGAGAGTGCACTTAGAGCACTAAAAAAACCACCAATGTTGCAGCCAAATGATAGTGAAGATCCAATACCCATTAAGGATCCGCCAAGCACTGCTTTAAATAATTCCCTCGAAGGAGCACCACGCAGTTGGAATTGTTTTGCCAGCAGTGCCGAGGCAAAAGCACCAACAATCAGACCAAAATTTAAGATGGAAGTAGAATAAAGGTGGGGATCAATAATAATCATTTCGGAAACCTGAATGGTATTAAAAAACCAGTTTCCCCAGTTCCTCACACCATCAGCAACGCTCCAGGCTTTTTCGTAGGCAAACATAAAGACATTGAGAACTCCAAATAATAGTCCTCCAACCCACATTGGCCATTGCTGATTAAAAATCTTTGCATAGCCGGTTGCAAAGACTTCTCTCAAATTTTCCGGTTCCTTTGTGATTTCGGTGGTAGTCAATTTCCTCTCTATCTCCAGAAACTAATACTTTTCGGGTTTGGATACCAAAGTGTTTTTCAGCACAACCTCAATGAACCAACTGCTCTTTTAATTTGCACAGCGCACAAAAAAGTGCCGTTCACCTTTTTCAAGAACAATCTGCAGCAATTCGTGTCCGGAAGACCTGCACCAGGCCTTTATATCAGGTTCAGCTCAGGGGTGTGAACTGCTCATCTGCAGTACATCACCCTTTGCCAGTTTTTTCATTGCCTGCCAGGTACGAATCACGGGCATTCCCATCCCGCAAGCTCCTAGCTGAATACTAAGTTTGACTTTCATTGCCATCAACTACCTCCTCTTAATGTCAGTTATTGACATCTTTGACAATGATACTACATTTGTAAAACAAGTAATGCAAGCATTTTGTGCAAATAATCAGAAGAGATAATAATCCTCATAGTTAGAGGATTTCATCTTGAAGCTGACAAATTTTAAATGAAAGATAGTGGTGGGTCAACACACCATTGGGTAGAGGATGAAATCATCCGGGTAGTAAATTTCCTACCCGGAGTAGCTGTTTCTGCAGTTTTTGATCAGCTTAGATAAATAACTGGATGTCTGAATCTGCAGCAAATTCTAAAAATGTGGCTGCGCCTCCAACATCAACTCCATCGACAAACTCATCCTTTGAAAAACCGAAGACATCCATTGTCATTTGGCAACCAATCATTTTGACTCCGGATTCAATACATATTTCACGAAGTTCCTCAACTGATGCAACACCCTTATTTTTGAAGGTTTTTTTCATCATTGATGTCGCAAATGTTTCAAATCCGGGAACGTTGCCCATCAAAGCATTGGGCATTGGCCAGGCAAAATTCTGAAACCCCTTTGGTCCAAAAGGCATTTTCATCGGCATCGAAGGATTTGTATGCGGAGCAACTTTAGCCCCAATTTTCTTTTTTAACAAGGTCAGGCCGTAAAAGGTAAAAAATATTGCCACCTCCATTTCCATGGCAACTGCAGTTGAGGCCAGAATCAAAGGCGGATAAGCCCAGTCCAATGTTCCCTGTGAGGCAATCAGTGCCATACGTTTTGGTCGTTCTTCACTCATCTTTTCTCCTTTTCTTGATTTGGTTTATCTTCTTTCATGTTTTAAAACAATTTCAAAACATGCTGTAACTACTGCAAAAGTTTATAACAAAGACTTACGCAGCCTGCTTGACGGCAACAGTTACTTTTAAAAGTGCCGTTAAAATCAACAATCCAATTGCCCAAATTCCGAGGGTCACAGAAATTTCGATGAATGTTGGAAAATATTCTACAACCTCTTCCATCGGTGACGGTACAAATCCGCCTATAATCAGACCTATTCCTTTATCAATCCAGAGTGAAACAAAGATTCCAATGCAGGCAGCAATTAGTAACTTATTTGAAGGTCTTCGCTGTTGGTATAACAAAACCAGCACCGACACAAGGCCGGCAATCATCGAAAACCACATCCATGGTACAAGTTGACTCTTGCCGTCCAGTCCAACAAACAAATACTGCAGACTGTGCATATGACTTGGAATATTACTGTAAAATGCAGTAAAAAATTCCACTCCAATAAAAAAGAAATTTGCGAGACCGGCATAAGTTGCAATCAGAGACAATTTACTAATGGCTTTTTCTCCAACATCAAAATTTGCAAATTTACGTAGTATAAAGGAAATTAAAATAAGCAGCGCAGGCCCTACTGCAAAAGCTGATGCTAAGAATCTTGGTGCCAAAATTGCCGTTAACCAGAGATGACGACCAGGTGTTCCGGAATATAAAAAGGCTGTCACAGTGTGAATACTGATAGCCCAGACAACTGAAAGATAAATAATCGGTTTAATCCATTTTGGAGGAGAAACCCCTTTTCGTTCTGCTTCTAAAACAGTCCAACCGCTGATAATATTCAGCAGCAGATAACCATTCATCACCTGCACATCCCAAAATACCATTGATTTTGGATGAGGATAGAACAGCACATTCAGCACCCGATCCGGATGTCCCATGTCTGCTAAAATAAATAACAGACAAATTGTGGCTGCCGAAACTGCCAAAAATTCTCCGATAACAACTATTTTTCCAAACTCCTTGTAATCATGCAGATAGTAGGGAAGTACAACCATAACCGCAGAGGCGGCAACTCCTACTAAAAAAGTGAATTGTGCTACATACAAACCCCAGCTCACATCACGCCCCATTCCGGTTACGCCAAGTCCATAACTCAGTTGCTTGGAATAGGAATAAAGTCCCAACAATATCACTGCAACTAAAAATGCAACCCAGCCCCAATAGCCCTTATTACCTTTTAAAGCCTTTTCAATCATCCCTGCCTCATGTGATATAAAATACTGAAGGATTGGTTCCCAATTCCGGTTTCCTCTGAATAGTCGGATTATCTTTCAAAACCTGACGAATTTCAGAATTTTTATCATATAAATTGCCAAAAGTTAATACTTTCTCCGGACAGGCTTCCACACAGGAAGGCTGCTGACCTTTTGCCAGACGTTCAGAGCAAAAATTACATTTTTCCACCACACCATGCTCACGTGTTGGATAATCAGGAGTTATATTTTTGATGGCAGGCCGTGGATTTCTCCAGTTAAAACTGCGTGAACCGTAAGGACAGGCGGCCATACAGAAACGGCAGCCGATGCAGCGGTGAAAATCCATTTCTACAATTCCATCTGATTGTTTGAATGTTGCACCGGTAGGACAAGCCTTCACACAGGGTGGATTCTCACAATGGTTACACAATGTCAAAAAAGGTTTCTCTCTGGTTTCTGCAGCCACAAATTGCTGACTCTTGCTGGGAAAAACTTTGTGATAATCACTTTTCCAGATCCATTTTATTTCATCTTTCGGATTATCAAAGTCCGGCACATTATGCGTGAGATGGCAGGCATCAATACATTTTTCACATCCGGACACACATTTGCGCATGTCAATCACCATCCCCCAGCGGATTTTCTTTTTAGTAACCGCTTTTTCGGTGGCTGCGTCTGCAAAACCTGTGGCGTATTTACTGATAAATCCGGAAACCACACCAGCTCCGGCAATAACACCGGCAGATTTCTTCAGGAATTTACGTCTATTTTCAGTCATTGTTGTTTCACAGCAAAATTCAGATTTCCGGCTACAAACACCCGGTTCCGTACAAGTAAATTATTTAATAAATTATCTTCTTCCAGTTTTTCAGTTTCAATTCCTGTCAGTTCCGTGTGTGCACCGCTTTTCGGTGTAACATGACACTCCCAGCAGTAAGGTTTGACGCTGGCATAAGTGTGACATTCTTCGCAAAATTTTTCTTGACTGACATGACAGCCAAGACAGGTTTTTGTTAAACTTTTTTCGACCTTACTACCGTCAGGCATGATATGAAAACGGTCACCGTCTCTGACCACAGAATCACGCCATTCATTGAGCAACTGCATGTGGTTTTCCCGCATATAGGATGCAGGTGCAACACATTGTTCGCCTTTGGTTTCCATGGCAACCTTGGGATAATCTTCAGGTGCAGCATTTTGCCAAAACGGAAAAGTTGCAGCTAACAAAAATGCAGTCAATCCTCCGAATATCAAGAATTTTTCAAGCATCGTCCTCCTGCACTGGACTTTCCGTTTCAATTTCAAGCATATCATCTTCCCGTAAATCTTCGCTACGCTCTTCTTCGCCATCCATCACCAGAGCATTACCAACCAATTCATGAAGCCCATATACCTGAACGCCGGGATTCCAGTAATTCATCAAAGGCGGCAAAGATGCCCGATCAATTGCACAAATCGCCACGAGTGCATTCACATCAAATTTATCTTTCACATGCTTGACTGCATTGGCTCTGGGAAAGCCGCCGCGCATCCGAATGTCCATGTACTCATCTGTATTCAAACCGCTGCCGGAACCACAACAAAAAGTTTCTTCGCGGATCGTATGTTCCGGCATTTCGTTAAAACTGTTGCAAACATTCCTCAAAACATAGCGTGGCTCCTCCATCATACCCATTCCGCGTGCAATGTTGCATGAGTCATGGAAAGTCGTTTTTAAATGATCGTTACGGCGTGGATCAAGTTTGAGTTTGTTCTGGTGAATTAAATCTGCAGTAAATTCTGCGATATGAACCATTTTTGTTGAAGTTGCATTGCGGAATTTTGTGCCTGTAATCGGAGAAACCGGCTCTTCCATAAAATCTGCAGGCCCATTCATGGTGTCCATGTACTGATGAACAACCCGCCACATGTGTCCGCACTCGCCGCCCAAAATCCATTTCACGCCTAAACGCTCTGCCTCGTGATACATTTTTGCATTCAGTTTTTTTGCAGTTTGATTGGAGGTGAAATAACCAAAATTTCCGCCTTCCGAAGCATAAGTACTGAGAGTGTAATCCAGTCCAATGTGTTCAAACAGCATCAAGTAACCCATCATCGTGTAAATTCCGGGATCGCCAAAAACATCACCGGAAGGTGTGATGAATAAAATTTCTGCACCTTTGCGGTTGAAGGTCGGATTAACCGTAATTCCGGTTTGATCTTCAATATCTTCTACCAGAGATTCAACCACACTTTTGAAAGTGTGCGGTTCAATACCCAGATGGTTTCCGGTACGGCTGCAGTCTGAAACCGGTTTGGTAATCCAATTAATGTTTGCACCTGCCAAATTGAGTAATTCGCGTCCCACCAGTGTTACTTCCGCAGTGTCAATGCCAAAGGGACAAAAGACAGAACAACGACGGCATTCCGTGCATTGATGAAAATACATGAACCATTCTTTGAGTACCTCCTCAGTCAGTGGTCTTGCTCCCACCAGACCCTTCAATAGTTTTCCGGACCAGGTAAATTCGTGCCGATAAACCGAACGCAGTAATTCCGCTCTTACCACCGGCATATTTTTAGGGTCGCCGGTTCCCAGAAAAAAGTGACATTTATCAGAACAGGCACCGCATCTGACACAAATATCCATGAACAGTTTGAAGGAACGAAACTGACCCAGACGCTCTTTCATACCAGCAAGGACAATCTGCTGCCAGCCCTCTTCAAGCTGCCAATCCGGATCATCCGGACTCCATTTTCTTGGATTATTAAAACCCAGATTTTCAATCACTTCCGGCTTAGCTGCATGGCACCAGTTTCCGTCACGGAACTCAACCGGAATATCCAACCATTCTTTAGCGGAACTGTCTCCTTTCAAAAGGCTCGGTGCATTTTCATACTCCGCTTTGAGCTCAGCAATTTTTGGTGGGTTTGTTGACATGATTATTCCTTTTCTGCTGGCAGTTGTTTTTCAACAGGCAAATCTGCTTTTATCATTTTCTCGCGGAATTCATCTTCATACTCTGCATAAGTCCGAATTTTAACGTCCGGATTCCAAGGATTGATGTGCCGTTTTTCCCGACTGTTGTTGGCTAAATTTCTAGTTGGACTGAGAAATATTCCACCCATGTGCATCAATTTGCTGGAAGGAAAATACATGGCCAACACACAAACCAGAAAAAGATGAACATAAAAGATGGCTCCAATTTCTGCTGGTGCAGCAAAACTAAAACTGGTCAATCCCTGAACTAAATTTTTGACTGCAACCACATCCACCTTATCCAGGTAGCGCATACTGATTCCGCTCAAGGCAATTGCCAAAATCAGGAACAATGGAAAAAAATCTGTACTAAGTGAAATAACCCGCAGCTGTACACTGACTAATCTGCGGAGCACTAAAAAAGTCAGTGCCACCACTACCAGCAGATCGGTGAGATAAAGTGTTGGCAAAGTGATTTGCAAAAATCCGTCTACACTTTCCAGCAATTCCACAAAGCCGGGTACAGAAGCTAAAAAAAAGCGGTAATGCCGCAATACAATCACCAACAGCGACCAGTGAAAAATCATACCTGCCATCCAAAGCCATTTGCTGGATGCATACGCAAGGGTTGCATCTTCAGCCATTTCTGCTTTTGTGTTGCGGAACAAAGAGCGGAAAAACAAAACCTCAAGCGACATTCTGCCAACGACACCCCAAAATCCGGATGGACTTTCCAATTCGTTTTTCTTGATCCATTCCAAAGATTTTGCCTGTCCTGAAGTGGTTGGTATACGGAAAGGTACCGGTGATTTAACCCAATCATAAATCCTCCACACAAAACCGCTTAAAAATACAAACAATGCAAAATAGGGAATAATAACTCCAAACAAATAATCCAGTCCTGCAGAAACTCCAGCAAAAGCAACTGCACTTAAAAATATCACTGCAATTAATGGATAAACGACCTTCATAATCCTGCCTTTTTCAAGAGCATAAATGCTCTGTTTTTACTTTCATCAACTTTAATTTGATAGATTTTTTCACGATGATCCACATATGAATCAAAGGCTGTCAGTGTCAGTTGTTCAATCTGATGATTAAATTTTTTCCACTCTTTTGCTCCGAATCCAACATCGTTCTTTTTTGCCAGTTCCCGCACAATTTCTTTCAACTCATAAAAAAGTGCTGTTGCTTTTGAGGGTGGAAAATCCTGAATTGCCAGCACTCTTGTGATTTGATCCAGAGCCTCTGAAAATTGTGCTCCCCTGTTTTCAAAATCAGCCAATATTCCAGCTAAACCTTGTTCCATTTCGTGCCGGATTGGGTTTTGAAACTGGTCCGTTTGAGTCATAAGCAGAGACTTCTTTTGTGAAGAAAAAATTCCCAACCGCAGCATCAGCCACTGTTCAAGGATTGCCTTTTTATGTTGTGCAATCAAGAGTTCAAAAGGACTACTCATTTTTTTGCACCGGCTGCTTTTTGAAACCGTTTTGCTCCTCTCCCACTGGCAAGTATTTCACGTACAGCAGCAGCAGCTTGCTTGACAGAATCAAAGCGTCCCAGGTGCCACAGAGTCAGTGATGCACTGTAAAGCAGAGCATCAAAAGTTGGACTTTCACGACCTTCCAGGGCCGAAATTCCTTCTTCTGCAGCAAGTTTTGCAATTGCGTTATTATTTTTATCAGGACCAAAATCTCTGTCTTTCAGGGGCAGCAATTTTTCCGGAATGGGTACCAGCCGGTTCTGCTGCTCAATCCCAATTTCCTGTGGCGCAGCCTCCACAACAGTATCTTCAGTTTGGTCCCAATAGCGTACAAACTCACTTTTTTTACGCAAAGACGGTGTCACTCCACCCTCAGTACCACGCAGTAAAAGTGCAGAATTAAATCCGGAATGCCGTGCCAGCATCGTGTAAATCGGTGGATATTCATTATGAACATAACCGGTCAGTAAGTGTGTTTTGCTGCGTCCCCGAATCGGACCTGTCAAAACCTCTGCTGTAGAAATAGCAGCACGTTTCACTATTTTTTTTCGAAACTCCGCCAGTTCAAACAAGCTCGGACAAAAAGCGCTTTGATCAAGATAGGCCCAACCGATTTCCGGATTACTGAGTTGTTGAGCGGCCTCTTTTACTGATTGATCCACAGCAATACCTGCGGCCGCCAATATTTGATGATGCGTTACCCCGAATTTAGGTCCAACCGTGTTTATTCCGTGAGAAACAGCAGGCACTCCGGCTTCTGCCAACAACACTGCTAAAAACGGAGATGACGGCAAGCTGCGTCCATACCCGTTGTAAGGATCCGCAATATCCACCAGCTCATCTACATCTGCAACAACGGTTTCTGTTTTGTCCAGAATGCCCTGCAAAACACCTTTATTTTCCTCCTCCGTTTCACGCTTAACTCGTAAACCAATTAAGAAAACTGCTGCCTGTATCGGATCTGCTATGCCCTCCAACACCAACCGCATCCCTGCCCTTGCTTCATCGTAGGAAATACTTTTGCTCATATGCGGCCCGGTTGCTACACGCTGGATGATTGAAGTCATCGTTTTTTCCGGACTCTCCAGTAGTTTCTCTAACTCAGTCTTCATAAATGTTTTGTTGTACTTTAAAGCTGATTTATTGCTATCATTTTTCCATAATACGCAAATCCTGTGTAATATCTTGTAGCTGGAATCAGAGTAACAACTTAAGTTAAGCTAAGTTTTTCTGAGAAGTTCCAGTTCATCTTCCAGTATTTTACGTGCTGCATCTTTTTTTCCACTGACAAAAAGCTCAACCAGCGGACCTGAAAAAATCATCTCTTTCCAAAATTCTTTTTTTGCAGCATAAGACTGGAGATATGGCTTATTTTTCTCCCTAAACTCTCCCAGCATAACCGCAAGTTCACCAAATGATGCAGGCAGAAAAGCTGCTATTTTTTTACGAATAAACCTGGATAGAGTAGGCGATTTTCCGCAACTTGATACTGCCACAATCAATGGTGATCTATCCACAATTGAAGGCAAAAGAAAAGAGCATAGTTCCGGTCGATCAACTACATTGACCGGAATGTTGTTTTCCTGAGCCTTCTCAGCAATCAGTTTATTTGCCTGCTGGTCTTCAGAAGCTGCAATGATCAAGTTATAAGTTGAGACATCCAAATCTATTGGCTGTCCTGAAATCAACTGCAACTGCTGCTGGTTCAACAATTCCTGTAATTCAGCACAAAGCCCGTTTGGTGCAGCTAGATGAATTACTGCACCGGCTTTCTTCAATAATTGAATTTTTTGAAGTGCCTGTTGTCCTCCGCCTGTAACCAGACACAGTCCCTTGCGCAAATTAATAAATATCGGCAGAAATTCCATTATTGACCAATTGTCGGAGATATTTAAGCAACAAATTTTTCAAGCAGTATCTGAGCAATGTTCATTGATACTTGTCTCAGAGCCAGCTGTTTACCTGATGTTCCTCTACTAACTCCACAAAGCCTTCATAGTCAATGGTAGTTACTCCGTCTGCAATATTACCAATCCCTCTGGCATCCAGATCAGGACTCAAGGCATACACCGGGTTGTTTTGCTGTACTTCAGCCAATATTTTGGAAAACTTATTATCTGCCTGAACAGTATATACTCCATCTTCAATAAATAGTATTGGATCACCGGGCTGAAAAAACCGCGATGAGGTCTCAAAACTGTTGCTCCCAAAAGGAGACTTATTGATTGTATGTAACATGTTTTTAAATTATGTATTAGGAAAAAGGAATTAGGACCGTGTTATTTCAATGTTGAATAACCACATCCTGTTCAGTCATCATTTTGCCGATTTCCGCAGAACTTATAACTTCGACATCAACCACCAAATCATCCTCAGTCAAGCCACGCTCCTCCAAAGAAACCTGGTCAACATATAATTTTTCAACATCGTAGCCGTCCAGTGCAAGGAATGTTTTGGCAAAACCCTTAACCTCAATACCTGCAGTGTCCTGACCTTTTTTTAAGGCATAGACTCCATCATCAACAAAGGCAACCGAGATATCCTGATCATATGCAGCCATGATCAGAATCATTTCCAGACCTTCATAGGTGTAGATTGTTCCGTGAGGTGCATTCCTCATGACATGCATTATTTTTTTAACTATTTCATCATCATCAAATTCTTCCATTTTTTAATCTCCAAAAGTAACAAGTCGATCATTCCGAATAGCAATGTCGGTAAGGTTGCCAAGTCCGGTTATTTCACCACAGTCAATCAAAACATCATCGTTTATACCACGCCGTTTTGCTGCTGCAATACAAACCATCATTTTAACATTGTTCTTCTGACAAAGTCCCACCCAGCGATTTCCAATATGACGATCATCCTGAGGCGGCTCCATATTTCCGGTCGAGTTGTTTACACCATCATTATAAAAAAAGACTGCATCTATAGTATGTCCTTTTTTGATGGCAGCTTCTGCAAATTTATAGGCCGTATCCGAAGCTTGATGATTATACGGTCCTTCTTTAAGTAAAATACCAATATTCATAAGTGTTGTTTTCGTTAAAAAAATTTCTGCTGCAAAATTAACAAATCAGGATTGAAATTACATTTCCGTTTTTATCCATCATATTTGCACCAACTCCAGTTCATGTTTTAAAATAAACCTCCTCAATTCCTGTTCCACTCAGGCGTTCAAAATAACGGGCACGGTAATAATACCGTTTGTGGTCTTCGTCATCCACAAAAGCAGTTCGTGTGTGAAGTACATTGTTGCCAATCAAGCCCATGCCGGGTTCCAGCAGACCCTGAAAAATATAAGCAGAATCTCCAGCCAATATTTTTCTGAGTGCAGAAACTGCTGCTTCTGTTTCCTTGTTGTCGGCCCAGATAACATGCTTTTTTCGAATGGTGTAACGCATATGTAAATTTCCACAGGGCATGACACTGAAGACCGGACCGGTTTCAGTTTGCCGGGCTAGCTCACCATTTTCACCGATCCGCGGTGGAATACTCAAAGCATCCCTGCGCATCAATGTCCGGACATGTTCCGGAGCTTGATCCCGCAAAAGGATGTAGGCAATTTCGTGATCAAGTAATTTATTTTCTCCGCCACTCGCTGCTCTCTGTACAGAATGCAGCAACAGCGAATGCACCTGTTCCTGCTGAGAATTGTAATAACCATCCGTATGCCAGTTGATGGACCGATTGGTAAAGGGGATATAGTGCTGCCGTATCCCGTTTTCTCTGACTGTTAGTGATGTCAAAGCATTTTCATCCGCCAGCCAATTTTTGTTAATTCCATAAACTCCAAATTTATGTGCAATCGAGAGTGGAATTTTTGGATCAGGATCACTACCGGTTTTACCTGCATAAAGCGCCATATTTGCTTTGCTGCAGCACTGCTGCAAAGCTCCAAACTCACTGGAACTTAACTCACGCGGATCATTAACCTCAACCAGCAGATCCTCAATTGTTGTAGGATAATTCTGCAGTTTAAGATCCCGCCAGCGCTCGTAATTATCATTATCCTCAAGATCAAAAGGGTTGGAGTCCATTTGCTTTTCTAGCTGAGCAGAAAAAGTTATTTATCCTCAGCAATTACTGCTTTTGCGGCTGCATGCACTGAAACCCATGTTTTGGATAATTCCGCAAACGGTTTTTCTACATACTGAGAAAAATAAAGATGATCTTCAGCATCCATGAGATCACCCTTTTTGAGAGACTCCAAGGCTTTTTGTCCTGATACACCAGCATCGTGACCTGTCAACTCGGCCTGTTTCCAATAGTTGATTGCTTCTGCACGATAGACAAATGTTTTCGGCATCTCCTCTGCAGCCTGCAAAGAATTGATTTCCGTTTGTCTTGGTCCAAAAGTAACCAGCCAGCCCCTGACAGCCCAGTTCATGGACTGCTCTATTGCTGCTTCAGTTTTTTTGATTAAATCTTCATACATAAATTACCTTTCTGAAAATTACAGACCTTCGCCCATGCCCATTTGAATATAACCGGTTGGACAAACCAGAGAACAAATATGACAGCCCACACATTTGGTGTAATGCGTGTACATGACTTCGCCAATCGGATTTTGTCTGTAACGTGAAATTGCTTCCTGTGGACAAAAAGCTGCACACTGATTGCAGTCAAAACACAAACCGCAACTCATGCAGCGGCTCGATTCTTCTTCAGCCTGCTCTTTGGTCAAAGCTTCCAGAACTTCATCATGATTTCCGACAATATTCTCAGCAACATGGTGCTGACGTTTGGTTTGTCCGGAATGGAAAAAATAATTCAGATCCTGTTCTTTGGCCTTAATTACACTGCGGTAAGGTTCTTCCGGCAAGTCTCTTCCGTTCAGGAAAGCATCAATCGAATCTGCAGCTTTTCTTCCATGTCCAACTGCAGTAGTAATCAAATCAACTTTAAGTGCATCTCCGCCGCCAAACACATTTTCTTTACCTACAACCCGCAGATATTTGTCAAGTTTCAGTAATGAAGTTTTTTCATGAATGCTGTCTTCAAAACCCTTCATATCAGTAGTTTGTCCTATTGAAGCGACCACCATATCGGCTGCTATTTCAAAAGTTTCCTCTGTGGTTTTGTAACGCAGAAAAGGAATTGGTGCATTCCAACCGTCTTCGCCTTTTTCTTTTTTGACCATTTTTGCACATTTGACCCCACGCACACCGTCACTGGATTCCAAGACTTCAAGTGTACCAACGAGATATTTGATCTTGGCACCTTCTTCGATTGCATCATCAAATTCATCCGGATAACAGTTCATTTCCTCTCTGGGAACAGCAGAAATAATGGTGGATTCTGAACCCATACGTCGTGCCAAACGCGCCACATCCATAGCCACATTCCCGTCTCCAATCACTATCACATGCTTACCGATTTTGAAGTCATCACCATGAAGTTCATAAGCACGTAGAAAATCAATCGCATTCGTCGTACCGGCTTTGCCTGCAGAAAATCCACTAATTGCTAAGTTCCTTCCGCTTTGTGCGCCAACTCCGATGAACACGGCATCATAGTCTTGTTCGAGTTGTTCCAGAGAAATATCGGTGCCAATACGAACTCCCATCTTCATTTCAATACCAAGATCAATAATTTTATTAACTTCAGCATCCAAAACCCTGCGCTCAACACGGTAACCCATAATACCGTAAAGCATCATGCCGCCGGGTTTGTCATTGAAATCAAAAATCGTAACCGCATGACCCTTGCGCCGCAACTGGTAGGCCACCGATAGTCCAGCCGGACCTGCTCCGATAACCGCAACCCTCTTTCCTGTATCCGTTCCGGCAGGATGTAGTTTTAATCCTGCTTCAATTCCATGTTCACCGATTGCCTGTTCCACAGAGTTGATACCCACGCTTTCTTCACGGTGCTGACGTTGGCAGGTAGTCTCGCAGGGATGTGGGCAAATCCGTCCCATGATTGCCGGAAACGGATTTGTTTCCACAATCCGGTACCAGGCTGCATCCCACTTATTATCCGATTTTTCAACGCCGGTCAGCAAATTGTGATAACCGCGAATGTCTTCACCGGCCGGACAACCTGCAGTGCAGGGTGGTACTTGCTTGACATAAATCGGACATTTGTGACTTTCATCACCGAAAGCAACTACTTTATGAATTCCTTCGTGATCCGAATATTCCGGAAACTCATATTCGTTTGCAAAATCAAGAATGGGATTTGAGTCATTTGCGTCTAAAGTCATGTTTCTCCTTTGTTTAAAACCGAACGTGTGTAGACTGGTTAAAGGTTGTTCTTGCATGACGATAACTGTCTATCATATCAATCTCGAAGCTTAATTCTGCTTCCTCAAAAAATCTCTTCCAGCCAATACGATCAATCCATTCATTCATGCGCTCCCAGGGTTTCCCACCTGCTTTGTACGCCTTCAGAATTCTGCCAACAACAGCATTTACTTCCGGCCAATGCGGAGGATTGTTGGGAATTCCTTCAGCAACAAGGCTCATGGATTGAGGTTTTGAACGGGCATTACTGTTTTTGCCGCCTACCCAGACTGCAAATTGTGAATGTTCAGGATGATTAATTTCCATCGATGGACATGCCCCAAAACAGGCTCCGCAGACAATACATTTTTCTTCATCAACCATCAATGAACGTTTGTCGTTGACAATTGTCGGACGGATTGCTGCCACCGGACAACGGGCCACTGCTTTTGGAAGTTCACAAAGAGTAGAAAGGAGGTTATGGTCAATACGCGGAGGACGGGTATGTTTGACTACAATTGCTACATCGGCCTGGCCACCGCAGTTGATGGAACAACAGGATGTAGAAAGCCTCACCTTGTTTGGCATTTCCAGAGTTTTGAATTCATCATAGAGATTATCCATGACACCTTTTGCTACTCCGGAAGCATCTGTTGCAGGAATGTCGCAGTGCAGCCAACCCTGTGTATGTGCAATCGGTGCAACACAGTTTGCAATTCCACCAACCGGTAAACCGATTTCTTCTAATTCTTTGATCAACGGCTCGATTCTGGATTCATCTGCAAACATAAATTCGACACTGTTACGAATCGTAAAACGCATAAACCCATCTGCATACTGATCTGCCAGATCACAGATGTTGCGGACAAGATCAACCGTATTTTGACGTGGAGTTCCTGCTCGCACAGTGTAAAGAGCATCTCCGCTGTGACCGTAATGCACCATCACACCGGGTTTAATTAATTTATGATATTTCCATTTCCCATAATTTTTTACAACCACCGGATGCAGTGCACCTTCAAGTGTATGTGGTCCGGACTCAATGGTTTTCCAGGTTCTTTCTGTCGGGGCATTCATAATATATTCCTGTTTAATTTTGGTGTAACTAAAACATATTCGGCAGCATTTTGTGTTTGCAGTCAGAATTCAGCTGCCGGAAACTATGCAGTTCTAATCAGCCGTGCTGTCGTATTTTTTTTTGTAATAAGGATTGTCACGAGGTCTTACAACCATATCGATATTCGCTTTAATTCCTACTGCTTCAAGGAACTGTTTCATGCCGACACGTTCAATTGTTTCACCAATCCGTTCATGATCAAAACCGGCATCATCCCACCAGTCGATGATTTCATCCATCTGTTCAATGAATTCTTCAATTTCCTCATCTGTATCAAGTTTCATGAAAGGAATCATCATTGAACCAATATTGACTCCAACCTTGAGTGTGTTCTTACCACCCATCAACAAAGAAGCACCTCTTTCTTTTCCTGGAGAAAGTGCTTTAGGCATCACATTCAGACAGTGCATGCAGCGTACACAGTCCTTGTTTTCAATCTCAATTGTGGAAGTTCCTACTTTATGTGAAATGGCCTTGGTAGGACACATGTTGACAACCTGTTCATAGAGTGCATCTTCGCCATATTCATCAATCCACTCTTTGACATTTTCCTGTTCAATCTGAATCGAATCCCGCCATGTTCCAATCAGTGCAACATCTGCCCGCATGATGGCATTTGCACAATCATTGGGACAAGCAGAAAACTTAAACTTCATTTTGTAATTGAACTCCGGACGATGAGTCATACCGGCATAATTTTTGAGGACTTTCTCATGAACTTTCAGGTTGTCATAACAAGCCTGTTCGCAACGGGCAGGTCCTACACAGGAAGCTGCGGTTCTGACCGTCGCACCTGCACCGCCTAAATCCCAGCCGGCCTGGTTGAGTTCGTCAAAGCACTCCTGTGTTTTGTCCTGTTCTATACCAATCAACTGTAGATTGCCGGATTGTCCATGCATATTCATAAATCCGGAGCCGTGCTTTTCCCAGATGTCGCAAACCTCCCGCAGCATTTTTGTACTGTAATGCAGTCCTGCAGCCGGCTGAATGCGGAAGGTATGAAATTCTTTTGCTTCCGGAAATTTATCTTTGATCATGGAGTAGCGGGTAATAATTCCGGCCCCATAACCTTTGACCGTTACCATCCCGCCTTTCCAGTAACCCATTTTCGTTTTGTAGGAATATTCCAACTGATCCAAAACTCCACGAATCATGGGCTTCTCTGTTCGCTCTCCAAGTTCTTTAAAACCAGTGATAAAACTGGGCCACTGACCGCCTTCCAATTCATCCAGAATAGGAGTTGGATTCAGAAACTTCCCCTTATTATCTTCCATTTCCTGGCCATCACCGGAATTTCCGGCCCCTTTAATGTCTTCCACAGCACCTCTTTTGATAGGATATTTTGAAGTTGGCAACTCTAAATCTTAACCTGCCAACAATTTGTCACACACAACCGGTGGGTTTTGGTAAACCTGCAATCTTACAGGCCTGCAGTCCCGGACCGTTTGGAAAAAGTTCATACAAAAACACGGATGCCTCTTTCTTATGAATATCATTTTTCTTGGCAATGGCCTTTGTCAAAACCTTGACTGCAGGAGCAATCTGAAATTCCTGATAATAATCTCTGAGAAAATTGACAATTTCCCAATGTTGATCATTCATTTCAATTTCTTCATCCTCTGCAAGTTTACCTGCAACTTCTTCACTCCAATCTTCAAGTGAAAGCAGGTAACCGTTTTCATCGACCTCAATCGTTGTTCCATTTACATCTAAACTCATTTTAACTCCTTGTTCATGTTTTTATTTTAAGACTGGTATTCAGTTGCCAGTCCAATGAAGCCTTGCGCCCATTGCGGATTTGCCGAAGCATGCAGATGTGCGAAAGACGCAAAAAGATTGTTTTGCAGAAATCCATCCTGCCTGCCGTCAATTCCGAATCCTCTGACAACATTAAACTGATAACGTCCGTCAGTGACCTTAGCACCAAGTTGCGGAATCGGTTTTGAATAATGAAATTCGTGTGCTCTGACAAGTGCACCATCATCAAACCATTTACTTCGGCATCGACTTTCCAGTGAGAGATAACCATAACCGACAGGTTTTTTTTGGTAGCCGATTTCAAAAGGCAGCACACCTGCCATTGAATATTTTTTGTCTTTATAATGTGCAGTTTCACAAAGGTAAATCAAACCACCGCATTCCGCATAAAGCGGTAGGCCGCTCCGGACATGCTCTTTGACTTCAGCAAGCAGATTCCTGTTTGCACTTAGTTCTTCAAAAAATGACTCAGGAAAACCGCCTCCAATATACAACCCATCTAAATTCGGCAAAGAATCTTCATGTAACGCATCTATAAAAACCAACTCTGCACCCTGATTCCTTAAGGCATCTAAATTTTCCGGATAATAAAAACAAAAAGCCGAATCGTGAAAAACTCCGATTTTAACAGTAGCACTCTGAGAGGCAGTCAGATTGTTTTTTGTGGAGGTTTCCAAAGCTGGAGAATTTTCGAAGAGGGAGCAGACTGCATCCATCTCACAATAATTCGCAACCAATTCTCCAGCATGGCAAATTATTTTTCGGGCATTTTCTGTTTCTTCAACTGTCGTCAATCCCAGGTGTCTTTCTGGAATTGTGACTGCCTCATCGACAGGTATTGCTCCCAGCACCGGAACTCCGCAATATTTTTCAATTGCGGCTCTCTGCTTTTCTTCCTGCCGGGAACTGCGGACAAAGTTCAAAATAACTCCTGCTATCTTTGGTTCCGGAAACATCTTCTGCATTCCGGTTACAATTGCTGCTGCCCCCCGGTTCATGCCCCGACTGTCAAGCACCAGCAGGACTGGCGTTTGAAGCAAGTTTGCTAAACCTGAACTGCTGTCTGAACCATCCAGGCTCAAACCGTCATGTAAACCATGATTACCTTCAATCAGCACCATTTCTGCATCACTTCCATGGCTTACAAATGAATCAAGACAACCTGTCTGACCCAGTAAATATGGATCTAAATTGTGACAATCATGACCACTTGCCTGCTTCAGCCACATTGGGTCAATGTAATCAGGACCCTTTTTAAAACTTTGCACACTTAGTCCTTCTTCCACCAAATTGTGCAGGATACCAAGACTTATTGTCGTCTTGCCGGCACTTTTATGTGGCGCAGAAATCATCAAGCTTGACGGGATTTTTTCTTGCAAAGCAAATCCTCCTGATTCTCCAAAGTATGATACTTTGACTTAATAAATCTTTTTACAAACAAAACTTAAAATCATCAAGCTTGTATATTCAAATAAAAAGATATATCGAAGCCACTAATCAGTTAAACAAAGTAATATTTTAAAAAAATTATTTTTTCTTGATTATAAACGTATGAACACCACCGTCTTCCGCATGAGACATCAATTCATTCCCGGTACGTTTAGACCAGGAGTCCATATCATTGACAGAACCCGGATCTGTGGCTGTCATTTTCAGCAGTTCCCCGCTGGACATACCATCAATTGTCTTCTTGGTTTTTAAAATCGGCAAAGGGCAATTAAGGCCTTCGCAGTTTAGTTCAGTATCAAAATCACTCATTATATTATCCTGTAAAATTTTTTATAAAATTGGGTGATATTCTCCGTGTTGGCTCAGAAATGTCAAGTTTTTTTCGAAAAAGAACTGACCTCTAAACGAATACACCCATCATTTTTTGCCAAAATACACAGTTTGTCTGCAGCAATATGCTGTCCACATTTATGTTAGAATTTTATTGTTGTTTTGGTTGAATTGGACCTTCTCCAAACAAGGCAAACTGCAGCCACTCCATCCCGAATTTTAAGAGTTCTACTTGATCAGAACGCATTGAGTCAGCAACTTTTTGATCTACAGCAAAGCGTTCCTGAAATGAGCTTTCAAAAACGAATTTCCAAAAAGTATCGAGATCATAACTGACCATCATAAACAAACTAACTTCCCGCTGCTGTGCTTCAGCAATTTTCATGGCCTTCAATTTTGCCACTATTTCCAGCCATGGTTTATTATCCTGTTCCATCCCAAAAGTTCCCTGATCTTTCATCCATTCTTTGAGAGTCCAGGTTTTTGGTTCCCTGTGCCCCATGCACATTTCTTCCTGAATCATGAAACGCGCTTCAGATGACTGACCTTCGGTCAAGTGACCAGCTTCTCTCGGATCAAGAGCAGCAACTCCAAGCGGGTAACTTCTGCAGACATGCGGCCGGTTTTCATAAATTGAACAGCCTTTGTCTCCAGCCAGAAAAATGCAGGCACCGTTGGAGTTTTTCCGCATCCTGAGTTTAACCATCGGAACTCCGGAGTCACTCAAGGATTGCAAGTCTGTATACTCTGTCAGAAATTCATCAGAGCGCAAATTTAATTTAGTTTTAATATTTAAAATGTCCAGAGGAGTCAGAATAACATCAATCTGATGACAGCACCTGTTGTAACAGGAAACACCTGGATGACAGGCAAAGGAAAATATTCCTTCAGGTGGAATCGGCTTTAGATTGAAATTTTCCTTATTTAGCTCAGAATGATTAGCAGGTGTTGCTTTTGCTGCAGATTTACTCATATTTAAACAACTGTATTATGTTTGTGAAAACTATAGAAGATTTATTGCTTTCTGCTAAAGAAGCACTGGTACAGAAAAATTTGGTACTGAGTATTGAGCTTTTTTCAGAAGTACTGGAACACGATCCTGATAACATAGTGGCCTTAATCAGTAGAGGTACTGCCTACTTCTCAAACCAGGATTTCCAGTTGGCCCTGCAAGATTTTACCAGTGCAATCAATCTTAAGCCTGAAAGTGCAAAATTATACTGCAGCAGAGGTAATGCCTGGCTGGGATTAAAACAAAACGATTCTGCCTTAAACGATCTGAACAAAGCTGTCGAACTTGATCCACACTATCCCACTGCCTATTTCAGCAGATGTGAAGTTTTGGAGCGTATGGATGAAACAGAACAGGCAGACAAAGACAGAGAGACTGGAGAAAGACTGCAGAAACAAATCTCACAGGCATATTTAGAGTCTCAGGGTATTGAATTCCAAAATCTCTAAGCAATGTCAGCTATATTGCCCTGGAAGAAAAAACTTCCTGTTAGTCAGAATATTCATCATATTTCTTGGCACTGCCTCTGACTCTGGAAGCTGGATATTTTTCTGCATTGAGCTTAATTTTTTTTCTTGCAGCTTCCAGTGGATCCATGCCGAATTTATCGGCCAGCGCAACCAGGTAATTCATTACATCTCCTATTTCTTCTTCCAGATGCTGCAGCTTTTGCTGATCCAACTGCCGACTCTCCTCATCCGACATCCATTGAAATATCTCAAGTATTTCAGCAGCTTCAACACTCATTGCCATGGACAGATTCTTTGGTGAATGAAACTGATCCCAATCGCGCTCCGCAGCAAACAGGCGAAGCTGCTTTTTCAGGTCCTTCATAATTTAAGACAGGCTCTGATAGTATTCCGATAAGATCTTTGCAACTTCCGGACGTGAAAATTCAGGTGGAAGTTCCTCTCCTTTGGATAGCATTTCACGAACTCTTGTACCGGAAAGCAGGAGGTAATCTTCTATTCCATGAGGACAATCCCGCATCATCATCACTTTTTCACACTTTTTACACCAGACAGTATGGTCTCCCATGAATATTTCAATCTGCAGCGTTCCTGAAGGAATACTGTCGAAAATTGCCTGTGCATCAAAAGCACCATAATAATCTCCCACACCTGCATGATCACGTCCAACTATCAGGTGTGAGCATCCGGCGTTCTGCCTGAAGACTGCGTGCAAAACAGCCTCTCTTGGTCCTGCATACAGCATATCAAATCCATATCCGGTAACCATCACAGTGTTTTCAGGAAAGTAAATATCAACCATCTTTAGAATTGCAGCATTCCTGACGTCTGCAGGAATATCACCCTGCTTCAGTTTGCCCAACAGCATGTGTACCAAAATTCCATCTGCATTTAATTCTTTCTGTGCCATGCGGCAAAGCTCTTCGTGGGCACGGTGCATCGGGTTTCGGGTTTGAAAGGCAATAACGGTTTCCCAATGCCTTTCCTGAATTTCATTTCTGATTTCTACTGCAGTCCTGAAGGTATCAGGAAATTCAGTTGAGAAATACGAATAGTTCAATACTTCCAAAGGCCCAGAAATCAGAGTCTCACCCGCAGCAATAAAAGCTGCTACACCTGGATGTTCAGGATCATCTGTACCATAAACCTGTTTGATTATCTGCTTGAGCTGTTCCGCTGTTGCCGTCTCAATCTTCTCTACAGTTTGAACTGCAATCACAGGATTACCTTCCACATTTGGATCACGCAGTGCAATTCTTGCTGCAGCTCTCAGTTCTGCAGATAAGGAGGCACCTTCCAGCATATTGACAACCGGAGTCGGCCAGAACAAACCGGATGCCGTTTGCATTCGTTCCGCCACACCAATTACATCTGCGAGATTCATGAAACCGTTCAGCGGATTAAAATAACCACCACCGAGCATCACTGCATTGGCTGCTGCTGCAGATGAAATAACTAGCGACGGCAGATTTTCTGCTTCTTCAAGCAGAATTTTTCTACGTGTATCCTCTGCCACAAAAAGCGGCTTCAATATATCTGAGCCAAAAGGTTTAATCATTTTGTTTTCATTATTGAAGAATAACCAGGTGCTTATAAATCTCTGATTATTTCTTTGTTACGACCTGAGTAGCGGGCATATATCAGGGCTGCAGGTCGATAAAAGATGTGTCCAAACTTTGTCTGTGATGCATATGCAACCATGTAAAAGACCATCACCAAATGGATGTAGTAGGTGAAAAATGCCAGGTTTGCCTGATCACTGACACGAAATACCTGACACAGAATACCAGTCATAATTACTAAAAACATGTTGCCAATGAACATCCAGTCGAATAAAGACAAAACACTTGTAGCAGAATTCTTCACGCGTTCTCTGACAATAAAATATATTCCGCTGAAGGCAGCCAGAGCACTCACGTTAGCGAGTATTTTAACTGGATGAAAAAACGGCAATGGGGTTTCCTGAACATCAAAACCAAACTCTTTCAGGTAATGCAGAATCATTACGGCATTGGTGGTAATGAACAGTCCAATAAAACCATACATCATTAACATATGTGCAACATTTCTGCTCTTGTTGGTACCGCATTTCTTGAATTCAATGTGCGAAAGTACATCCTTTACTGCGCCCCGAACAGCTGCAGGCAAAGATTCGCCGCCATCTGTCGGCGGATATTGTGCTTTCAGTCCACCAATAAAATTACTGAGTCCCTTGTAGGCATTAAAGGCAGCAAATAAACCTGCCGGTACAAACAACATATCTACAATGCTTACAGACAGCATGTTGGCATAAACAATTGGTTTTGCAGATAAAAATGCAAATCCATCTCCTATGTTCAGCAAGGTAATAACAACTGCGATTAAGACCATCGGTATCAAAAACAGGACTGCATTTCCATTCAACGTTTTTGCTGCCCTGGAGATCACTGCAGGATAAGAAAAATGTTCGATGGTTTGACTACGGAGTGCAGCCATCACATCTCCGGGTTTTGCACCACGTGGACATTGTTCAGTACAGTCGTTGCAGTTGTGACACAACCACAAATCCATATTTTTTACCAGTTTATCCCGTAACCCCCACTGTGCACTCAGCATTTCCTTACGCGGGAAAGGCAGTTCATCCGGAGTCAGAGGACAGACTACCGTACATGTTGAGCATTGGTAGCATGTTTTCAGATCTGCACCTCCATGCTGCATCAAACCTTCTACAAAGCTTAAATCTGCATTGACGGTAACTCGTCCTGTCATATTACTCTCCTTTGTAAATTATCGTAATAATTCGTGTCATACCGCATTGGATTGAAAAAAATAAACATCACATTCCTTTAAAAGGATTAGGTCCATAATCTTCCAGTTCTTCCACAAAATCATCTATGATTTTAGGCAGTTTTTCGTAATCATTCATGCTGATTGCAAATTGCTGAATACGTTCTGATTCCAAATTCAAACGTCCGATGGTTTCCTGAACCTTGCCCAAACGCTCACTGGCCAGCTCGCTGCCCTTAACGAAATGGCATTGATAATCATCACCGTAGGCACAGCCCATGAACATGACGCCGTCATAGCCGACTGACAATGCATCTGAAACATAAACCAGGTTTGTACCTCCCAGACAGCGCATCGGCACAATCCGGACATAAGGACTTATTTTCAAACGGTTCATTGCCGCCATGTCAAAAACAGGAAGTGCGTCATTCTCGCAGGCAAAAATCAAAATCCGCGGTTTTTCCTCAAATTCATCCGGCAGTTCATAACTGTTCATCATGTCATTGAACATATTGGGGCTGTAATCTTTGAACGAAATAATCCGCACCGGACATGAACCCATACAAATACCGCAACTTCGGCAGCGTGCAGGATTCGGAAACGGTGTCCCTTTTTCATCTTCTTCAAGTACACCGAACGGACATTCTTCTGTACAGCGTTTACACGAAGTACAGCGGCTGAGCTGGAATTCCGGAAAGGTTAAATCTCCCACACGCGGATGCACCGTTTTTCCCTGGTCAGTCAGTTCCATCGCCTGAATTGCTTTCAAAGCAGCACCTGTTGCATCTATTTTTGCATCATTGATGTCCATCGGCTGACGCACTGAACCGACCGCATAAATTCCGGTCCGGCGCGTTTCATATGGAAAACAGATAAAATGCGAATCCGGATAACCATATTTGAGTTCGGGCAAATCCGGTCCCTGACGATACTGTAGATTGAGGGCAGATTCACCCTTGAGTGTAGATGGCACCTGACCAACTGCCAACACAACCAAATCCATTTCGAGTGTTACAGGTTCACCGAACAATGTGTTGTCCACATCAACCGCAATATTATTTCCGGCAATTTCATTCACTCCAACAACATCACCTTTAGTCAGAAAGACTCCCGGATCATTTTGACGTGTGCGGTAAAAATCTTCGTAAAGTCCCGGCGTTCTCATATCACGGTAAATGATATGCGCTTTGGCCTCTGGATTTTGCTCACGAATATAGGCTGCCTGTTTGAGCGAATCCATGCAGCAGGTTCCGGAACAATAAGATAAATGATCCGGCGTTCTTGAGCCGGCACATTGAATAAAACCAATATTCAAAGCAGGTTTTCCGTCCTTGCGCAAAATTTTTCCGGACTTGGCCATTTGCTCAAATTCAGCACTGCTGACTACATTATCATACTGAGAGCCAAGATCATTCAGTTTCTCCACATCATACGGTTCAGAGCCGGTGGCCATAATTATTGCACCGCTTTTGAATTCTTTGATTTCTCCTGAAGAATTGAGTTTAACCTGAAACTCTCCGGGCTGTCCGGAAATGGAAACTACAAAAGAAGCCGCATGCACAGTAATTAAATCATTGCTCGCCACAGCAGAAACCGCCTGTGAAACAGAGTTCATTTCCGGCTCACGGAAAGGTGATTGTGATGGAATCAGCTTGTGCTCGTTCAAACAAAAACCACCCAAATGATCTTCTTTTTCAACTAAATCAACTGAATATCCCGCATTTGCGGCTTCCATCGCAGCAGTCATACCGCTCACTCCACCGCCGATTACCAATAATCTTTTTGAAGTATCCTGTTCGTAGGGTTCGGCAAGATCATGCTTTTTAATTTTTGCATAATACATTTGCAGGTATTCTTCTCCGGATAACTGCGTATCTTCATCGAATTCACCGCTTTCGCTTTTCGTCTTTTGCGTCCAGGCCACATATTCACGAATCGGCGCACGGACAACAATGCTGTCTTCACCCATATCAAAGGTGGCTTCATGGTAACGCTGCGAACAGGCAGCAATCATAAAGCGGTTCACACCTTCATTTTTCTGATCTTCCCTCATCAGCTGCACACCCTCCTCACTGCAGAGGAAAGGATGTGATTTTGCTACAGGAGCTTTACATTCTTTGCCGGCAACTTTTACAAGTTCATCGACATCAAGTGCCTGATCGATATCGCATCCGGAACAAATATAAACGCCAATTTTGTTATCCATTAACTTACTCCCAATGCGGTTTGAATTGCCTTCAATGCAGTTCCGGTCGAATCCTGAATCGAACTGTTGACATCGACCGGCCGTTTGGCTACTCCGGTTGAAAAAATTCCTTTTTGTTGTAATTCCGCCGGTACAAATCCATCTTCATCCAAGTTAATTCCGGCGATTTGTGTCTGCCCTTTTAAGCTCGGCTCCATCCCTGTCGCCAGCACTACCATGTCCACATCGAGGTGAACTTTTCTTTGCCTGATAATGTCTTCGGCCTCAACCACTACTCCGCCGTCTTTGCCGGCCACGATTTTGGCAACTTTACCCTTAATCATATTCACATTCGGTTCGGCCTGCACTTTCCTGACAAAATCTTCGTATTTTCCCGGTGTACGGATGTCGATATAAAAAATATGAACCTTGGCTTCCGGATTTTGCTCCAGCACGTATTTTGCGTGTTTCAGGGAACCCAGACAGCAGATTGATGAACAATAAGGCAGGTGGTTTTCATCTCTGGAACCGGCGCATTGTACAAAGACTATGCTTTCAACAGGTTTCTGATCTGAGGGTCGTAATATTTGACCTTTGGTGGGTCCGCTAACAGAAGCAATGCGCTCCATCATAATATTGTTAATCACATTCGGCACAGTGGAAAAACCCATGTTGGTGAGCTTCGAGGCATTATATGGCTTCCAGCCCGTAGCCACAACTACCGATGCAACTTCCAGTTCTATTTCCTGCGTCTTCATCTCAAGATCAACTGCACCGTATTTGCAGGCATCCACACATTTGCTGCATCCCGGTTCACATGCCGGACGATCAATTACATACCTTGGGGGGTAAGCCATTTTGTTGGGCAGGAAAATCGCTTTTGTTTTGTCCATTCCGGCATTGAAATCATTGCTGCGTTCAGAGGGACATACCTCAGTACAGTGGTCGCATCCGACACATTTTTCATTGACAAATGTTGGATCTTTCCGAATTTTAACTTTGAAACTTCCTGCAGCACCGGAAACATCCAGAACTTTGGAATTGGTGTAAACCTGAACATGTGGATTGGCCCGCAAACGCTTGTAGTTAATTTCAAGTCCGCAGGTAGGAGGACATAGTTTTGGGAAATACTGATGGAATCTGGATACACGTCCACCAAGGGTTGGAGATCTCTCTACGAGGACCACATCCCGGCCAACCTCAGACGCTTCAAGGGCCGTCGTGATACCACTGATACCACCACCGATTACCAGTATTTTTCCTTGTTCATTCATTAACTTGATCCTGGTTAAATTCTAAATTACTAGTAGGGAGTTTTTTGACACCAACTGTTTGCGGTGCCAAAATATGGCAGGAATATTTTTGCAGAACAGTTTTAGATTTTCGTACCGGCTGGCTTTAGCTAACAAACCAGCCGTCAGAAAAAACAAAAACTAAGGAACCAACTGGTGGTATTCCCGTTTGAAAACATCCCATTCGCCCGTTTCTTTGTCATAAGTGGAGTTGACAAAGCACTTCCAGTTTTCATCATCAATTGCCAGAAAATCACCCCGATAGTAATAACCCGGATAACGGGTTTCCTCACGGAAATGAATGTGACGTGCATGAGCCTCTCCAGCCAGAATACGGTGAAAATTTTCCCATGCTCTCAGCAATTCATGGAGGTTCTCTGCACCCATATGCAGGGCATCTTCTTTGACCATTTCCAGGTATTTGAAACCTTCCTCCAGCATGCTTTTACTAGTCATATACCAGGTTCCAACTCCGCCGACATATTCATCCATCACTTTCTGCAGACGCTGCTGCATCATGGCCGGGCGAATATAATTTGGGTTAATGTCAGGATCAGTAGTATAGTTGCTGTACTTGGCAAAAGTTTCCATCGGCATATAAATTTCCTTGGCCAAATCTTCTGCATCTTCACCAAAGGAAACATCTTCGCCTTTCGTATCCAGACAGTAGGAAGACATAGACTTACCGGCAATCCTTCCCTCTGCATGTGAACCTGAAGAGAACTTATGACCTGATGCTCCAACTCCGTCTCCGGCAGTAAAGAGTCCGTTAATGGTCGTCATGCGGTTGTAGCCCCAGGAGTACTCGTCCGGACCAAAATCCTCAGGGCCGCTTGTCCATAATCCGGCACAACCTGCATGTGAACCCAACAAATACGGCTCAGAAGGCATAAGTTCCGAAGGTACCTTTTCCGGTTCCATGTTGTTTGCTGCCCAAACTCCTGCCTGTGCAATAGTCATATCCAGAAAGTCTTCCCAAGCTTCTGCTTCCAGATGCTTGATTTCCTTCTTAGACATTGTTTCTGAAAGGGTCTGCAGTGCAACATCTGTATGAATTTTAATTGGGCCTTTGCCGGCCTTCATATCAATCATCATCATGTGATTACGCATACAGGTCCCCAGGGAATCCACATATTTTCCATAAAGTTTGCGGCTTTCCTCAAGATTTGTTTCACAATAATCTTCACCGAGAGCATTCGTAGCCTTAGCCTTAAAGAGCAGAAACCACGCACCAACTGGACCATAACCGTCTTTAAAACGAGCAGGGACAAAGCGGTTTTCCATCATCGTCATCTCTGCTCCGGATTCTGCTGCCATTGCATAGTTTGAACCTGCATTCCAAACCGGAAACCAGGCTCGTCCCTGACCTTCTGCAGTTGCACGGGTTTTGAAAACGTTCACAGCACCACCGGTTCCAAGCATTGCTGTTTTACATTTAAAGATGTAAACTTTGTTTTCACGTACACTAAAGCCGACTGCTCCGGCAACTTTTTTAGGATCATTTTGATCCAACAGCAATTTGACGACAAAGACCCGTTCGAAAAGATTTTGATCAACTCCGGTTGCTTTGCGGTTATTCTCCAAAGCCAGCTTGGCTGCTTCAGCAACAATGACTTTATAGGATTCTCCATTGATCATGATCTGCCAGCGTCCTGAGCGTACGGGTGCTCCACCTTCACGCAGGGATGCCATTTCAGCCCTCTGTGCCTGAGCTCCATCCAGAGACTTGCCTTCTTCATCTTTCTTCCAGATTGGAAGTCCCCAATCTTCAAAAAGATGAACAGAGTCATCAACAACACGTCCCAGATCAAAAGTCAGATCTTCACGGGTAATTCCCATCAGGTCATTACGTACATAACGTACATAGTCATCGGCGCTGTTTTCGCCAAGATAAGTATTGATTGCAGAAAGCCCCATGGCAACAGCACCACTACGATCTGTGGCTGCTTTGTCTACCATAGTTATACGCAGTCCTTCAGGAGTAGCCCAGCGGTCTGCTTCATAGGCGGCACCACAGGCAGACATTCCACCTCCAATCAGCAGGACATCGGTCTCGTGCACCACAATTTCAGGTTTTTCGCAAAATTCCCAATTATTTACTTTTGGTTCCATATTTCTACTCTAGTTGATTTTTAAGTTCTTACTCGGATTATGCAGGAGTGATGGTTGCTCTCGGATCCCCGCTTGCTTGTTGAGTACAAAGACCTGGTTCTTTAATGCGGGCAACATCAGCCTTGCCTTCACCAACACCTGCAAAAATATCTACATTACCTGCCTCCACTGTGCGAACTGGAAATTTAAAGCGTTTGATGTTTCCATTTCGAAACTTGACAGTCCACATAATGCTGTCTGAACCCAGCATCGGCGTTACTTCTCCACCAAGTGGAGCAAAATCAGCATAACAACGAACACTAATAGCCTGTTGTGGACAAATTTTTACACAATTGTAACATTCCCAGCACTGAACGGGTTCCTGGTTTACCCCTTTCATTTTAACTTCATTGGTACTTGGATCTACATGTTCTTTTAAAGCCATTAAATCGTGTGGACAAATATACATACAAGCAGTCTTATCCTGACCGGCACATCCGTCACATTTTTCTGTGATTACAAAGCTAGGCATCAGCCCTCCTTATTTAATTTTAGTTTAGCCGCTGCAGCTTTCTTGCTGGCAGCATTCCCGGGGTCATCTTACGTTAATATCAAAAACGTCTGGATACCCGAACTCAAAGTAGTCTCATTTTTTAATATAATAAAATACATCTATATATGCAGATATTTAAATTAATGTTGCAGAGACCAT
>JACKQG010000253.1_pt1 | contig 78460 bp, 81 predicted proteins | sample 8237621 | NCBI WGS metagenome assembly JACKQG01 (sample SAMN15677084, study PRJNA649215) | marine metagenome | biome: marine; feature: Black Sea; material: saline water; isolation source: suspended particulate matter (SPM) from the Black Sea western gyre | collected 2013-06-09/2013-06-10 | depth...
CCGGGCCGGGGGGGTCCCCCGGGGCCGGGTGGGGGCCGGACAGCCCCCCGCCGGGGTGGCCCGGGGGCCCCTGGGCGCCCCCCGGGGTCAGGCGGGGGGGGGTGCCCTGTTCAAGGCCCTGGGCGGGGCTGCCCACCGGTACGCCTGCGGCGATGGTCGGCCCTGCGGCGGCGAGCGTCTCACGGAAGCCGTGCGTCGGGACGCCGACCACGACAACATCGGCGCCTGAAACCGCCTCTGCGAGGTCGGCGGTTGCCTCGAGTTCACCGGGCAGGTCGAAGCCGGCGAGGTAGCGCCGGTTGCCGCGCCCGGCGGCGATGTCGGCGGCCACGTCGGTGCGGCGGGACCACAACACCGTCGACACCCTGGGGGCCAGCAGCGAGGCAACGGTCGTGCCCCAGGAGCCCGCACCGATCACGGCGGCCCGAGTCGTCATACGGGCGAGCCTAGGGCGCCGGCGGATTCCGGCGGGCGGCCCGGCCGACCAAATGACCAGTGAACGGGCCTCCTCTCACTAGTGATAGGGGGACGGGCCTCTTATCACTAGTGATAGGGGGACGGGCCCCTTTCACCTGCAGACCCTCTGGGTCCAGTCAGATTCCGGCGGGCGCCCCGGCCGTAGACTCTCCGGGTGCAGACCGCCGTACTGATCCCGCTCAAGGCCTTCCGTGGCGCCAAGGCCCGGCTGTCGTCGGTCCTCGATGCGGGTGAGCGGGCCGACCTGGCCCGCCGCATGGCCGAGACAGTGGTCGCCGCCGCCGCACCCCTGCACGTGGCGGTCGTATGCGACGACGACCAGGTCGAAGACTGGGCCGCAGGGCTCGGCGCAGCGGTCGTCAGGGTCGACGGCCCCGGCCTCGACCGGGCGGTCCATGCCGGAATCGCCGCACTGGCCGCCGAAGGCTACGAACGGGTTGTCGTCGCCCACGGCGACCTGCCCCGCGCCACCGACCTCGCCTCCTGTGCCGACTTCGACGGGGTGACGCTCGTCCCCGACCGCCACGGCGACGGCACGCCGGTGGCCGTGGTCCCGGTCGGCGCCGGCTTCCGGTTCGCCTACGGCCCCGGTTCGTTCGCCCGCCACGTGGCCGAGGCCGAACGCCTGGGCCTGCCCTGGCGGCGGCTTGACGACCCGGACCTGGGCTGGGACGTCGACGAACCCGCAGACCTCGAGTTCCAGCCATCGAAGTGACCGGGCTGCCGGTTCCGTCCCGGGCGCTGGCCGTCGGCGCCCACCCGGACGACGTCGAGCTCTACGCCGGTGCCACGCTCGCCGGCTGGGCCGCCGCCGGCTGCGAGGTCCACATCCTCGTGTGCACCGACGGCTCGAAGGGCAGCTGGGACCCGGAAGGGGACCCGTCCCGCCTGGTCGCCACCAGACGAGACGAGCAGCACGCTGCTGCCGAGCGGCTCGGGGCGACCGGCGAGGTCGTGTTCCTCGACCGGGTGGACGGCGAGCTCGATGCCGACCGCTCCACGGCCCACGAGGTGGCGTCCTGGATCCGGCGCCTCCGCCCCGACGTGCTGCTCGGCCACGACCCGTGGCGTCGCTGGCGGCTCCATCCCGACCACCGGGCGGCGGGCTTCCTAGTCACCGACGGCGTGGTGGCCGCCCGTGACCCGCACTTTCTCTCAGAGGCGGGACTCTCAGAGGCGGGACTCTCAGGCCTCGTCCACCATCGTCCAGACGAGCTGTTGCTGTTCGACACCGAGGAGCCGAACCACGCCGAACCGGTCGACAAGGCAGCAGCGACGACCAAGGTGGAGGCGCTGCTGGAACACCGCAGCCAACACCTTTCGACCATGGGTATCGGCGCCGACGACGACGGCTCACAGGCCAACGCCTTCAGCGACTCGATCCTGGCCGAGTTGGCCGAGGCCGGGCAGCGTTCCGGCGTCCCCCTTGCCGAGGCCTTCCGCCGCATCGACGGCATCTAGGCGGGCTCTGCCAACAGTCTTTCGATCAACTCGACCAGATCGAGGGGCCGGTCGCCCTGGATGCTGTGGCCGGCACCTTCGACGGTCGTGACCGACGCTTCGGGCTGACGGCGTCGGAACTCCTCAACGTCTTCGTCCCCAACGACGCTCCACGCCCCACCCAGCCACAGGTGGACGGGACACGCCAGCGACGAGACCCGGTCCCACAGCGCGCCGAAGTCGGGGGCTCTTTCCTGAGGGACATCTTCCCGAGGGACATCTTCCCGAGGGACATCTTCCCGAGGGACATGTTCCCGAGGGACATGTTCCCGAGGGACATGTTCCCGAGGGACATGTTCCCGAGGGACATGTTCCCGAGGGACATGTTCCCGAGGGACATGTTCCCGAGGGACATCTCCGGCCTTCCAGTCGCGCACCGGGTCCCAGCGCCACGACCACGAACCGTCCTCCTGCTCGCAGGCGTTGTGCAGGACGCCACGGCGCAACGACGACTCGGTGCGGGTCGGGTTGTGTTCCATGGTGTGGGCGAGGATCGCGTCGAAGTCGGCGAAGTCCTGATGGGCCGTCACGAAGGCGATGATCGGCTCCGCCTTGGCGTGGTCTGTGCCGGGGGTGATGTCGACCAGCCCAAGCCGCCTCACCAGGGTCGGATGGTCGGTCGCCAGGCACAGCGCCGTCACGCCACCCAGCGACATGCCGACCACCGCTGCCGCCTCCGGGGCATGGGCCTCCACCACCCGGGCGACCTCGGCGGCGAGCACCTGCGGCGTGTAGTCCTTCTTCGGCCGCCAGTCGGAGTGGCCGTGCCCCGGCAGGTCGATCGCCAACAGCGGCCGCCCGAGGGCGAGGGCGACCGTGTCCCAGGTGTGGGCGTTCTGCGCCCCGCCGTGCAGCAGCACCAACTCGGGCGGTCCTGTCCCCCACCGGATGGCGCTCACGGCGAGGCCGTCGGGACCCTGGACATCGAGCCTCTCGACCGACGGAATGACATCGACGTCGAGCCCCGCCTCGGCGGCGTTGTCGGCCAACATCGCAAACTCGTCGTAGGGCTGCATCGGACCTCCCGTCGCCGCGGAACCTAGCCCCGCCGTTGTCCACGGCCGGCACCGCCGTGCCAGACTGCCCGGCAATGGACCCCACCTCGCCCCGCACCTTCACCTGGGTGGACATGCAGGACGGCACCGCCGACGACTACATCGAGTCGGTCGCCACGTTCAACAGCCATGTCCACGACACCCTCACCGACCACCTCTTCGGGCTGCTCCGCTCGATGCAGGGACCACGATTCGGATACCAGGTCGACCGCTACCGGCACTCGCTCCAGAGCGCCACCCGAACCCTGCGCAACGGCGAGGACACCGAAATGGTCGTGGCGGCCCTGCTCCACGACGTCGGCGACGTGGTCGCCCCTGCCAACCACTCGGCCCTGGCCGCCGAGATCCTCAGGCCCTACGTGTCAGACCGGACCCACTGGATCGTCCGGCACCACGGCGTGTTCCAGGGGTACTACTTCTTCCATCACGTCGGCGGCGACCGGGACGCCCGCGAGGCGTTCCGGGGCCACGAGTGGTTCGACGACTGTGCGGCCTTCTGCCACGACTACGACCAGAACTGCTTCGACCCCGCCTACGACGATCTGCCGCTTGAAGAGTTCCGGCCGCTCGTCGACGAGGTCCTCCACCGGCCCAGCCGCTTCGAGATGGTGGATCTCGCCTAGGGCTCCAGCACCACCTTGATGCTGCCGGCTGCCCGGTCTGCGGCCACCCGGAACGCCTCGGGGGCATCGTCGAGCCCGAAACGGTGCGTGATGACCGCATCGGACAACACCGGGCAGTCCGCCAGCAGGGACGCCGCCTCATCGACCTCGCGCACCCCGTGGTGGTGTCCGTAGGTGTACGAGGGCTGCAACCGGATCTCCTTGACAATGAGGGTGGTGGCGTTTGGAATGGTCAACGGCTCCCAGTAGACGGCCGGCACCGACAGCACGGCTCCGGGGCGGGCATGGTCGATGGCCGTTGCAACGGCGCTCCCAGTACCGGCAGCGTCGACCACGACGTCGTATTCGCCGGTTGCCACCGTGCCGGCGCCCAGGCGCTCACCGGCGGCGACCTGGTGGTCGTGACGGGCCGACAGGTCGACATCGGCCCCGGCGGCACGAAACGTCGCCACGCAGGCCAGGCCGATCATCCCACCGCCGACGACAAGCGCCCGCTGGCCCGACTCCACCCCGGCCGAGTTGGCAGCGTGCTGGGCGACGGCCAGCGGCTCGACAAGGCAGGCGTCGGCGACCGGCACACCGTGGGGCAGGGGTATGAGGCACGACGCATCGACCACAAGCCGGTCGGCCATTCCGCCGTCTCGGGCGATGCCGTACATGGTGCCACTGCCGTTGCGGCAGAGGTGCGTCTGGCCGTCGAGGCAGCGCTCGCAGGTACCGCAGTGCATGAGCGGTTGGATCGCCACGGGCGTGCCGTCGGCGAGGTGGCCGGCGCATTCGTGGCCGAACGTGACCGGGATGCCGAAGCCCTTCAGGTGCAGGTCCGAACCGCAGATCCCCGCCGCGGCGATGTCGACGACGACCTCGCCGTCGTCCGGATCGGGCTCATCGACCTCGACGACGGTGAACTCCCCATCGACGGTCCGCACTGCTCGCATCTGACGCTCCTCGATCGTTGCGATGTCTGCCACGGTTGTAGTCGTCGGAGCCCGTGGCCCTACGATCCGGCCGTGGCACATCAAGACCGGCCCACTTCCGACCGGCCCATCCTCGACCTGCTCGACGGCGACTTCTACGTCAACGACCCGTACCCGACCTACGCCTGGATGCGCGACAACGAGCCCCTCTACTGGGATGAGGTCAACGAACTCTGGGGAGTTTCCCGCTACGACGACATCGTCACGATCGAGCGTGACAAGTTCCGGTTCACCAACTCGGGCAACGAAAAGGGCGGCTACCGGCCCAACATCCCGGCCGATGCCTCGATCATCGGCCTCGACGACCCCCACCACACGGTGCGCCGCAACCTGGTCTCCCGGAGGTTCACGCCGAAGGCGTCCGGCAAATGGGAGGACCACGTGCGCGGCGTGGTCACCGGCCTGCTGGACGGCCTTGCCGAGACCGGCGGGGCCGAGGTCGTCTCGGAGTTGGCGTCACCGCTTCCGGCGCAGATGATCGGCCTGCTGCTGGGCTTCCCCCACGAGTCCTGGCCGAGCCTGCGGGACTGGTCGGAGCGCACCATCGCCCTCGGCGGTGGCCCCCGCTACCACGATGACGACGGCGTGATGGCGGTCTTCGAGTTCACCGAAGCCTGCATGGACGTCTACGAGTCGACCAGATCCGAGCGTTCGGGTGGTGGTTGCCCGGTCGACACGGTCATGGACGTCTGGGTAGACCGGGAGGTAGAGGGGCTGGGCAAATACCCGTTCGGCCTCGACGAGATCATCTCCGACTGCCTGCTGCTGCTCGACGGTGGTGCCGAGACGACCCGCACGGTGATCGCCCGCACGCTCGTGGAGCTGACCCGGCGCCCCGACCAGTTCCAGGCGCTCGTGGACGGCGCCGACATGGCCGTGGCCGTGGAGGAGTTCATCCGCTGGGTCACCCCGATCCACAACATGTGCCGGATCGCCACCGGGGACATCGAGGTCGGCGGCACGACCGTCGGCGAAGGCGAGCAGGTGCTGCTCATGTACTCGTCGGCGAACCGGGACCCGGCCCACTTCGATGATTCCGAGTCGTTCGACGTCGCAAGGGACCCCAACCACCACCTGGCGTTCGGACACGGCACCCACTTCTGTCTGGGAGCATCGTTGGCGCGGCTCGAGATCAGGGTCTTCTTCGAGGAGTTCGTGCGGCGCTTCCGCAACCCGCGCCTCGCCCCCGGCACCGAGCCGGTCGAGATGCCCAACGCCTTCGTCTACGGCCTCCGCGAGGCCCACCTGATCGTCGACCCGGCCTGAACCGGGCGACGGTCGGTCAGTCGGGCAGGTTGCCGGACATGACGTCGTCGCCGAGGGCGGGCGCCACGAACTGTGAGAAGTCGGGTCCCGCCCGCAGGGCGTTGCCGCCGTCGACGTTGATGCAGGTGCCGGTGATCCATCGCGATTCGGGGCCGATCAGGAACCGGACCAGGTTGCCGACGTCCTCGGGCCGGCCGACGTCGCCCATCGGGGTGTTGCGCACGTAACTGTCGTACACGTCGCTGTCTGTGGGGACCATGTTCATGATCTCGGTGGCGATGAAGCCGGGCCGCACGGCGTTGAAGCGCACGTTCGACCGGCCGAACTCGTCGGCGGCGTTGCGCATCATCTGCTCGATCCCGGCCTTGGCGACCGGGTAGGCGCCGAACAGGGGGTGGGTGACGTGCCCGGCGATCGACGACATGCCGACGAACGAGCCTCCCCCGTCTGCGACCAGGTGTGGCACGGCGTGCTTGACGCACAGCATCGTGCCGAGCACGTTGAGGTGGAGCACCCGCAGGAACTCGTCGGTGTCCTGGACGTGGTAAGGACCCATCCCGCCACCGCCCCCGGCGTTGGCCACGACACCGGTCAGGTTGCCGGCAGCACCGGCGGCTGCACCGACCGCCGCCTGCACCGTGGCCTCGTCGGTCACGTCGGCAACCACATAGGCGACGCTTCCCCCGTGGCCGGGCCGAATGGCCTCCTGCGACTCGGCGAGCGTCGACTCGGTGCGCCCACAGATCGTTACGACGGCCCCGTCGGCGGCCAGCGCCGCTGCACACGCCCTCCCGATGCCGGTACCCCCGCCCGTGACCAGGACGCCGAGGCCGGCGAGTGCTCCATCTGCCATGCAGCCATGTTCGCCCACCCGCACCGGGGCACCCCACTCGGGCGCGCTCAGCCTTTGCGGCGGCGTTCGTCCTGCTCCTCGAGCAGGTGCATCAGCCCCGGGAAGCCGGGGACGGCCCGCAGCGCCCGGTCGGCGTACCAGAAGGCGCCCAGGGTCAACAGGATCCCGGTCGGCCAGCCGACCAGCGCCCGGATGAGCACGTAGCCGTCAGCCGAGGTCTGGTTGAACAGCCAGACGTCCCATACCGAAGTAGCCAGGAGCCAGGCGCCCCATACGACCGTCAGGCGGGAGGTCATCCGCAGGTAGGCCGGGTGGGCACGGGTCGCCCGGTCGACCGGCAGGGCCAGGTGGAACACCCGGCCGAGGAAGGGCCTACCGACCAGCGACGTGACCATCAGGGCGACGCCGATGCAGGCCTTGGTGCCGATGCCGATGCCGAAGTAGACGGCCTCCGAGTCGGTCAGGATCCCGATGGTGCCGCGCACCACCAGGTAGCCGACGAGGATCGGCAGGAACTTTCCGACGGCCTCACCGCGTCGGTGGCGATCGACCGCCACCTTGACGCTCCACACGGTTGCGCCCAGCACCGCCCATCCCAGGCCCGCCAGGCGGTTCAGCCCTATGAACAGCACAATCGGCATGACCGAATCGAGCGTGCGCCCCCGGGGAGGGCCTGCGGGTGGCTGCTCCTCCATCAATTCGACAGGTCAGGCCGGCAGGCCCTGGGACACCGCTTCGGACGGCGCCAGGCGCAGCAGGTCCTCGGGCACCCGATCGGCAATGGCACGGGCGGCTGCGTAGTGGTGGTGGTGCGCCACGCCGGCGAAGAGCCCCCGGCGCTTCTCGGCAAGAGCGTCCGGAGGGGCGTCGTCGAAGAACCCGAACAGGCCGAACGCCACCTCGAGGTCGGCGAGGACCGGGGCCCGGCCGTGGAGGGACGACCTCTTGAGGGCCACGCCCGTGCAGCCGACGACGGCATCATCGACGTGTTCGTCCGGTGCCAGGCGCAGACGGGGCACCAGGGTGCGGGCCAGCAGGAGGGCATAGCCCTGGTCGGGGCCCTGGACGCCGAACCGCTCGCCGCCGGGCTGGCCGTCCTCGCCGATCTCTCCGGGACGGTCTGCCGTCCAGGAACCGAGGCGTCGCCGGGGACCACGGTACGCAACGTCGGTCGGACGCAGCGTCGGTGTCGGAACGAAGGAAGGAGCGCTCACGGGGGGAATCTACGGGGCCGTGGTCCCCGAGCCCCCTTCTCCCGGCGGGAACCACGCCCACCCCATTGCCTCTCTGGCGTCCGTGACCTCGTAGCCGGGATAGCGCTTCAGGTCCGTGACCCTGGTGCGGCGGCGGTGGGTGCCGTTCGACTCTGCGGCCGCCGCCAGGGCCTCGGCTGACGAACCGAACCCGGCGAGGCGCTCCAGCATCGAGATCGTGGGTCCGATCATCGTCAGCCCTCCTGACCGCCACCGGTCGAGTGCCTCGGCTGGGCGCATCCAGTCGACGTCTACGGCCTCCGCACCGTCCGCCATGGGATCGGCATCCGGAGGCGCTGCCGCAACGAAGAAGAACGTGTCGTAGCGCTTCGGGCCCCCTATCGGCGTCACCCAGCGGGCGACCGGGTGCACGCCCGAGAGGTCGAGGCCGGCGGGCCCCACCAGGTCGCAGAGTCGGACCCGGCCGTTGTCGAGGTCGTCGCGGTGATCCACCAGATCTCGTCCAAGCCCGACTGCCACGCCGACCTCCTCGATGGTTTCGCGTACGGCGGCGATCCAGAATGCGAGCGACCCCGGCCCGATGCCGAGCGCGTCGTCCGCATCGCCCGGTTGCAGGCCCCGCACCAGGCCAGGCCACCGGGCATCGCTGTCTTCGGGGTCGAGGGCGCCCCCCGGGAACACGGTGTGGTCGGCCATGAACGTGGACCGGGTGGTACGTCGCAGGGTCAGGACGTGCAGGTCCGGTCGGTCGGCCAGCAGGAGCAGGGTCGCCGCCTGACGGATGGGAACGCCGTCGGACGGAAGGTCGTCCGTCCCCGGGTAGTCGATCATCGCCGGGCGACCGTACCCCCATACCTGCCGGCGGCGGCAACCCACCGGGCATGGCGGCGGCGCGGCCCGCACTGGCCACGACCACCCCCGTCTGGTACCCTGTGCGACAGATCGACAGCGTCGTCGGCCCAACCGTTTCCCGCATTCGATGTCGGGAACCGAGAACGGGAGACGAACTCCGATGATGATCACCTCCGAAGCCGCCACCCCGGTGACAAGGCTCGCCCCTGCAGCCGAGGCCCTCGATCACCTGGTCCGCCACCGCAGCGACGATGCCTTGTGGTTCGCCGAAGTGGAGACAAGCCTCCTCACCTTCAGGTCCACCCTGGTCACCCACACCCGTTCGATCGTCGAGGACGACCTGTACCGCGATGCCACGTGGAAAGCTCCCCGCATCGTCATCCAGGTTCGGCGTCTGGGCGCCGAATGCTTCAAACTCGACGAACTGTCCGCCCTTTCCCTGACGGCCCTCCACAGCCCGAACCGGTCTGCCGGCAGCGTCGCCGAGACCCTCAATCAGGTCCTGCGCCTCGCCGCCCGGCACGAGTCCCGTGCCCTGGCGATCGACCACGAGGCCTTCTGTGTCGACATCGGCGGACAGGGCTGACCCGACTCTCAGCCGGTCGGCAGGTCACCGACCGACCTGAACGGCCTCCGCCCGTGCCTACGGGCTTGGGCGTCCACGGCCAATAGCCTCGCCGGATGGAAGAGCCCACCCCGCTGACGTTCCCGCCCGCAAGGGCGGGTGGCGCCGACCTCCTGGCCGGCATCAGCGTAGCCCTGGTCCTGATCCCCCAGTCGATGGCCTACGCCGAGTTGGCGGGACTACCGCCGCACGTCGGCCTCTTCGCCTCGACCCTGCCGTTGATCGCCGCAGCCCTGTATGCCTCGTCGCCCTACCTCCAGACGGGGCCGGTGGCCATGACGAGCCTCCTCACCCTCGGGGCATTGACGGGCCTGGCCCAGCCGGAGTCGGCCGACTACGTGGCGCTCGCCGCACTCCTCGCCCTCGTCGTCGGCGTAACCCGCCTGCTGCTCGGCGTCCTGAGGTTGGGCCTCGTCACCTACCTGATGACGGACCCGGTGGTCACCGGCTTCAAGTCGGCGGCCGCCATCCTCATCATGTGCTCGCAGTTGCCGAAGGCCCTGGGAGTGTCGGCCCCCGACGGGGGCGTGCTCTGGCGTGCCGGATGGTCGCTGGTACACCCGGACGGGTGGGAGTTCCAGGCGATCCTGTTGGCAGCGGTGACGCTGGCGCTGCTGCTGCGCGGCCGCCGGATCCACCGCTTCTTCCCCGGCGCCCTCATCGCCGTGGCCGGCGGCATCATCTACGCCGGGGCGACCGGCTACGAGGGCACGGTCGTCGGACAGGTGCCCACCGGGTTGCCGACGATCGCCTTCGACCTCCAATGGGACCAACTGGGCTCGGTCGTCGCCTCCGGTGTGGTGATCGCCCTGGTGGGCTTCGCCGAGGCGGCGTCGATCTCCCGGGTATTCGCCACCGAGGATCGCCAGACCTGGTCGGCCGACCGGGAGTTCATCAGCCAGGGCCTGGCCAACGTGGCCGCAGCCTTCGCCGGTGGCTTCCCCGTGGGCGGATCGTTCAGCCGCTCGTCGCTGAACCGCCTGGCCGGAGCCCGCACACGCTGGTCCGGGCTCGTCACCGGCCTGGTGGTCCTGGCGTTCCTGCCCTTCGCCGACCTGGTCGAGCAGCTCCCCCGGGCCGTGCTGGGCGGCGTGGTGATCGCCGCCGTCCTCGGCCTGGTGCAGCCCCGGAAGTTGATCGGCCTAGCCCGGCAGTCGACGGGCGACGGCGTGGTGACGCTCGGGACATTCGCGGCGACGCTGGTACTGGCGCCACACGTCGACCGTGCGGTGCTGGTCGGAATCGTGCTGGCGCTGGCCGTACGGGCCAGGCGCCGCCGGGTGGCGGCAGAACGGCGCGACCAGCTGAAGTGATCCGAGGCCCGTCCCCCTGTCACCTGCCACACGCCAGCAAGTGATCCAAGGCCCGTCCCCCTATCACTTGCGTCCCCCTATCACTTGCGTCCCCCTGTCACTTTTGGGGCCAGGCGGTGGCTACGTCGGCGGCGGTGGCGAGGGTGGCGACGTAGGCGAGGGTATTTGCCAGCACCTGTTCGCCGTAGTCGGGGGGCGTGGCAACCACGCAGTCGGTGGCGACCACGACCTGGAAGCCGGCGTTGACGAGGTCGAACACCGAGTTCGGGATCGCCACGTTCAGCGACACCCCGGCGAGCACCACGGTGGTGATCCCCTCGTTGCGCAGCAGGTGCACGAGTTCGGTGCCGGAGAAGGGCGACAGGCCGTGGAACCGGGGGACGACCACGTCGGTGGCAGCATCGAATCCCAGTTCCGGGATCGGCTCGGCGGCGGACGAGCCGGCCAGCAGTTGCACCGGCGACCGGCGGGCAACGCCGAAGAGGCGGGCGTTGTCGTTTGCGCCCCACCGGTCGGGCTTCACCTGTGCCGTGGCATGGACGACCTTGACGCCGGCCCCGCGGGCGACGGCGGCCAGGGCCACCAACGCCGGGAGCATCTCGGCGGCCGCATCGGCGAGGGCAGGGAAGTTGGATTCGGCGCCGATCACACCGTTCTGGCACTCGACCATGCACAGCACCGAGTGTGACGGATCGACGAGGTCGGGAAGTTCCACGGCAGCCATGATCGCGCCTAATCGAACCGGGAGGCGGACTCCCGGAGCACATCGAGCCAGCGGGCCCCGGCGTCGGGGGCCAGTTCGCCGGGCGTGTAGGTCACCGAGTGGAGGGTGCCGGTCCACGGGAACGGCCCATGGCGCTCATAGACGTCCCACGACACCGGCGAGCGACGGTCGATGCCGACGTCTATGCCCTCGAAGGGCGACATCGAGGTGAGGGCCGGCAGGTCGCGTGCTGTTCCGACCTCGTCGCCGTCGACCCGGAGCAATGCGTGCAGGGTCATCTCGCCGGGGGCCTCAACCTCGAGCGATACCGAAGAGGCACCTGCAGCCAGCGGACCGCCATCGAGCATGGTCATCACCCCATAGGCATTGAAGGCAAAGAAGAGGTGGCCGCCCTCGACGTAGAGCGAGTAGCCGCCGCCCTGGTCGCCATGGGCCACGAGGACGCCCTCGTCGCCGGTGGCGAAGTCGAGGGCCACGTCGACGGTGAACGACCGGAAGTTGATGAACTGAACCGACCGGAAGCGTTCGACGGTCGGGGTGCCGGGCAGGAAGGTCGCCGGCTCAGCCAGCACCTCCTCCCACGGCGGCCGCTGGATATAGGTGATACCGCTGCCCTCGTCCAGCGGATACACCTGGTTAGCCCAGGCTGCCTGCTCCCAGGCCTCCTGGAGCTCGGCCAACTTGTCCGGGTGCTCGGCGGCGAGGTCGTGGCTCTCGGTGGGGTCTGCGGCAAGGTTGTGGAGCTCCCAGGTGTCTTCGCTGAACGGCGCCCGACGGCCGTGGCACGTAACCGCCGACCAGCCGTCCCGGTAGAAGCCCCGGTGTCCTACCTGCTCGTAGTACTGCTCGGTGTGGGTCGATGCGGCGTCGGCGTCGGCAAGCGTCGACGTGAAGCTCGTGCCGGCGGGGGCCGGAAGCGGCTGCCCGTGCTTCGTGGTCGGAAGATCGACTCCGGCGAGGTCGAGCACCGTGGGCAGAAGGTCGGTGACGTGCTGGTACTGGGTGCGCAGGCCGCCGCCGCCGGGCAGGCCGTCGCCCTTCGAGATGATGCATGGCACCTGATGGCCGCCCTGATGGGTGTTGATCTTGTAGAGCCGGAACGGGGTGCCCGACACCATCGCCCATCCCATCGGGTAGTGCGGGAGCGTCTGTGGTCCGCCCATGATGTCGAGGCGGGAGTGGTCCACCTCGAGGTCGTCGAACGGGCTGGCACCCAGGGTGTGGGCGATCAGGGTGCGGAAGTACGACGACGTGCCCCGCCCCTGGCCCTCGCGTGATCCTCCGTTGTCGGATGTGAACACGATGATGGTGTTGTCCCACTCGCCAATGGCCTCGAGCTCGGCCCGCAGCCGTCCGAGGTTCTGGTCGACGTTGTCGACCATGCCGGCGTAGATCTCCTGGTAGCGGGCGAAAACCTCCCGCTCCATGTCGCTGAGGTCATCCCAGGCCTCGACGGCGTGGTTCTCCTCGGTGTTGCGGGGAGGCAGGACCGCACCGTCCGGGATGACCCCCAACTCCTGCTGGCGTTCGAATCGGCGCTGCCGCACGATGTCCCAGCCGTCGTCATAGTCGCCCCGGTACTTCTCGGCGTCTGGTGCCTTTACCTGCAGCGGTGCGTGGACGGCGCCGTGGGCGAAGTACATGAACCACGGCTTCGTGGGATGGCCGGACCGGACCTCGCGGACCATTTCGAGCGCCCTGTCGGTGAGGTCGTCGGTGAAGTAGTAGTCGTCCGGGTACCGGTCGACGTGGACGACGTGGTTGTCCTCGTAGAGCCGGTGCGGATGATGGAAGTTGGTGAACCCGTCGAGGATCCCGTAGAAGCGGTCGAAGCCCTTCTGGCATGGCCAGCCGTGACGGGGGCCGGCCTCGGTGAGGTTCGAGTCCTTGCACAGGTGCCATTTGCCGACCATGAGCGTGGCCCAGCCGGCGTCGCGCAGGACCTCGGCCATCGTGACGGCGTTGTCGCGGAGTTCCATGGCGTAACCGGGGTAACCGGGGTCGCGGTGGGCGACGGTCGCGAGGCCGGCGAGATGGTGGTTGAGGCCGGTCAGCAGCGAGGCCCGGGTCGGCGAGCACATCGGGTTGACGTGGAAGTTGGTGTAGCGCAGGCCCTCGTCGGCAAGCCGGTCGAGGTGGGGGGTGTCGATCTCGGAGCCGTATGAACCGATGTCGGCAAAGCCCAGGTCGTCGCAAAGCATCACGATCACGTTCGGGGCCCCCGCCGGAGCGGTCGGCTGGTCTGGCCACCAGGGATCGGACCCGGCGATGGTGCGACGCACCTCACCCTCGAAGCCGGCGTACGGCTGGGTCGGATCGGTCACGGATGCTCCTCGGACGGCACGGCCTGGGTCGGCACCGAACCTACTTCCGGACCCCGGACGCCGCGCAGCCGAGCCGCCACGAGGGCCACGAGCACGCAGACCACCGACATGAGCACCAACGCCCCGCCGAACCCGGCGTCGGTGTCGGCGACCCAGCCCATCACCAGCGGGCCCGAGACACCACCCAACTCCGCGACGGCGAACCACATGCCGTAGGCGACGCCCATGTTGTGGGGCCCGACCGCCTCGGACTCCATGAGGGCCACGAGCACCAGGGGCACCAGCACGGCCCGCACACCGGCAGCGGCCACCGGCAACGGATCGAGCGCCGTCGGGGCGACCAGGACGAACAGGAGTGCCGCCGACACGACCAGAAGCACGCCGGAGAGGATGAACGGGAGGCGTCGGCCGTCGGCCCTACCGGGCAGCCAGAGAGAGACGGCCACCCCTACGCCTGTGCCGACCGCCACCCAGTTGGCCGCCGCCATCGACGAGAAACCGCTGTGGGTGCGAAGCAGGGCGGGCATCCAGCCGCCGAGGCCGTGGGCGACGAAGAAGACGCCCGTGCCGAGCGCCAGGACCAGGCGTATCCCGGGGTCACGCAGGAGCACCCGCCAGGCGCCGGCCGCACCGGCCCCGTCGGCCTCGCTGCTCGACATCGGCGCCCGGATGCGGCCCGTGACGACGAGCCAGGCGGCAAGGGCCAGGACCATCGAACCGGTCTCGATCACGACGGTCCAACGCCACGACCCTGTGAGCGGCATGAGGACCGAGTTGGACAGCACCAGCGTCGCCATGCTGCCCATCGCAGGCGCCGTGCTGTAGATGCCGACGGCGACCCGTCGCTCACGCTGGTCGTCGAACCAGAGGGCGACCGCCCGCGGGGCACCCGCCGAGATCAGCGGTCCGCCCACGCCGAACAGGGCGATGGCGGCCCACAGGGCCGGCAGGTTGCCGGCTGCGGCACGCAGGAGCCCGCTGGCGATGACGATGACGCCTCCGATCGCAATCGCCCGCCGGACCCCGAGCCGGTCGACGAGGCGCCCCGCCGGCGGAGCCGAACCGAGGTACACGAGTTGCCAGGCGCCGAGGGCCAGCCCCATGCCGGCACGGCTCAGGCCCAGGTCGGCACGCACCTCGCCGACGAGCGGCGGGATCGAAAGTGCCACGACACCGAAGGCGAAGTAGACGGCGTAGACCCCGCCGAACAGCACCCACCGGCCGGACCGGCCCGAGGAATCGCTGTCCGGTTCGTCCATCGCCGCATCGTCCCACGGCTGCACAGCGGCGTTCGTGCCCGGTGGAGGAGCGAGCATTGGGCAGACCGTCGACGGGTGCGCGAGTGTGTCGGGGTGGAGGAGTTGCGCTGGCAGGTCGCCGACCTGCGTGGAGACCTGGAGCGGCCCGTCGTCGCGGTCGCCTACCGCGGGCTGTTCGACGCCTCAGCAGCGGCGACTGCAGCGGTGACCTGGATGGCCCACCGGTTCGACGCCTCCATAATCGGTGACGTCGATCCCGAGACCTTCTACGACTTCACCCAGGAACGGCCGGTCGTCGCCTTCGACGAAGATGGGGAACGCCGACTGCACTGGCCGGCCAACGAGGTGATGCTGGCCCACGGCGACGAGGTGCCCCGCGACCTCGTGCTCATGTCCGGCATCGAGCCGCACCTGCGCTGGCGCACGTTCGCCGACTCGCTGGTCGAAGTGGTTGCGCACACCGGTGCCGAGTCGGTGGTGACGATGGGTGCCATGGCGGGGATGGCACCCCACACCCGGCCCCTCAGGGTCGTCGCCAGCTCGACCAACCTACGGCTGGCCGAGCGGCTGGGCCTGGACCGCCCCTCGTACCAGGGACCCACGGGCCTGATCGGCGTGCTCCACGAAGCCCTCGACCGGGCCGGTATCCCGGTGATCTCGCTGCGGGTATCGGTTCCCCACTACGTGCCGGATGCACCCAACCCGAAGGCGACCCGAGCCCTGCTGCGCCGCTTCGAGCAGGTCACCGGGATCGAGACCGGATATGCGGACCTCGATGAACCCGCCGCCGAGTGGCAGCGGCACGTGGAGGCCGCCGTCAAGGGCGACACGGAGATCGCCGAGTACGTCCGGCAGCTGGAGGTCGACGCCGACGAATCCGACGAGATGCTGCCCAGCGGCGACGATCTGGCCGCCGAGTTCGAGGCGTTCCTGCGCGAGCAGGACCAGTCGCCGGGCGAGCCCGATCAGTCCTGAGCGTCGGTCCGCGGGCATGATCTGCCCATGGACCACCAACTCACGAACGACGCCTACCTCGCCCACCTGGCCGCAGACGGTCGCTCGCTGATCACCGCCGTCGAAGCGGCACCCGGTTCGCAGGTGGCGGCCTGCCCCGAGTGGACCAACACGGGTCTGGCCGAACACCTCGCGACGGTCTGGAACTTCGCAATGGCCCAGGTCGAGTCCGGTGACGCGAGCGGACCTCAGCGGCCATCACCCGACCCCGACGAATCGATGTCCGACCTGCTCGACCGGACCGTGGCCACGTTGGGCGGCGCCGACCATGACGCTCCGGCGTGGAACTGGGTCGGCGACCTGCGGGCCGGCTGGTGGTGCCGACGCATGGCCCACGAGACCTCCGTCCACCGTTGGGATGCCCAGGAGGCTGCGGAGACGACCGAGCCGATCGACGCCGACCTGGCGACGGACGGGATCACGGAGTTGATCGAGGTCGGCCTTGTCTCCCGCATGCGGAGCGGGGGTTCCATCGAATACCCGGACGGCTCGTTGCACCTGCACCGCACCGATGGCGAGGGCGAGTGGCTGCTGTCGAACGTCGAGGGCGAGTTGGTGGCTACGTTCGAACACGCAAAGGGCGACGCCGCCGCACGGGGCACGGCGTCTGACCTGCTCCTGTGCCTCTGGGGAAGGGGCCGCGGCTCCCTCGAGACCTTCGGCGACGAAGCCCTCCTCGACGCCTGGTCATCCGTGGCGCCCTAGGGGTTCTCTCTACCCGGGCCGCCTCCCGGACAGACGCAAGGGGAACTAGTCCAACTCGGTGCCGACGATGCCGACGAATGAGAGCATTTCTCCGGGATAACCACCGAGGTTGTGGATCAATGCCTTCGTGCGGCCGCGGCGGTCAATCCGTCGTTCTTCGGGGGCCTCGTCGCGTAGTTGGATCCAGGCTTCGTAGTGCATGCGCAGGCCGCTGGCGCCGACGGGGTGACCGAAGCTCTTGAGGCCGCCATCGGTGTTGACGGGCAGGTCGCCGTCGAGGTCGAACGTGCCGTCGAGGACATCGCGCCATGCGGTTCCGGGATCGCAGAAGCCGAGGTCCTCCATCAGGACCAGCTCGGTGGGTGTGAAGCAGTCGTGGACCTCGGCGAGCGCCAACTCGGCACGAGGGTCGCTGATGCCAGCCTGTGCGTAGGCGTCGGTGGCGGCGGCGGCGCACTCGGGCAGGGTCGTGAAGTCGTAGTCGGGGTCGATGAGGCCACCGCCGTTGCCGGCCACCAGCGAAAGCGCCTTCAAGTAGAGGGGCGTGTCGGTGTAGCGGTGGGCGTCCTCTGCACGTACGACGATGGCGGCTGCGGCGCCATCTGCGACACCGGCGCAGTCGAACACCGAGAGGCGGCCGGCAATGGCGGGCATCTCACAGATGGCGTCGGCGGAGGTCTCGCGTCGGAACTGGGCCAGCGGGTTGCGGGCTCCGTTGTAGTGGTTCTTCTCGGCGATGCGGGCGACGACCCGGCGCAGTTCATCCTCGTCGACCCCGTAGCGCTCGGCGTAGGCCGGGAGGATGAGGCTGAACATGGCGGCCGCCGTGAGCGTGCGGTTGGTGCCGTCGGTGGGTATCGGAAAGGCGTTGAGCCCCTGGTAACCGCCGTCCTTGACCTTCTCGGCGCCGATGGCCATGGCCGAGTCGTAGGCGCCGGACGCCACTGCGTAGCAGGCCTGGCGCAGAGCCTCGGAGCCGGTGGCGCAGTAGTTCTCGACCCGGGTAACGGGCTTGCCGGTAAGACGCAACGGCGTTGCCAACGAGATACCGGAGGCGGCCGACTGGGATGTGCCGAACCAGTAGGCGTCGAGTTCGTCCTTCGTGACGCCGGCCGAGTCGAATGCCAGGCCGGCGGCGTCGACGAGCAGGTCGTCGAGCGACAGGTCCCAGTGCTCGCGGAAAGGCGTGCAGCCCATCCCGACTATCGCCACCCGGTCCAGGATTCCGTGTGAAGCCATGGTGCGCCTCCTCAGCCCCGGACGGGCCGGGCCTTCCAGAAGTAGTTGTGGATGCCGTCGGCTGTGTGGAGGCGACGGAAGGTCATGGCGACCCGGTCCCCGACGGCGACCTCGGCGGGGTCGACGTCGGTGAGCTCTACGGGCATGCGACCGCCCCCGTCGAAGTCGACTACGGCAAAGACGATGGGCGGGCTGGGCGAGTAGGCCAGCCGGTCGACGGTGAACGTGGCGATGGTGCCCCCGGTGTCGGCCATGGGGGCCGGCTCCATGTCGTCGACGGCTCCACCGTCGATCCCGACCCGGGAGGGCGGCAGGTGCGTGATGCCGGTGGTGGCGTCCCTCGAGCCGACGAACCCGTACTTCCATTCGCTGCGCCGCAGCGAGGCGGATGCCGAAGGCCGGTTGGGGGCCGGGCGGTTGGGCGGCTCGACCTCGAGCAGGCCCCTCCAGGAGAGGTAGGTGGGATAGGCGACGTCGACACGGTCGGCAATCTGGGCGGCGACGCTGCGGGAGGGGCGCCCTGCGGCCAGCGCACCGGTGGTCTGGAAAAGCAGCACCTCGGCCCCGTCGGCCAGCACGACCAGGGCGACCACCTGTCCGGCGTCGGCGGTGTCGAGGGTGTGGGCGAGGAGCAGGGTGGGGTGGGCGGCGCCGCTGTTGCCGACCGTGTCGGCGAGGTCGTCGGCGATTGCCACGCCGAGTCGGCCGCCGAGGCGCCTGACGGCCCGACCGTGGAGGCCGGTGACGATGGCAGTGTCGATTCCGTCGGCGGCCAGGCCTGTGTCGGCAAGGGCGGCGGCCCAGGCACGGTCGAGGAGGGGCCCGTAGGCCTGCTCGCCGAAGCGCTCCTCCCAGGTGCTGGAGGTGGCGTCGCCCGGCGTGCGCCAGCGGTCGAGGAACTCGGCGGTTGCGGATGCGCCGCCTAGGTAGTCGGCCAGCAACGGGCCGTCGGCAGAGGACCCGGTGAGGATCGCCGCTGCGGCATCGCCGCCGTCGGCCTCGTCAGCGGAGGTCGGCAGGCCGACGCGCAGGTCGGATGCCACGACGAGCGTGCGTCCGGGACCGGTGAGGGCGGCCCGCAGTGCGCCGGCCGCCGAACGGACTGCTCCACCGAGGTCGAGGGCGGGCACGGCTGCGTCGAGTTGCAACGCGGCATGGACCGTGGTGGCGTTGGTCTTGTCAAGATAGGCAGGGGCGACGGTGGAGAACCAGAGAGCATCGGGGGTCGGACCGGACGAGGCGCCGGTTCCGAGCGCCTGGCGGGCGGCCTCGACGCCCATCGTGGTGGTGTCCTGGTCGAACGAGGCGACCGCACGACAGCCCCGGCCGCCGCCCGAACCCATGACGCCCGTGATCGCCGCCCGGTCGAGGCGGTGATACGGCACATGGGTGCCGTAGGCGAGAATCCCCCTGGTTTCGGTCATTTTGCGTCCTCAACGCCAGAATCTGACGGTCCGTCAGATTTCAGCCTAGGGTGTCGAGACCTGCTCGGCACCACAGGAGAGCACATGCAGCTCGGCGAAATAGGGAACCCCGACGCCGTCCCCCACGGCAAGCCGCTCGACGGCGTGCGCATCCTCGCCGCCGAGCAGATGCAGGCGCTCCCGTTCGCCACCCAACTGCTGGCCCGGCTCGGTGCCGACGTGGTCAAGGTCGAGCACCCGGTGCACGGCGAGTCGGGCCGTGGCTCGACGCCGGCGATGACCGACCCCGAAGGCCGCAGCGTCGGCGCCACCTTCCTGCGCAACAACTTCAACAAGCGCAGCCTGGGCCTCGACCTGCGCAGCGACGCCGGCCGCGACCTGTTCCTGCGCCTGGTCCCCCGCTTCGACGTAGTGGCCGACAACTTCAAGCCGGGCACGATGGCGAGGTTCGGCCTCGGATTCGACGACATCGCCGCCGCCCACCCGGGTGCCGTGGTCATGTCGATCTCGGGGTTCGGCAACACCGGCGACTCGCCCTATCAGGACTGGCCCGCCTACAACTCGATCGTCGAGGCCATGTCGGGCATCTACGACTACATGCGCCCACCCGACGGCCCGCCACGGGTCAACCCGATGGGCGCCGTAGCCGACATCACCGCCGGACTGTTCGCCGTGATCGGCATCCTCGCGGCGCTCCGCCACCGGGAGGCCACGGGGCTGGGCCAGTACATCGACCTGGCCATGTTCGACACGACCGTGGCGCTCGCCGACCTGGTCGTGAACTTCCAGTCGCTCGGCATCCCCCGCAACCCGGTCCCGGCACATTTCGTGATCACGCCCGTGCGGTGCAGCGACGGCTACGTCGTGCTCCAGTTCGTGCGCGAGCACCAGTTCGAACGCCTGGCCGACCTGGTCGGCCACCCCGAATGGAAGGACGATCCCCGCTTCGCCGAACGAACCGGATGGGGCCTCCATCTGGCCGACGTGATCCTCCCGGCCATCGAGGCATGGGCCGACGGCCGCACCCGGGTGGAGATCGCCGACGCCCTGGCCGCCGCCAATCTGGTTGCGGGGCCGTCGCACACACCGGAGGAGGTGGTGGCCGACCCGCACCTCGAGGCCCGCAACATGGTGGTCGCCATGCCCCGCACGGACGGCGTCGAACCACCGGTCCTGGTGCCCGGCAACCCGCTCAAGATGTCGAGGGTCGCCGAGGGCCCCGAGAAGCGCATGCCGTGGGTGGGCGAGCACACCGCCGAAATCCTCGCCACCGAGTTGGGCCTCGACGCCGACGAACTGGCCCGCCTGCGCTCCGAAGGCGTCATCACCGACTGACCCCCGCTGGCCGCCTGACGGGTGCCGGGGCTAGCATGGGATTTCTGACACACCGTCAGATTCTCTGGACGCCCTGAGAGGCCCCCGAAACCCCCATGGACTTCGACTTCTCCCCCGAACAGCAGGCCTTCCTCGCCGAGGTCGAGGCCTTCCTCGACGCCAACGACGACCCCGAGGTGTTCGACCCCACCCGGGAGAACATGGCCCAGATCGTCGACACCCCCGGGCGCCGGGCCCTCATGAAGAAGATCGGCGAACAGGGCTGGCTCGGCATCACCTGGCCCAAGCACTACGGCGGCAAGGAGGGCGAGGGCGTCTACGAGTACCTGCTCAACGAGGCGCTGGCCGCCCGTGGCGGGCCCCAGATCGGCAAGGGCGTCGGCATCATCGGCAAGACCCTCATCGCCCACGGCTCCGAGATCCTCAAAGAGGAGTTCCTGCCCAAGATCCTCGCCAACGAGGTCGAGTTCGCCATCGGCTACAGCGAGCCCGAGGCCGGCTCCGACGCCGCAGCCATGAAGCTCAAGGCCGTCGCCACGGACGGCGGCTGGATCCTCAACGGCCAGAAGACCTGGACCACCTCGGCCCACTTCGCCGAGTGGTACTGGGTCGGCGCCCGCACCGACCCCGACGCCGCCAAGCACTTCGGCATCACGCTGTTCCTCGTGCCCCTCGACCACCCTGGCATCACGGTCCAGGGGATCATGACCATGGGCGACGAGATCACCAACGACGTGTTCTTCGACGACGTGTTCGTGCCCGACGAATACGTCGTCGGCGAGCTCAACCACGGCTTCCAGTACATCTCCCAGGCCCTCGACCTCGAGCGCTTCACGATGTTCACCTTCTCGCCGATCCGGCAACGCCTCGACCTCCTGCTCGAACACATCCGCACAGCCACGCGCGACGGCCAACCCCTGAAGGACGACCCCAGGGTGCGCTCGCGCATCGCCCGCCTGGCCACCAACGCCGAGGTGGCACGTGGCCTGGGCCTGCGGGTCGTCGACGCATCGGTGCAGGCCGAGCACGACGGTGGTCCCCCGCCGACCGTCGCCTCATCGGAGTACAAGCTGTTCACGACCGAGTTCTCCAAGGTCCTCGCCGACGCCTCGATGGACCTCGGCGGACCCGGCACACAACTGCGGGTCGGCACCGACGAGGCCCCCATGGAGGGCCGGGCCGAGTCGACCTACCGCTACACGGTGCTCGACACCATCGGCGGCGGCACCTCCGAGGTGCAGAAGAACATCATCACCCGACGGGGCCTAGGCCTCCCCAAGAACTTCTAGACCAGCCATGGCCGACCGACCGCTGCTCGAGGGCGTCACCGTGCTCGACCTGGCCTCCGTGGGCCCGGCCGCACGGGCGGCACGCTGGCTGGCCGACTGGGGCGCCGACGTGGTCAAGGTGGCGCCGGTGCCCAGAGACGACGGCATCCAGATCACGCCGCCCACCTACGCCTACAGCGCCCACCGGGGCATGCGCCGGGTGATGCTCGACCTCAAGTCCGATGCCGGCCGCGACGCCTTCCTGCGCCTCGCCGCCGACACCGACGTCGTCATCGAGAGCTTCCGCCCCGGGGTGATCGACCGGTTGGGCATCGGCTACGACGCCCTGCGGGACGCCAACCCCGGCATCGTGCTCTGCTCCACGACCGGCTTCGGCCAGACCGGGCCCCGTGCCGGGTGGGCCGCCCACGACATCAACTACCTTGCCGTCGCCGGCTACCTCCACTGCTCGGGCCGTGACGAACGGGGCACGCCTGCGCTGGCCGGCGCCACGATCGCAGACTCGGCCGGCGGCGGCCTCCAGGCCGTGGCAGCAATCTGCGCTGCGCTCACCGCCAGGTCCACCACCGGCGAGGGCACCCATCTCGACGTCTCGATCGCCGACGGCGTGCTGTCGCTGATGTCGCTGGCGGTCGACGAGTACCTCGCCGAGGGCGTCGAACCCGGCCCTCGCCACGGACTCCTGACCGGCCGCTACGCCTGGTACGACCTCTACGAGGCGTCCGACGGAGGCTGGCTGGCCGTGGGCGCCATCGAACCGCACTTCTTCGCCAACCTCTGCCGGGCCCTCGACTGTGGGCAGTGGGCCGATCAGCAGTACGACGACGATGCCGTCGACGCCATGCGGGCCGACTTCGCCGCCGCCTTCGCCACCCGCACCCGTGACGAGTGGGCGGCAGACCTGGGGCCGGCGGACACCTGCGTCTCAGCGGTGCTCGACATCCCCGGGGTCGTGGCCGACGAGCAGTTCGGGGCACGCAGATCGTTCGTCGACGCCGTGCACCCGAGGGCCGGTGCGCTGCGCCAGGTGTCCGCCCCCCTGGCTGGGCAGGTCGACGCCACGACGCTCGCCGTCCCCGACTTCGACGAACCCGACACCGACGAGGTGCTGGCTGGCGTCGGCATCGACGCCGACACACTCGCCGCCTGGCGGGCTGAGGGGGCGATCGCATGAACGACACGCCCGCCACCGACCTCGCCGCAATCCCCACGTTCGTACTCGACAGGGTCGGGCAGGTCCAGTACGAAGAAGAAGGCGGCTTCCCGGTCGAGCACGGCTACATCTGGACCACCTGCGCCGCCACCGAAAACGGCAACCCGCTGTTCTGGGACGCCGACGTGGCCGCCGACCTGACCGACGGCCCCATCGCCCCTCCCACGATGCTGTCGGTCTGGTTCCGGCCCCACCACTGGTCGCCGGGCCGCACCGAGCCGGCCGTGCCGCTGCAGGCCCACTTCGACCTCAAGGTCGACCTCGACCTGCCCGAGGCGATCATCTCGTCGAACACGATCACCTTCCACGACCCGGTTCGCATCGGCGACAGGATTCGGTCCCGGCAGGTCCTGAAGTCGGTCAGCGAACCCAAGACCACGAAGCTGGGGCGGGGCAGGTTCTGGGTGATCGACGTCGAGTACCTCAACCAGAACGACGCTCTGGTCGGCGTCGAGTCGTACACGGCGTTCGGCTACCGGCGCAACGAAGGGGGCGCATCGTGACCCGAGACCTCCTCCATGGCGACGTCTCGGTCGGCGACACGCCGCCACCGCTCGGGGTCGATGTCACCGCCACGACCGTCGTGCTGGGCGCCCTCGCCTCACGCGACTGGCGACCCATGCACCACGACAAGGACTTCGCCGTCGAGCGCAACGGCACGCAGGACATATTCCTCAACACCCCCAACCAGGCCGCCTGGTTCGAGCGCTACGTCACCGACTGGACCGGCCCGACCGGACGCCTCGGGCGCATGACGTTTCGCATGAACACATCGGTGTTCCCGGGCGACCACATGGTGTTCGACGCCACGGTCACCGGCACCCACGTCGATGCCGTCGGCTGCGGCTGGGTGGAACTCGACGTGGCGCTCATGGTCGGCGAAGTGGCCACCACCACCTGCGCCGTGCGGGTGGCGCTCCCGGTCGACGACGACGACAACCCGTGGAACCGTCGGGGCGATGCGTGGCGCCCCGGCACCGAAGGCGAGGGCAGCACCTGATGGACCTGGACTTCAGCGAAGAGCAGGACATGCTCCGGGAGGCGATGGCCGGTCTCTGCGCCGACGCCTCCGACACCGTGCGAACGCTGGAAAACGACCCCCGGGGCTTCGACGACGGCTTCTGGGGCCAACTCGTCGCCATGGGCCTCACCGGCCTGATGATCCCCGAGGAGCACGGCGGATCGGCGATGGGGCTGCTCGACGCTGCCATCGTCTACGAGGAACTGGGCCGCAGCCTCGTCCCGTCACCGCACTTCGTGTCGTCCGTGGTCTCGGCCGGGGTGCTTCTGGCCGGTGGATCCGCCGATCAGCAGGCTGAGTGGTTGCCCCGCATCGCCGCCGGCGAGGCGATCCTCGCCCCGGCGTGCCTCGAGCCCGACAACGGCACCGGCCCGGCGGGCATCCAACTCGCCGCCGTGCCCGACGGCGACGACGTCAGGCTCACCGGCGCAAAGCGGCACGTGGCATTCGCCTCCTCGGCCGACCGGTTCATCGTGCTGGCACGCGAGCCCGCCGGTGTAGGCCTCTTCCTGCTCGACCCGACCGCCGATGGCGTCAACCTCACGCAGCAACTCACGGTGGCCTCCGACACGCAGTACCGGGTCGACCTCGACGGGGTCCGGGTGCCCGTCACCGACCGCATCGGCGACCCCGGCACTGGCTGGGACACCTGGCACGTCGCCATGCTCGACGCCGTGGTGCTGGTCGCTGCCCAGGCCATCGGTGCCGCCGAGGCCTCGCACACGCTCGCCACCGAGTACGCCAAGGTGCGCCACCAGTTCGACAAGCCCCTCGGTGCGTTCCAGTCGATCGGCCACTACCTGGCCGACGGCATCGCCGCCATCGACGGCGGCAGGGTGCTGGTCCAGCAGGCCGCCTGGACCCGCGACCAGGGTCGCGACATCGCCACGCTCGCCCCCATGGCCAAGCTGTTCGCCACGCAGACCTGCCGGGACGTGGCCGCCACCACCATCCAGATCCACGGCGGCCTGGGATTCACCGTCGAGTGCGACGCCCAGCTCTACTTCCGGCGGGCCAAGTCGTGGCAGCTCAACTGGTACGACGACACCCACCTCGAAGACCTCATCGCCGCCGAAATCCTGGACTGAAGGCCCCCGGACGGGGGGTCAGAGCACCTCGAGTTCACCCTCGAAGCCCAAGGCGGCGCCATGGGGCCATCGACGGTCGGTGGTGAGCAGTCGGTCGGCGTCGAGGACGATGGCCGTAGCGACGACCAGGGCGTCCGGTAGCCGGAGCCGGTTTCCGAACTGGGCCCTGAGCGCAGCCGATTCCACGGCGATGTCCTCGCTGATCGGGATCGAAGTCACGGGCGCTGCAGCGATCAGCGAGCGTACACGCTCCACTGCAGACGGCCCCTTTCTCGATGGCCCGACAAGACACTCGGCCAACGCCGTGACCGGTAGGGCGAACCGCTCCCCCCGGTCCCATGCCTGATCGAGCGCATCGGTTGCGACGCCGTGGTGACCGTCGTCCTCGTCCAGCCAGCCGATGACGACGCTGGCATCGAGAACGGTCAGTCCCACTCTTCACGGAGGCGATCGAGTTCGCCGGGCTCCCAGCAACCGGTCATCGCCCCCGCGAACTCCCGGATCGGGTTCCGCTCTGTCTCGAGGACGATTCGACCCGCGCCGTCGGCGCTGACCACGAGCCGGTCGCCGGCCCCGATACCGGTGGCAGCCAGCGCATCAACGGGGATCGTGATCTGGTTCTTGCTGCTGACCTTGCAGGTTCGGGGTGCCTTTACTGTTTCCATGGAAGTAAAGGTAGTCCTCGATCAGGACCTTGTCCAGTGCGGTCCGCCGCTGGACTGAACGGGTTACGGCCCGGACAGCTCGATGCTGCACACCGGTGGACGACCGACGGTCGACCGCCCGCAGGTCCTTGCCGCCTCGTTGATGCACAGCCAGTCGAGATCCGCCCCCAGGCCGTGTCGCAGTTCCGACGCATCCACGATCCGGTCCCGGCAGGCCTGTCGGACCTCGTGCATGTCAGTCGTGGCCGCTCCCGGTTCGGTGAGCGAGACCGCTCCGAGGTGCCGTCTCTCGCAGATCTCCCAGTCCCACTGGAGGGACTGTGCCTCGAACCAGTGCGGGGAGGCGGGGAAGGGCACCGCGTAGTGGCGCTCCACCTCGTCGCTGACAGCGTCACCGGCGTCGATCCCGAGCGCCCTGAGGCAGCCGACGAAGCCGTCGACTGCCGGACCAACCTCGGACAGGGTCACGGTCCCGTCGTCGGTGATGGTCATGGCCAGATCAAGTGCCTCAGCACTCGAAACCGCACGTTGAGACACAGAACTAGATGCGGCCGAACAGCCGGCAATGAGAACGAAAGCGAGTACAACCGACGGGAAACGCAGCATCGCCCTCACAGCCGCCATCCCGAGTCCTGTGCCGAAACGCCCTGCGCAGGTGCCACAGAAGAAAGGAGCAGAGTTCCCACGATCAGCCCCGCTGCAGCAACTCGCCGAACCGAATGAGAAAAAGAGCCCGACACGCCTTCCTCCTTCATCTACTTACGCTTTGCATCATACCCCCCCCACACGCGGTGAATGCAAGAGGGCTGAATTACTGGTCCACCTCGAAGACCTCATCGCCACCGAACTCCTGGACTGAGGTCAGAACAGTCCACTCAGCGGCCGGGGCGCGCCCACTCGTCACGGAGTCGGTCGAGTGCACCGGGTTCGTAGCAGTGGGTGAGGGCGCCTGCGAACCTCCGGATGGGATTGTCCTCGAGCACGAACCTGCCCGGACCGTCGACCCAGCACGCCGGTCGGGGACGCAAGGCCAGGCCATAGTCCAGTGCGATCAGGTCCTGAAGTCGCCGCACGCAGGCAGGTGGTGTGGCGCCGAGCCGATGTGGTCGCACTGCAGGCTGACGAGCCTGAGGCAGAAGTCGTGGACGAACGGGTGCCCTGTGATGAGTGCGTCGAGTCGTTCGGTCCTGTTTCCCTCGAGTTCGACGTCGAGACGACCGGCACCTGCCAGGATCGCCTCGTAGTAGTCGGAGTCCGACTGTGGCTGGCCGACCGGGTCCTCCTCACCCGTCCGTTCGAGCGACACCATGCCGACGTGGCGGTCCCCGCAGTCCTTCCAGTCCGACAGGAAGGACTCGAGGGCGAGCCACCCGGTCGGCCACGGTGGCAGCGACACCCGGAAGGAGAACAGCCCCTCGTCGCGCTCGGCGTCACCTGCGTCGACACCGAACATGCGGAGGCAGGCCACGAAGCCGTCGGCGGCGGGTGCCATCTCGACGAGCGTCGGGGTCTCGTCTCCGACGAGGTCCCTCTGCAGCGTCAGGGCATCGAGCGTCGTACCGGCCGGCGGCTGCTCCGAACCGCAGCCGACTGCGAGGAGGCACAGCACGCCACCAGCGGCTGCCATCCGACGCCATACCGGAACCGTTCGTCGATCCATGTCGTCGCCTCCGGATCGTCAACCCGTCGGGCACGAGAATAGGCGGGTTCGACGTCCTGTGCCGGTCGCGGGTGTCGCTCAGCCCAGCACGCCGGTCGGGCAGGTGAGGCCGGTGCCGCCGAGGCCGCAGTAGCCCATGGGGTTCCTCGCCAGGTACTGCTGGTGGTGCTCCTCGGCGAAGTAGAAGGGGCAGCGGTCCACGATCTCGGTGGTGATGGGATCGAAGCGGGCGGCGGCCAGCAGCGGGGCGAAGGCGTCGCGGGTGGCCTCGGCGGCGGCCCGCTGGGCGCTTTCGACGTAGACCCCCGAGCGGTACTGGGTGCCGACGTCGTTGCCCTGGCGCATCCCCATCGTGGGGTCGTGGCCCTCCCAGAAGACCTTCAGCACCCCCTCGAGCGAGATCTGGTCCGGGTCGAACACCACCAGGACCGCCTCGTTGTGCCCGGTCAGGCCGGAGCACACCTCCTCGTAGGTGGGGTTCGGTGTGTGACCACCCGAGTAGCCGACGGCGGTCGTCCACACGCCGGACGTCTCCCAGAAGGCACGCTCGGCGCCCCAGAAGCAGCCCATCCCGACGACCAGCGTCTGGAACCCGTCGGGGTACGGAGGTGCGATCGGGCGACCGTTGACGACGTGGGCATCCTGCACCGGCATCGGCGTGTCGCGGCCCGGAAGCGACTCGTCGGGTCCGGGGATCGTGAGGGGCCTGCCGCGGAAGGACATGTCGCGAGGCTACGCCCGGTTCAGAACGTAAAGGCCAGGTGCATGGCCAGGTGGCTGGCCAGTTCAATGTCGCCGCCGATCGAAACCCGCCCGTCGGAGAGGTAGGGGCCCGGATCGACGCGGCCGCCGGTGAGGGCGGCGAAGTCCGTCGATGACACGGCCAGCGTTGCTGTCGGTCCACCCTCGAGTTCATCGACCGCCTTGGCCCGGCCGTCGACCAACACCCGCATCACCCGCTCGATCGGACCGGTCAGCGTGACCTCGACGCGGCTGCCGTCGGGTGCACCGCCCTTCTTGCCGATGATGAACCCGATCGAAGACTCGATCTCGGCGATCGACATCTCGGCCGGGAGCCCCGACTCGTCACCGGGCATCCCCAGGGGCTCACGGCAGTCCTGGAGGTGCAACCAGGCGTCGTAGACCCGGATGTGCATGAACCGGCCGTAGGGGGCCTCGCCGATCGGCGTCCAGCCCACGTCCATGAACTCGTCGTCGGACATGGCGTCCAGGTCGGCGAGGCGCTTCGCCGAGATCTCCCGGAAGGCAGCGAGCACGGCAGCACCCGTCTCCGGACGGAACGACTCGATCCACTTCTCGTTGTTGACGGCGATCGGGTGCTTGATGTGGTCGCCGCTGACATCGAGGTCCGGCATGGGCCGACCGTCGAGCATGAGCTCGGTACCGGTGATGTGGGCCAGGTTGTCCTGGACGGTCCAGCCGGGGCAGCGGCTGGGCGTGGCCCAGTCGTCGTCGGACAGCCCGTCGGCGAAGGCGTCCCACTGGCCCCACGCCTCGGCGAGGCCGGTCAGGATTCGTGAGCGGTCGATATCCATGTTGATCTCCGGTTCAGGGGGTCGGGTTGGCGACACTCTGCCAGTCACGTGCCTCGAGGTAGGGGCGGAACACTTCGCCGACGGCGGCCAGGTCGTTGGGCGTCTTGGGGCGCTGCAACTCGTATAGGTGCGGAAAATCGAGCCAGCCGACCACGAGGTTCCACAGCCGTTCGGCGGCCTCGCCGGTGGGCGGATCGATCAGGACCGGACCGAACAGCTTCCGGGACTCGTCGCCGTCGGCACCGGGGAAGACCAGCGTGGGCACACCCCAGCCGCCGAGGCCTATCACCTGCTCGTGGTCTGCACGGACGTCGTCGTGGGTGGTCTCGTCAGAGAGCGCATTGTCGACGATTGCCGGATCGAGGTCCATCTCGGCCAGCAGGTGCCGGGCCACGGCCGGCTCGTGGGGCTTGCGGCCCTCGACGTGTAGGGCCGTGCCGGACCGCAGGTACCAGGCGTCGTTGAGGGCAGGGTCCTGACGCTTGAGGAAGGCGCCGATCCGCATCATGGACCAGCCGTACGACCACTCGCGCTCCCACGGGTGCTTCTTTCCCTCGCCCCGGTTGACCTCCTCAAGGCTGAAGAAGCGCCAGTCGACCTCGAGTCCGAGGCGGTCGCGCACCTCGCGCATCCACAAGGAGGTCTGGTACGCCCAGGGGCAGATCACGTCGAAGTGGAAGGCGACCCGTGTCGGTGCGGACGAAGACAAAGAGTCAGGCATGCGGTGCAGCCTCGCGCAACTCGTGGCGGAGCACCTTGCCGAGCGCATTGCGGGGCAGCGCATCGATGATCACCATGCGACGGGGCAGCTTGTGAGATGCCAGATGGCCTCTGGCGAACTCCCGGAGGTCGTCGATCGTGGGCATTGCCTGCCCTTCGGCGGCCACGACGAACGCCACGACCTCTTCACCCCATTCCTCCGAGGGGGCCCCTGCAACGGCGACCTCGGCGATCGCCGGGTGGGCGGCAAGGGCCTCGTCGACCTCGGCGGGGAACACGTTGAACCCGCCCGAGATGATCAGCTCCTTGGCCCGGCCGATGATCGTCACATAGCCGTCGCCGTCGATCGACCCGAGGTCGCCTGTCCGGAACCAGGAAGGGCCGTCGTCATCGTCGGCGACGAACGCCACAACGGTTGCGTCCGGACGATCCCAGTAGCCGTCGAACACGTTCGGTCCCCGCACCAGGATCTCCGCCGTGGCGGGATCGAGCCGCAGGTCGACCCCGGGGAGCGGGAAGCCGACGCTGCCGGCACGTCGCTCGCCGTCGAAGGGATTCGACACCAGCATCACGGTCTCGGTCATGCCGTAGCGCTCGAGGACAGCAACTCCGAAGTCGGCGAAACGTGTGTGCAGTGCCGCCGAAAGCGGCGCCGAGCCCGCCACGCAGAGACGCAGGCGGCCGAGTTCGGCCACCCTGTCGTGGTCGGCGAGCCGGTGGTACATGGTCGGTACCCCGAAGAACATGGTGCATTCGTGCTCGGCGATGCCGTCGAACACCCGGTCGGCGCCGAAGCCCTGTTGGAGCACGGCGGAACCTCCAGCCAGCAGCGTGCCGTGGAGGCCGACTCCGAGACCGTGCATGTGGAACAGCGGCAGGCAGAGCAGGACCCGGTCGGCATCGGTCCAGCGCCACGCCAGGCACACCGCATGGGCGCCGGCCAGCAGGTTCTCCTGGGTGAGCACCGCCCCCTTCGGCGCACCGGTGGTTCCCGACGTGTAGCCGATGATCGCCGGGTCGCCGGATGCCACCAGATCGAGTGGGGGCACCGGGCCGTCCGGAAGGTCGACCGCAGTCCCGGTGACGATGATGCCGGGGTCGAAGTCGAGGAGCAGTTCGGACCAGCCGTCGTGGTCGACCAGGGCCACCGACGGCCGGCAGTCGGCGACGATGTGGGCCAGCTCGGCGCCGGTGTAGGCGCCGTTGACCGGCACGACGATCAGGCCCAGCCGCAGGCAGGCAACGTGGGCGACGGCCAGGTCGACCGACGAAGGCCCCGAGATCAGCACGCGGTCGCCGGCGACGAGCCCTGCGGAGAAGAGCCGCCCGGCCACCGTCGACGTGCGCTCGAGGAACTCGCCCCGGGTGGTCCAGCCACCGTCGGCGTGTAACAGCTGCCGGTCGGGCTCATCGATGAGGCAGGCCGCCCATGCTCCGACGAGGGTGCCCGGCGGAGGAAGGTCGAATCGCCCGTCGTGCCCGGTGGGCAGGTGGACGGACCAGCGGCGGATTCGGTCCGGGCTCACCGCAGCGACGGTAGCCCCGGTGCCTTCCGACTTGACGGGCATGGCTGGCACATACATACTAATGTGATCCATTAGTATTCGACCAGGAGCAGAAACACCCATGGAGTTCGGCATCTTCGCCAACGGCTACACGCCCGGCCCCGGCGCCCACGACACCGACAGCGAGCACTTCGAACTCATCCGCGAGGCAGAGTACGGAATCCTCGCCGACCGGCACAACTGGAAGTACCTATGGTTCGGGGAACACCACGCCCTTACCGAATACAGCCACATGTCTGCACCCTCCCCGCTCATGGGCTGGGTGGCCGCCCAGACCGACTACATCCACGTCGGCACCGCCATCACGAGCCTCCCCACCAACAAGGAGCACCCGGTCCGCATCGCCGAGCGGGCAGCCATGCTCGACCACGTCACCAACCGCCGTTTCGAGTTCGGCACCGGCCGGGGCGCCGGCAGCCACGAACTGCGCACCTTCAACGTGATGGACCCGGGCGAGACCAAGGCCCAGTGGGACGAGGTCATCCGAGAGATCCCGCGCATGTGGGAGCAGAGGGACTACGACTTCGACGGTGAGTTCTTCACCGTCCCGGGCCCCCACAACATCCTCCCCAAGCCCTACGGACAGGGACACCCACCGATCTGGGTGGCGTGCGGCAACCCGCCCACCTTCGCCAAGGCCGGCTCGCTCGGCATCGGCGCCATCGCCTTCAACTTCGAACCCATCCACAACCTCAAGGGCCGGGTCGACTCCTACAAGGAAGCCATCCAGGACCCGGTCGAACAGATCGGCCAGTACAAGAACGACAACGTGATGATGACCAACTCGTGCATCTGCCTCGAAGACCGCGACGAGGCCCGCGCCGTCGCCATGTCGATCGGCCGCGGCTATCTCGTCACGATGGTCAACCTCTACCACGACACGATGCCCAAGTCCCCCGACGCCATCATCTGGCCGAACCCGCCGATGGATCCGGGCTGGACCGACGAGATGCTCGACATGGCGATCGAGGGCGGCTACATGCTCTGCGGAAACCCTGAGGAGGTCTGCGAACAGCTCGCCCGCTACCAGGACGTCGGCTGCGACCAGGTCGTGTTCGGGTTCCCCGTCGAGGGCCTCAGCCACGAACAGCACCTCGAGATGATCGAACTGTTCGGCGACCAGGTGATACCCGAATACGACCGGGACCGCACCCACTCCACCGACCACTACCGGGCCACCGCTGAGCGCCGCTTCCCGGACTTCCAGTACCCGGTCCCCGAGGGCATCGACGTCGAGGTCCTTCCCACGACTGCGCTCCTGCCGCTCACCTAGGGCATCGGGCACGACGTGCCACGCGACAGCACCGAGACCCGGGCCCGGCTGCAGGGCGAAGCCGAGCGCCTGTTCGCCGAACAGGGGGTATGGCGGGCCGGTGTCGGCGAGATCGTCGCCGCCGCCGGCCAGCGCAACGCCTCGGCGCTCACGTACCACTTCGGTTCCCGGGAGGGCGTGCTCGACCGGATCCTCGCCGGGCACGAGGACTCCATCGACGCACACCGCGGCGAGTTGCTCCAGGAACTGGGCGCCGACCCACCGACACACGCCGTCCTCGACGCCCTGGTCCGACCCATGTCGGCCCGACTGGCCCACGTGCGGGGCCGCCGCTACCTGCGGATCGTGGCGCAGTTGACGAGCCGGTTCCCGGCATGGCGCGATGCCCGGGCCGGGCTCGAGCACCGCCACCTCCTCCGGGCACTCGACCTGCTCGAACGACGGCCGGCCCACCTCCCTGCAGTGATCCGCCGCGAAAGGCTCGTTGCGATGATGCAGTTGATGACATCGTCCCTGGCCGAACGGGCACGGCTGATCGACGACAGCGGCGAAGTCGAGCTCAGCAGCGCCCAATTCGAAGCCAACCTCACCGACATGCTGACCGGTGTCCTAGAGGCACCCGCCACGCTCCTGACGTAGGCGCGCCGGTACCCTCAGCCGCCGTGCACATCATCCTCGTCCGCCACGCCCGACCCGAGCTCGTTGTCGACTCGCACACCATCGCTGACCCCGGCCTCGCCGAACTGGGCGTGTGGCAGGCCGCCCGGCTGGCCGACTGGCTGGCCCACGAGGAGATAGACCGCATCATCACCAGCCCCAAGCGCAGGGCGATCGAAACGGTGCAGGCGGTGTGCGACGCCCGGAGCCTCAGCCACGAGGTCGTTGACGACCTGGACGAGATCGACCGCTTCTGCCACTCGTACTACCCAACCGAAATCCTCCAGACAGAAGGCAAGGTGCTCTGGGATCAGGTGATCGCAGGGAACTTCGCCGAGGTGGGCTGGGACACCCCCGAGGAATTCAACGCCCGCATCACCGCCGCCTGGGACGACCTCTGCCGGCGGCAACTCGGCGAACGGGTACTCATTGCGTGCCACGGCGGCACGGTTCGGTCGATCCTGGCTGCTGTGGCCGGCAACGCGCAGGCCTCGTTCAAGACCGACTATGCGGCGATCAGCAGGGTTCAGGTGAACCTCGACGACGACGGCAACCCGCACGCCCACATCCTGTCCGTCAACGAGACCGGCCACTTCGACGCCGACCGCACGACTGCCGGAGGCCCGATGCGCGGTGCACCCGAGACGGCCTGGCCCCGACAACGCCGTTCGATCACCGCACCGCGCTAGCCGACCCGCGCCGGTCGACCCGGCCAGGGTTCAGGCCTGTCCGCGCCAGCCCTGTGGAATCTCGGGAAACCGGGGATCAGACTCCCAGGGGATGACGTCGCTGGTCTCGACCAGCCAGGCCAGCAGCCGGTCGCGGAGCCCCGCCACCACGGCACCAACGTCGTCGCCTACCCTGTCGGTGGCGAGCAGGTTCGTGGTCTCGGCAGGGTCGGCGGCGCGGTCGTAGAGTTCGTCGCCCTCCTCGTGCCGGTACACGTACGACCACTCGGGGGTTCGCACGCACTCGGCCTTCCCGACGAGGTGCGGCAGGTCGTGCTGGATCTCCGACTTGTGCCGGTAGATCCAGCCCGCTCCCTCGAGGAGGTGTTCGTCGACGGGGTTGAACCCTCCCTCGCAGAATGCGGCATCCCGGTGGGGGGCGGTCGGGTCGGCGAACAGCCCGGTGAGGCTGCGCCCGAAGTGGGTGTGACCGGCCTCGATCCCGGCCAACTCGAGACAGGTGGGCAGCAGGTCGACCATCTCGACCTCGCCGAACACCACCTTGTGCTCCCCCACCCCCGGGCCGGCGGCGACGAGCGGGTTCCGCACGAGGCTGGGGTCGAGCCCCGACGGCCACTTCTCGACCAGTCGGTAGTCGCCGAGGTACTCGCCGTGGTCGCTGAAGCAGAAGGTGACGGTGTCTTCGCCGTGGCCGGTGCGGTCGACGGCCGCAAGGAGTCGCCCCAGTTGGTCGTCCACGCGGCTGACCATCCCGTGGTAGGTGGCGGCGATCTCGGCCAGGTACCCGTCGGTGAGGTCGTTCCAGCCGTAGCGGCTCCGGTACTCGTCCATGAACCCGGGCTTGCCCAGCCCGGCCTCGACTGTCAGCGGTGCCGGCATGTCGGCCCGGTCGTGCATCGAGAACCAGGGCTCCTCGACCATGAACGGAGGATGCGGGGCGAGCAGCGGTACCCACATCGCCCAGGGTCGGTCGTCGGTGCGCTCCGCCAGCCACCGGATCGCCGTCTGCACGGTGGCCTCGTCGCCGTCCAGCCGTGGCCCGTCGCCCTGACTCCCGAACCAGAAGCCCCGGTACAGGGGATGTGTCTCGTCGACGGCGATCCTCATGTCGCCCCACGTCCACGTGGGTTCTACGAGGTTGCCACAGAAGTCGGTGCTGGCCTCGGTCACGCCGGGGGCGAAGACGTCGCCGCGGTTGCCGGGCACCGCCACGTCGTAGCCGGCGTCTTTCAGGCAGCGCAGCAGGTTGGGCTCCCAGGGCTTGAGCAGGTGGTCGAGGGTGCGGTGGCCGGCGGTGTGCGGGTACCAGCCGGTCATGATCGACACCCGGCTGGGCCCGCAGACGGGGTGCTGCGACCACGCCGAGTGGAACCGGGTGCCCCGTCGGGCGAGGGCATCGAAGTTGGGGGTCTGCGCCACCTGGCTGCCGAAGCACCCGAGGGCGTCCGCCCGGAGTTGGTCCGGGGTGAACAGCAGCAGGTTCGGCCTGGGCATGAGGCCGATGGTAGGTCGGGCCGCTACCCGGTCGGGAGCCGAACCAGGGACGGGTCGAGGTCGGCGACCGTTGTCGCTCCCACGAGCGCCATCGTGCTCTCCGTGCCGGAGCGCATGAGCTCCAGCATGTGGTCGATGCCCTGCTCCCCCGCCGCACCGAGGGCGTACATGTGGGGACGGCCGGCCATCACGGCAGCGGCGCCCAGCGCACAGGCCTTCACGATGTCGCTGCCGCGCCTCACGCCGCCGTCGCAGATGACCTCGATGCGGTGTCCGACGGCCTCGACGACGTCGGGCAGGAGTTCGAACGGGACGGGGGCGGTGTCGAGCTGACGGCCGCCATGGTTCGACACGACTATGGCTGACACGCCGGCGTCGGCCGCCAGGCGGGCGTCGGCGACGGTCTGGATGCCCTTCACCACGATCGGGCCGGACCAGATGGACTGCAGCCACTCGAGGTCCCGCCATGACAGGCTCGGGTCGAACAGGTCAGCGGTATGCGCTGTCAGTGAGACAGCGTCGGTACCGTCGCCTGCATCGCTGCCCACCGCGCTCGCGAAGCGGATCGGTTCCGAGCGCAGCAGCCGAAGGGTCCAGCCCGGGTGGCGCATCCCGTCGAGGAAGGTTCCCGGCCCGATCTCGGGCGGCAGCGTGAAGCCCCGACGGATGTCGCGCTCGCGCCGTCCGAGCACCGTCAGGTCGACGGTGAGCACGATCGCCTCGAACCCGGAGGCCGCCGCCCGCTCGACCAGGCTCCGTATGTGGTCCCGGTCGTGCCAGACGTACACCTGGAACCAGAGGCGGGCGCCATCACCGGCCGCTGCTGAACACTCCTCGATAGAACGGGTGCCCATCGTCGAGAGGGTGAACGGCACCCCGGCCCGGCCGGCGGCTCGCACCACGGCCAGTTCACCGTCGGGGTCGGCGATGCGGGTGAAGCCGACCGGGGCGGTGATGTACGGGAAGGCGACGGGTCGGCCTAGCAGGGTCGTCGACGGGTCTACCTCGGCCACGCCCCGGAGGACCCGGGGCCTGAACTCGCAGCGCCGGAAGGCCTCGACGTTGCGACCCAGCGTCACCTCGTCCTCGGCCCCTCCGTCGATGTAGTCGAACACGCCGCCGGGAAGCCGCTTCTTAGCCAGGCGCCGGAGGTCGTCGACGTTCGCCACCGCACGCAGTCGGCGTGTCGTGCGGTCCCGCTCGGGGCGACGGAGCCGGACCACGGAGCGGAGCGTCCTGAGCATGCCCATCAGCCGCCCGTCTCCTTCGAGCGCTTCCTTTCGAACAGTTCCTTGCAGCGCGGACAGACCGGGTACCGGTCGGGGTTGCGGTCCGGAACCCAGAACTTGCCACAGAGCGCCCTGATGGGCCTGCCGGTCACGGTCGACTCGACGATGTCGGCCTTGCGTGCGTAGTGGGAGAAGCGGTCGTGGTCGCCGTCGTCGAGTTGCGGGTCGGACGGCCTCGTCTCGACAGGGGTGATCGTCTCGAGGTCGGACATGACCTGACCCTCAGGTGCCGAGGGCATCGAGTTTGGCGACCCGGCCCTCGTGGCGACCGCCCTCGAACTCGGCGTCCAGCCAGGCGGTCACGGCCTGCACGGCCACCTCGGGGTCGATCAGTCGCTCGCCGAGGCACAGCACGTTGGCGTCGTTGTGCTGCCGGGCAAGCTGTGCCGACAGCACGTCGGGGACCGGAGCCGCCCGGACCCCCTGGACCTTGTTGGCGGCCATGGCGATGCCGAGACCCGAGCCGCAGACGCACACGCCGAGATCGGCGTCGCCTCCGGCCACCGCCCTTCCGACGGCTTCCCCGAAGTCCGGGTAGTCGACCCGGTCGACCGAATGGGCACCAAGGTCGCTGACCTTGTGGCCGAGGTCGCGCAGGACGTCGGCGAGTTGCTGCTTGAGTAGAAACCCGGCGTGGTCCGACCCTATGGCGATGCGGGACATGGCGACGATGCTAACGGGGGGCGACTTCGAGCCCGGCTGCGTTGAGCGCTGCAGGGCCGATGGCCCCTTCCCGGAGGATGCGGGCGGGCTCGACAGTGAGGTCCACGACGGTCGACGGAACACCGTTGCACAACCCACCGTCGATGGCCAGCAGGTCGCCACCCAGGCCGGCGGCGGCCTCGACGGCGGTCGTCGGCGTGGCTTCGCCGGACCGGTTGGCGGACGTGGTTGCGAGCGGGCCGACCTCGGCGGCCAATGCTCGGATCAGGTCGTGGTCGGGGCAGCGCAGGCCGACCGTGTCGAGGCGGTCGACCCCGGGACCGAGGTTGAGTTCGGCTCCGGGCGCTCGACGGACGACGACCGTCAGGGGTCCCGGCCAGAAGTCGGCGAGGATGCCGAGATCTGCATCGGTGAGGACTGCGGCCTGGGCCGCATCGGCCACGAGGACCGCCATCGGCTTCGCACCGTCGCGTCCCTTGCGTCGGAAGATGTCCGCCACCGCTGCCGCGTCGCCGACCGGTGCCGCCACTCCGTAGACGGTGTCGGTGGGGAGCACGACCGGCCGGCCGGCACGGAGTTCTGCGGCCGCAATCGCCACATCGTCGACGACGTGTCCGCTCATCCCGGCATCCTGGCGACGAGCGCCCGATCACGGCCGGTCAGGTCGGGACGGACATCCACATCGACGAGGCCTCCTGCCGATGCCCGCTCCGCCAGCCGATCGGCCTGGCGGGGGTCGAGTTCGAGGACGAGGGCGCCACCGGGGGCGATCCAGGTGGTGGAGCCGTCGACGAGCAGGTCGAGGTCCTCGGTTCCCTCGGTGCCGGGCACCAGGGCCCCATGGGGTTCCCAGTCGATGACCTCGGGTGGCAGACGCTCGCCGCCCCCCACGTAGGGAGGGTTGGACACAAGCAGGTCGAGTCGGCCCCTCAGGCCGTCGGGGAGGGCATCGAACCAGGGGCCTTCCGCCAGCGTCACCCGCCGGGCGGGGCGTCCGAGGCCGGAAAGGTTCGCCCTGGCAACGGAGAGGGCCTCCGGGGAACAGTCGGTGCACACAACGCGGGCAGCGGTCCGCTCGGCGGCGATCGACAGGCCGATGGCCCCGGAGCCGGTGCCGAGGTCGACTACGAGCACCGCCCCGGAGCGGCCGGCGGCGATCCGGTCGAACTCGTCGAGGGCGTGTCCGACAACCGCCTCGGTCTCGGCCCGCGGGATCAACACGCGCGGGTCGACCATCAGGTCCAGGGTCCGGAACGACCAGTGGCCGAGCACGTACTGCAACGGCTCCCCTGCCAGACGGCGTCGCAGAAGCTCATCGTGGTGGGCCATGCAGCGCCGGGTCACGGGTTCGTCCAGATCGGTCCCACCGGCCTCCTCGACGATCCAACGGGCCTCGGCGATCGGCAACCCGGCCTCCTCGATGCGGGCGATGGTCTCCGGCAGGACCTCCCGCCAGGCGATCGTGTCGGCGTCGCCCGCCTCAACCATCGGCCAACTGTCGGATCCGCTCATCGGCCATCAGCCCGTCTGTGACCTCGTCCAGATCACCGGCCAGGACCCGGTCGAGCTTGTAGAGAGTGAGCCCGATTCGGTGGTCGGTGACCCGGTTCTCCTTGTAGTTGTAGGTACGGATCTTCTCGGACCGACCACCGCCTCCGACCTGGTCCTTCCGGGCAACCGAGGCCTCGTCGCGCTGGCGGTCCTGCTCGATCTGGAGGAGGCGGGAGCGCAGCACCCGCAGTGCCTTGACCTTGTTCTGGAGCTGGCTTTTTTCATCCTGCATGGCGACTACCAGGCCCGTGGGCAGGTGGGTGACGCGCACAGCGGAGTCGGTGGTGTTGACCGACTGTCCACCCGGCCCGGACGACCGGTAGACGTCGACCTGCAGGTCGCTGTCGTCGATCTGGACATCGACCTCGTCGGCCTCTGGCAGCACGATCACGGTCGCCGACGAGGTGTGGATACGGCCCTGCGACTCTGTGACGGGCACCCGTTGCACGCGGTGCACGCCGCCCTCGTGCTTGAGCCGGGCCCAGGCGTCGTCGCCCCTGATGAGGAACGAGACCTCGGCGAAGCCGCCCATGTCGGAGTCGCGGGCACCGAGCGGCTCGGTCATCCACGAATGGGAGACGGCGAACGCCTGGTACATGTCGTGGAGGTCGCGGGCGAAGAGGTTGGCCTCCTCGCCACCCTCTGCGCCCCGGATCTCGACGATGACGTTTCGACCGTCGTTGGGGTCCTTTGGCAGCAGCAGGATCCGGAACCGCTCCTCGAGGTCGGCGACCGATGCCTCGAGGTCGGCGATCTCGCTCTGGAGCTCGTGGTGGTCGTCGCCCTCGGCGTCGGCGACCATCTCGCGTGCCACCTCGAGGTCGTCGTGGGCCTGGCGGAGCGGGCGCCCCACGGTGAGAATCTCCTCGAGTTCCTTGAAACGTCGGCCTACCGACCTGAGCAGGTGCTGGTCGCCAATGACCTCGGGGTCGGACAGGCGCCCCCCGACCTCGGTGAACTCGGCCTCGAGGGCCTCGACTCGCTCCTGCATGCGGCTCAGGGTAGCGGTGGGGCCGCGCCGCCCTGAGGTGGATGGCGGGTGCTCAGGCCCATCCGCCATCGATGCCGACGATCGTCGCCGGAACGGCGAGGCGGGCGACCACCTGCTCGACAGGGGGCAGGATGTCCCTCGGCGGTACCACCACGAGCACCCGGTCCGGACGTTCGCGCAGCACGAGGTCGGCGGTGGTCGGCACGAGGTCGGTATCGACCCCGACGGAGCAGACGACCAGCACCCGTTCGTCGTCGGGAGCGGTCCCCATGGCAGGGGCCGGTGCAGGTGCGCGCAGGCCTGCACGTTCCACGGCCGGGTCGACGGCCGTCAGGTCGGAGAGTGCGATGCGCCCGGGGTCGGCCAGCAGGTCATGGCGTAGCCACCGTTCTCGGGCGAGGCTGGCCAGCGGATGGGCTCCGGCACCCTCACGGCGCTGCGCCCTCACCTGGTCGGCCGCAGCGGCAAGGGACTCGGTCGTCGGCAGGTCGCCGTGAAGCAGGGCCGAGGCCTCCCGGTCGAAGCGGCCCACACCGGTTTCGAAGCCGGAGTCGGTGGAGCGAGCCACCTCGAGGCCGAGCACCTCACCACGCCACACACCGTGCTCAACGACCGGATCGACTCCCGCTCCCCGGCAGAGGTCCTCGAACCCGTCAGGGGCCGGTGGCGGCGCCCCTTGCGACAGAATCGCTGCCGGCACTGCGGCCTCGGAACCCGCACCGGCGACGAGGCGAACCTCGGGCACCGGATCGAATGCGGTCGCCCGCCGGGCAGCGATCGCCGCAGCGTCGGCAGTGTCGTGGAATAGCACGAGGCGGGCGGCGTCGTGGCCGGCGGCCAGCAGCAGTGCCCGACCCAGCGCACGCCCGGGTGTGCCGTCGCCTGCAAGGGCAACGACGAGGTCGGCCTCGATGAATGCCAATCCTCCGGCGAGGGTGACCGGATCGCCGCCACATGAAACGCCGAGGTCCGTGGCCAGGGCGCGCAACCTGGCGCCGAGGAGGGAGGTCCGCTGCCCGGGATCGAGGCTCACGGTCGGTTGCATCGCAGGTCCGCAGCCCGCGACGGTGGGTTCAGCCCTGGCGGCGCTTGCCGTAGCGGCGCTCGAAGCGCTCGACGCGGCCGGCGGTGTCGACGATCTTCATGGTGCCCGTGAAGAACGGATGGCTGGCCGACGAGATCTCGACCTTGGCGAGCGGGTACTCGTTGCCGTCGTCGAGGGTGATTGTGTCACTGGTCTGCATGGTGGACCGGGTGAGGAACAGGGTGCCCTCGGATACGTCCTGGAAGACCACTTCGCGGTACGTGGGGTGGATGTCGGGCTTCATGGCGAGTCCAGTCTGCGGTTCGCGACGGGCGTCGGCAACCCGCTGCAGGGAATGGTTCGGGCAATCAGCCCAGGTTCGGGCCCTTGGCGATCTCCGCCAGGAACTCATCGTTGTTGTTGAAGGTCTTGAGCCGGTCTATGAGCAACTCGAGGCCAGCGGCCCCGCTGTTGCCCTCATCGCCGATGAGCCCGTTGAGGACCCTCCGCAGCTTCCAGACCTGGTTGAGCTGCTTGCGCTCGAAGAGGAGTTCCTCGTGCCTGGTCGACGAGGCGTTGACGTCGATGGCCGGATACACGCGCCGTTCGGCGATGCGCCGGTCGAGGCGGAGCTCCATGTTGCCGGTGCCCTTGAACTCCTCGAAGATGACCTCGTCCATCTTGGATCCGGTCTCGACGAGCGCCGTGGCGAGAATGGTCAGCGATCCGCCCTCCTCGACGTTGCGTGCCGCACCGAAGAACTTCTTCGGCGGGTAGAGAGCGCCGCTGTCGACACCACCGGACATGATCCGACCGGTGGCAGGGGCGGCCAGGTTGTAGGCCCGGGAGAGGCGGGTGATGCCGTCCAACAGGATCACGACGTCCTGGCCGGATTCGACCATGCGTTTGGCCCGTTCGATGGTGATCTCGGCGATGTGGGTGTGCTCGCCGCTGGGACGGTCGAAGGTGGAGGCGGCAACCTCACCGTGCTGCAGCCAGCGGCGCATGTCCGTGACCTCTTCAGGGCGCTCGTCGACCAGCAGGACGATGAGCTTGACCTCGGGGTTGTTCACCTCGATCGACCGGGCGATCTGCTTCAGGATCGTGGTCTTGCCGGCCTTCGGCGGCGAGACGAGCAGACCACGCTGGCCCTTGCCGATCGGACACAGCAGGTCCACGATGCGGGCGGTCATGTTGGACGGGTCGTCCGGGGTTTCCATCTTGAGCTGCTCGTCGGGGAACAGCGGCGTGAGGTCCTCGAAGCGGGGGCGTCCCTTGGCGTCTTCGGGCTTTCCGCCGTTGACGGTGTCGATCCGCAGCAGCGCCGGGTTCTTCTCGCTCCGGTTGGCCGGACGGGAGGCGCCGGTGAGGTGGTCGCCCTTGCGCAGACCGAACTGGCGGGCCTGCTTGACCGACACGTAGGCATCGGCCTTCGACGGCTTGTAGCCGCTGGTACGCAGGAACCCGTAGCCCTCGTCGCGCATGTCGAGGTAGCCCTCGACCTCGACGGGATCGCCGTCCCATTCCTCCTCCGGTCCGTCGTGCTGGCCTCGACCGCGGCGACGGCGACGGCGGTTGCCGGGCTCGCCGCCCTGTTGGCCCTGTTGGCCCTGTTGGCCCCGGCCACCCTGTCGGTCGCGGTTGCCCTGCTGGCCATGTCGATCGGTCCTGGATTCGAGCTTGTCGGGCGAGTCGCCCTGCTTGTCGCCTGACTTGTCCTCGGGCTTGGCGCCTGACTCGTCCTCGGGCTTGTCGTCGGCAGATGCCCCTGCTTCCGGTGCGGGGCCCTCCTCGGCGACGGCTGCCTCCCATGCGGCGGGTGGCTCCTCGGCTGGATCTTCGGCGGAGTCCTCGTCGGCAGTTGCACCAGACCCGTTGGAAGACGTCTCGATGCCGGCCAAGTCGAGGATCAGGTCGACGATCTCGGCCTTGCGGGCCCGTGAGCCCGGCTTGCCGCCCAGGGCGGTGGCAATCGTGGTGAGCTCGTCGCGGTCCTTGCCCTCGAGGGCATCGCGTTCGAGTTGGGTGGAGTCCATGTCTCAGACACCTCATTTTCATATTCTGCGGTTTTCCGCGGGCGGAATTGCCCTTCATCGGTTCCGACCGGATCGGCCGAAAGATCACTCACGGGGAGTGGGGTTGTGGTACAGGATCCGACCGGGGCCACCTGACGAGGTGCCCACCGGAATCGGGGGAAGTACCAGCCTGTCGACGGGAAGAACGGGTCCGTCAGTCCCCGCCCGACGACCCGCACATCGTACCGAAGGCAGACGCGCTGTCGCAACCACCCTCGCAAAGCCCCGCAGTCATCGGCCTTTCGAGCCGTTTCCGAGCAACAGGGTGCTGCACACGAGCGCCACGACGGCCAACAGGACGGTCGGCGTCCAGGAGCCCGTCAGGTCGTGGGTCACGCCGCCGACGACCGGTCCGATGCCTCCGGCCAGGCCGACCGCCAGACCCTGCAGGCCCATCAGCAGTCCGAGGTCGGGGGCGTCGAAGCGGGCACGTGCGTAGATCGCCTGGAGCGGGCTGGTGGCGCCGAGCGATGCGCCGGCCACGACGGCGTAGGCGATACCGGCCGGCACCGTGCCGACGAGCAGGAACGCGACGCCCACGGCGCTCACCGCGTAGGCGAGTCGCAACAGCGGGTCGGCACCGAAGCGCTCGACGACGCCCATCAGGCCGACGCGCCCGAACAGCTGCCCGAAGCCGCGCAGGCCGCCGATGGCGCCGGCGGCGCCGAGGCCCAATCCGGCGCCGGTCATGATCGGCACCTGGTAGCCGAGGATCGTGGTGTACGCCAGCCAGACCAGAAAGAAGACCAGCAGCATCCGGCGGACGGCCGGGCGCCCGAGTGCACTGCGCATCGCCTGCCAAGGGTTCTTCGAAGCGGCCTCCCCGGACCGGCCGGACTCGCCGAGCGTGACCGTCAGGAGGGCACCGGCGATGGCCAGGAGCGCCAGCACCCGACCGGTACTTCGCCACCCCCAGGCTTCGACCATCCAGGCGGTCATCGGGAGGTAGATCGCACTGCACAGGGCGCCGATCATCGTCAGGCGGGCGATTGCCAGGTCGGGTCGGTCCGGCCGGAGCCGAGCCGCCGCTGCCGTGGTCACGTGGTAGAAGCCCGTCGCTCCGACGATCCCGGCCCCGAGCGCATAGAGGGCTCCGAAGACGACCTGATGGGTCGCCCAGGTCGCCGCCAACAATGAGCCGCCTCCCACCACCGCCTGGAGGAGGAACGGTCCCCGGCACCCGTAGCGGTCGAGGAGTCGACCCCCGACGACCGAGGCACCTCCGTTGATGACGAATCCGGCGCCGAAGGTGACCCCGAGCATGGTCGTCCCCCATCCGACGTCGTCGTGGATCGGACCGATGAGCACGCCGAAGGAGTACAGCCAGGAGCCGTAGGAGGTGATCGTGACGATGCCGAGAACCGCCACGCCGTGTCTGCCTGCCGGCCTGCCTGCTGGTGGTGAGTGCGCGATTCCGTAGTCTGGAGGGAGACGACCTTGTCCCCGACACCCGGAGGTTTCCATGAGCCGCCTGCAACTCGCCATCGACGTCAGCGACCTGGACGAAGCCATCGACTTCTACACCCGGCTGTTCGCCACCGAACCCGCCAAGGTCCGACCCGGCTACGCCAACTTCGCCATCGACGACCCGCCGCTGAAGTTGATCCTGTTCGAGGACACCGACGGCGGCGGCACACTCAACCACCTGGGCGTCGAGACCGAGACCGCCGCAGAGGTCGTCGCCGCAGAGGCCCGCCTCTCGGGTGCCGGCCTCGAAACCACCGGAGTCGGCGATGCCCTGTGCTGCTACGCCGACAAGACCGAGACCTGGATCCACGCTCCCGACGACATCCGTTGGGAGTGGTATGTCAAGACCGGCGACAACGAACAGTTCGACAACGTCGACCTCGAGACACCTGCTGCCACGCCCTGCTGCGGCTGAGGCCGTCGCCCACCGCCCGCTCCTGATCAGAGCGACAGGAGCGTGGGCATCAGGGAGTGGCCCGGCACCAGTGGGGCATTGGCCACGCCCGACTCGGTGAACACGCCGCCCGGGCCGTCGACCTCGGAGTCGACCAGCAGGTAGGGAACCGGGTCGGGAGTATGGGTGCGGGTTGTGAGTGGCGTGGCGTGGTCGGGCAGCATCAGCAGCCGCCACGGACCCAGCGCATCGAGGCCCGGGACCAGGTCGGCGAGGATGCGCCGGTCCCAGTGCTCGAGCGCCTCGACCTTCTCGGCGACGTCGCCGGCGTGACCGGCCTCGTCGGTGGCCTCGACGTGGATGATGAACAGGTCGAGCCCGTCGGCCAACTTCTTCAGGGCGATGTCGCGCTTGCCCTCGTAGTCGGTGTCGTACCAGCCGGTGGCTCCGGGGATGTCGCAGATCTCGAGGCCGGTGAGTACCCCGATGCCGCGCACGAGGTCGACTGCGGTCACCAGGCCGGCCTCGACGCCATGGGCGTCGCGGAACGACGGCAGTTGAGGCTGGAAGCCCTGCCCCCACAACCAGATCTGGGTTGCCTCGAGGTCCGAGGCGGCGAGCACGTCCCTGGACGCCTCCATCAGTTCGTTCAGCGGGCCACCCATCGGCCCGGCGGGCACAACTACCTGCTCACCGGAGAGGTCGTGGGGCGGGGTGCATTCGGCGTCGATCCACTCCCCCGGGGCAATCATGGCGTGCCGGTAGCTCAGGCCCGGATGGAACGACACGCCGTCGCCCCCGAGTTGCCGGTCGATCTCGGCGATCGCCTCGGCGGCCGGTTCCGACGGTGGGTTGCCGCCCGCATAGTCGAGCATCACGCCGTCGGCCGACACCACCACGAGGTTGCAGCGGAATGCGGTCTGTTCGGGACGCAGGGACAGGCCCATCGCCGCCGCCTCGATCGGGGCCCGGCCCGTGTGGTGCAGGGCAGGATCGAACCCGAAGATCGACATGTTGCCGACATCGCTGCCCGGCGGCATGCCCTCGGGGATCACGGCGGCCCGGCCGACGGTCGCCCGGGCGGCCAGGGCATCGAGGTTGGGCGTGTGGGCGGCCTCGAGCGGGGTGCGTCCGTCCAACTCGGGAACCGGCAGGTCGGCACAGCCGTCGGGAACACAGATCACGTACTTCACAGGGCACTCATCCTGCCAGCATCCGAGTTGCCTGCTGCGACCACATCCGGTCCCTCAGGCAGGGCATCAGGTGGCGCATCAGGCGACACAGGATTCGACGTGCGCCTGTATCGCCGCCAGGTCGTTGGGCAGGCGGGTGCAGCGCTCGGGCCGGTCCAAGAGGTCACCCAGGCGCTCGGGCAACCCGGGACGCACGCCCGTGGCCGACTCGACGGCGTCGGGGAACTTGGCCGGATGGGCGGTTGCAAGTGCCACCATCGGCACCGAGGGATCGCGGCGGCACCGGCGGGCGGCCAGCAAGCCGACGGCGGAGTGCGGATCGAGGACCACGCCCGACCGGTCGGCCTCATCTGCGATACAGCGCATCACCTCACCGTCGTGGAAGCGGGCACCTGACCAGGCGTCGCCGAGCGTGGCATGGAGCACCGGGTCGAGGACCGTTGTGCCCGTGGCCCGGAAGTCGTCGAGCAGGGCGGACACGGCGGCGCCGTCGCGGTCGAGCAACTCGAACAGGAGCCGCTCGAGGTTCGACGACAGCTGGATGTCCATGCTGGGCGAGAGAGTGGGCACGACCTCGCCGAGGGTCATCGTGCCGCTCTCGAAGAACCGGGTCACGATGTCGTTGCTGTTCGATGCGACCACGAGTTGCGGGATGTCGAGGCCCATGAGCCGGGCGACGTGCCCGGCGAAGGCGTTGCCGAAGTTGCCGGTAGGCACCGAGAACGCAATCGGAGCCCGTCGTCCACCGAGCCGTTCGGCGGCGACGACGTAGTAGACGACCTGCGCCATGACCCGGGCCCAGTTGATGGAGTTGACCGCCGACAGGCGCATCCGCTGCCGGAACGCCACATCGGCGAACATGGCCTTCACGAGGTCCTGGCAGTCGTCGAAGGTGCCCTCTACGGCCACGTTGTGGACGTTGGCGGACTGCACGGTGGTCATCTGCCGGCGCTGCACCTCCGAGACGCGGTCGGCCGGGTGCAGGATCACGATGTCCATCGAATCGCGGTCGCGACAGGCATCGATGGCAGCCGAACCCGTGTCACCGGACGTGGCACCCACGATCGTGACGCGCTCCCCCCGCCGCCCGAGTTCGTGGTCGAAGAGGCGACCGACCAGTTGCAGTGCCACGTCTTTGAAGGCGAGCGTCGGGCCGTGGAACAGTTCGAGCAGGTGCAACCCGTCGCCGAGGTCGACCAGCGGCGTCACCTCGTCGGACTCGAACGTGGCATACGCCTCGCGGACCAAGTCGGCGAAGGCACCCGGGGCGATGGCACCCCCGACGAACGGCGACATCACCTCGAGGGCGGTCGCCACATAGTTGCCGGGATCGCCGACGCCACCGGGCGCAAGGGTCGGCCACATTTCGGGGACGTAGAGTCCGCCGTCGGCTGCCAACCCGGCGAGCAGCGTGTCGCCGAAGCCCAGGACCGGTGCGACCCCGCGGGTGCTGACGTAGCGCATGGCGGACCGGGACCGGGGCTCAGCCGCCGAGGGCGCGCAGCACGCTGCCGACGCTGCGCACGGCGTCGAGGCCGCCCAGGTCGTCCAGCGTCGCCTGCATGTCGCGCTCACGGGCCCGGTGCGTGATGAAGGTGATGCGCGCCTCTCCGCCCTGACCTGCCTGTTCCATGGACCGGATCGAAACCCTGTGTGCGCCGAACACGGCCGCCACGCCGGCGAGCACCCCGGGCTCGTCGTCGACGTCGAGCGCCAGGTAGTAGGCGGTCTCGAGGTCGTCGATCGGCGAGATCCGGGCCCGTTCGAGCGAGCCGATGGGTGCACCGTGGCCGCGGGCACTGTTGCCGGCGGCGTCGATGAGGTCGCCGAACACCGCCGAGGCGGTCGGACGCCCTCCGGCACCCCGGCCGTAGAGCATGACCTCGCCGACGGCGTCACCCTCGACGAAGACGGCGTTGAAGCTGTCGTTGACTGCGGCCAGCGGGTGGTCGTTCGGAACGAGTGTCGGATGTACGCGAACGCCTATCTCGTCGCCACGGCGGTCTGCGACGGCGAGCAGCTTGATGCAGTAGCCGAGGTGGGCGGCGGCCTCGATGTCGTCGGTCGTGACCCCGGATATGCCCTCGAGGTAGACGTCGTCGGCGACAACCTCGGTCCCGAAGGCCAGGGTGGCGATGATGGCGATCTTGGCTCCGGCGTCGTGTCCCTCGACATCGGCCGTCGGGTCGGCCTCGGCATAGCCCAGCCCCTGGGCCTCGGCGAGGGCGTCGTCGTAGGAGGCGCCCTCACCGGACATCTTCGTGAGGATGAAGTTGGTCGTGCCGTTGACAATGCCCATCACCCGGGTGACCGGCTCGCCGGCGAACGACTCGCGCAGCGGTCGCATGATGGGTATGGCCCCGGCCACGGCGGCCTCGAAGAGCAGGTCGACGCCGGCGGATTCGGCGATCGAGTAGAGCTCGGCGCCGTGGACGGCCAGCAGTTCCTTGTTGGCGGTGACCACCGGCTTGCCGTTGCCGAGAGCGGCCACGATCAACGTGCGGGCGGGCTCGATGCCGCCCATGACCTCGACGACCACGTCGATGTCGGGGTCGGAAACGACGGCCGCTGCGTCGGTGGTGAACACCTCGGCCGGCAGGGGCACGCCCCTGTCGACGGACAGGTCGCGCACGGCGACCGACGCCACCTCGAAAGACAGGCCGGTGCGTCGGGCGACGACATCGCGCTGCTCGTCGACCAGCACAGCCAGGGCGGCGCCGACGTTGCCGCAGCCGAGGAGGCCCACGCGCACTGGAGATCCGGAGGAAGGGGCGTTCATGGATGTCACGGTAGCGGGAACGGTGCGCGGCACCCGTTCGAGAATCGAGGGCTCAAGCCTCGCGGCGGACGAGGTCCGCGTAGGTCTCTCGCCGCACGACCTCGGTCGCCTCGCCGTCGGCGACGAACACGACCGCCGGGCGCAGGACCTGGTTGTAGTTGGAGCCCATCGAGTGGCCGTAGGCACCGGTGACGGGCGTGGCGAGCACATCGCCCACCGCCAGGTCTTCGGGCACCCAGCCTTCCCGCACCAGCAGGTCGCCGGACTCGCAGTGCTTGCCGACGACCCGGACCGACCGTGGCCGATCTGCCGAGGCGGCCCTGGGCAGGAACGTCTCGTAGCCGGACCCGTAGAGGACCGGACGGGGGTTGTCGCTCATGCCGCCATCGACGGCCACATAGGTGCGGATGCCCTCGAGGTCCTTGACCGTGCCCACCCGGTACAGCGTGACGGCGGCGGCGGCGGCGATCGCACGGCCCGGTTCGGCTGACACCCGCGCAGTGACCCCGGCGGCTTCGCAGGCGCTGCGCACGACCTCGCCCCACTGGGTGATCGTGGGTGCGACCTCGCCCTCGACGTAGGCGACCCCGAGGCCTCCCCCGACCGAGAGTTCGGCCAGGTCGTACACGATGGCGAGGCCGGCGAGGACCTCGGCTGCACGACCCAGCGAGCCGACCTCGAAGACCTGGCTGCCGATGTGGGCGTGGATGCCGACCAGGTCGACCGACGCCGAAGCGAGCGCACGTTCGACGGCGACGGCTGCCAGGCCGGTTGAAACGGTGAAGCCGAACTTGGAGTCGTCCTGGCCGGTGGTGACGAACTCGTGGGTATGGGCCTCGACGCCGGGCGTGACCCGGAGCAGCACCCGGGGAACGACGCCTATTGCTGCATGGAGGGCGTCGAGGCGGTCGAGTTCGTCGAACGAGTCGACGACGATGAGGCCGACGCCCTCCTCGATCGCCATCTCGAGCTCGCGTTCGCTCTTGTTGTTGCCGTGCAGTACCAGGCGGTCGCCGGGAACGCCGGCGTGGCGGGCCATGTACAACTCGCCGCCGGTGGCCACATCGAGGTGCATGCCCTCCTCGACCACGAGACGGGCCATCGCCCCACAGAGGAACGCCTTGCCGGCGTATGCGACACCTTCGCCGAATGCCGCCACTGCCTCCCGGCAGCGGGTACGGAGGTGTGCCTCGTCGTAGACGAACAGCGGTGTGCCGAACTCGACTGCGAGGTCGACGAGGTCGCAGCCGCCGATCGAGGTGCTCCCGCCGGCGCCGATCTCGGTCGTGTCTGGTAGCAGGTCGCGGGGGATCGGGCCGGCCATCAGGCGGCTCCCTGCTCGTCGTCCCCGTCGGCCCCGTTTCCGTCGTTCTCACTGTCGCGCCACATCTCCTCCGGGGCGTCGACACCCAGCAGGTCGAGGGCGACGGCGATGCCGATCCGGACCGACTCGACCAGCCAGAGGCGGGCAGAAGTGAGGCCGGCGTCCACGTCGTCGCCCATGACGCGGCAGTCGTGGTACCAGCCGTGGAAGTCGGCGGCCAGGTCACGGACCCAGGTGGTGACCTGGTGGGGGGCACGCTCACGGGCCGCCCGCAGCACCGCGTCGGGCAACTCGTGGAGGGCACGCAGCAGCAGCAACTCGCGGGGATGCCCGAGTACCGAGAGGTCGGTATCGGCCAGGGCCCGTCGCACGAAGCCGGCCTCGGCGGCCCGCCTGGCGATCGAATGGATGCGGGCGTTGGCGTACTGGACGTAGAAGACGGGGTTCTCGTTGGCCTGGCTGGCGACCAGGTCCAGGTCGAAGGTCTGGGCCGAGTCGACCGACTGCAGCAGGTAGGTGAAGCGGGCGGCATCGGGGCCCACCTCGGCCACCACCTCGGCCAGCTCGACAATGTCGCCCGTGCGCTTCGAGAGCCGCACCTCGCGGCCGTCGCGTTGGAGGTTGACCAACTGCGTGATGGCGACCTCGAGCTCGGACCGGTCGTGGCCCAGGGCTTGAACGGCGGCGTGCATGCGTGCCACGTAGCCATGGTGGTCGGCCCCCAGGACGTTCACGAGGCGGTCGGCCCTGGCGAACTTGTCTCGGTGGTAGGCGACGTCCGGGAGCAGGTAGGTGAACTCGCCGTCGGACTTGACGAGCACCCGGTCCTTGTCGTCGCCGTGTTCGCTGCTGCGCAGCCAGACCGCCCCATTCTCGTCGTAGACGGCGTCGACGGCGCGCAGGTCGGAGAGCGTGGCGTCGACGGCACCAGATCCGATCATCGACCGCTCGCTGAACCAGGTGTCGAAGTGGATGTGGAGCGACTCGAGTACCGCCTGCTGGTCCGCCAGCGCCCGCGCATAACCCCATTCGAGCGGGTCGGCGTCGGCCGGCATCTCGGCGGCCCAGTCGATGATGTACCGGCCGTTGTAGCCGCCCTCGGGGACCTCACGACCGGCTGCCCGGGCGGCCAACGAGTCGGCGAACAGTTGCATCTGGGTGCCCCGGTCGTTGATGTAGAACTCGCGTTGCACCGGATGCCCGATGCGCTCGTAGAGCCGGGCCACCGAGTCCCCGAAGCAGGCGCCGCGACCGTGGCCGGCGTGGAGGGGGCCGGTCGGGTTGGCGCTCACGAACTCGACGATGATCCGTTCCCCCGCTCCGACTTCGTGGCGGGCGAAGCCGCCGTCGCCGGCCGCGACCACGTCGCGCAGGACATCGTGGAGCCAGGTGTCGGCCAGGCGGAAGTTGACGAACCCCGGACCCGCCACCTCGACCCCGACGACGTGCGCCGGCGGATCGGCCTCGAGCACGGCGGCCAACTCGACCCCCAGCTCTCTGGGATTGCGGCCGGAGGCCCCGGCCGATGCCAGGGCGACATTGGTCGACCAGTCGCCGTGGTCGGGGTTGGCCGGCCGCTCGAGCTGCACGGCACCGGGCGGCTCGACACCGAGGCCGTCAAGGGCTGCCCGCACGGCCTCGATCAGGATGTCGCGCACGTCCATGGGGGGTACCGGGGGTCTGGGGATGAAGGGTTCGAAGGGACGCGCCCGGGTTCGGCCGCTGCGCCGATGCTAACGGGCGGGCGGGCGCGGGCCCGGGTCCATATCCGGTCCCGTGTCCGCGGTAGCGGCCGCCGGGGGGGCCGCCACTACCGTCGCGACATGCGAATGTCGGTGTTGGTCCTGTTTGCCCTGGCGTCGAGCGCCTGTTCGGGCGGCGGGTCGGCGGTCGCGCCCACCACCACGGCAGCGCCCACCACCACGGCAGCGCCCACCACCACGGCAGCGCCCACCACCACGGCAGCGCCCACCACCACGGCAGCGCCCACCACCACGGCAGCGCCCACCACCACGGCAGCGCCCACCACCACCACGACCGAGCCACCCACCGCCATCGTGGACGTGGCGACGATCAACCTGTTCCACGGGCTCGAGGTGGCCAGCGACTGTGCTGCCGATACCGACCAGTGCCGTGCCCCGGCCCGCATGGCCCTTCTCTGGGACCTGCTCGAGGACGACCTCGGATGCCCCGACGTGGTGGCCCTCCAGGAGGTAAGCCCCCGCCAGCAGGAACTGGTGCCGACGATGCTCGGCGACCTCTGCGGCGGCGCCTACGAGCTCCTGGTCGACAACCGCGAACTCCCCGACCAGGAGATGATCCTTACGACGCTTCCCGTACTCGACGATGCCTACGTCGAGTTGGCCGGCACACCGATCTGGTCGGCGCACCGTGCCCGGCTGTCAACCGACGTAGGGCCGGTCGACGTGTTCGCCACGCACTACGCCAGCAGCAGCTTCAACCTGGAGTGCGAGTTGGGCTCGTTCGGGTGCACCGACACCTGCGCCGCAGGCGACGACTTCGGGGACTGTCATCCCCGCCAGACCCTGACGGTCCTCGAACCCCTCGCCGACAACGCCGTCTTTCAACTCGTGGTCGGGGACCTCAATGCCTCGATCGAAGAGCCGCGCATCACCATTCTCGCCGACGCCGGCTTCGTCGATGCCTACCTGGCCGCCGGCCTGCCGGAGTGCGATCCCGTGACCGGAGTCGGCTGCACCTGTTGTGTCGACGGCCCGGCGCCAATGGACGGCCTCGACGACCCCGATCAGACACTGGACGAGCGCATCGACTTCGTCCTGTTCCGGCCCGGCTCCGGCTGCAGCGTGGCCGTTGACGATGCCAGCCACTGGGCCGACGAGCCGTTGCCCGAACCGGTGGAGGACCTCTGGTGGGCCGCCGACCACGCCGGTGTGGCGGCGCGGTTCCTCATAACCTGCTGAGCGGACGGTCCGGTTGTCGAATCAGGCTGGTTCTGTGGTGACTGCGGTTCCGTAGGCCAGGATCTCGGAGGCGCCGGCAGCGACGGCCGAGGTCATGAACCGGAGGTTGACCACCGAGTCGGCGCCGAGTTCGCCCGCGTGCGCCTCCATGCGGGAGAGCGCCTCGTTGCGGGCCTCGACGAGCATGTCGGAGTAGCTCTTGAGTTCGCCGCCGACCAGCGACTTGAGGCCCGCACCTAGGTCCTTGCCGATGTTCTTTGCCCGGACGGTGGAGCCCACCGCCACGCCCTACACCGCCGTGATCCGACGGCCCGGGAGGCCGTCGGTGGTGGTGATGTCCATCAGGCCCTGGTCCCCTCGAAGGTGGCGGTGCCGAAGGCGCCCAACTTGGCCTCGCCGGTGATGGTGTCGCCGTCGACCGTGGCGCTGGACTCGACCTTGATCGGCATGGGCGAGGTCATGTTGACCACCCATGACAGTTGGTTGCCGTCGCAGGTTCCGTCCTCGATGGGGATGTTGCCCTGCGGGCCACCCATCTCGCCCGTGAGGGTGCCACCGTCGGTGGCGAAGGTGAGGGTGCCCGACTGGGCGCCCATAGGGGTCTGCATCGTGACGTTCCAGGTTCCGTCAACGCTCATGGTCTGTACCTCCGTGTAGGGATCGAATATCGTGCCGCGACCGTAGACGCCGAACGGTCCCGCGTCACGCCCGGGCAAGCCGCGCATCGCGCATGATCACGGCTACCAGGACGGCGAGCACCACGACCATGCCGAGGCCCTGGACCAGCGTGATCTGTTCGTCGAGGGCCAACCACGCTCCGAGCCCCGATATGGCCGGAATGGCCAGCGTGAGCAGTCCGGTCAGGCTCAGCGACACGTGGAGGTGCGCCCAGTTCATGAGGAAGTGCCCGGTTCCGGGGACCGCCAGCAGTGCGAGCAGCCAGCCCCACTGGCCCCAGGACGGGAAGGGGATGGCGGGCGTCCCGGCATGGACGGCGGCCATCGGGAAGAGGACGACCGCCCCGATCGCCATGGAAGCCGTCTGGAGCGTGAACGTGTCAACCCTGTGTCGGATCTCCTTCACGAACACGAAGTAGGCCGAGAAGAAGAACATGCCCACGAATGCCAGCAGGTCGCCGCGCAGACTCCATCCCGACTGGGACGAAGAGCCCTGCATCACCAGGGTGATTCCACCGATGGCCACGATTGCGGCCCCGACCAGCCAGGCGGTGACCGACTCCCGGTAGCGGCGGGAGGCCACGGCCAGGAGGACGATCGGCTGGAGGGCGCCGATGATCGTGGCGTTGGCAACCGTGGTGATGCGCAGGGCCGTGAAGAAGATGCCGATCTCGCAGGCGATGACGATCGCCGCCGGCGCCACCAGGCGCAGGGTGGCGAACCTCATGCGGCGACCGCTGAGTTGGAACGCCAGCCCGTAGAGCACCGCCCCGACCGCCAACCGCCAGAAGCCGATCCACAGGCCCGGCATGTCGAATCGGGCGACCATGATGTTGCCGGCCGACCAGCAGGTCACCCCGGCCAGTGCCGCAAGGCGCCCCAGCCCGCTGCGGTCGGCGGTGGCCACAGTCATGGTGCGAACCCTATGGGCGTTAGTCCGCATCCCTCCCTCTGGGCAACGACCCGATAATCGACTATGTTTCCACAGTCAGCGACGACGACGTTCAGGAGTTGAGCCCATGAAGTTCATCAGATCGATGGCGGCAGTGTTCGCCCTGCTGCTCCTGGCGAGTGCCTGTGGCAGCGACAGCGGTGGCTCCACTGCCGGCGACGGCACGTGGCCCGCAAAGATCACATTCGGATTCGTTCCGAGCCAGGAACAGGACACGCTCCAGGACGACATCCAGCCCTTCATGGATGTTCTCGAATCCGCACTCGGCATCGAGGTCGAGGGCTTCGTAACCACCGACTACACCGGCCTCGTCACCGCCATGGGTACCGGCAAGGCCGACCTCGGAGCGTTCGGGCCGTTCGGCTACACCCTTGCCAAAGACCAGTTCGGCAACATCGAGCCGTTGATGATGTCCGTCCGCTACGGCGCCGCCACGTACCACGGTCAGTGGTTCACCAACGACGCCGGCATCTGCGACTCCGCTCCCGAGGCGGGCACGGCGCTCGAGAATTCGGCTGACGGCGTCGTCCAGGTCGGAGCACTCGATGCGGTGGCACTGCAGGTCGGCGTCTACTTCGGCGACAGCGGCAAGGCGCTCGGCGAATCCGTCGATGCCGGCGACGTCTCTGCCGGCATGTCCTGTCAGGCGGACCTGAGCAAGGTGGCCGGCAAGACGGTGGCGTTCACCTCCGAGAGTTCCACCTCGGGCTCGTTGTTCCCGCGCCTGCAACTCATCAACGCCGGCATAGACCCCGACGAAGACATCAACATCGTCTACACGGGCGGGCACGACGCTGCGGTCGTCGCCGTCTACAACGGCGACGCCGACATCGGCCTCTCGTACGACGATGCCCGCCGCTCGATCCGCAAGACGAACCCGGACGTGGGCGACAAGGTGATCGTGTTCAACATCACCGGCGAGATCCCCAACGACATCGTGGCTGTCAGCACGCTGCTACCGCAGTCGCTCCGGAACGCCATCTACGACGCCATAGCCGGCTACCTCGCCACCGAGGTGGGCGAGGAGATGTTCGACGAGATCTACGGTTGGACCGACATCCGGGGCGCTGAGGACTCCGAGTTCGACATCGTCCGTGCAGCCGCACGGGAACTCGGCATCACCGAGCCTCCGGGCTGACCAGACCCAGTTCTACGACACCGGCGTCCTTCCGGGGGCGCCGGTGTCGTGGCGTCTGCCCTACGTCATCCCAGGCCCCGACTACTACCCTGCCCGCGTGATCCGGTTCGAGGATGTCTCGGTCACCTACCGGGGCGGCGTGCAGGCCCTGCGTGGGCTGGACCTCACGATCGAAGACGGCGAGTTCGTCGTCATCGTCGGTCTGTCAGGTGCCGGCAAGTCGACCCTGCTGCGCGCCCTGAACGGCCTGGTGCCCGCCACTGACGGATCCATCACCGTCGGCGGAGTCGAGGTGGTCGGGGCCTCGGCCGCCGAACTGCGTGCTCTCCGTGCGCAGATCGGCATGATCTTCCAAACCTTCAACCTGGTCAACCGCACCTCTGTGCTCAACAACGTGTTGATGGGCAGGCTCGGCAGCGTTCCCGCATGGCGTTCCACCATCGGGCTCTGGCCGGCCGACGACCGGGAGCGGGCCATGCAGGCCCTCGAACGGGTCGGGATAGTCGAGAAGGCCTACGTCCGTGCAGCGAACCTCTCGGGCGGCCAGCAGCAACGGGTCGGAATAGCCCGCGCCCTGGTCCAGGAGCCTTCTGTGATGCTTGCCGACGAGCCGGTCGCCTCGCTCGACCCGGTTACCAGCAGGCAGGTCATGGGCGACCTGCGGCGAATCAACCGCGACCTCGGGATCACCACGATCGTCAACCTGCACTACCTCGACCTTGCCCGCGAGTTCGGCAGCCGCCTGATCGGACTACGCGACGGCGAGTTGGTCTTCGACGGCAACATCGCAGACGTCGACGACGACACCTTCATGGAGATCTACGGCCGTGCCATCGGCGACGACGACCTTGTGGGCACTGGGGACGATCCGACGTGAGCCCCGGCGAAACGGCCCGGCCGGTGCGCCCCCGGCCCCGGCTACGCACACTCGCCATCACCACCGGGCTGATCGCCTTCACGGTCTTCGCCGGCAACGAGGTCGGCTTCGACGCCTCGACCTCCTGGGAGATGTGGACCAACCCGCTCTGGGGAATGTTCTGGCCGATCCCCTGGGACTGGGTACTCGACCGCTCGAACGTTCTCGACCCGCTGGTCGAAACCTTCCAGATAGCGATCCTTGCCTCCCTCATCGGTTGCGGCCTGGCGCTGCCGATCTCGTTCGCCATGTCGCGCCTGACCACGCCCAACCGGCCCACCTACCTGGTGTGTCGATCCGTGATGAACGTGGTGCGTGCCGTCCCCGACCTGTTCTGGGCCAAGCTGCTGGTGACCGCCGTCGGGATCGGTGCCTTCGCCGGCACCTGGGCGCTGAGCATCTTCTCGCTGGCCGTGATGGTGAAGTTGTTCAGCGAAACCGTCGACAACGCCGACCCGCGTCCCCTGGAGGCGGCCCGCGCCAGCGGTTCCCGGCACCTGCCTGCGGTCCGGACCGGGGTGCTCCCCACGGTCCTGCCCGAGTACGTGGCATACGCCCTCTACGTATTCGAGCTCAACATCCGGGCGTCGATCGTGTTGGGCCTCGTCGGGGCCGGCGGCATCGGGCGGGTCATCGAGGCACAACGGCAGTTCTTCCGCTTTGACCGGGTGCTGGGAATTCTCCTGCTCGTGTTCGTGATCGTGCTGATCATCGAGCAGTTCAGCGTGGCGCTTCGGAAGCGACTGGTCTGAGATGACGACGACCCGCACGCCTGCAATGGCTCCCCGCCCCTCCCCACCAACCGGCGTTGCGCGGCGTCGGATCCTGCTTGCACTGCTGCTGGTAATCGGCGCCGCATGGTCTCTGACCGGCCTCGACATCACGCTCGCCAGGGTGCTGGGTGCGCCATCTGATGCCTGGGTCATATTCCGGCAGCTCTGGCCTCCGGACATCGACAAGGCGCTCGACCGTGGGGTAGTCGGCAAGGTGTTCGAGTCGGTCTACATCGCATGGGTCGGCACGATCATCGGCGCCGTCATTTCGCTCCCGCTGGCGTTCCTCGCTGCAACCAACGTGGCGCCCCGCTGGATCCGTATACCGGTGCGTCAGATGTTCAACGCGATCCGGGCCGTGCCCGAGCTGATCGTCGCCGTCATCTTCATTCCGATCACAGGACTCGGTCCGTGGGCCGGAACGCTGGCAATCGGCCTGCACTCAGTCGGGACGCTCGGCAAGTGGGCAACCGAGGCGATCGAGGGCATCGACACAGGACCGGTCGAAGCGGTCGAGGCCACTGGTGGCCGTTGGGTGTCGGGTATGCGTTGGGGGGTCCTCCCGCAGATCATGCCGATCGTGGCCTCGTTCTGGCTGTTCCGGTTCGAGATCAACGTGCGTGCCTCGGCGGTGCTCGGCATGATCGGCGCCGGTGGGGTCGGTGCCGAACTGGTGTCGCAACTGATGTTCCGCAACTTCGGCACCGTCGGTGCCGTGCTCGGCATCACGGTGCTGGTGGTCCTCACCATCGACACCCTCTCGGCGGCCGTACGGCGCAGGATCATCGCCGGCGTTGCACGCACGAGCGGCCCCGACACCGACGGCGATCGCAACGCCGAAGCCCTCAGGGACCTCACCGGCCTTCGCAGATGATCGTCGGCGTCGACGTCGGGGGCACCAACGCACGGGCACTCCTGGTCGACCCTGAGACGGGCAGCGTGCTCGGGAGGCACCGAACGTCGAGCGCCGGCGATGGGCCGACCCTGGTCCGCAGCATCTGCGTTCTGGTCGAGCACCTGCGGGCCGAGATGGCCAACGAGGCCAACGAGGCCAACGAGGCCAACGAAGCCAACGAAGCCAACGAAGCCAACAAGGCCAACAAAGCCAACGAAGCCGTCGATGCCGTCGGGCTCGGCATCGCCGGGCTCGCCGACCGTTCCGGGACCCTGCGCTACTCGCCGAACCTTCCCCACCTGACCGAGTTCCCGATCGGCCCCGAGCTCGCGAATGCCGTCGGCGTCCCGGTCACGGTCGGCAACGACGCCACGGCCGCCACGCTGGCCGAGGCACGGCTGGGTGCCGGCCGGGGCAGCGACCACTTCGGCCTCGTCACCCTCGGGACGGGCATCGGAACCGGATTCGTGCTCGACGGCCACCTGCTCGAAGGCTCCCACGGCTTTGCCGGCGAGGCAGGCCACATGGTCGTCGACGCCCACGGCCCCACACACATCACGGGGCAGCAGGGCCCGTGGGAGTACTTCGCGTCGGGGTCGGCACTCGGTCGCCTGGGCCGCGAGGCCGCAGCCAAGGGCGGCTTCGACCGGGGGCTGGAGCAGGCGGGCACGGCGGACGGCGTCACGAGCCACCACCTGATCGCTGCACTCTCGGATGACGATGCAGACGCTGCCTCCATCTTCGACGGCTTCTGCCGGGAGGTCGCACGTGGGGTCGCCAACCTGGTTGTCATCCTCGACCTGGAGCGCATCGTCGTCGGTGGCGGACTGACCGAGATCGGAGAGCCGCTGCGGTCAGGCATCGACCACCACCTGGGCGACCTTCTGCTCGGCGCCGAGCACCGGCCGGGTGTCGAGGTCCGACTGGCAGAATTGGGCGACGACGCCGGGGCCCTCGGCGCCGCTCTGCTGGCCGCAGGGGACGCCTGAGCCCGCTGGCGAAAGGCCGCCCCTGAGTGTGCCACGATTCACGTCCGAGCATCTCGCCCGAGGAAGGGAGCACCCACCGTGACCGAGGAACTCAAGGCTCGCATCGCCGACGACGGCGTCGAGTTCATCTACGCCATGTTCGTGGAAATGCACGGCAAGCCGTGCGCCAAGCTCGTGCCGGTGACGGCGATCGACGACCTGCTCGAGGTCGGCGCCGGGTTCGCCGGATTCGCCGCCGGACCGATGAGCCAGACGCCCGCCGACCCGGACATCCTGGCGCTGCCCGACCCGGCCTCGTACACGGTGCTGCCCTGGCAGCCGAACGTGGCGGCAATGCAGTGCGACGCCACGGTCGAGGGCGTGGAGTGGCCCTACGCACCCCGGGTGATCCTCAAGCAGGCGGTCGCCCGGGCGGCCGAACAGAACCTGGTGCTGAAGTCGGGGGTAGAAGCCGAATACTCGATGCTGCACCGCAACGATGACGGCTCGTTCCGCCCGGCCGACGAACGCGACACATCCACGCTGCCCTGCTACGACGCCCGCGGGCTCACGACCATGCTCGACCACCTCACGACCGTGTCGCGCCACATGGACGCCATGGGCTGGGGGAACTACGCCAACGACCACGAGGACGCCAACGGCCAGTTCGAGCAGAACTTCCGGTACAGCGACGCCCTCACCACGTCCGACCGGCTCATCGTGCTACGCCTGATGATGCACACGCTGGCCCGGCGGCAGGGGCTGTACGCCACGTTCATGCCGAAGCCCTTCGCCGACAAGACCGGCAACGGGCTCCACATGCACCTCAGCCTCTGGTCGGCCGATGCCGACGAGCCGCTTTTCGAGACCGACCACGACGACCGCGGGCTAGGGCTGAGCGAACTCGCCTACCAGTTCCTCGGTGGCGTGCTCGACCACGCCCAGGGGCTCACGGCGATCCTCTGCCCGACCGTCAACTCGTTCAAGCGCATCGGGGTCGGACCACCCGACTCCGGGGCCACCTGGGCGCCCGCCTACGTCGCCTACGGGGGCAACAACCGGACCCAGATGATCCGGGTGCCCGAGGGTGGCCGGTTCGAGCTACGCGTCCCCGACGGTGCGGCGAACCCGTACCTGTCGTTCGCAGCCCTGCTCGGAGCCGGCCTCGACGGAGTGTCGCGTGGCCTCGACCCGGGCGATCCCAACACGGACAACCTCTACACGCTGCCGCTCGCCGAGATCGCCGCACGGGGCATCGAGGCGCTGCCGCCGACGCTCCTCCATGCCGTCGATCGGCTTGTCGCGGACGATGTGGTGCGCAATGCGCTCGGCACCGGACGCGACGGCGACTACGTCGACTACTTCGCCCGGACCAAACGCGACGAGTTCCGCACCATCACCGACCAGGTGACCGCTGCGGAACTCGACACCTACCTGTCGCTGTTCTAGGCCCGGTCACCGGGACACGGGACCCGGAGCGGGCCTCCTAGCATCAGGGCGTGGTGAGACAACTCCCGGTCGGTAGGCGGGCGATCATCGCCGGAGTGACCATCGCCGCCGCGGCGCTCGGGCACCAGGCCGGACCGGTCGGCTGGACACCCGGTGCCGGCAGCCTCGAGGTCGAGGTCCGCGACGCCACGGCCTCGATCGCCGTCGTGGTCGGCTCCGAGGACCCGGTCGAGTTCGCATCTGCTGGCATTACCGTTCGCGCCCCCGGCGGCGTGCCCGTGGACAACGCCTTCGAGGTCACGATCTCGAGGACAGACGTCGACCTGGCCCTGAGCGACGTGGAGGTCACGCTCACCACCCCCGGCGGCGACCGTCAGACCGTGCCGGTCCTACGCCTGACCGACGACGGTGTCACCGCCAGTCGTCAACCCCCCAACGGGTCGACCGTCGTGCTGGCGCTGCTCGGTGCCGTGGTGGTCCTCTGGGTCACCGAGTTCGTGCCGCTGTTCGTGACCTCGTTGGCCGTCCCGGTGATCCTGGTCGCCGGTGGTGCCACTTCCGCAGGGGCCGCCCTGGCACCGTTCGCACACCCGATCATCGTGTTGTTCTTCGCCGGGTTCCTCATGGCCGAGGCCATGTCGCGGGTCGGACTGGACGACCTGGCAGCCACCGTGATCGTCGCAAGGGCCGGGAGGAGCCCCCTGACTCTGTTCGCAGCGATGCTCGCAGGTTCGGCGTTCCTGTCGATGTGGATGTCGAACACTGCAGCGGTGACCGTCCTGCTCCCCGTGGCGCTTGCCGTGGCCGAACCGGCGGGGAGCGTCACGTACCGGAAGGCGATCGTGCTCGGAATCGCCTACGCATCGACGATCGGAGGGGTCGGGAGCGCCATCGGCACCCCTGCGAACCCCCTTGCCATCGAGTTCATCGAAGGCCTCACGGGACGACGGGTCGGCTTCGCCGAGTGGTTCCTGTTCGGAATGCCGATGGTCGTGCTGTTCCTGCCGGTAATGGGCATCTACCTGTGGCGAACCAGTCGGATCAACCTGGACCGTGACCGGTTCGACGCTGCAGTTGCGGCAGCCCGCTCGGAACTTCCAGATGTGGGGAGGCTCTCCGGGCCCCAGATAGAGGTGCTGGGAGTGTTCCTCCTGGTGCTTGTCGGCTGGCTGACCCAGACGCTGCATGGCCAGCCGACCGGCTTCGTGGCCCTCGGCGGCGCCCTGCTGCTCTTCCTGATCGGTCGGGTCAGGCCCATCGACCTGACCCGGATCTCCTGGCCGACCCTCCTCACGTTCGGCGGCGGCCTTTCGCTGGGGCTGGCGATGGTGGACACGGGCACGTCCGACTGGCTCGTGACCCGGCTCACCGGCCTGGCCGACTGGCCGACGATGCTCTCCGTCGCTGCGGTAGCCGTGGCTGCACTCGTGTTCACGACCGTCGCCTCCAACACGGCGGCTGCAGCCACGCTGATACCGCTCGTCATCCCGCTGGCCGGCCTGATAGGGATCGACCCCGTGACCCTCGTGCTGGTGGTGGCGCTGGCCTCGTCGATCGACTTCGCACTGGTCATCGGAACCCCGCCGACGATGCTCGCCTACGACACGGGCCTGTTCACCGCCGGAGAGATCATGGCCAGGGGATCACCACTGGACCTCGGCGGGCTGCTGGTGCTCGTCGCCGTCGTGGTGCCGTTCTGGAATCTGACCGGCCTGGTCTGAGTCCTGTCTGAGCCTTCCCAGACCCTTTCCCTCAGCCGAGGCCCTTCAGGTAGGCGACCACATCGAGAAGATCGTCGTCGCCGAGGGCCGGGTTGCCGCCCCGGGGAGGCATCTGGATACCTGTCGTGTTGTCGGGATCCGATGGACCCCGTCCGACTTTCAGGAAGGCAACCAGGTCATCGCTGCTCTGGTCGGTCATGAAGGCCGAACCGGTCAGGGCCTTCCCGAGGCCCTTGAGGCCACCGGCGTCCGGACCATGGCACGACGCACACGTCTTCGAGTAGACGACGGAACCGGCAGCGCTATCGCCTCCCCCGGATGCAGCGGGCGGCGTCGTGCTCGTCGGCGTCGTCGTACCACCTGATGAACCGCCTCCACATCCTGCGATCAGCACCACCATCGCCGTTGCTGCGATCAACCTCGTGATCCTCATACCTACATCTCCTCCGTCATGGTCGGATCCATTTCCATCTCGTGTGTGTGAGCGTGAGCGTGAGCGTGAGCGCCGAGCTCACCGTTGCGGTACGCCTCGACCAGCCCGTCCCAGTCGAGGACCACGCCGCCCCCGGCCTCCGCCATCGACTCGGCGTCTGAACGGCGCGCGAAGGCGACCACGCCCCACGCCATCGGGGTCACAAGGCCGGCGTCGGCGACGAAGGTCGCACTGCCGGCAGGAACGGTGTCGGCGGTGTCGCGGTCGAACACCCACCGGTTCACTGCCGTGAGGTCACCGTATTCTGCACCGTTGACGAGCATCCCGCCGATGTCGTCGAACAACCTGGGCGTACCGTCGGGAAGGCGCCAGGCTGCCGCCAGAGAGAGGTCGTCGATGATCATCCCGCACTCGTCGCACACCGAGCGGCCCTCACGGATCTCCGGAACGCCATCGGCCTGTGCCGTGCCGCAGGCGACCGCAAACGAAGCGAGCACCAGCAGCCCAGCCAGACGCTGGAAGGTACGGCCGGTCATATTCGATCTCCAATCCGAAAGGTGAACACGGCGGCAGCAACGGCGCCGGCGGTCCATGCGGCCATGACCCCGAGGGCGATGTACGCCATTCCATCGCCGAACCGGTCGAAGGCATAGGTGCCGACCGGCCCCAGCGCATCAAGCGACCCGTCGAGGGCGACGACAGATGCCAGACGAAATGCCTCGACCGGGTTCACGATGACCGCAGCGAAGAGCGCCTCGACGGGCATGTGGGTGGCGACCACGGTTCCCATGACCCCGAGGTCGCCGAGGAACACCACGGCCAACCAGGCAAAGAGCGCCATCCCGAGACCGGTGGATGCATTCCTGGCGATGCTGCCGATCACCAGACCGAGACCGAGCATGGCGAGCGACAACAGCCACGAGAGCATCGCCAGGCGAACCAACAGGACCGGATCGGCTGACGCAGAACGAAGGGCGCTGAACACGCCGGCGGCACCGAATCCGGTGGCCACGGAGGCGAACATGGAACCGGCCAGGCCGATGTAGGTACCCACAAGGACCTCGGTGCGCGAAACCGGGTGGCAGAGGAGGAACACGAGGGTTCCAGAGTCACGCTCACCGGACAGGTAGCGGGCGCCGAGGGTGAGAGCCATCAGGGGCACCACCAGTTGCACGAGCGCCACCAGCGACGCCGCCGTGCGGCCGAACCCTCCCGACCCGATGAGGTTGTGATCGGGTACCGCTGTGAGGGTGATCGCACCGGCGAGAACCGCGAATCCGGCACAGTTGAGCCAGAACCAACGGTCACGGGACGCTTCCCGGATCACCTTGCGGGCGATGACAACAACCGGACGAGGTTCGAAGGTCCGGGGCAGGGCGAAGGGCTGCGTGGTTGCCGTCATCGCCAGACCTCGAAGTCCCTGATATCGAAGTCGCCTTCGCTCAGACAGTTGAGTGCCGACAGCTTGTCCCCGGTCGCCACGCCGACGAGGACGCCGTGCCCGTTTTCGTGGGCATCGAATCCCGAAGCCCACAGGTGGACCAGTGCATCGGCCGTCTGGGCCTCGGGCAGGACCACGTGCAGCCACGATTCGAGGTTCAGGCGACCGGTGAGTTCCCCCGGCGGACACTCGTGAGCCAGGCGCCCCGAATCCAGGGCGAGCACCCGGTCGACGAGCATCCCGACCTCCTCCACCCGGTGCGAGGTGATTACCAGCACCCGGCCCGGGCCCCTCAGGGAGTCCAACAACGACACCATGCGCCTTCGGGAACCAACGTCGAGCGACGACGTGGGTTCGTCGAGCAGCAGGACCGGCGGGTCCGGAAGCAGGGCGACAGCCATGCCGAGGCGCTGCCGCATGCCGCCCGACAGCTCGCACACCCGCTTGCCGGCTTCGGCCTCGAGAGCCACCGCCCCTAGGACCTCGCCGATGCGTGACCGGGGAAGGCCCCGTAGGTCACCGGAGAGGGCGAGCGTTTCGGCGATGGTCAGGTCCCCGTAGAACCCGAGTTCCTGGGGCACGTAGCCGATCAGGCCCCTTGTCGCCTTGGGGTGGACACGAGCATCCAGGCCTCCTACCTCGATTCGGCCCGTGTAGCCGACCAGGCCGAGCAGGCAACGGATGACGGTCGTCTTGCCTGCACCGTTGGGCCCCCACAGGGCTACCGACTCTCCGCCTTCGACCGAGAAGCTGAGGTCGTCGACCACGGTGTTGCGCCGGTACGCCTTGGTGAGGTGCTCCACCCGGATCATGATGCGCCTCCCCCGCCCAGGGGATCCGAGAGTCGGAAGCGGCCTCCGGCCATGACGGCAGATGCAGCACCCAGGAGGCCCAGCGAGACCAGGAACAACAGGGCCCTTGATGCACTCTCGACGGCCAGGGGCGACATCGGGAGCGTGGGAATCCGGATCAGGGGCGAGTCGTCGGTGAGGATCGGTTCGGGTCGGAGGCTGGGGAAGGTCTGGCTGGCCATGTCGACGGCACGTGCGGCAGGGGTGCCCGTGAAGAACGCCATTTCCGGATAGCGGCCGATCAGGTCCATGAAGAGGTTGTCGATCTCGTAGGCGATGTCGCCGATTCCGTCTCCGTCGGCGTCATAGCCGGCGAAGTCGCTCCAGTGGTTGCCGACACCCTCGTGTGACCACTCGTTGTCGAGAAGGTTGCCGGTGCTGTCCGAGGCGACCTGGGTCACGTTGTCGATGAAGGCGTTGCCGGTGAACACGTTGCGGGCGACAGTCGAGCCGAGCAGCGCGCCGATGTCGTTGAAGGCGAACACGTTGGATTCGATTCGGTGGTACAGGTCGACCTTGCTGGGCGAGTTGTCGACGTAGAGCCCCACCCGATTTTCGACAAACCGGTTGCCGCTGACGGTGAGACCATCCACATCCTTGAGGCCCAGGCCGTAGCCGCTCGGACCTCGGTTGGAACGGAACACGTTGCCGGTCATGGTCAGGTCCGTGCTGTACATGAGGAAGGCGCCCACCGAGTTGCGCTCGAGCACGTTGCCCTCGACGACTGCACCGTGGGAATACATGAAGTGGAGGCCGTAGCGGCCGTCCTCGACATGGTTGTTCCGCACGGTTGCGCCGTCGGCGAACCAGAACACCGAATCGCGGCCGTTGGCTACGTCGTTTCCCTCGACGAGCACGTCGGTGGACTGCCAGATCCGAATGCCGTCGCCGCGCCTGGCGATGAACAGATCCTTGCCACCGATTTCGTTGCCGACGATCTCTGCGTCATGGGCGTGGCGCAGGAACATCCCGAACAGCACGTTCTCGAAGCGGTTCCCGATGATCCGGAGCCGGGGGCTGAGGTCCGAGGTGATGCCCGAATGTTCCCGGTCGAGGCGGTTGCCGCTGTTTGCGATGACGAGGCCCTCGATGGTGACATCGGGTGCAGTCACGGTGATGACCGAACCTTCGCCGTGGCCGTCGATGACCGGCCAGCCCTCGCCCACCAGGCTCAGGGGCTTGTCGACGGTGACGCCACCGGCGTAGGTGCCCGGGGTGAGTGTCAGGACATCGCCCGGCACGGCGGCGTTGATCAGGTCCTGGAGGTCTGTTGCGGCGGTGCCGTGGGCGGTCGCCGGATCGACCGGCACGGTGGCGACAACGAGCGCACCTGCGAACAGCATTCCTGTCAGAGCGGTACGGGTAGCCATCACACGCAAACCTCTTCGATCGGCGCGCCCTCGTCCGATTCGACCAGCGGGCCGAGCATGAGGGGCCGGTATGCACGGCGGTGGGCAACGAGGCCCCGGCCGGCCAGACCTGCGGCCACCACCGCCAACAGCAGGCCGAAGCCCGGCCAGGCGAACGTGTCGAACTGGGCGATCCTGCCGGGACCGAAGATGGGTGGGGTGAACTCTCCGACCGCTCCGGACAGGGGTGCTCTCGGATCCAGGCTGTGGCCGTATTTCCAGAGCCAGAACTGGAGGTCGGCCAGGAAGAAGAGCGGAAACAGCACCGCCGGACCGACGAACACCATGACCCAGCGGCTGTGGATGTGAAGGCCGGCCAGCAGCAGCCCGGCCAGGACGAGGATGCCGACGATCGCCACGCTGCGTTCGAGCACCGCACCGTCCTCGAACGAAGGGATGCCGATGTAGTGGTTGAGTCCCTCCAGTTCGTGGACATCACCCTCGAGCCGGTTCACCCAGGCCGTGACACGCAGGCCCTTGGGAAACTGTGGGGCCTTGAGCCTGAGCTCCCAGTAGGGCAGCATGATGGAAACGCCCAGGGCGATTGCCGCCGCCGTGAACAGCGTGCGGGGCCGTTGGTACAGGTCGGGATGGCTGGCGGCCGCCGCCCGGGGAACGCGTGGACCGAGGATGCGGTCGATTAACCGACTGCTCTCCATCGTCCTGATCGTGTCCGGTTCCCGGGCGGAGGTTCGCCGTGGTTCCCGCTATCTGGGCTCGACCAGGAAGTACCCGACCATCTCGAGGTGCAGCGCCGAGCAGAACTCGGTGCAGTAGTAGGTGAACACGCCGCTGTTGTCTGCGACGAACTCGATGGTCGCCGTCTCACCGGCCTCGAGGCTGAGGTTGATGTTGTATCCGGGGATGGTGAACCCGTGGGTGGCGTCCTCGGAGGTCTCCACGTTGGTGAGGTTCCAGGTGACGTGGTCGCCCTCGAAGATCTCGACCCGTTCCGGGGTGAAGTGGCTACGGACCAGGGTCATGTCGACTGTGACGTTGTTGCCGTCACGGGTGACCCCCTCGGTGCCGATCTGTGGCGCATCCGGATCCACCGACATGGTGCCGGGATCCCAGCCCACCTCTGGATAGACCGTGAACGGGTTGAGCTTGTCGGCCTTGATGATCTGGGCGTAATGGGGTTCGCCGTTGCCGATCGGCATGTCGTAGAGCAGCTGCATCTCGGACCCGGGCTGGTCGATGTCGACCAGTTGGAAGTTCTGGGGATAAAGGGGTCCCGGGTGGAAGAATCGGTCCAGCGACCACTTGTTCAACGCCACCAGGTACTTGCCGTCCGGTGAGACCGTGTCGCCCTCTGCTGTGGCGAGGTGGCCGATGTTGTAGTGGATGTCGACTGTTCCCTCGAGCTTCCAGCCGTCGTCGTTGTAGGGGCCGCCCAGGCTCCAACGGGCGACGTCGGAGTCGAGGAACAGGCTGGTGTAGGCGTAGCCCTGGTCGTCGAACTGGGTGTGTAGTGGTCCGAGGCCGACCTCTACCTGCGCTTCGACTACGTCGTCGAAGGCTAGGAGCGGGATCCCGTACTGGTCCGTCTCATGACCGCCGGCTGCGATCGCCTGCTGGATCTTGTCGAACGAGTAGACGGTGACGTGCGGGTCCAACTTGCCGGACACGACCATGTACTCGCCGCCGGGGGTGATGTCGACGCCGTGGGGGCTCTTGGGTTCGGGGGCGAAGTAGAGGAGGTTCTCGGCGATGACCGTGTCGAGGGTGATGAGCGGAAACCCGTTCACCTCGACCGTCTTGCCGGCAGCCGCTATCGCTGTGGTGGCATCCAGGTTGATGATGTGCAGGTAGTCGTTCTCTCCGGCGCTGGCACCGGCCTCGAATGGCTCGCTATTTTCGGGATCGTCGGGATCCATGCCGGTCGACATTTCTACGTTGAACGAGTTGCAGAAGATCCATCCGGACGAGACCAGCTTGCCTGCGTCGCAGACGTCCTGCCAGTACGGGGGAAGCTCCATTGCGAACGAGGCGTCGTAGTCGAGCCGTCCTGCCTCACGGTCGAACTTCCAGAAGGTGATCATCCCCCGGTAGTCGCTCTCGTAGTTCTCGAGCGGGGCATAGTCCCAAGCCAGCGGTGTGGCGTACTGGCCGCCCTCGATCACCCACTCGGTGTCGGGGGTGGCGAAGGTTCCGCCGTGGTCGTTGATCGAGATCGGGTTCTTGATGATCTGTTTGGTCTCAAAGTCACGCAGGTCGATTGTTGCGACCCGACCGTTGGCCTTGTCGTTGATGAACAGGTACTCGCCGTCGTAGTCGCCGCCGGTCTCCGAGAGCGCCGGGTGGTGGGTGTCACCCCAGGTGAGGGGCTTGCCGTCGACCGCACCGGCCGCCAGCAGGTCGGCATGGTTTTCGTCGCCGTAGCCGTAGCCCTGCCACGGTTCGGGGGTGAACACGCCGATCTCCTTGAGCAGTCGCATCGACGGCATGCCGATCACGAACACCTGTCCGCTGTGGCCACCCGAGGCGAACATGATGTAGTCGTCGATCTGGCCGCTGGGCATGTATGTCTTGAGCGCAGCGTTGACGTCGGCCTCGCTGAGGCCCCGCTCGGCGGCGATCGCAGCAGAAGACCCGGACAGGGCCGACTGGTTGGAATCGCCTCCGCACGCTCCGGCAACTAATGCCAGAACAGCCACCAGTGTGGTCAGGAACATGGATTGACGAACACGCCTCATGGATACCTCCCGGCTGGAACGGCCCGTTATCGGGTCACTTCCATCGTGGGACGTTCCCCGGCCGACGCGCAGGGCCAAAGGTCCCTTGATGTTGAACCGGCCGGTGACACCTGGCACAGTTCCGGTCACCCGAACGGGCTACGGGTGTGTCCGCTAACCTGACCCGGCTCAGCCCCTGTAGCTCAGCGGATAGAGCATCGGCCTCCGGAGCCGTGTGCGTGGGTTCGAGTCCCGCCAGGGGCGCCATGCGGGGCGCAGAAATGCCGACGGATCCCCGGTCGTGACCTCAGTCGCCGTCCAGGAACCAGTCGACCAGGGCATCCGACCGGGAACGGTTTCCTTCGGCCTCGGCTCGTGTCTCGGCCAGCATCGCGTCGGGGTCGACGCCGTGGGCGACCAGGTCGCTGGCGTCCATGCCGACCCAGAGGTCCGTGAGGCGGGGCGTGATCTCCGGGTGGAACTGGGTACCGACGCTGCGGCCGATCCTGAATACCTGCGGGGTGTCGCCGGTACGGGCCACCTCGACGGCACCCTCGGGCACGGTGAAGGTGTCGAAGTGCCATTCAAACCAGGGGCCCTCGGCGACGACCTCCGGAAGGTCGCTTTCGATCAGGTGCCAACCGAACTCCGGTCGATCGGTGCGGCTCACCTCTCCACCCAGTGCCGCCGCCAGGACCTGGCCGCCGAAGCACAGGCCCAGCACCGGCACCCCGGACTCGTGGGCCCGACCGACCATCTCTATCTCACGCCCGATCCAGGAGCCGATGCCCTCGGTGTCTGTCACCGAACAGGGCGAACCGGTCAGGATCAGGATGTCGTAGTCCGTCGCATCGGGAAACGGCTTTGTGGAGACCGGATCATCGGCATCATCGAGCACCCTGAAGACCTCGAGCTCAAAGCCCCGCTCGACCAGATGCTCGCCCACGCCAGCGACCGGGCCGCGCTCGTCGTGTTCTATGACCAGGGCCCGCTTCACGGAACACAACCCTACGGCCAGAAGCAGGGGCCGGGGGCTAGGGTCCCGATCGATGCCCGACACACCAACGACCGCTCCTCCCAGGTCGAAGCCCACCAAGAAGTGGCCCCACCAGTGGAAGGAACTGTACGAGGAGGTCATCGACACGGGCCTGTGCACGGGCTGCGCCGGCTGCGTGATCGCCTGCCCCCACGACGTCATCGGCTACCGGCACGAGCCCGGCGCCTACAAGCCGTTCCACCTCGAGGACGAACTCGGTCCCGAAGACTGCGTCCACGGCGTCAAGGGCTGCACGTCCTGCACCCGGGCCTGCCCCCGGTTCCGCAACTGGGAGGCCGAGGCCGACAGGCACCTGTTCGCCCGCGAGCGCCGACCCGACGAGATGTCCGGCATCTACCGCGACATCCTGCTGACCCGGGCCGGCGACAAGGCCGTCCACCAACTCGGCCAGGACGGCGGGCTGGTCTCGGCGATCCTCATCTGGTGCCTCGACAACGGGGTCATCGACGGCGCCCTCGTCTCCCACCTCGAGGGCGACGGTGGCTGGAACGCGATCCCCGCACTCGCCACCGACCGTGAGTCGGTGCTTGCCGCCGCCGGCAGCCGCTACACGTACTCGGCCAACACCCTGGCCATCAGGGAAGCCCGCGAGCAGGGGCTGCAGTCCCTGGCCCTGGTCGGCATGAGCTGCCAGACGTCGATCGGCCCCGTCATGTGGCACCGCAAGGTCGGCAAGGCCGGCAAGGCCATCAAGCTCAACATCGGGCTGCTCTGCTCCAAGTCGTTCGACGACTCGATCTTCGAGGAGTTGTTCGAGGCCAAGTACCGCCTCCGCAAGTCCGAGATCGCCAAGATGAACATCAAGGGCGTGTTCCAGGTCTGGATGGAAAACGGCGACTACCACGAGGTGCCGCTCAAGGAGTGCCACGCCTGGACCCGCGAGGGTTGCAACCTCTGCCCCGACTTCGCCGCCGAACACGCCGACATCTCGACGGGTGGAATCGGCGAGAACAACGACTGGACGCTCACGATCGTGCGCACCGAACTGGGCCGCCACATCATCTCGACCATGGTCGACGAGGGCGTGATCGAGGCCCGGCCCGGCGACAGCGACCCGGGCGCCATCGCCCTCATGCACAAGCTGGCCGCCAAGAGCCGGGCCCGCTGGCCCGAGTGGGCCAACCCGTCGGCCCGGGTGGGGATACCTGTCGCTGCGGCGCCGTAGCGCCTACCGACCGGAGGTTGGGATTGGGGCCTAGGCGGGCGCCACCTCGAACGGCGGCCGCACGTTGGCCCACGTCGGATCGTCGAGGCGTTGCGCCAACAGGCGCTTCATGGCCGGCACCAGGGGCTCACCCAGCCCGGAGCGCCACTGACGTGCCACGCCCAGGGCGTCGACGGCCTCGTCGTCGCGTCCGGCGAGGTGCAGGGCAACGACCTCCGAGATGGCCGGCGCGTTGACGTTGGCGGTCGCCGATATGCATCCCGGGCCACCCGAGCGCAGACCGTCGAGCAGCCACCCCTCAGAACCCGGCCAGACGACCAGGCCGTCGATCCCGAACAGGGCCGACGTGTTGGACCAGTCGCCGGACGAGTCCTTGATGCCGACGACCGTGTCGGGATGGGCAATCTGGAGGCGTCGGACGACGTCGACCGGCCAGCCCACGCCCGCCACCTGCGGGATGTGGTACAGCACGATGCGGAGGCGGTCGTCGGCTACGCCCTCGATCACCGACTCCAGGTGGTCGACCAGGCCCTGGTCGGACGGATCCTTGATGTAGAAGGGCGGCAGCACGAGCACTGCGGCACAGCCCGCGCCGACGGCATGTCGGGTGAGGCGGACCGTGTCCGGGACGTTCGAGAGACCGGTTCCGGGAAGCAGCAGCACCGGGTCGATGCCGCCGTTGACCAGGACATCGAGGGCGGCCATGCGCTCGTCGATTCCGACGGATAGGGCCTCACCGGTGGTTCCGAACGGGACGAGGGCCACGCATCCTTCTTCCAACAGGCGCAACGCGTGCTCAAGGTAGCGTCCGTGCGAGACCGAGCCGTCGTCCTCGAAGGGGGTGAGGATCGGTGCGGTGAGCCCCCGGGAGAACGTCGGGAAGGCGCTCATGTACCCGAAGGCCGGCTCAGGTGGCGCAGGAGGCGACGGCGTTGGTGAACCAGGGGAACAGGTCGGCCAGGCCGCTCTCGGTTACGGTGTCGCTGTTGTTCTTGAAGTGGTCGTTGAGCTTCTCGAAGTCGGCATAGGTGGCGCTTCCCTGCACCTCTGCGAGGACGCATTCGCACAGCGACGTGGCCCTGGAGATGCTCAGGTTGTCGTTGGCCTCGACGCAGGCATCGACGAAGTTCCGCTCGGCCAGGCCCCTGCCGGATTCGTCGGCCTGTTCGTCCCAGCCCTTCGGGACACCCGAATTGGCACAGCCGACGAGTACCAGAGCGGCCAGGGCGACGGGAAGGAGGCGGTTCGAACGATGCACGGCCGTGAGGCTACCGGTCCCGGCTCACGCCCCGGCGAGTGCACGGGCCCGATCAAGCACTGCGTCGAACATCTCCTCGGTGAGGCGCCCGGTGAAGGTGTTCTGCTGTGAGACGTGGAACGAGCACAGCATTGTGCGACCGTCCGGAAGGGGAGCCTCGACCCCGTGGCCGAACTTCGGTCGTGGCGACAGCCCGAACTCGGCAGCCGCAGCCACGTAGCCGATCTGTCCGAGCACCACGATGACCTTCACGTCGGCGAGCGCATCCACCTCCCGGACGAAGAAGGGCCGGCAGGCCGACCGCTCTTCTCCCGTCGGCTTGTTGGCCGGCGGTGCGCACTTGACCGGTGCCGTGATGAACACGTCGTCGAGCACCAGACCGTCGTCGACATGTTGGGATGCGGGCTGGTTGGCAAACCCCGCCCGGTGCAGTGCGGCGAAGAGGAAGTCGCCGGAACGGTCACCGGTGAACACCCGCCCGGTCCGGTTGGCACCGTGTGCCGCCGGTGCAAGGCCGACCACGAGAATTCGGGCAGCAGGATCGCCGAAGCCCGGCACGGGGCGGCCCCAGTAGTCCTCGCCGCGGTACGCCGCCCGTTTCTCGACAGCCACCTGCTCCCGCCACTCCACCAGCCGCGGACAGGCGCGGCAGGAGACGACCTCGTCGTGCAGGTCGGCCAGGGCTCGGAGTCGGTCCACGGCTGCAATGTAGGTTGGGCGGCCATGCCATCGACGCTCGTGCTGTACGTCCGCCACGGCCGGACCCCCACCACGGGCACCCGGCTGCCGGGTCGCGCCCCCGGCCTGCACCTCTCCGACGAGGGAGTCGACCAGGCAACGACGGTCGCCGGACACCTCGCCGACGCCGCTCCCCGGTTTCCGGGTGGAGGCGTGGCCGCCGTGTACGCCTCGCCGATGGAACGGGCACGCGAGACCGCGGCGCCGATCGCCCGGGCACTCGGACTGCGGGTGCGCACAGCACGCGGCCTGAACGAATGCGACTTCGGCAACTGGACCGGCCGCCGCCTCAGGGACCTCTACAAGCTCAAGGCCTGGCGGACCGTGCAGCGCCAGCCGTCGCAGTTCCGGTTCCCCGGCGGAGAGTCGTTCGCCGAGATGCAGGCACGCATGACCAGCCAGGTCGCCGACCTGCTCGCAGCACACCCCGGTGGCACGATCGTGTGCGTCTCGCACGCCGACACCATCAAGGCGGCGCTGGCGGCATCCCTCGGCACCCCGCTCGACCTGTTCCAGCGCCTCACCGTCGGCACCTGTTCGATCAGCGCCGTGCTCCACACCGACGACCATCCGATCGTGTTGACGGTCAACTCCCACGGGCCGCTCACCGGCCTGGCCCCCTCGTGAACGGGATCCGGAACAACCGATGACCGACCCCGACGACCTCATCGAACTCGACCTCGAGGCCTGCACGGCGGCACGCATCGACCTCGCCCTGGCCGACCCGGAGCTCCTGAGCCGCATCGCAGAGGGAGGAGCGTTCGGCGGCGACTACTCCCGGTCCGCCGCCACGGCGATGTTCAAGAGGGACCACCAGCCGGCCGTCGAGGACCTCAGGGCCAAGACCCGGGTCGTCGAGGTCGCCCCCCGGTCGTGGCTGGTGCGCCTGCCGATCGTCAACTCGGCGGTCTTCGAGACCGACGAGGGGCTCGTGGTCTGCGACACCGCCATGGCACCCGGGGGTCCGGCGCTGCTCGAGGCGATCCGGTCGGTGTCCGATGCCCCGATCCACACGATCGTCTACAGCCACGGCCACGTCGACCACGCCTACGGCACCTGGGCCCTCATGGAGGACGAGGCCACCATCGTCGCCGGAGGCCCCCGGATCGTCGCCCACGAGGGCGTCGCCCGGAGGTTCGGCTACTACACGCGCCTCCGCGGGATGGTTGCGAGGTACATGAACCAGCCACCCGCCCACCTCCCGGCCGGTCGGGACGACTTCGTGTGGCCGACGGTCGAGTTCAGGGACCGCATCGAACTCGAGGTCGGGGGGGAACCGGTCCACGTCGTCCACCACCCGGCGGAGACCGACGACCAGGCATACATCTGGCTCCCCGACCGCCGGGCCCTCTACAGCGCCGACTACTACCAGGGCTTCCTCCCGAACCTCGGCAACGGCAAGCGGGTCCAGCGCGGCACGGACGAATGGGTCGCGGCGCTACGCGAAATGGCGGACCTCGGGCCGCTCCTCCTGTTCCCCGGCCACGGCGGCGAGATCACCGACCCGGACCTCATCAGGTCGGAGCTGGGCATCCACGCCGATGCCATCGAACACATCATCGACCACGTCGTCGACGGGCTGAACCGGCGCCTCCGCAAGGACCTCATCGTGGACACGCTCGACTGGCCCGAGCGCTTCGCCGGCCACGCCACGCTCAAGGTCCAGTACGTGACGCCGCAGGACATCGCCAAGATGGTCATCAAACGCTGGACCGGCTGGTGGGACGACATCCCCTCGCACTGGTCGCCCGCCCCGCTCGCCGACCAGGCACAGACGATCGCCGACCTGGCCGGAGGCACCGGGGCACTCGTGGCGGCCGCCCGGGACCGCCTGGAAGCCGACGTGGTCCAGGCCTGCCACCTCGCCGACTGGGCCTGGCTGGCCGACCCGGACGACCCGGCCGTCGAGCAGGTGGTGATCGACGCCTACCGGGCACGCATCCTCGACCCGGCGTCGAACACCCAGGAGATGCTGGTCTACCTCGACCAGATGGGCGCCGCCCGCGCCCTGCAGATGAGGGCCGAGCCGACGCCGGACCGGGCTCCGGACCAGGGATAGCGTCGCCTGCGATGGAACGACCCGAGATCGACTGGGACGACACCGACGCCTTCACGGCAGGCACCGTCGGGCCCCAGGGTCGTCGCGTCTTCTTCCTCCAGGCCCGTCGGGGCAACGAGGTCGTGTCGCTGAAGCTCGAGAAGCAGCAGGTCGCCGGGTTGGCAGAGTTCCTCAATGGACTCCTCGACGACCTGCCCGAGGTCCCCGAGCCGCCGTCCGGCACCGACGACGCACCTGAGTTCCTCGAACCCGACGAGCCGGCATGGGTGATCGGCAACCTCGGCGTCGCCTACCAGCAGTCCACCGACCGTCTTGTGCTGACGGTTCAGGAACTGCTCAGGGATGAAGATGCCGTTCCCGCTGAGGCACGGTTCCCACTTCGACGCGAGCAGGTGTCGGCCTTCGTCATACGGGCCAGGGAACTCGTGGCCGCCGGGCGGCCACCTTGCCAATGGTGCGGCGCGCCCCTCGAGGCGGCGAACGAGGGCTGGTGCCCCTGTGCCAACTGAAGGTGCCTCGGGGGCCCCGGAGACAGACGCCGAGGTCGCCGAGAGCCCCTTCCGCTCCCGGCCACCGATCGACGACGAGGTCGCCGAGGCGGTGCTCCGGTGTGGCGAGGTCGAGGTTCTGGGCCGGATGCCGTGGTCGTCGAACGCAACGTTCCTGGTCGATGTACGGCACGACGGCCACCTCCTGCAGGGTGTCTACAAGCCCGGCCGTGGCGAGCGCCCGCTCCACGACTTTCCGCCCGACCTCTACCGTCGCGAGGCCGCTGCCTGGGAGTTGGCACGACAGCTCGGTTGGGGACTGATCCCACCGACCATCGTTGGCGACGGCCCCCTCGGCGAGGGCTCCATCCAGCTGTACGTGCCGTGCGACTACGACCAGCACTTCTTCACGCTCCGCGACGACCCGCAGCATGCTGCGGCGCTTCGGCGGCTGGCGGCGTTCGACCTCGTCGCCAACAGCACCGACCGGAAGGCCGGCCACGTGCTGCTGGGTGACGACGGCAACGTCTGGGCGGTCGACAACGCCCTCTGCTTCCACCACCAGTTCAAGGTGCGGACCGTGATCTGGGACTGGGGAGGCGAACCGTTGCCCCACAGCCTCCTGGCCGACCTTGACCGGCTCGTTCGAGACGGGCTCTCGGCGGCGCTGGCTGCACTGCTCGACCCGTTCGAACGCGACGCCGTGCTGACGCGTGCAGCCGCCCTGGGCGAGGACGGGGTGCTCCCGGTGGACGTCACCGGGCGACGCATTCCGTGGCCGCTGCTTTGAGCAACCCGAAGCTCGACGAACTGCTGGTGAAGGGCGACCTAGACGGCCTGCTGCGGCTCATAGACGAGGCCTGCGACGCCGGGGACTGGTCGGTCGTGGAACAGGTGGCCGAGCGGTCGCGCCTCGCCGATGATCGCGGGCACCAGATCTGGCCGTCGGCAGACCACGCCGACCACCGCCTCGCCCTCCAGGCGCCGGCTGCGTTCTCGGCCAGGGCGGTAGGCCGCGATGCCACCCGATTCGGCATAGCCCCCCTGGCCGAGGTGGCCGCCTCGGTGCACGCCTGGGCGGACATGGCAGAGCACCTGCCGGACGGGCCGCTGCGGGCGACCGTCGCCCACGAACGTGTGGCCAGGGGTGAGAACCTCTCGAGCCTCACCCTCGACGCCGACCCACTGGGCCTGCCCCTCCGTCTGGCCCCCTGGGAGCCGGCCTGTGACGGCCCGGCGATCGGTCCCTACGCCATCGAGGACCCGGTGCCGCCGACCGGTGCCCTGGTTGCCACGGACCTGCCTGATGCCGCTGATCCGGTGGCCGACCCCGGGGTCGAGGCATTGCGCGACCTCGTGCGCACCTGGACCACCGAGTCCGACGGAAGGTCGAGGGCGGTGTGCGTGCGGGGAACGGCGGCGGAGGCCGTGGCAGCGTTGGGGCCGGGCGGGCTGCGGATGCGGCGGATGGGACCACCCGAGGCGCTCGGCCGGATGGCCTGGGCCGCCGCCTCGGGTGGAGCACACGGCCGACGGCGGGGTGCGGCCCGTGGTCGCTTCGAGGCATGGTGGTGTGCGGCCACGCTGGCGGGCATGTTGGACGACGCATTCGACGGCCCGTCCGGCGACGAGGCACCGTGGCCACCCGACCCGGACGAACTCGGGGATGCCGTGGGCGAGCTCCGGTGGTGGCTGTGGGACGACGGCCACCTGCCGCAGGGCTGGCACCTGCAGATGGCGGTCGAGGACCCGGCCGACGGCCTGGCCTGGGCCCTGGAGGCGACCGACCGGGCGTGAGCCGTGGTGCGCGGAGGGACACCCGGCGACTGACGCTCCGAGGGCTGTCAAGCGGCTTGTCGGGCGAGCCGATGGCGGTATCGGGTGGCGAGGTCGTCGTTCCTCTCGTGGCTCCATCCGCGTCGGCGCCCGACCGACTGTCACACCCCCCGACGATGATGGGGGCATGGAAGACACGTTGCGGATGCATGGGGTCGGGGCCGGATCAGGGGCCGGGGCCGGGGTGGCTGTCACACCCC
>JACKQG010000254.1_pt1 | contig 78443 bp, 76 predicted proteins | sample 8237621 | NCBI WGS metagenome assembly JACKQG01 (sample SAMN15677084, study PRJNA649215) | marine metagenome | biome: marine; feature: Black Sea; material: saline water; isolation source: suspended particulate matter (SPM) from the Black Sea western gyre | collected 2013-06-09/2013-06-10 | depth...
ACATCTGTATTATCAAAACCATCTGTGTAACTTGATAAAGAACCTGTACCACCTGTTAGGCTTCTAATATCTAAATCTGTTCCTTGAACTGGTAGGGGTGATGCGCCACCAGTGATTGCTATTTCAAATCCACCACTGATGCCTTGGATTATTACAAAATCTAATCCTTCAGCAGTACCACCATCATATCCTACTGTTCCACCCGTCAAACTTCTTATAGCCCATACATCACTTGTGTTTCCAACATTGACCATTGGATATCCTAGAACATCATCGGCAGTTCCTGCCCATAGAGTTGCAATACCAGTGTTGCCGTGGGCGCCGAGAATATTTACTTGAAGTGCTTGTGTGCTACCAATAGTAATTCCTCGGAATGGGTTAGAACCATTGTCGTCTGCAAATAATCTCACAGGAAGGGGCGAATCATCACCAGTTCCTTGTCCGACATAGGTAAATCCAGTATCGGGGTTGCCGTGTACTAACTTGATAAGTTGGTAGTGAATCCCATCAACTGTATCATAATCTGTTGCTATCTGCGCGCCAGATGTGTTTCCTATTCCAATCTGTACATTGTCATCGTTTACGGTCATGCATATTTCTCCAAAGTGGGTATATTTCTATAAATTCTTTCTCATTTTATATATAATAAAGTAGTTGACAATTTAACAAATATCACTATAATGAACCTTATTACTAGTATTATATATAAGGAGTAAAAATGCTATTTGAACAAGTCGAACCAAATTTTATAAGCAAAGTAGAATCTCTGGTATTACATAATGGCGGTAGTTATATTGATGCGGTTGTTGATGCCTGCGACCATTTCAATATTGAACCAAAAGTGGGTGCCAAATTTCTATCCAAACCAATCATAGAAAAAATTGAATCGGAAGGCCAAGAATTTAATCTCTTGCCAAATAAGAGCAAATTACCTATTTAATTTTTCAAGAAAATGCTTGCATTGTCTATAATGTAGAGTATAATATACTATAACACATAACGAACATATCGTACACATCGTACATAAACCAAAAGGAGATTTGATATGGGATTCAACGACCTCAAAAAGAAGTCAAAAACAGCGTTTGAAAAACTGACCACAGAAGTTACAAAAATGGTCAACAAGAGCGAATCATACAAGGACGACCGTTTCTGGCGTCCAGAGCAAGATAAAGCAGGAAATGGCTATGCAGTTATTCGTTTTCTTTCTGCACCAGAAGGTGAGGATATGCCTTGGGCAAGATTATTCTCTCACGGATTCAAAGGACCTGGCGGTTGGTATATTGAAAATTCTCGTACCACTCTTGGAGAAAAAGACCCTGTTTCAGAAATGAATACACAACTTTGGAATAGTGGTGTGGAGTCGGATAAAGACATCGCACGAAATCGCAAGAGGCGACTAAACTATATTTCAAATATTATGATTGTGAGTGACCCCGCCAATCCTCAAAACGAAGGCAAAGTTTTCCTCTACAAGTATGGGAAAAAGATTTTTGATAAGATTCAAGAAGCAATGCAGCCAGAATTTGACGATGAAACTCCAATCAATCCATTTGATTTTTGGAGTGGCGCGAACTTCAAACTGAAAGTCCGAAAAATTGCAGGGTTTGTCAATTATGACAAAAGTGAATTTGAGTCAACATCCGAATTGTTTCAAGGTGAGGATGATAAGAAAGAAGAAATTTGGAAAACGCAGTATTCATTGACTAAATTTACTGATGCGACCAATTTCAAGAGTTATGATGAACTCAAAGAACGATTGTTTTCCGTTGTGGGTGAAAACATCCGTAGTACAGCAGGTACAGAAACTAGAGCAGAGGATACTGTCATTGATAATTCAGAGTCTAATAGTGATGAGAGTGGTGATGCTTTGTCTTACTTTGAAAAACTAGCAAATGAATAATTTCTAGTTTTAGTTTTCTCGTACTCTATATAAGATTCCCCTGCCCTTTGGGTGGGGGAATTTTTTATAGGATGGCATCATCTTGTATATTTCTTGCAGATTGCCTGAGGGTAGATTCTGGATTTACTGTAATAGCAGATGTTGCAAAAATGGTATCAGAGTTTTGGTTGTTTATAGTTTTGTTGGCAATAATTGGAGTTATTCCGCCACCACCTTTACCGGCCCCCGATGTTCGTTGAGAAATTAATATAGCATTTTGTTCAATAACCTTATTGAGCATTGATATTTTATTGTCGATTGATATTTTATTGTCGTGTGCTTGGATAGATGCAGGTGTATCAGAGTTTTGGTTGTTTATAGTTTTGTTGGCAATAATTGGAGTTATTCCGGGAACACCTTTACCGGCCCCCGATTCCCTGAGTTTCTGCAAGTGGTCTCTTCGTTGTTCGGCACGCGCGCGGTAATTTGTTTTTCTTTCTCGTTCAATCTGGCGTTGCACCGATGGATTTCTGTTGAGTATTGGCCGGCCATCACCGTCTTCAATCCCTTGTGTATCACCTGATGTCATCACAACCGCACCTTTTGTAGCAAATTCGCTGCCGGATTTAGTAAGATTTTGGATTGCATTTCCAAGCCGTTCCATCAATTCAATCTTTTCTTCAAATTGTTCTATATCAAGTTCTTCAAGACCAGCATTTAAATCTTCCATCATATTTTCAAACATAGATTCACTAAACATACCACCTCTAAAGGCTTCCATGTGTTGTTTCTGACTAGAGAACCATACGAAAGTTTCACCTAGTTTTTTAATTCCTTCTGAGGCCGCGGCGATACCATCCCCTGCTTCTGAAAGTTTAATAAATGCTTCTAATGGGTCACCACCAAGTAAAGTATCTCCAATACCACCAAACAATTTTGCTCTAAACAATACCGCAGTGAATTCATCTATTGCACTCACCATCGATTCGACACCATCTTTCATACCTTCGGTGTCCATTAGTGCAAATTTCATCATAGATGCTTGGATTTCTTCAATCGCAGAAGCACCTTCTTTTAGTTGCCCTGATAAATTACCAAATGCAATAAACATTTTTAGCATTTCAAATGGTCCGGGTGCAGGTGAGGCAAGGAGTCCACCAAGGGTCATAAGATTTCCTGCAACATTTCCTGCTGTTGCTATTGCTGCCGCGGCAGCACCTGCGATTGCAAATCCAACTAATGCTCCACCTATTGCTAATATTCCTGCCGCACTTGCGATTAGTTTTCTTGGATTTACTTTTTCTGAAAATTCCGAAAACGATTCAAGTATTGGAGGTAATGTTTCATTCAATTTAACTTTATTGAAAAGTGCCCCTGCAATTCCAAGCATTATGAGGCCGGGAGAAGCAAATAATGATGCTAATCCAAATGCCATTAGTCCGGGTGCGGCAAGCAACAACATGGGACCTAACATCATCATTTTTCCTACATCCAATGATCCTAGAAATATTTCAAATGCTTCTGCGGCTATCTTCATTGCAAACGCAAGAGGTAACAATGCTACTCCTAATGCTCCAATTGCAAGTATGCCTAGCCAGAATAGTGGGTTTGCTGCCATACTACCAAATATATTTGCGGCAACACCTAAAGTTACTAGTGCGCCGGCAAGAACAATAATTGTTCCTATTCCGACACTTTTCATCAAGTTTAAACCAATTGCTAACGGTATCATTGCAAGAGAAAGAACACCCAATGCAAGCGCACCCTGTATGACTTGCGTTTTCATTCCTGCTAGAAGTTTTACCGCGGCAACCAATACAGTCAAACTTGCCGCGAATGCAACCACTCCACCAAAAGAAACACTGGAGAACATTTTCAATGAAATTGCAAGAGGGATTAGTGATAATGCAAGTATCCCTATATTGATGGCGCCTTTCAATACTTTATTATTACCGAAACTTTTAATACCATCCGCAATTCGTTTTAGTACACCTTTCTTCGGTGCGGCTTTGGTCGCTTTTCCTGCTTTGTCTGTAACACCTTCTGCGGTTTTTAATAAACCACCTTTACCAACTGCACCGGCAGCAGAATATTTATCTTTTATCGCACCAAATCCCCTACCGACTGCTCCTCCAACTTTCGTTGATGCAATGTATTTTATCAACCACAGTCCTAATGGCTTCATCATTGAATCCCATAAGAGTTTTTTCAACGGAAGAATCATATATTGCATCAGGAGATTTTTCATCGGCACCAACAACCAAGTTTTTATAAACCCAGCAATAGGCACAATGAGGCCTTTCCACAAAAACGCAGTTGCAGGAATAATAAGACCTTCCCACAAGAAACTTCGTATTTGAACAGCAAACGCACTGGCAGAGTCAATTATTTTTTGACTCATTGTTCGTGCATCTTGTTCTCCGCCTTCTCTCTTGGCCTCTTCTGCTTCGATTGCGGATACGGTCTCTGATGATTGTATATTTAAACTTGCTCTAACAGAGGTTGATATTTTCTCCAACAATCCAACTTGTTTTTCTATTGGACTTAGAATGGGGTCTTCTTCCCCCGCGACTGCGTTTTTTACATGCCTTGAACCTCTAGCATCAGCCTTGGAAGCAAATCTTTCTCTACCTTCTGAATCGGTGTATTTATCAAACGACATATTAGCCGCTTTATAATCTCTGAGTTTTTGTGTTTTCTTTCGCTCGGCACTAATTTTTATCATACTGGAAACCATACCACCTATGGCGCCACCACCCAGCATTTTTTCAACTATATCAAACTTATTGAATTTTTTAGAAAATGCTTCTGCAACAATTCCCCATTTTCCTGAAAATTTCTCTAGTGCGATTTCACCTTGAGAAATTTGTTCTAGTGCTGCCTTTCTTTGTTCTCCTGTGAGTAAATTTGCGGCAGACCGCATAGAAGTTAAATCTTTTCTTAGATTTCTTGCTTCGCTGGTGTCAGCAAGAAGTGCCTTTTGGCCTATCTCTGCAATTTGACCCATAACGAATTTACTTCGTTCTGACCACCCGTTCATATTGTCTAATGCTACACTATTCGATTCAACCATAGATTGCGCTGCATCAAATACTTCTATCTTTGACCTTTCAATCGAAGTCAACGAACTTTTAAAAGCCTTTGAGAATGGTGTTATACTCTCGTTCAGTCCTTTTACATTTTTACTAATTTCCTGAAATGCTAAAACAGTGTCATCCAAAGTGGAAGTGGCGGAGAATAATCTTGAGGCGCGGCCAGAAAGGTCTGAGGTTGACTGTTCGAGATCCTTCAGATTCTTTTCGGTTAATTCCCACTGGGTCTTTTTATTCTTTTTGTTTTCAGCCACTTATCTTCCCCTATCTCTTAGATTGCTCCATCTTTATTCTTTCATTCTCTGACTCTACCCATTGCTTTAAAAGAGAAGTATAAATGTGCCTCTCCCACGGTATCATATTATCTAACTCTGTCAGACTGTATTTATGATGTTGCATCATTTGAAAATTCAAATGGTAGTGGTTCATTAGACTGTTGTGACAGAGGCAGAGTCGAAAAAAGAGTCTAATCCTCTAAGAACAACTTTATTTTTCTTTTCACAGTGTGGACATGTATAATCGATTGTGTGTTTTAGTTGAGGCATGGTTTCAAAGAACTTTGTAATTTTAGAAAATTGTTCTTGTGTTAAATTTTCTATAAATTCTTTTACTCCATCTATACCAACATCTTTTGCTGACCATACATTATCTTCTTGCCAAATCTTATCCACACATTTGATAATCACATCGAACGCGAGTTCCGAGTCGCTGTCAACATCAATACCAGATGTTTCTAATCCATCAGAAAGAAGTAATTGTGGATATTTCATAATGATGCCAATATCTTCGGTTAGTTGAATTTTTGGATTATTTTCTTTTTCTTTAGAAACTTTGATTTTTGAAATATCCAGTTTTATCTTTGTTGCTTCATTGCAATCTGGACACGGCACCATAGGTTCTGCAATTTCTCCAACCGATTTGGCTCTTAGTTGAAGAAATATATACTCAACATCAAACAACGGAAGCAGTTCAAGGTCTAATTTTCCTTCAGTACAATTGTCAATAATTTTTCTAATTGCCATTGACATTTCTCTTGAATTTCCACTTTCCATTGCCATAAGAAGTATTTTTTCTTCTTTGACTAGGAACGGTCTGTATGCAACCTTTTCTCCACTTGAAGGAAGTTTCAATTCATATGTCGGTGCTACCATTGTTGGTAGTTTCATTTCTTTGCTCATTATAATTTTCCTTTATTTATCAAAACAAACATTAATTTACTAATATATGTATAACGAATATCAATAATATTTAGAGTATAATACCTTATAATCTCTATACACAAACTGTACGGTCTGTTTGGAATATTCGTCAAATTTTGCATCGCCTAACTCGACTTCTTGTACATTTTTCGGATATGCTTCGCGAAGTTCTACTTGATATACCACATTATCTTGCTCATCTAGTTGGTTGATTTGTATTGTTTTAGCATATCCGTTATTATTTGTTCCATAGTATTTAAAATCATGACTGTTATCTGATACTATTTCGCCTAACCAATTTTCAAAAAATGACCTTTCTAGCATGTCTGTACCCACTCTAAAAATTGCGTTCATCTCTTTGACATATAATTTATCGTATGGCATTTCACGCGTCGGTCCATATACCCTCACTGGGTTTGTAGAAACGCCGCGGCCGGGGAGGTTTATGGTTTCACAAGACATGTTCAATCGCAGAGCAACCTCATTAGGAACTCCACTTATCTGAAATTCATATCTACTGGGTTTTAGAATTCCCCATTGATTTAATAATCTATCTTTTAATGTACCAATCCCAGCATCAGGAACTGTAATAGATTCTGGTTTTCTTTTGTTTTTCATTTATTATCCTTTAGCAATTTCATTCTGCTTTCTTCCCATATTGATTTTTTTTGTTTTCCCATAAATCTGGGTTTGTACATATCGGTATCGTGCAGTTTTTTTGATGCCGATACTGCCCTTTTCCATGAGTCTGGATGAATTAATTCCATTTCTTGTATTTGTGAATATTTGTATCTTTTTATACAGGGTTTGGCAATCCTATAGGTTACTTCTTTCATTGCTTTTATGTTTATTCTTGTGTGTTTGTTTATTTTTTGAGTTGTTATTATGGAATATAATTGTTCCCATAAAATATTTCTTATTTTTGGGTCTAAATAATGCAGATTTATTCCTGTAAACCCGTCTTTATGTCTTTCTAAAATAATTACAACCGGCTGGATATCCCAATATGGCAGAGTTTTGCGTGTTTCTGGTCTGTATACAAGGCGAAACATCTCGCCTATACTTGTTGATTTTCCTTTTTTAGCCATCTATTTATATGTATTAGGGAAGAAGCACATCTTCGGTTAAAATTTTGAAATTCCATCCACGCAATTCAGAATATTTTTCGGCCGCTTCCCATTTAGCAGAATTGACACCCCACCGTTTTACCTCATTCAAGAATCTTCTTGTTTTTCTTTTTGGTACTTTTGGTGGTTGGCATTGTTTTTTGGGTTTCACTTCGATTATCGATGTTTCAACTATACCATCATCCCTTTTAGTTTTCACTATAAAATCCACATAATATTTGTGCATTTTTCCATCGACCGGCGACATATATGGGATGACAACTTCTTCTGACCCCCATTCTAGAACATTTTTGTTTATATCACAGAAAACCATAAATTTTCTTTCCCACAAACTCCTGTATATAATCTTAGTCGGATTTCCTATATACTTTTGAGGGAATTTTGGTTTGAATTTTCCTTTATATGCCATATATAATAATATGTATGATAATAAGACTATAAACATCGGAGAAGAAAATTATGCCAGAAGAATATGACATGAGCAGTTTTATTCCTGCGCCAGGTCAAATACATGAACGACAACCCATTCCATCTGAAAGAACAATGGAAACATTCAACCCAGACAAAGCATATGCAAATGCATTCTTTGCCGGTGGTGGAAATAATGCACATAGACGAGTAGGATCACAAGGCAGAAGCAACCTACACGATAAACTTGCCGGTGAGGTAAATAATGGCCAAAATCAATTCAACGCAGATGGTACACTGTATCAATATCCATCAGATTTAGGAAATACAGAAACTTCTCATTTTATAATGTTTCATATTTATTCTGGTCATAGCCAGAAACTGACTAGTTTACAACGAGATTTAAATGTATTGAAGGAATCGAAGCACAATGCTACAGATTATACTTTGATAAATGAAACTTCCGATTATCGAGACCCAGATACTGGTGAAGTTTTAATTACTGCTAAAAAGATGGATGAACTGGCTGAATATGGGAACAGTGAAATGGAAAAGGAACAACTCCGAATGCAGGTGTTGAGGACGACAACGGCCGGTGGGGGTCAGCACAGTTTCAACCCCGACAATAATCAAGAACTTGGAGGTGGGGTTTTTTGGGGTGGTGACCAAGCCGATATCGAGGCAGGAGAAATTCATACTTCTTGGTATAATCGCACAGGTGGGGAAGGACAGCGTGGTAGCACTACGGATTATAAATTTACAGAAAATATAGGGCAAAGTGCAAGTGATTTGTTTGCCAGCAAAAGTAGAAGAACTTTGAGGGGGTCTAGAGGTTCAACAAAAATACTGAAAAGAGAAACTAGAGTATCAAAAGCACAATATAGGGCAAAAGAATCTATTGCTCTTTATATGCCCAATAAAATTGGTGAAACAAACACACTCAATTGGGAAATGAAAGACCTTCAAGGAACAAAGGGTATGGCAGATGCGTTGAATTTGGACTTCAGTGGATTCGGCCCGTCACTTGCAAAGAAGGCGGCAGGTTTTATGGATTCAATTGCAGGTGCAGTCGGACTGGATGCAGATTCAGAGGATTACATATCGGCAACATATAAAATGCAGGCGAATCCTAGAAGTGAATTGTTATTTAATAAACCGAGCCAAAGAGTGTTTACATTCGATTTTGAGTTTGCACCAAGAACTGCGGAAGAATCAGAATCAGTTTACGATATAATCCAAACATTTAAAAGGCACGCATATCCTGCACTTTCTCACGGTGGTGTGTTTTATAATTTCCCATCAGAATTTCAACTGGAATATTATAAATGTACGGTCGACCCAAAAACTGGCCAAGTTAGCAGCGTTGTAGAGAACGATTGGCTGAATAGATTAACAAGATGTGCATTGAGATCAATTAGTGTTGATTATTCTCCTCAAGGGTCATATCAGACATTTGAGAATGGCGCCCCCACGCACATTAAACTAACTTTAGAGTTTGGTGAAATGGAACTTCTTCATCAACAACACATACTTGAAGGATATTAAAAACAATGTATTTTGAAAAGTTTCCGTATATTCAATATAAAAATTTTCAGAATCTTGAAAATGCTAGTGTGTTGTCTACAAACATACTCAAACGAATTGCATTTACAAATTCTCTAAAAGAAAACACATCATATTTTGTAGATTATACAATCAAAGATGGCGAAACACCAGAGAGTATTGCATATGATTTTTATGGCGATGTTGGTCTTTATTGGGTGGTATTATTACTCAATGATATAATCAACCCATATTATGATTGGCCGATGGATATGAATACATTGGATAATTATATTTCTAAAAAATATCCAAGCAAAACATTTTTTGTTTCATTATATGATAAAGAAGCAGACGGCGATTCTCCCTTATTCGGTGGACAACCCATTTTTGAAAAGTTTGAACCCGGCCAAACAATTTTTAAAACACTCGGCGAGGAGTTTGATATAATTGGAGAAAGAATGCATGTGGGTGATACTGTTAGAGGAACGATATATTCTTGGGACCCACAATATCAAAGATTAATAGTTGACAATATAAACGGAACGGGAAGTTTTGCAGAAAATGATATTATTGGAGTATATCTGGCAGACGGAACATTTGTAATGATGTTCCTAGAAAGGTTGGTAGATATTTCTTCGGAAGCAGTACATCATTTTGAAATGGATACTACTCGACCTACTCAGTCTACCGAATATGATTGGGTGGGTGCTACGGGTGATGTTATAACATTAAGTTCCTTTGTCAAATCTCCTATGACTGGTGTGGGTGCGGACCCAAATGAAAATGATACTTTAGCAAACAGTACCGACAACAATCCAGTGGGCGACACAGATAATGTTGTTGATTATTATGAAACCAATATAGGAAGATATATGGGGCTGACGGCATCTTCTCAAGACAATCAATATGAGAATGTAATAAGTAATAGGGTTTATGAGGAAAGAATAAACGAAGGTAAGAGAAAAATTAAATTATTGTTACCAGAATTCATATCAGAAGTTACAAACGAATTCAATGGTTTAATTTCTGGTGACAATCCCCAAAATCTAAGGTAATATTATATGGCCGTCAATTCTGCAGAAACATATAAGAAAAGTGGTGATGTGTTTATAAAAACTCTTGGACTAATCACTGCAACAGGAGTTAAAATAGACCTCCTTCCTAACAGTAACGGTCAAGGTGGTGTTTGGGGCGTTCTAAATATATTTGAAAATATAGAATCTCCTTTTGTGTCTGGAAGTGTAATGATTCATGAAGGCCAAAATCTGTTACAGCATTTGCCTATTATTGGTTTGGAAACTCTAATAATTGAATATAAAACTCCAGGTGTTCGGGACAATTATACAAAACTAGAATGTAGTGTGTATAAGGTTGGAGATAGGTCGTTTACAGGCGCCAACCAAAGATTTCAAATGTATAAGTTGCATTTTGTTTCAAAAGAGTATTTTCAAAATTTACAAAAGAAAGTTCATAAATCATATAATGGAACAGTTGCTGAGAATGTTTATAATGTATGGAAGGAACACTTTTCAAACAGTCCAAATAAAAATATTGAAATTGAACCAACAACAGGAAAACATAAATTTATTATTCCTTATTGGACACCGTTTCAAACCATAGATTGGCTTGCCGAAAGGGCAGTTCCTTGGGTACAATCGGACAATCCGAATTATATATTTTATGCAGACAGTGATGGATATCATTTCAATCCGATGTCGGAATTGATAAACAGAGAAGTTCAAGCAGAATATACAAACAGGCCTGCGGGGAACAGAAAAGAAAAAGATGGTGTTAGAGATTTTCAATCAGAATTTTATAATATAATTGCCGGGCCAGAACTCACCAGAACCGCAGACAAAATAGATGAAATTAATAATGGAATTTATTCTTCTTCTTTATATGTACACGACATTCACGACAAAACTTTTGTACAAAAAAATACATATTCATATAAAGAAGATTATGAAAAAGAAACCCATATAGAAAAATATCCAATCATATCTGCAACCGATATAACTGGTGTTTCTTTTTTGCCAGAAACTAATAGGATATATTATCCGACACATAAAAATATGCATAATTTGATAGAAGATAATTCAAGGAGTGAAACTTGGCTGTTGCAAAGAAGGTCTTTGATGGAACAAAGAAATGCAAACACTATAAAGATTTCTGTTTGGGGAGATTCTGGAAGACGAGTTGGCGAACTTGTAAGTTTCAAGTTACCATCAATCGAACCTTTGAGGTCACCAGACGAATGGTGGGACAAACAAATAAGCAGTACATACATGATAACGGAAATAAGCCACACGATTTCAAAAGATGAACATAAAATGTGGCTGACACTATCTAGAGATTCTTTACCTACAGCAATTCCAGACGAATCATCATATAAAGATTCTAGAGAAAACAAAAAAGAAACTGGACCGATGTTTAACTAAAACCCAAAAGGAGAAATATAATGACATTATCATTTGACGAATATGACGAGTTTCAAGAATTTCAAACAAAGGTGAACAGAGAAGATGCGAAAAGAAAATTAGAGGAACAGGAACTAAAAGAATGGAAAGAGTGGGCAGAATCTTGGATAAGAGATACAAAAGAGAAGGAATAATTTATGTTAAAAGCATATGGACACGGTAAATCAAATGTTTGGTATGGTGTAGTCGAAGATATCGATGACCCAGAAATGTTGGGCCGATTGCGTGTTCGAGTATTTGGTCATCATTCTGAAAGTAAACAAGATATTCCTACATCACACCTTCCTTGGGCGTATGTAATTCAAGATGTCCGAAGTGCATCTATAAGTGGCATAGGAGAATCACCCACAGGAATTCTTAGAGGAACTCATGTTGTAGGATTTTTCAGAGATGGAGATAATGCACAAGAACCTATTGTGTTGGGCACGATTGGAGGAATACCACAATATTCTGCAAATAAAGAATTAGGACATAATGACCCGTCTGGCCAATATCCATTGGCAGACAAAGATAAACATAAAGGATTTGGTGCAAGTCTTGTTTTAGAACCCGACACGAATCGCCTTGCAAGAAATGAAGAAATTGATAAAACAGTTGTAAAGAAAAAGAAAGACGGAGTTGATAGCGATGTACCAAAAGCAAACGGACTAATGGGTGGTGGTGCATGGACTGAAAAAGAAACACAATACGATGCAAAATATCCTAAGAACCATGTGCGTTATTCTGAAACGGGACACATAGAAGAATGGGACGACACACCCGGAAAAGAAAGATTACACACATATCATCGAACTGGCACATTTGAAGAAATTCATCCAGACGGAACAAGAGTCACCAAGATAGTTGGCGATGATTATGAAATAATGCACAAAGACCATATGCTCCATATCAAAGGAAATTGCCATATCACTGTCGATGGCGATTCTAAAATATATACAAAAGGAAATGTTGATATGGAAACGGATGGAAATTTCCACCACACTTGTCACGGAAATTATACAGTAAATTGTGATAAAACTATTAGAATGACCGCAGGTGGTGGTGGGTATGGAAGTCGTTCTGGAAATTCAACATTTAATATGTCGCCGGGTGGTCGAGTAGACTTGAATAAGGAATCTTGATAATATGAAAGAAGATAATAAACAAAGTAAGGGACTCGGTGATACTGTTTCTAAGTTTATCAAAAAAGCAACTGGTGGTAAAGTTAAAGAATGTGAATCTTGTAAAAAAAGACGGGAAGAATTGAATAAAAAATTTCCTTATGGGGAGAAGGAAGTATAAATGGCAGAAATAGAACCCATCAGAACACCATTCAACGGTCCGTGGAAAATGAGAGATACGGATGGGACAATCAAACAATATTACAAAGATGATATTGTAACATGGGCAGGAAAAACATATAAGGTCATCGCAGATGTAAAAGCAAAACACCCTTCAAACACGCCATCTTCCTTCTTACTAATAGAAGATAAGAATGCACAAATAGATGGAGGATTGTTCTGATGGAATTTAAACCAGTAACATATCAAAGTAAATATTACCATAATACTCACAGCGAAAAACGAGATGAATTTTTAGTCGCCAATTTTGGAGAAGAATGGCTAAAAGAAATGAAATTGCAAGGACATTTTGGTAGTGATACTCCAGAGGAACTTATTGGAACATTGAAAGAAGTAAAAAGTAGTCCTGTAGTTGGAGAGGAGATTGATTTAGATGCCAGCGGCCCATAGAAAACAAGATATATGTACAGGGCATGGATGTTTTCCGCCAAGGGCAAACGCATCTTGGTCGGGGAATGTTATTGTAAATAATAAGGGATGGCACAGAGATACAGACGCTTGGCAAACACACTGTTGTGGGATTCCGTGTCATGCTTCAAATCTTTGTGCCGGTAGTCCGAATGTTTATGTGAACAACCTTCAGGCAGCAAGAATTGGTGACCCAGTTTGTTGTGGTTCGGCGTGTGCAACAGGTAGTACGAATGTGTTTGCTAATGGTTAGATGGTGTGGATTTTTATACATAATATAACAGAAATGGATTTAAAATAAAGGGTAAAAGTATGGAAAATTGGAGCATCGCAATTGATGTAGGTATTGCTCTTGCAGGTATCATAACCGGCGGAATTTATTTTATAAGAAAAGGTTATGCCAAAAGTTGTGGTTTTGTATGGAAAAATAAACCCGACTTCCCAGACGATTTTTCTTGGGATATACATTCTACGATACACGAAACACTTTCTGAGTTGAGAGTCCAAACCGATTCTGCTAGAACACAATTGGTACAATTTCATAATGGTGGAGAATTCATAGATGGTATTTCTATGAAAAAGATGTCACTGACTCACGAATCACTAACCAGAGGTGTTTCTTCTGAAATGCCAACCAAACAAGATATTCCAATTACTATGTGTGTTGCAGGACTGGGACTTTTAAAAACAGACGAACCTGCTATACACATTACAGAAGAATTGGAGGAATCTTGGTGTAAAAACTATTATCAAAGCACAAACACTATTGCGTTTGCAATGCTTCCTGTAAAAATGAAAAATAATATAGTTGGATATGTGATGTGCCAATGGTGTAGTTGGAATAAAACGGACACTGTTGATAAAGATAATATCTCCAAAGAATTAGAAGATGCCAGAGTATTAATAGAAGTACAATTAGGCCATCAAATAACGACAAAAAAGAAGAAATAGAGCATATATAATTATATGGCATACGATATAAAAAATACAAAAGAAAGCAGATATAGTGATTTCGATTTTGATTTTGAAGCACACCCCCGAACTGGTAACTTAATACTCAAAAAAGATATAGCGGCGGTGTCGCAGTCTGTTAGGAATTTGGTTCAAACCAATAGATTTGAACGATTGTTTCAACCAGAAATTAACGGTAAAGTTAGACGAATGTTATTTGAACTGATAACTCCGGCGACAGCAGTTCAACTCAGATCACATGTGAAAGATGTATTACAGCAACACGAACCAAGAATAAATGTGGTGGATGTTGTTGTGGTGGCAAAAGAAGAAACAAATTATCTTACAGTTACTATAACTTATTTGGTTAAAACTACAAACGATTTTGTATCGACAGACATCATATTGAAAAGGACAAGATAAATGGCAGCAACAGCAGATGCAAACATAAACCTCACAGATATCGATTTCAACGGAATCAAAGATGGTATAAAACAGTTTATAGGGTCTAAGCAAGAATTTAAAGATTATAACTTTGAGGGTTCGGCAATGTCTACTCTCATTGATGTCTTGGCATATAACACACACTATTCGGCATTCTATGCAAACATGGTTGCTAATGAAATGTTCTTAGACAGTTCCGTTGTTCGTGATTCTGTAGTTTCTCACGCAAAGGCAGTTGGATATGTTCCTTCATCAAAGAAGTCACCAAAAGCACTAGTCAACTGCACATTTTCAGATAACACTACAAGTATTCCGTCAGGAACAATATTTGTTGGGAGAAACGGAGATGAAACATTTAATTTCATAACCACTGAGGCGCATGCCGTTGATGCAACAACAAACACAGCATATGGAATTCCGATATATGAAGGAAGTCTGCGAGCAATGACTTTTGTGGTTGATGTAAACAATCCATTAAAATATATAATCCCTCAACTTGGAATTGATATAAGTCATGTTAATGTGACTGTTCAAAAATCTGTAACCGACAATGACGGATATAGTGATACTTGGACTCGCGCATCTGATATTAATACTATTAGTCAAACAACCAAAGCATATTGGATACAAGAAGTAAAGAATGGATATTATGAAGTATATTTTGGTGATGATGTTGTTGGTCAGGCAGTTGCAGATGCAAACATGATAACCGTAACATATCTTGTAACTAATGGCTCTGATGCAAATGCAATGGGATTTAGAGATTCTCCTTCCGATAGAACATTCACTGCTCCAAACCTGAATTGTGTAGTTGAAGTTGTGTCGCCCGCAGATGGCGGTGGGGATAAAGAAAGTATAGAGAATATTAAATACTATGCTCCAAGAGCGTATCAAGCACAGGATAGAGCAGTAACCGCGGAAGATTATAAAACAATTATCAATAGAGATTATTCTACTGCTGAGTCTGTTTATGTGTGGGGTGGTGAAGATGAAGACCCGCCACAATATGGTAAAGCATTCATTTGTATAAAACCCAAAAGTGGATTTTTGCTAACACAAGAAGAAAAGAAATATCTAACAAACACCATACTAAAGAAAAAGAATATGGTTGCTATCACTCCAGAGATTGTTGACCCAGAATATCTTTATGTGAAATATAATGTAACAACAACTTATAATATTGAACAAGAAACAAGAAGCGTGGCATTGATGAACGAACTTATAAAGGCAAAAGTAAAATCTTGGGCGGGAGATAATTTAGGAAGTTTTGATCAATCTTTTAGATATTCTAAATTTGTGACCGAATTAGATAAAATTTCAACTTCTATAATTGGAACAGATGTTTCAATGAAAATGGAAAGAAGGGTGCAACCTTCCCTGTTCAATGTCACAAATTATGATATAAAGTTTTACAACCCCATTCACCATCCCCACGATGGACATAAGCCGGTATTGTCTACAACACCATTCGTTTATAAAGACATTGATGGTATTTCAAATGTTAAATGTCGAATGGATGATGATGGTTCTGGGTTAGTACGAATGTTTAAAACGATAGACGGCGAGAAGGTGTATATAAATAAAAATGTTGGCCAAATCGATTATGAAAATGGTATTGTTTCACTAAAACAATTTACTCCCGTTTCTCTTGCAGACAATTATGTTACTTTACGATTTACTGTTTTGCCTAAAAATAAAAGTCTTACAGTGGATAGAAATATAATTTTATATTATGATTGGTTAGATTCTAGTTCGTTATCGGTAAATCCTGTTGGAGAGAAATCATACTCTAATTCTAGAATAGGATATTAGTGTATAATATATTATGTTAACTACTCTACTACGACCACCAAAAGTTCCTGAGGCGCCGCCAGTACCAGATTTATCATATCTGGGAACTGCGGATATAAATGCGCGGGAAAATGGTCTATCGGTTTTTATAGAATCTCAATTACCAGATTTTGTCACCGAGAACCATCCAAAATTTGTTGCATTTCTTGAAGCATATTATGAGTGGTTAGAATTAAAAGAAAATCCATACGGAAGAACACAATTTTTACAAGAACTTTCTGATGTTGATGATACCCTTGATGAATATATCGATTATTTCAAAAGCAAATATTTGGTGAATTTCCCCGCGACTCTTACTGTAACTAGGGATGGGGATAAAGTCAATGACAGAACCTTGATAAAAAACATTAGAGAATTTTACAAATCAAAAGGTTCTGAAAAGACATATCAATTTTTATTCCGTGTATTATATGACAGTGATGTAGAATTGTATTATCCTAAAGGTGATGTTCTGAAAATATCCGATGGTAGGTGGGTAGAAAATAAAACTTTAAAACTCACAACATCCAACGGCTTCACAAATATTAATATGGCTACAAGGACAATTGTACAAAAAGACCCAATCAGTGGCGATACAATTGCCTATGCCAATGTAAACAAAGTTATTTTATATCAAGAAGGTCAATATGAAATAACCGAAGTTTTTATAGATGATATTGTTGGTACTTTCAGACATGGTACTGATGCAGAAGTAGAAACAGAACTTGCGGACGGAACAATATTAAAAGAATTGGTGTATGGGACATTTTCATCTATTGAAATAACAGATGGTGGTCGTAACTACAATGTTGGCGATGTTATAAAACCCAAAACACAACAAGAAGGATCAGTTGGTGGTGAGGCAATGGTTACTGCATTAGGACCAAACGGTTCTATAAAAACTATAGAGATTCAAAACTTTGGTGTTAATTTCTCAGGAAATATAGATTTAGAGTTTATATCAACTTCTGGTGCGGATGCTTCTGGTATAATGACAACTAGCGCACTAATTGAATATCCTGGTTATTTTACAGATAATTCTGGAATGCTTAGTTCAAATAAAAAATTACAAGACGGTGATTATTATCAGGATTTTTCTTATGTAATAAAAAGTGAAGTGTCTTTAGAAAACTTCCGAAATACAATAAAGAAAATAATTCACCCCGCCGGTACAAAGGTGTTTGGTGATATTTCTTTGTTTGCATCGATGGAAAGTGAATTACCATCCCATTCAGAATTTCAAGCATATGAAAGACCTGTTGTGGGACACTATACCCCATATATGTTGAAGTCAACTGGCAATGCACTAGCACATCCAAACAATACAGGTAATACTGGTGGTGGAGTTTATTCGGGAGATAATTATCCAATGGGATTTAATCCTGGTTCAACCGCTCAAGACCACAACTGGGGTACATCTGGTGGTAGACTTATTGTTACTGGTTCAGGATACACTGACAGTTCATTTTCTTTTGGGGATACAGTAACAGCATCTGTTTCCAGTGCAGAAGCAGAAGTTTTTGAATGGATTGTAGAAGGCACAACAAGTGGTACTTTATATCTTATGAATATTACTGGCGGATTTGTTATTTCTGATATATTGACTTCAGATGTCAATGGTGAAACTGGTGGTATTACTACTGATGTAAATGGAAATTCTTTTTTTGATGGTAGAGGAATAGTAACAGATGGTGGAAATACGGCACACAATAGTCAAGATAGCCCATTAGGAAGCACCGCAACAGACGGATACACGATGTCGGTAGAACTTGGATTTGGTACAGGTGGTTGGCCTATGCATAACCATCCAAATGTTAGAGGAATATATGGTATAACAAAAACATCCGTTACAGGTGGCGCAGTTGATAGCGGTGCAACAGGTCACGGAGCATCTATGGGATATGTTTATCTAAAACAATTTTTCATTATGCCTCAAGGGTATCATTTCCATTCTGACCCCGGCGGAATAACTGATCCATATTATGGAACTACTGGTGATAATAATGAATATAGTCAAGAATATAATTAAAAATAGGAATACATAATAGTATGGCAACAAATGCATTTCAATATCCTTTTTCTAGATTTTATGCAGAAGAACTAAAACAAAGTTTTGGTGCAACTTCTGGTAACTCTTTTCTATTGTTCTTTGGCCGAAGTGTGCCTTGGGGTAGTACATTTGCAGGCGAGCCAGTAACAGGCTCTGATATTTCTCCACCCTCAAATGCAAATTCAATTGCAGAAAGATATGGTGCATGGAGAAATGCTGTTGCCGCCAAGATTCTAGAACCAGATGATTTGTATCATGTCTTCCGAAGAATAGATTGGGAGAGTGGAACAGTATATGATAAATATGATGATTCTGTTGATTTGTTTGATGGCACCAAAGATTTTTATGTTCTAACAGATGAAATGAATGTATATAAGTGTATTTCTAATAATAATGGAACTAAATCTACATTCAAACCTACTTCAACATCCACTTCTATTTTCACTACACAAGATTTATACAAGTGGAAGTTTATATTCAAAGTTACCGAAGATTCAAAAAGATTCTTAACTCAAGAATATATTCCTTGTCAATTTGTGACCACTAAAGAGGTAGACGAAACTCTACCACAATATAATGTTCAAGTTGCCGCGGTTGAAGGCGCAATAGAAAATCTTGAAATTACTGGCGATAACAGTGCAACATATAATAGTGCGACAGAATCAACTGACACCTCCGCTCGTGTGGCAGGGATATATGACGAAGACATTGATTTATCATGGGCCGCAGGATATTCTGGCGGGACATGGTCTGCCGAACTCACATTGTCTGATTTTAATAATGCGGGTTCTGATTGGGTGAAGGTAGCATACCCATCAGGACACGAAGGAAGTCAATCAATATGGTATGATAATACTTGGACTGCCGGATATTCAATATATTTTCACAGTGGATATGGTCCAGAAGTAGGACAACTCAGAAATATAACAGACCAAATTACAGGATTTAATGGTGCTTTATTGAAACTAGATTCCCCATTAGATGTAGCCGTGAGTGGTGCAACAGGGTCTCTTGCTCAGACAAAATATGTAATAAATCCTCACGCAGTCATTAGTGGAGATGGTCAGAATGCAACTTTACGATTAGTAACAGGAGACGATAGTAAGATTTCGGCCGCAACAGTTATAAACAGAGGAACTAATTATAAAAATGCAACGGTAGAAATAAAAACGCCTCAAACTACTGGTTCTGATGATGTACCTAGTGTTATGCCGTCCATTTCACCGCAAGGTGGGCATGGAGCAAATCCTATTATAGATTTCAACGCATCTAAAATTATGGTAGTAATAAAAATAGATGGTACAGAAGATAATGACCTTCTAATAGGTGATGATTTTAGACAATTTGGACTTATAAAAAATGCTACCATAAGTGGGGGTGGAAAATCTGGTGGTGGTGTTTATTATAATGAAATAGCAGGCTCGGAATTTTCAAAAACTATAAATTTTGAATTGACACATCCACACGGCAACACTACTGGGTGGGTTTATGCTCAAGGAGAAGACGATGTAACATTCAAAGAGGGTGATTATATTTATGGTTCAGAATCAAGGGCAACTGCACAAGTAAAATCTTGGAGAAGAAAAGTTGGTGGTGATGAAAGTCAAGAGATTGGAATATTAGAAATTGATGATATGGTTGGTGGATTTGATATTCCCACTGGCAAGATAGATGAACTTCGATATATTTTTGAAAATGATCCCATAGGTAATGAAGTCAACATTCAACCCACAAATATAGTTACACAATCTTTAGATTTTTCACTCGGTAATTCTGCCGAAGGAACTGTAATATCATATGATTCTGATGAAAACGAATTGCTTGTCAGGTTAGTATCTGGTTCTTTTGGTAAAACAGGAGAAGTCTGGGTGAATCGCACAAGTGCAGGTGCATCTGCTGGATTCACCGGCGGAGTTAATATCAGTTTGTTTGAAAATAGAGGCGGTGAACTTCTAAAATCCTTTACTGTTACAAATTCTGCAATAGATTTCCGAAATTATGGCAACACTCAAGATATTGCAAGAGCAAGAAATCAAACAGAAATACTTTCATTATATGATAGAATTCCAACATATAACCTTATGTACAAATTTATAATAACGGATAGTGATTCCACTATGGATAATACCACATATAATAACACACATAATCTAAAGCAAGTAAAATCAGACAATCAAACTGCAACATCAACGGTTTCTAAATGGAAAGTGGTTGGTGACGGCTCCACTGGAGAAATGTATGTTACAAATGTATTCGACACCTTTGAATCTACGAATGATGGATTTACTGGCGAATTTGAAGTTGTTGGCGCAGGCGCTGATACTACACGAACAATTACAAGTATACAAATTCCAGAATTGAACATGGGTTCAGGAGAATTGTTATATATACAGAATATAAGACCCATTTCAAGAACCTTTGACCAACAAGAAGAATTCAAAATCCTATTAGGATTCTAATTTCTAGGAGTAAATTCATTTATGCCATCTTATGACCCAACACTTTTCAATGTCAGTCCTTACTATGACGACTTTGATGAAGATAAAAATTTCCACCGACTTCTTTTCAAGCCGGGTTATGCTGTACAAGCAAGAGAACTCACTCAAGTTCAAACAGTTCTTCAGAACCAAATCGAAAGGTTTGGTAATCACATATTCAAAGAAGGTAGTAGAGTTTTTGGAAGTGAAATTGTAGCAAATGATATTAGTTTTCTAAGAATGATTCCTTATGTCGGAACTCCTAACGGGGCAACGCAAGGTATAAACCTCGACAATTGGATTGGAAATGTCATACATCAAGGTTCATCCGATACACCAAGTTCGATTACGAAAGCAAAAGTCGTTCATGCAGAAAAACCACATTCGGATAATGATAATTACTCTGTATTCTTTTTAGACTATCTTCAAGGGTCAAGTTTCAATTCGGGTGCAACGGTTTATGTTGAAAGTTCCGCAGGCGGAACTGCATGGGTCGCAGGAGCATCAGGTGATGTAATATCTGCACCAATTGGCGGTGAAGGTTCTTCCGCGGCAGGTGATGCCGTAAATGTTGATGGAATTACAGGAAAAGCAAAACTTGTTTCTGTGACTCCCGGCATCTATTATGTCAATGGCTCTTTTGTAAAGAATCCTAGCCAGACACTTTCTCCGTTTGCACTCACTGGTGATAACGATGCAACAGATGTTAGGTATTTCCCTGCACCATCAAGTAAAATTGGATTTGATATCAAACAATCGATTGTCGATGCACATGATGATTTTTCACTGAGAGACCCTTCTGCGGGTTCATATAATTACAATGCACCTGGCGCCGACAGATATAAAATTGAATTGGATTTGGTACACACCCAAGCAGGTATTGTAGATGGCATCGAAACAACATATAAAAACATTATCGAATTGTTGCGATTCCGAGAAGGGAAAATTACATATAAAAATGTATACACTCAATATAATGAATTAGAAAAAACTCTTGCACGAAGAACATATGATGAATCTGGTAACTATACAGTAAAACCATTCAATATGCACCTCATTGAACATCTGGACGATGGAACAAACAATGGTGCATATACATCTGGGAAGAAATCTGCTGCCGGTATTGCGGCAAGTGAAGATTATCTTGCTTGTGGTTTAGAACCCGGAAAGGCATATATTTTTGGACACGAATTTGAAACACAGGCAACAGAATTTGTTGATATTCGTAAAGCAAGAGGCGAAGACCATATAAAAACATTAGACCTCTATAAACCAAACTCCGCGGACTATGGATTATGGATATATGTAACTGCGCGCAATCTTGAAGATTTTGGGATTTTATTGTGTAGTGATTCTGGTGGCAGAAACATCCATAATGATTGGACAAAATATCTCCTATTGTGGGATGGAAGTTCTGCCGATAATATTCAATCCCCAATTTTCGATGGTGTCGGAGATGCCGGGATTGGGGTTAAAAGTTCGTGGGTAGGTAGGGCTTGGCCGGCCAATATCGAAAAAGCAAAATATACAATTGCTACCGATGGTTTCGCAGTTGGATCACCAGTAAAAATTAACAGTGCGGGTGATGCAGATACTAATGGAGACCAAGTATATAAACTATACATGATTGCACTCGGCCGCAGGCGACCGTCTGACCCCCTGCCAGATGGGTCAAGATTCCACAAATATGTGGAATATGCAACAAGACTTACAACAAAATCAACCTATTGGGATTTGAGTAACCACCCAGACGATTATAAAGATGAAGTGATTGATGGCTACACAAAAAACAGTGATGGAACTATTACCAACGCAGACCATTTGGTTGCAAACATTCTAAAGGGACGAGCAGAGTGGGGCGCACCGAGAAACAACAGGGTTTACCAATACACACCTAACAATTATGGAAATGTTTTTTGGAGCGACAAAGGGAGTGCAGTCGGCGAAGTAACACATTTGGAATATAAATTCCCTTGGTCTTGGGATGTTGCTGATGGTGACAGTGGGTTTACTGTTGCAACTGCATCTGATAATGGTCAAATAAAATTTGAAATTTCGAGTAATTGGCCAAATGGTAATGGTTGTTCATATAATTTTACTAATAGTGCTTCGGGCGTGCAACTTACTTCTGGTGAACGAGCAGATATAATTTTATTGAAAAAGAATAATAATACTACTGAGAATCCAGAGACTATTGATAACCTCGAACTTGATTGGAATATTTCTACTGATGGTACTGGTAGGACACTTATATTCAGACCTAACGACCCGGCCGATGAAATCACCGCTGGGCAAAGATATACATTGTCTGCACCAGTACAAGTTGTTGACACCAATGTTGATAGCGAAACAGGGTCAATTGCAACAATGGAATATAAAAGTAAAGTAGTAACCAAACGGATGTATTATGACGATGCTTCCCCAACAGTTCACTGGCATGTAAGAAAAGGATGGGGTGATGATACTGTAAGAATTTATTCTAATACACCAATGATACACCACTGTTCTAAAATTATAATGAATGATAAAGGTATAACTACTGATGTAACATCTGAATTTTCATTACATGACGGCACCAATCGAATGGCGTATTGGGGCGGATGGTTTGAAGCACATAGTGGAACAACTATGGCTAGTATTATGAAGGATACACAATTGCAAGCAACGGGTTATGGTGGGATAGCAGGTGCAACCTGGCCAGACCTTGAATTTCATTTAGATTATTTTGAGAGAACAAACCCACAGGGAAATAGACCTGGTCCAATAGTGGTCAATTCATATATTAATGGTGGAGTTACTATGGATTTAATTCCAATGGAACAACTTTCAGGAACAAGAAGGACTTTGCCAGTAAATCTCTCCAGTTGTGTGGATTTTAGATTTGGACATCCAAGCCTTACAGGGAATGCGGATAGGGTAATGGAAGTTGGATGTAACATCATATCTGGTTCATTGAAGATGGCACATAATTATTATCTTCCTAGAGTAGACAAAGTTATATTGACGAATCAACTAGGAAGTCAAAATTCTACATTCCAAGTTTTAGAAGGTAGGCCTTCAGAAGTTCCTCTGCCACCAACAGACCGGTCAGATTCTCTGACTTTATATTCTATGATTGTTCCTCCATACACTTACAATTCTGGTGATGTAATTGTAAATCAAACTAATCATCAAAGATATACCATGAGAGATATTGGCAGACTTGATAAGAAAATAACAGATGTTGAACATTATGCATCTATTTCTTTACTAGAAAAAGAAATGATGGCAAAACAAATGTATCGGGGTGATAATGAATATGAAATGTTCAAAGCAGGCATATTTGTAGACCAATTCAGAGGACACGATAAGGCCGATTGTAGTAGATGGGATTATACCTGTTCTATTGACAAAGAAAATAATATTCTTAGGCCTCCATTTGAATTTAGAAATTATACTATTGGTGTGTCGGCGGACATCAACTCCAATCTAACAAAAACTGATGATGACCTAATACTTCTCAAGTCAACAACAGAAAAATTGATAGAACAACCAAGAGCAACCACAAGTATATCCATAAATCCGTTCAACCTTGTAAATTGGTTAGGCAACCTTACTATCTCTCCACCATCTTCAAGACAATTTGATATGGGAAAACGACCAGTTGTAAAAACTTATTCTGGTGGTTTGAATGATAACTGGAGGTCGAATAATTGGGGTGGAAAAGGTGGACTTCATAGTTTTGTAAACAGAGTTATGAAAGGATTTGGCACACAATGGAATGATTGGGAATCAATTTGGTGTGGTGTTGATTTAGGAGATAATGAATTTTATAATGAACGGGGCAAAATGCTTATTAATCGTGCATCTACGAAATTGTTTGATGTGCAGGTCGATAGCATGTGGTGGGACAGAACTGGACCACAAGCACCAAGAGTCACACAAACAATTGACCAAACAAAATCTGAAGTTGGAATGAAAGCAAGGCAAAACCCGGAACAACTGACTCAGGAAATAAATAATAGAATTGTAGATAATTCTGTTGTTCCTTATTTGAAGGAAGAAACACTTACCATATCGGTAAATTCGTTGAAGCCTAACACAGAAGTTAATTGTTTCTTTGACGACAGAGATGTGAATGAATATTGTAGCATTCTAAATTCTAATGGTGATAAACAATTTGGACCGTTCAAGACAGGAACAGATGGGTCAATCATCAATGATAATGATGATGAAGTAGATATTACATTTACTATCCCATCTAATGTTTTCTTGACAGGGGAAAAATTATTCAGAGTTACTGATAATGCAGATAACGAAGTCAGCCAATCGTCAACGGCAGCAGAAGAAATTTACTATGCAACAGGAACACAACCACTAAACTCAGAGGCTGGTGTGAATTCTACTCGACCACCTATAATCCAAAGACAATCGATTACTAGTAATAAAGTAGTGAGAGATATTTCGACCAGAAAACAAACTATGGATACTTCTGTAAACACACAATGGGTTGACCCAATTGCACAAACCTTTACAGTTGATGTAAATGATTATAGAGATGGTTTGTTCTTGGAAAGTGTTGATTTGTTCTTTGCAGGTAAAGATGACTATGACCCCGTTACGATTGAATTGAGACCATTATTGAATGGTCGACCTCACGGGTCACATACGATACCTTTCAGTAGAAAAACATTGGATGTAAATGATGTTAATGTTGACATCAATTCTCCTTCCGTTGCAACTAAGTTTTCGTTTTCATCTCCAGTATATCTTGCACCTGGCGATTATGCTTTAGTTATAAAATGTAATAGTGTGGATGCACAAATATGGGCAGCAGAAATTGGTTCAACAGATATTATAACAGGTGAAATGATTGACAGGCAACCATACTCAGGTGTTTTATTCCAACCACAAAACAGTTCCGTTGCTGAAGTAAATCAAGGTTTGGATTTGATGTTTACATTACATAAATCTGTATTTTCTAGTAGTGCGAATGAAAGTAACTCTACTGCCGTTTTGGATATAAGCAATTCATCGTATGGTAGCAGTGGTTTGGATGCTTCAGTTATTAGAATGAACAGCAATCAACTGCTTCCTATGTCCACAAAACTTCGACACAAAATGAAATGGACAGTTGATGATGCACAAGTAGTACATGCAAATGAAAATATCGAAGTAAGTAGCAAAGGATATAGTGACTCTGACCCACAAACAATATCTTATAGAATATTAGACGGCAATCAACAAATAACAACAGTATTTTCGGGAACATCTCATGTTTCTCCTGTCATTGATTTGAAAAATCTAGATTTGTTTGGAATCCGAAATGTTGTAAATAATGTGGCTCGTACAGAACCTCAGCGATATGCTTGGGGTCTAACAACTCAAAAGGCGGCTGCAAGATATATTTCAAGACGAGTAGACCTTTCCAGTGGAATCGAAGCAAATCATCTTAGAGTTTTCTTGGATGTAAACCAAGAAGAAGACCGGTCTATTATGGGAAATGATATAACTGATTACGCAAATCACACAAACTCTGGTATTGAAGTGTGGGTTAAATGGATGGAGAATGATGCCGCGGGCGAATCAGATGAAACAGACAACACAAACACAGATAGTGATATGTCAGACACAGACAGCGTATCAACACTAAATACAGAAGATGCTATGCAAAAGTCATTTGACTTTTTGAGGTGGTATAAAATGGATGCGATTAATGATCCTTTCATATCTGGTCCATCTCAATCTGATTTTGATTACCGTGAAATTGAATATAGATTGCCGTGGTATCTGGGTGAGGGTCTAAATGTAAACAGTGGCGACCTCATCGGGACATTTGCAGTAAAAATTGTAATGTTTGCAAAAGATTCTACCAAACCACCCAAAGTAAAAAATCTTAGAGTGATTGCCCTGACGGGATAAAATTATAAGCATAAATACTATTATGAAGAATTATACAAAAATTAAAGAAAGTTCTGATATGGTTTTAGATGAAACTAATGGTGCTATATTGAATACAAACATTCAGGCATATAATGCATTTAAAATGAAGAATAGAAAGAGTAATATGATAATTGAACATGAAAATGAAATACATAATATAAAAGAAGATATTTCAGAAATTAAAAGTTTACTGAAAATACTCATTAGCAAAAAAGAGGATGAATAATGGCAACAGGACCACATAAGTCTGAATATCAAATACCCGAATTAGTAGTTAGTGATACTTTCCATGATTGGTTTCAAGTAACTAATCAAGAAATTATCAACAAACTAAATCGGATGAGTGTATATACTATTGGCGATAATATGGACGGTATCGATGGCATCACTTTAGATGACGGTACTGTGAGGTTTGAAATTTCGGACCATATTACTAAAGGTATTACATTTGATGGGGATTTGGTTTTCAATGGTACTGTGACCAGAATCAATTCTACCGAATTTAGTATTGATGATTATAATATTATTCTTGGAGATACTGGACCACAAGGTTCTACATCGGCAGGTACGGGTGCATCCGACAATCAAATTTTAGCGGGTGGTGGTGGTGGACTTCTTCTTGCAAGAAATGATGGTGATACTGCATCTTGGTTATGGCAACCTGGCGCCACCAGTGGTGGATTATCAGGTGCATGGGAAAGTAATTCTCACATACAACTAAATGCGGCCGCAAGATTCTTGTCTGGTGAGAATGTATTCAGATTTGAATCTGGCAGCAGTGGTGAACATTTAGACATTCGACATCAAGACATATCGGGCGCGACCGGTCGATGGGGACTTAGTGGTGCTGGATATGGAAGTATTGGAACTGGTGGATTGGCAGGTGCGAAGGTTTGGGGACTTGAAGATGATTTAGTTTTATCTTATGGTAATAGTGGTGGTGGTACATTAGAATTTATGCGTATTCATGATGATGGATATGTTGATATTCATAAAGGTGTAAATAAGAAACGAATTCGACAGGACTATCACTCATTTAAATTTGGTGATGCTGTTAGATTAGATTCAACAACAGGATATACTTGGGGTATTGCAAACAGTGAAGCGTATGCAGAGGTTCTTGGTTTGGTTTCTTATGTACACGGACATACTTTTGATATTACATACAGTGGTGAAATTAGAGGCCATTTTGGAGATGCTCTTGGAACTTCTGATTCGGAAAACCTTTTGGCCGGAAATGCATACTTTCTTTCCCCACATGAGTATGGTAAACTTACTGTTACTAGACCCGACACAGTAAATTTTGTACAAAAACCTATGTTGCTTGCAACAGGAACTGGCGAGGGATTGGTAGTAAACTATCTTGGTGGTGTTGTTGCAGAAGACATGGTGGCAGATGCATCTACTTCACAGCGACTTGAAATTACAGCAACAGCAGATTATTTCCAAATGGCAGATGTTGTCAGGGTGGACAAAGATTCCAGAAAATATGTCAGGGCACAATGCAACAATGATGAAGAAGCAGAGGCACTTGGAGTCATTACTAGAGTTGCAGTTGGTGGAGATACAGAAAAATTTTATCTTACAACAAGTGGTATTGTATCATTTGGTGTGGAAGATATTGGTCCAACTGGAATGATTCCTGGCCAAGTATACTTCTTGAATTCTAACTGTGCCGCAGCGTTTGGGGTGACAGGTAATTGTTTGACAACAGATGACCCAGATACAGTTGGGTTTGTTAGAAAACCTATGTTTACTGCCATCAGTCCAACACAAGCCAGTTTATTAAATTATATTGGTACTAGAATCTCAGATGATTCTTATGTTGCAAGTGATGGTTCATCAGAAGGTTCGGGAACAGTAAATACAATCTTTACTGCCAAGAGAGTATATTTTGAAACTCAGAAATATTTACATAATGGAGAAGAATCGGATTTCCCGCATCTTGGATGTCTTGCTCATGGTCCGAGTAATGCAGGTGCCGCATTTCCATTCGATACGCAAGGCCCAGCGACAATGGGTGTCTGGCGTTGGTCTGGTCAATATGAATCATATTCATCCTCCGCATATTCGTTTCACAAATATTGGGGTATATTTGACCTAAGCGAAATCGCAATGGGTATTCCACACAACGCCACTCACGCTATTTTTAGTGTATACTATGAAGATGATTCCGACCCCGGCGCCTCTCAACTATTATATAATGCTGGTGGAGAGGAGAGTGTTAACAAAATTACAATTGCTTCGGCAGGCCCTGCCGGGGATGCTCAGGTCGTTGAAGTTCCTATTGGTGCAGACAGAAAATGCTTCCTAACTGGTTTCTCAATAGGGGCCCCCGCCGCGTATGTTACTGTAATAGGTTACATAACATCAGACCAATTAGTTGGAAACTATGCTGGCGAAGAAATTGATATTGAAACTGAAAAGACGACAATGTTGGGTAACGAATCTAGAGATTTATCAACGGGTGAGTTCGTTGGCGAGCATTCAATCGGATTAACAAAATTATGGGGGACAACTGACCCGTGGGATCAAGGGTCTGGAATGGGAGTCGCGACCCTCACCCTAGATTTATTTGGGAACGATTTTAATATACCCTCAAACGCAACACATGTTACAATAAAAACAAGACTCGTAGGCCTTGGAGCAAATTTTGCTGCATCCATTTATTATTCGCCAACCGAGCAAACAACTTGGGCTGCTGCATTGGCCAATGGTGATGACAAAATTATTATAAACCAATTCAACGGCGCCGTTGCAGGTGAGTCGCATCAAAGTATGACAGAAATGACAGTTCCTCTGCATAGCAGTGGAAAGTGTGTTTTATACATCAGTGGAGGTGACTCTCCGGGCCATCCGAATGGTTACGATGGTGACACCGCTTACGGGATTATATCAGGTTACATTACAAATAAAACAACCACAATTCAAAGTGGTGCAATAAGCAACATTGACGGTGACAATAATAGACGAGCAAACCTCAATGGAAACTTTGATATTTGGCAAAGAATGACAGAAGTAACTCCATATACTTGGCAATTTGATGATGATACAAATAAATATATGGCAGACAGATGGCACTCAATGTCCGTTGCTGATAATAAAGTTCACGCAGAGAGACGAGAATTTGAATATGGTGCTGGAAAGGTAAGTGGTACGGATTATTTACCCGAAGCAAACTCAATGCCTGCTCGATATTATCTGAATATGGCGTCCACAGGACCAGATTCTGATGATGCCGGTTCACCAAGCATTCAAACGGTAATTGAAGATGCAACATTATTCCACGGAAAGAAATGTTCATTTTCATTCTGGCTCAAAGGAGATGTACACCCACTTGGAAGTAATGTCACAACATTTGATAATCAAGTAAAACTACGAGTATGGCAATATTTGGGAATTGTAGATGGTGAAGCATATGGCGCCAGTGTATTGGGTGCGGGGATAACTGCAACACACGCCGTTTCCAATCCTGTAACTACAAGTAAAATAGTTTTCAATGATACTTGGCAAAAATTCTCAGGAAGCATTACACTTCCTTCTATTGCCGGTGTCCAAACGCCTTCGGGGTATGGACCAACCGCAGGAGTAGGATGTCTTGGTTGTGAATTTATTGTATCAGAAGATGCAGAAGGATGGACAGGTGATTTTAGTATTGCACAATTCCAATTTGAAGTTGGTGGTGCTGTAACAAAATTTGAAAGCAAGACACCGTGGGATGAACTGTCAGGATGTCAGAGGTATTATCAAATAGCCTGTGGTGGGTTTGATACCGCCGATGGCGCAGGTGATGGCAACTGGGGTGCAGGGACAACATTTCTTGTTGAAATGAGAAAGATTAAAAATTCAGGTGGAAGGCCAACATGTGTAGCGGCGAACATTGGTGATACAGACGATAACATTGGCACTCTTGGAACTTATGTAAATCAGTATGATGCAACGCATACCAGTGATGTGCTTGCTCGTAATCACAGAGGATTTATATTATCAAAAACGAAACCGGACGGGGATGGTGCATACTTTTCTACCTATGCATTTACCGCAGATTTTTAGTATACATAATACAAAGAGGAGTTATTATTTAGATGTCATATAGTGCAATAAAACTTTCAGGTGCAGCGAATGATGGTAAATCCGTCAAGCAAACTATTACCCAGTCGGGGAATGGATTCACGGCAGGTGATGTTATTCGTTGGAATACTGGGTCTGATGGAAATAACGCTGAATATGTAAAAGCACAAGCAAACAGTGCGTTCAACTCAGAAGTTATTGGAGTCATTGAATCTATACCAAATGCCACTGATTTTGTTGTTGTATATAGTGGTGAAATTGATATGGGGGAATTTGGTTTGCCCACCACAGAAGATGTATGGTTTCTTAGTGCAGATTCACCAGGTGAAATGGATTCTACACCACCAACTAGTGGCGGGGAAGTAATAAAACCAGTAATAACAAAACTGAGCGCCGGAAAAGGCCTTGTAACAAATTATATCGGTACTGCAATTGGTGGTAAATCTACAGTAAGTTTAGATAGTGTTCAACCTATCGGACAAATTATTCCTTGGGCTGGTGGCCAAGATACTCTTGTAAATGATATTCAACTTCCGAATGGATGGAAGTTTTGTAACGGTGCAACATTAGACATTACTGAGTATGATGAATTCTATAAACATATTAGATGGTTCGATTGCGTTGCCAGCGGCGACTGCACGCCGAGAGTACCGATTGATGGTTATGGTAATGCCGATACCGATGAAGGAATAAATACTGGTTGGGCGACTAGATATGGATGGCAACAAGAAATTGTTTTGGAAACAATTGCACCTGGCCTTACAACAGGAACTTGGATTTATCAAGGACAAGTTTCAAACCCTGATGGTTCGGAAGACTGGGCGCCGGGATTGCTTGCTGACCCTGCTGATGATAATGGAAGTAGGTTTTACAATGGAACTGAGCCATACCAATTAGGGCATGACACCAATATTGTAATAGGTCAAGTATTATATTACAATAATGATACAAAAACAATTACAGTTGATGTAAACGGACTTCGGCTTGCAGATGATTCTAGTGATATTGTTGCAGGAACAGACGAAACATATTTACATAGAAGGTGGAATCAATTTGGTGCTTGGGATGCCGATGGCCTTGGTGGTGCAACATTGTCTTATATGCCAGAAACTACTGATAACGGTGCAACGCCTCAAGAAGTAATTTTAACGCAGGCAATTGCATCTGCGAAAGTAACTCATACAAAAGTTCCTGATATGCGTGGTAGAGTTCCAATGGGAGCGGATAAGGCACAAACTGGTAATGACACCATTGGTAGATATTGGCAAGGTTCTTATGGTGGTAAAGAAGAACACATTCTTTCATCAGATGAAATGCCGGCACATAAACATGAATTCTTAGACGAACAAGGTAATTCTGATGACCTACGGCTTGTTAATTATACCCATCAAAGCACCATTGTTGATTCTGGTTCATGGAATGTATATGATGCGATGCCTGTTAATAATAGTATTCAAGAGGCTGGTGGCTCAAAACCACACACCAATATGCAACCGTGGTTGGCAGTAAACTATCTCATTCGTGTTTCTACACTTGCACAGGCAGCACTTCTTGAAGACATTAGTAATATCAAGATGCACGAACTAAAAGATGCCCATATTGATTATGAGACAGTAGCAGGCGGTTCATTTGGAAATATGTTATTCTATGAACACGACTCCGATGGCAATACCTATGGATGGTATGACCATCTTCCACTAGTAAGAAATCTTTCACCGAGTAGCAATGAAGATTTAGTTTTCTATACCTCTCAGTCAGATAGTGATTTAGTAGGTACAGAGAAGATGCGATTAACACAAGCAGGAGAATTATCCGTGAAGGGTGGTATTTCTGCGGATGGTGGAATTACTGTAGGAAACTTTACGACAAGTAATGTCATGCCTATGCCTTCAAATAAAGCAGGAGCGCCGGGTGAATGTATACCTCTAATCGTGGGAACTGATGTATCAAACAGAACAAGTCTTAACGGAATTGGTAATGGTGGTTCTTCTTTCCTTGTCAGTCTTGTTACTTATGAGAACAACAATCACGAGATTGGAACAGTTGATGAAGACCCAATCATGACTTTATATAAAGTATTTAATGTGCCCGAAGGTAATTATTTAAGGATTATGACCAATAATGGGCCCAACGGCGTCGATACATGGAAAGGTTTGATTTTCTCTAATTCTACAACGACAGGACTTGAAGGTTCAGAAAATGGTGATGCCGGTGGATGGTCATATATAGACGGAACGGTACATTCGGGTACTCCTTCAGGTACACCGATAGACCCACCTTGTGTCCCTACGGCACTTGGAGTTGCATGGCCGATTGAAGGGGAAGAAGGTGGTCTTGTGTATCCAGACATTGTGGACGGCAACAACGGGCGAAGCGTTACTTGCACAGGACATGCGATACGACTGAGAAACAGTATAAATGGATAATATAGGAAAACAATAAATGGGAAGTAGTGCAATAAATTTAGCAGGACAATTAGCACCTGCACAATTCAGAAATAAGATTATCAATGGTAACTTTGATATTTGGCAAAGGGGAATTACCTTTGGAACTTTTGATGGCACTCTTACTTATGGTCCGGGTGATGGGAACACTGGTGCCAACGGTTTAGCAAATTTAGCACAAATAAGAAACAATCCTTGGGTTTCTTCGATTGGACAAAGAGGTGGGGCACAAGCCGATTCCGACATTATAAAAGACCAAGCATATACAGCAGACCGTTGGCGTCTTAGCAATAGAAGCGGATGGAAAGGTCATATAGTACGAAAAGAATTTGATTGGAGTGTTGACAACGATGACTTACTTCCAGCAGGTTCTGCTCCCGCACGATATTATATGGAACACAGTACCGAAGTAGAGACCAACAACAGTTACATATCACAAAGAATTGAAGATATTACTATATTCAACAGTGAAAAAATTACAGTTTCTTTCTATGCCAGAAAAGTAGACACAGCAACGCGGACAGATTCTACAGTGAACAGAATCACGGCGAGTCTGGTCGCATATACAAAATGTACTGGGTCTAATATAAGTAACGGCGGGAACTCAGACAGTCAACCAGGTTCTCCATTATATGAAGTACCTTCGGATTATGATGTTTATATCGATAATAGTCAAGACACAAAGGTTCTTACTGATGATTGGCAGAAATATAGTTGGACATTTACAATTCCAGAGATGGCAGGAAAAGTAGACGGGAATGGTAATGCTGTAACCCCCGGAGAAGGCTTCTGGATGTTGGACTTGGCGCCATCGTCTACTGATGGCGACCCGTGGAAGGGTGCAGTCCACTATGCACAAGTGCAAGTAGAAAAACGAGATGACACTACAGAGTTTGAAGTTCTGCCACCCGGCATAGAATTGCAAAGATGTCAAAGGTATTTCCAGAAGTCACTCGATATGGATATTGTGCCTGGTTCTTCATATTTTGATATAAAGGCAAATTATCTTCATGGTGGATTACCAGATGATGCGGCCCTTGATGATTCAAGTGGACAAGTGATGGGATATGACGATGACCAGGCATATTTCCATATGCCTGGAACAGTAGCACAAACACACCATGATAGTGCTATTGGTTCTGGTTTTTATTATAGAAGTACAATGAGAAATACACCTGAAGTTCTAATATATAATCCATACACTGGTAACAGAGGTCGAATACACAGTAACGATGATGCAGGAGAAAAGAATGTTTTGTGGATTGAAGCAATTGCACAAAATAGTGTTGGTACTGTTGTGTCCCATGCTTCAGCGGCTACTCCGCCATCAGTAGTTACATACTACTGGACAGCAGATGCGGAATTATAAAAATATGATACATATAGTAACAACAAAGGAAAAAATATAGATGGGAAATCCTTGGTCTGCAATTAGAATAAACAAACTCGCTGGTAGCATTTACGCTATCAACGATGATATTATCATTTATGTTTCTCCAAATGGCGATGATGTAAACGGAGATGGTTCGTTTGGTACTCCTTATTATTCACCACATAGAGCATTAGAATATCTGAAAGATAAGGTAATTGGCGCCACAGCGTCTGTTGAAATTAATTGTGCAGCCGGAATCTATAATTTTAATACAAGAATTGTTCCATCACACGACCAAGGTGATAGAATTCGTATAATTGGTGCAGAACCAGAAGTATATAAAATTAGAGGATGTAGAGGATATACAGGCGCCGCTGGCGCGCTTGGTTCATTTGCCCATATGAAACTAATCACTTCTACTGGTGATGGTGCAGGTGGGATGACAACAGAACATGGCCTGACATCAGGAGATGTTGGAAAATGGATGTTGATATTTCAAAAAACACAATATACAAATGGTGACTATCCAGTAGCAAGAAAACACTTTTTAGGTTCGTTGCAAGATAATAAAGATAGAACTGGCCAACACTCTTGGGGAAATGGAAATGGCTCAACCGCTGGATTACAATGGACAAAGATTGTCGGATCCAGTGAAATTATAGGAGTGACTGGTGCGGCCGCAAGAGGTTCTGAAGTTTCAAACGGAGAATCACACATCACCATTGAGAAACATAGGCGTTCTCCTAAATGGAAAGTCGAAGATATGATTGCTTCATACGAAACGCCCGCGTCAAGGGATGACAGAAAGTATTATAATGATTGGGGAGAAGAGGCAGTAGTTTCAGTCAATCCTGCGGCCAATGGAAGAAAATTTGTCGATGGGGAAAATATCGCAGTTCTTGCAGAATATGGTGATGATGATGGACATACAGCAAACTTTGTTCCTTCTACAGAAATGGAAATTGAAGGCAGAGTAATGCGTACCGTTTTCAAATTTACGAGTAGTGATGCAATGGTGAGAATTGTAGACAACCACAAACTTGGACGAATTGAAAATATTATATTCAAAGCAGAAAATTATTGCTCGTATGGTATTTATGTTGGTGAAGGTGGCCGATTGAGCGATTTTGAATATACATTCAATTCGCCCCAATATTATACACAAAATGTCGGAGTTGTCGGTGCGGAGACCAGTTGGATTGCAAACAAGGACGGTTATATAAATGGAATTCGTTTGGCCGCGGACGCATATACTCATAGTGATGGTTCGGCATGCGGAACTTACGGGTTTCTAGCAAACAACAATAGTACACATTGTTGTAACCTTTCTGTTTCAATTGGAATGGTGACGGGATATCATGTACAAAACACATCTATCATTGATTGCACCCGTTCCCTCGCGGGTCATTGTTCGCGCGCGAGTGGTTGGATGGGATTTCCACACACTTTTGATTATTCAACCATTCCTGTGGGCGGTTATATTTATCAAGAATTCGGTAAATTTGGAGATCCGTTTTTGGGAAAAATTAATTCTATAAACGAATCTACTTATAGAGTAAGTATTACTTCTGTTTATGGATTACCAAATACCGAAGACAGTGGTTCAAATTGGTTTTGGATGAATTCAAATTCTGAAGATGCAATTGAGGCCGCGGAGAATGATACGGATGACGATGGTGTTGTAGGTGGCAACAGTAGTGTTTCAATCGCAAGGTCTTCCGCGGTTCCAAATGCAAATAATTATATTGACAGTCATAATATACAACACAGCGGTACAGGCTTTAAATCATACCACAACTCCACGATGTCGGCACAGTATTCTATCGCAACAGGATTGGGTTATTGTGGTTTTGCGGCCGCGATGCAGGGACAGATGCAATGCGGGCAATCACTAGCATTTGAATGCCGAGAGATGGGATATTTTGGATGGTTGGGGAGAATCAATGCCATTGATTCAGCAGCCGTTAGGTGTAGCGTAGGTTATCTTGGACAACAATCTGGTTGTTATATGCCATACACTATGTGTGTAAATAATGTTCATACAAATTATCATGTAACCGAAGGTTATGCAAGCACTGGTAATTGTGATTCTGTAGAAGGATTTGATATGGCTTTGGCGTATCATAAACTTTCTAGTAGATATGGCCGGCAAACCAGTAATTTCCACCACGGTAAAGTTTATCGTTGCGCCAACGATACCGATGGAATACCCCTCCTCGATCCGGATGTGACACGAGGTGTTCGTGGCGACGGTCTTTACAATATAGGTAAGGGCGCATGGGGCCCGCCAATGCCTTATAAAATTACAGAAGATGGGATGATAGAATTTGTGAATGATATTTCGGAACTTAGTGGTTACGCCGCAGGCCTGTTCCCTGACCTAATTCCGTCCCCAGAAGTCACCGCACTCGGTCATCCAAATCTAGGAGGTATATAATAAATGTCGAGATTTAATAAAACAAAATCAAAAAGGTTTCTTTGTGGTCTTGATGGATTAATTGCTAATGAAAAAGTAGACCTGAATCATGACAATACCGAGGCGCGCCTAAAAATTATTAGAAATAATAATCAAACAGTTGGATATGTTCCTTCTAATATGGTGTATAACGATAAATTAAAATACACAATAGAAGATATATTTCCAAGCGACGAAGATGATGATGCGCCAGTTTCCACAAGAACAATGTATTATGATCCTCGTTGCGAGTATGTTATAGAAACAACAACATCATATAGAGGTGTTTCTGGTGGTACAGGTGGTATAACATTAGATGTCGGTATTGGTTGTGGTAGATATAATTATAATGAAGCAATTGAACAGAATATGAATTATATTCAAACATATAATGGTTCAATTTCCAAAGCACTCCATACAAAAGAAACAAATCAATTCGGAACATCATCTGCTATATTCGGTGGCAATGGTGGTGGTGGAACTGGTGGATATTTAGAAATACCCACATCTGCTATTACAGGCGGCACAGGTGGAGAAAAAATAAACGAAAATGTTCGTATTCAATTTTGGATGAGATATAATTCTCTGCCTTCTTCTGATGAAACAATTATAGCACGAAGAACTGGAACAGGGGGTGGTGGGGCATCGGATGCATTCCTATTCCATTATGACCAATCTTCCAATGCAATAAAGTTTGATGTTTCAGATTATACAGATACAGGTTCTGGTTTTGCACATTCTCAAAACATTGCATATGGAACAGGTGGTGTGAATGGTATCACTTTAGGAGAATGGCATTATTGTGCTATGACATATGAACCCGACCCCGACCCTGGCGCAGGCCAAGCAAATTGTAATTTGTATTGGAATGGGGTAAGAACAAACCAAATTTCTATCGGACTAACAGGTGCAATGCTCACACCAAATCTTCCAATTACAATTGGTGCAGACAATGGTGGATTTAATCCATACTCAGGATACATGGATGAACTTCATATTTTTGCTGGACCAACATCAGAAAATGTATTTGGTGGCGTAACTGGTTCAAGTTTTACAGTTATTGACGGAGTTACGGCTGCCTGGTCAGGTGGAATGACAGGCATCAGTGGGGAAGGTTCTGTATTATATGACACTGTTGCCTTTATGAGTATGGATGGTCTTTCTGGATGTTCTGCATTTTCAATGCAAAGCAAGAATCATATATACGCAATTTGTTCTGGGTGGAACACTCAATCAAAAACTTTATTCGTTCGTGAAGTAGGCCTTTCTGGAGATGCAACAGGTGGTTTCAACACATATCAAGATGGTGGAACATTAGGAATAGGTGTAACTCAAGGATATGTTGTTGGGAACGATAGTGATGCACATTATTTTATTAGTTCGGTGGATAATATTCTTTCACTTGATGAGAAGAAAGATATAAAAAAGATTGCATTGGATAATGCAAGTGAAGTTATTATAGGAATTACACTTGAAGGCACTTCGGGTGCAGCCGGTGCATCAAATGATTTTCTAAATTTGTTTGGAATCACATCAGGTTCTCCTGCCAACAGTGGTGGAACATATGGAATTTCTGGTGGTTCTGGTGGTGCAAGTGGACCTGGCCAACCACTAGGATATAGTGATGGATTTAGTTTTGTTCCAGATGAAAATAATCTTAGCGAACTTTCGTTGTTGGTCCAATACATCAATGCAGGCAATTCTGGCGCAACCAGTGGTGGTTCTTTTGATGAAGAATTTCAAATTCCAGATGCTGATGATTGGACTCATGTTTTTGCAGCCCAAGATGTTCTGAATTTGTATGCGGATGTAATGGGATTTAGACAAGCCACATTTAACGACCTAAATATAAAGAAGAAAACCATTACTGATTCAACTTCACCATTTACAATTTCAAACATAAATCTAAATGCATCTCTGTCAATTAGTCAAGGACAAGACGACTACGGCAAAGGAAAGTAGTATATAATCTGTGAAGTTAGAATTTATTTATAATGTATCCACCGTTCGGATAAATGGTGAAATTTTTAGTGTTGATGATTTTCAGAAAATAGCACCAGAATTCAAACCGCCTAAAAGTATATCGAACATCCATTATATTCCTAGCAAAAGACACACAAGAATAGAAAATGGTATTCCTAAAAATCATCCTGTTGTATGGGATGAGGGAGATTATTATATTTCAAGACTTAACGATTTGAAAATATACATCAACTTTAAAGAACCAGAAACAAAGAAAAAAGAAGAACACGATTCTAAAAAGCCTGATAATAAGAAAATAAATCCCGATGACCCCTATGATACCAACAGAAAAAAAGAATATCCTACCATTGAAGAATTAGTAGTTGCTCTTTGGGAACATGTAGTAGAAGGTAGAAATCTCAAAGATTCTGAGATTGAAACACTAGAAAACATAAGAAGTGCAGTAAAAAACAGGTATCATAAGAAGTAATCCTTTCATAAATTATACATATAGTAAGGAGAAATAACAACTAATGCGACCGACTACAAGACAAAACCTAAAAGACTATGCATTGAGAAAACTTGGGGCTCCTGTCACAGAAATCAATGTTGATGATGCACAACTTGAAGATTGCATCGATGATGCACTACAATTCTTTGCAGAGTATCATTTTGACGGAACAGAAAGACGATATTATAAATACGCAATCACACAAGAAGATTTAGACAGAGCAGATGGCGACCCCAATGGTGGTTACATTTTATTGGATGGTATTGATGCCAATATCATTTCCGTTGTTGGTCTGTATCAGTTTTCTACACTAACTTCTGGAATGTTCAATGTTCGCTATCAACTTGCTTTGAATGATGTTTATGGCATCCGTTCAGGAATGGGCAGCATTACAAATTACAGTATTGTAAAACAAAATCTCGAACTGCTCTCACAAATGTTAGACCCCACAAAAAATATGAGATTTACAAGAGTAACCAATAAATTATACATTGATGCCAATTGGGGTGAAGATTTCGCAGTGGGTGAGTATATTCTTTTTGAATGTTATTCTGCAATCGACCCAGAAACATACGGCGAAATTTATGATAACATTCTTCTAAAAAGATATGTTACCGCATTATTCAAAAAACAATGGGGACAAAATCTTTCAAAGTTTGAGGGAATTCAATTGCCAGGTGGTGTACAGTTCAACGGAGCGGTCATCATAGACCAGGCCATAGTAGATATAGAGAAGATAGAAGAAGAAGTCCAATTGCGTTATGAATTACCAATAGATTTCTTTACGGGCTAAACATGTATTAATATATTTGTTTTCCCCTAACACAGAGATTATAACCGCACATTTACAATGTGTCAAGGAAAAAATATAAAGAATGTCAAAAAACCCATATTTTAATCACCAACAATCTGAAAAGAGTTTGGTAGAAGATTTAACCATTGAATCAATCAAGATTCATGGTTATGATATGGTGTATATTCCAAGAACATTAGTAGGCGAAGATAATATATTTGGTGAAGATGCCATTTCTAAATTCACTGATGGTAATGTTATAGAGATGTATATAGACAATATAGATGGGTTTCAGGGTGAGGGTGATTTTCTTTCTAAGTTCGGACTTGAAATAAGAGATAGTGTAGATTTAATAGTTTCAAAGAAAAGATTCAATGAAGCATTGCGATATAAAAGTGATATAATAAGACCAAGAGAGGGTGATTTGATTTATTTCCCACTCTCAAAGGGATTGTTTGAAATTAAATTTGTAGAACATGAAAATCCATTTTATCAATTGGGAAGTTTATACACATATAAATTATCATGCGAACTCTTTACTTACAACCAAGAAACATTAGACACTGGATACAGTGATGTAGATACAGTCGAAGATACAATGAACCAATATGCTGTTGATTTAGTTCTTGCTGCCATAAAGGGTTCTGTTGTTGATTATGTTGCAGGAGAAACAGTATATCAAGTATTGGGTTCATCCGGCGATGGAATAACATTATCAAATGCAACATCGTATGCTACCGTAATGGATTGGACTCAAACGGGAACTACGGGTTCTTTGAGAATTACAGATATCTCTGGAACATTTATCTCTGGAACATTCTCAACATCTGACAGCAACACAGTTCGCGGCGCATCCTCCAATGCAGAATACACCATAGGTTCAACCGTGACTACAACAGTAATTGTTCCATCTGCAATGACAGGTGGTGGACTTGGTGATAATGAAAATTTAGAATTTGAAGTAGACATGAATAATGTGTTTGATTTATCAGATATAGACCCATTCTCAGGTGGTTCATTCTTTTCAGGAGGTAGTTGATGTTTGGTTCAGACAATAGATTTTATCATTCTTCACTTCGCCGTTTAGTAATTGCTTTCGGTTCATTATTCAATGATGTACATATCGAACGAGTTGGTGACGATAAAGAGATTCGTGTTCCTATTACATACGGACCAAAAGAGAAATTTATTAGGCGACTTCAAGAAAATGCGTCACTAGACGATGCAAATGTTTCATATACAACTCCAATGATGTCTTTTGAAATTTCTTCGATAGTATATGATGCAGGAAGAAAAAGAAACACAGTCGGAAAACAATTTATAAGACATCCTAGTGATGTAGACCAACTAAAATATAATTTCAACGAAGTACCATACAATATAGATTTTACTCTTGGTATTCTTGTTCGCCACTTTGAAGACGGATTGCAAATTATAGAACAAATACTTCCATATTTTTGCCCAGAATTCAATGTTACGATAAACATAAATGACATCAACGAAAAAATAGATGTTCCGATTATACTAAATGATGTAAACTTAGAAGAAGAATATGAAGGGGATTTTGAATCCCGAAGAACAATCGTTTTTACTCTGACATTTACTGCAAAAACTTATCTCTACGGTAAGATTAGAGATTCCAAACATATCAGAAGAACCGAAACAACCTTATGGAATTTTGGTTCAAAAGATTGGATGTATGGACCAACAGGCGCCACAACGGCAGGTGCATCTGGTGCGTTATCACTAATAGAAGTCGGAGCAACAGGTGCGACAGCACATATGTTAGATTATAATGAATATACAAAACTATATGTTTGGGGTCATACGGGTGAAAATTTAGACAGTGATGGAGGCACATCATAATGAAGAAAAGAGTGGATGAGAAAATTGCAGATGCATTAAACATCAGCATTTCAGAAGATATTGAAAAAAATGAAATAGAACCAGTGAAAAAAGAAACTGCTATAGAAAAATCAACAACAGAAGATAAAGAAAAAGATTACAGGTCTGTTCGTTGCAATTTGCATTCTATCATCTCAAAAGGAAATGAAGCAATAGATGGTATTCTCGAAGTCGCGCACGAAGGCGATTCACCCAGAGCATATGAGGTTGCCGCGCAAATGATAAAAACTGTGGCTGAGTGTAATAAAGATTTACTAGAACTTCATAAAAAGATGAAAGACCTGAACAAAGAAGAAACGAACTACAACAGTACCACAAACAATTCAATATATGTGGGTTCTACAAAAGATTTACAGGAACTTGTAAATCAAACGAGAAGTGAATCTAAGAGAATTCATAATGATATTATAGATGTTGAGATTATAGAAGATGACCAAAAAGAAAAATAAAAACAGTTATCTCGGAAATACAAATCTCAAATCGGCTGGTATAAAAGTTGATTTCACCAAAAATCAAGTAGAGGAATATCTAAAGTGTTCCAAAGACCCCGTTTATTTTATCAAGAAGTATATCAAAATTGTTTCCCTTGATGAAGGACTCGTTCCTTTTGATATGTGGGATTTTCAAGAAGATATTATAGAAAAGGTTCACAACAATCGTTTTGTAATTGCCAAACTCCCAAGACAAACAGGCAAATCGACAACAATGATTTCGTATCTGTTACATTATGTTCTATTCAATCAGGATGTAAATGTTGCCATTCTTGCAAATAAACTTGCAACAGCAAGGGAATTACTACACAGGTTACAACTTGCATACGAATATCTTCCAAAATGGATGCAACAAGGAATCGTGGAATGGAACAAGGGTTCTATTGAATTAGAAAACGGTTCAAAGATTCTTGCATCTGCGACATCATCTAGTGCTGTTCGTGGTGGGTCATTCAACATGATTTTCCTTGACGAATTCGCATATGTGCCACACGGTGTCGCCGAAGAGTTTTTCAGTTCAGTCTACCCTACTATCTCATCTGGACAAACAACCAAAGTTCTGATAGTATCTACACCGAAGGGACTAAACATGTTTTATCGTTTCTGGGTAGATGCTACAGAAAAGAGAAACGAATATGTTCCAATTGAAGTTCATTGGAGTCAGGTGCCTGGCCGAGATGAAGAATGGAAAAAACAAACAATTGCTAATACTTCTGAAGACCAATTTCAGACAGAATTTGAATGTGATTTTGTTGGTTCAAGTGCTACACTAATATCCACACATAAATTGAAGTGTTTGGCATATAAAACTCCACTTCAAAAAAATGATGATGGTTTGAGTATATACCAAGAACCAAAAAAAGACAGTGTTTATTGTATTATTGTGGACACTGCAAGGGGTCAGGGTCAAGATTATAGTGCATTTGTGGTTATTGATATAACGAAAACTCCATATAAATTGGTAGGCACATATAGAAATAATGAAATTTCTCCTATGGTATATCCAACAGTTATAAATGCTGTAGGAAGAAAATATAATGATGCTTATGTTTTCGTTGAAATTAACGATATTGGTGGCCAGGTTTCTGATATATTACATGCTGATTTAGAATATGATAATATGTTGATGACTATTGTTAAAGGAAGAAAAGGACAGGTATTAAGTTCTGGTTTTGGTAAAGGAAACCAATTAGGAATAAGAACAACAGGTGTTACCAAAAGAATAGGGTGCGCTACTTTAAAGAGTTTAATTGAAGAAGATAAAATCATAATTGAAGATATCGACACAATAAACGAATTGACTACCTTTGTGGCAAAAAGAAATTCATTCGAGGCAGATGATGGACATAATGATGATTTAGCGATGTGTTTAGTGATATTCGGATGGATGACTACTCAACCATACTTTGGCGAATTGTTGGATATTGACATCAGAAAGGATTTATATGGTGAAAAAATTAAACAAGTAGAAGATGAGATGCTACCATTTGGTTTTATAGACAGCGGAATAGAACCTTCGTTTGAAATAGATAGTACAGGCCAAATTTGGCATCACGAATAGAAATTGAAAGTATTATATATATTCTTAGATATAAAGTATAATTTAGCATATTTTTGCTAAAATTTTTAAAATAAATGACTCATTTCAGGATTTCAAAGGAGAAATAATATGGGATTTCAAGTTAGTCCAGGTGTAAATGTAACGGAAAAGGATTTAACAAATGTCATTCCCGCAGTTGCAACCACAACTGCTGGTATAGCAGGTACTTTTCGTTGGGGACCAGTTGGTAAAAGAATCACTGTTGATAGCGAAAACAACTTAGTAGATATTTTCTATAAACCAGACACAACAGACAGTTCATTATATTTTCATACAGCAGCCAATTATCTTGGTTATGGAAATAATCTTGAGGTTGTTCGGGTTGCCGAAACAAATGCGTTTAACGCATCAGATGACAGCGCAGCGGGACAAGTTCTAAGCAAAACAGATTTTGACGATGGTGTTCCAAGTGCATTCGCTGCAACACAGTGGATTGCAAGATATCCAGGTTCATTAGGAAACAGTTTGCAAGTACAAGTATACGATGGCGACGGCAAGGTAATTTCAGGAGCGACTGCTCAAGCAGGATATACTGGTGATGCAGGTTCACGAAGTCTTTGGGTGCCACTCGCAGGTACAGCCGCGGCTGCTCCATTAGCAGGTGACGATGCAATCATTCTTCCTCTCGGCGCAGGTTCTACCATCGGTAAGGGCGACACATTGCGTTTTGTCGGTGGACAAGATAGAATAGTTAGAACTGCCGTATCAGATGGTTCTACGGCTGCAATTTTCTTTGACCCAGTTTTAGAAGCAAATCTCAATGCCGGACACACTTTTGATGTTATCAGTAAACATTCCCTTCAAACTCTAAGTGGACCAGCAACAACAACACAATGGGCATCTGACCTTGGTGCATCTGGTGATGAAGTTCATGTTTTAGTATTAGATGAAGATGGAGATTGGACAGGCGTTTCTGGTTCTGTTCTTGAACGATTTGAAAACCTTTCATTAGCAGGAAATGCTAAAAACGAAAATGGTGCAAACAACTATTATAAAGATGTAATCAATGAACAATCTTCATATGTTTATGCATATACGGCAATAACATTAGGCGGGCCAGGGACTGTGGGTAGTGATGCAGTTTCAGGAACGACATACGGAGATTGTTCAACATTCTCTTGGAGTCTTGGAGGCGGTACAAACGGAACAACATCCGAGAATGAAGCATTGTTGTTCACTCAGGGATATAATGAGTGGGAAGATGCAGAAACAGTAGATGTATCATTACTTCTTGGTGGACCAGCAGAAGGTACAGTAAGTAAACTTTTGGTAGACATTTGCGACAGACGAAAAGATTGCGTTGCATTCCTTTCACCTCCAAAGGGAGCAGTAGTAAATAAGACTGCCACTCAAGCACAAGGCCTTGTTAGAGATTATCGACTAGGACTCAATGCATCAAATGGTACAGTAGATTACTCAAGCAATAACTTGAATGTATCAAGTTCATATGCAATGTTAGACAGTGGTTGGAAATATATGTACGACAAGTACAATGACCGATATGTGTATGTTCCACTAAACGGAGATATAGCAGGATTATGCACCAGAACGGAACAAAATTTCGATGCTTGGTGGCCACCTGCCGGATTCAATCGTGGACAAATTCGTGGTGTAGTCCGACTAGCGCACAATCCAAGAAAAGCACACCGAGATAATCTTTATAAAGACCAAATCAACCCAGTGGTTTCATTCCCTGGCGAAGGCGTGGTTCTTTTTGGTGACAAGACACTACAATCAAAACCAAGTGCGTTTGACCGAATCAATGTTCGCCGTCTATTCATCGTACTTGAAAAAGCAATCGCAACTGCTGCCAAATATCAACTCTTTGAACTCAACGACCAATTTACTCGTTCACAATTCAAGAGTATGATTGTTCCATTCCTAAGAGATATTCAATCTCGTAGAGGAATCACAGACTTTATGGTAGTTTGTGACGATACAAACAACCCCGGCAGCGTAGTCGATAGAAATGAATTTGTTGCAGACATCTATGTAAAACCAACTCGTTCAATCAACTTCATTCAGTTGAACTTTATTGCAACAAGAACTGGTGTAGATTTCAGTGAGGTTGTAGGAGCATAAAATAATAGGGAAATATATTCTAATTTGAAAGAAAATCCCTATATAATAATAGAAAGTAATTTTGTTTACACATTAAGGAGAAAACAAAGATGAACATTGATAAATTTGCCAGTAATTTTGTAGGAGGTGGTATCAGACCGCACCTTTTCCAAGTATCTGGTGCAATCGGAAGCGATAATTCAAAAAGAGAAACTCAAAGTTTCCATATCAAATCTGCCAGCCTACCAGCATCCACTTTAGGGAAAATTGATGTCCCTTATCGTGGAAGAAAAATCCCAATTCCGGGAGACCGGTCATTCGCAGAATGGCAAATCACAGTGATGTGTCGGGGTGACTTAGCACTAAGAGATTCATTTGAACAGTGGTCAAACGACATAAATGAACATGTTGATAATCTATCTGGTTTTGGCAACAGTCCAGACCACCAACCTCTTGGAAACAATAGTAGTTATGCTAACCCAAATGTTTTTAAAGATTGGCAAATCTCACAATTAGACAGGGGTGGAAATGTTCTAAAAGAATATACTTTTTATGGTTGCTGGCCTTCAGAAATTGCCGCCATCGCGTTAGACGCTGACACCAATGATACAATCGCAGAATTTGCTGTGACATTACAATATTCATATTGGACAACAGAGGGTATCAACTTTAAACATTCAAAACACAAAAAAGCAACGGGCTAATTCCATAAACGAATTTTATATAATGAGGAAATAAAACATGCCGATAGAATTATTTGGTTTTTCGATAGGTAAAAAGGGGAAAACTTCTCCAAACACAAATCCAGCAGAATCAGGCGGAAATAAAGTAAAATCCTTTGTTCCGCCTGATTTTGATGATGGTGCCATTACAATCAGCCCCAGTGGTGCAGGATTTTATGGAACATATCTAGACATTGAAGGTGCAATCAGAAACGATATTGATTTAATCAATAGGTATCGTGATATGTCACTCAGTCCAGAATGCGAACTCGCGATTGATGATATAGTAAACGAATCTATTGTATATGATAATAGTAAAAGACCCGTTGAAATAAATTTAGATGAAGTAGATTTTACCGATTCTATTAAAACTAAAATAGCAGCCGAGTTTGATACCGTTCTTCAACTTTTAGATTTTGGAAACAAGGGTTATGAAATTTACAGAAAATGGTATACGGATAGTAGACTGTATTACCATATCATATTAGAAGAAAATTCTAAGAAGGGTATACAAGAACTTAGACCCATCGATTCTACACAAATAAGAAAAATTAGAAATGTAAAGAAAACCTCTTTACGAAAAGGGTCGGCCACAGTAGATATGGTTGATGGTGTAGAAGAATTTTATGTGTATTATGAGGCTCTTGAAAAGAAACCGATGCCAGAAGAAGGAATAAAGGTAGCATTAGATTCAATTTGTTATATTCATTCTGGATTATATGACCGAACAGGCAAAAGAGTTGTAGGATACTTACAAAAAGCAATCAAACCTCTAAATCAACTTAGAATGATTGAAGATGCAGTTGTAATCTATAGAATCTCCCGCGCACCCGAACGAAGAATTTTCTATATTGATGTTGGTAACTTACCAAAGAATAAAGCAGAACAATATCTTAAAGACATTATGAACCGTTATCGTAATAAATTGGTTTATGATGCCAGTACAGGTGAGATACGAGATGACAAAAAACATATGTCTATGCTTGAAGATTACTGGCTTCCCCGCCGAGAAGGTGGTCGTGGCACAGAAATTGCAACTCTTGATGGTGGACAAAATCTTGGTGAAATGGAAGATGTAGAATATTTCAAGAAACAATTATATAAATCATTGAATATTCCTGTTAGCCGATTAGAAGCAGATAATGGTTTCAATATGGGCAGGGCTGCCGAAATAACTAGGGATGAAGTAAAATTTTCAAAATTTATATATCGACTCAGAAAGAAATTTTCTGAACTGTTTGTAAATCTGTTACGAGTCCAACTGATATTGAAGGGTATCATTACAGAAGATGATTGGGACAAAATTAAACAACATGTTAATTTTGACTTTAAAGCCGATTCTTTTTATGCAGAATTGAAGGAAGCAGAAATTCTAAAAGAACGAATGGATGTCTTGAATGTCATGGATGAATATATAGGCCGATACTATTCTATTGATTATATACGAAAAAATGTACTCAAGCAGAATGAAGAAGAAATTAAAGAAATAGACAAACAGATTGCTGCCGAAAAGAAAACAGGTGCAATCAGCCCAGATAACGAAGAACCAAACAGTAACTATTAAATAAACATATTAGGAGAAAAAAGATGAATCCCGTAAAGAAGATGATTGGCTCGATATTGAATAAGAATGTAAGTGAATTTCAAACACAGTTCGACAGCGCCGTGAAAGACCGTATAGCAGTTAAAGTTGACGATATGAAGGGTGGAATCTCAAATACACTAATTTCTCCATTACATAACACATCATCAGAAGATGGAGAAGAAACAAAAGCATCAAACAATGAATCTGTATTGAAATTGGTAAATTCTTTACGGTTTGTAACAGAAAATAATGACGCGGTTGTATTGGAACTTCTAAATGGTGAAGAAGTAGACCTTACACCAGAAGATGCTAACAAAATCAATAGTGTACATGATATGTTGACAACAGAAAACCAAAAAGAATTCAGAAATAAACTGATACAAGATGAAGAATCATTCAACTCAATGGTTTCTTTTTCTCACGAAAAGGCAGGATAATAAATGAAACAAGAGAATATAATTAAATCTGTGATGGATGGTGACTACATTTCTGCCAGAAAAGAAACAAAAAATGTTCTTTATAGAAAAGCGGCTGAGCAAATGGATGCATTAAAAGTAGAAATTTCCAAGGATTATGCACAACAAAAGCCAGAAGAAGAAAACGGTAATTATCAAGAAGGGGAATAAATGAAACTAATTACAGAAACTACAGAAAATATTAGATATATTACCGAAGATAAAGAAGATGGTAAAAAAAACCACTTTATCGAAGGTATTTTTATGCAAGCAGAAACAAAGAATCGTAATGGTAGAGTATACCCAAAATCAATTCTAATGAAAGAAGTAAAACGATATTCTAAAGAGTATGTAAAAGGTAATCGTGCTATGGGTGAACTAGGACACCCCGAAGGACCGAGTCTAAACTTGGAAAGAGTATCTCATATTATCCATGATTTAAAAGAAGACGGTAATAATATTTGGGGCAGAGCAAAGGTCTTAGACACACCATACGGTAATATTGTAAAGAATCTAATGGATGAAGGTGCTAAATTAGGAGTATCTTCAAGAGGAATGGGTTCTCTAAAAATGAAAAATGGTGTGAATGAAGTACAAGAAGATTTTATGCTTGCTGCCGTTGATATTGTCGCCGACCCATCAGCACCAGATGCCTATGTAAATGGTATAATGGAAGGGAAAGAATGGGTATGGGAAAATGGATGCCTGAAAGAACACGAAATTGCAGAATATGAAAGAATTATAAAAACGGCATCGAAACAAGAATTAGAAGAAAAATCACTAAGCGTGTTTTCTGACTTTTTATCCAAATTGAATGGATATAAGTAGTGAAAATGTTGAAAAATATAAATAAAGAAGTAGGTTATTATATTAACCATAAACTAGTTTGATATCAAATAGGAGATAACTAATGGATTACAAAGACCCCATCCGTGCGGCAAAAGACATCCTAAATAAAGATTTGTTAGAAGAAATTGCTGTGGACGAAACAACCGTTGTTGAAGATTCTGAAGAAGAAACAAACGAAGCATCGGAAACACCAACTTTGGACACCAAATCTGTAGAGGATACAAAATTGTATGATGATGGCACAGGTAAAGGTGCTAAAATCGGTACAGATAAAGGTACAGAAGGTAAAGATAAAAAGAACAAGAAAAGCATCGAGAATAAGGCCAAAGGCAAAGGTGATGCGGTTGTTCCTGCAAAGGAACATCTTGAAGTTCTTTTCGCCACTTCATCTGAAGACCTTTCAGAAGATTTCAAGGAAGCGGCAGCAATTATTTTTGAAGCAGCCATTTCAGAAAGAGTTAGTGTTATCGAAGAAGAACTCAAAGAAGATTACGATAAAGTCATCGCAGAACATACAAAAGAAATCACAGACCATCTAACTGAGCGTCTAGACGATTATCTCAATTATGTTGTAGAAGAATGGATGAAAGAAAACGAATTAGCAGTTGAAAATGGAATCCGTTCAGATATTGCCGAATCTTTCATCACAGGACTCAAAGAATTGTTTGAAAATAACAGTATTACAATTCCAGATGAAAACTATGAACTTTTAGAGGGTGTAGTTGAAAAGGCACAAGAACTTGAAACCCAACTCAATAGTGAAATTGAAAATAATATGGAACTAAAGAAAGAAATTTCAGAAAGTCGATGTGGCAACATCTTCCATGAAGTTTCTAGTGGATTGGTAGACACAGAAGTAGAAAAACTTCGCAAACTTTCTGAAGGAATCGAGTTTGAAGATGCAGAACAATATAAAGAAAAATTAACCATTATAAAAGAAAGTTATTTTGGTGAAATTGCAAACAGTTCATCAGAAGAACCAGATACAACCCCAACAGATGAAACATACGAAACATACGAAACATCCGATAGACGAAATTCTATAATGGATAGGTATGTCAAATCAATTAAAGACAGTGTAAGTAAGTAATATCGTAAGTTACGATTATTATACATAATATTAAGAATTCAAATATTCATATAGGACTTAAAGGAGAGATTCAATGGATACAAATTTAGCAAATGTTGACCAACTACGGGAAAAATGGAATCCCGTACTCAGTCACGAAGATATGCCAGACATTCAAGATTCATATCGTAAGAATGTTACGGCAATTTTATTGGAAAATCAGGAACAAGCAATTCGAGAGCAACACCTCAACGAAGCAGTACCCGCCAATGCGGCTGGTGATGGTTTAGGTCTTGCAACAGCAAACAATAACAGCAATATGCAGGGATTTGACCCAATTCTTATCTCTCTTGTTCGTAGAGCAATGCCAAATCTAATTGCATATGATGTTGCCGGTGTGCAACCAATGACAGGTCCAACTGGACTTATCTTTGCACTCAAGAGCAAATATAATACGCAAGACGGTCCCGAAGCACTATTCAACGAAGCACGACTTCGATATGGTGCTACATCAAGTGCCGGTCCAACTTCAGCAAATACTGGCGGTGACCCACTTTATGGTGACCACGGTGTTTCAGGTTCTGGTGGTACTCTCGATTACGATGTATTCGGTGGTATGTCAAGAAGTGGTGCAGAAAGTCTAGGACAAGATGGTACATTGTTCAACGAAATGGCGTTCAGTGTTGAACGAACAGCCGTTGAAGCAAAGACCCGTGCATTGAAAGCAGAATACACAACTGAACTCGCACAGGACTTGAAAGCAGTCCACGGACTTGATGCAGAAACAGAACTTGCTAATATTCTTAGCACTGAAATTCTTTCTGAAATCAACCGAGAAGTCATCCGTACAATTTACTACGGTGCAGTCCTTGGCGCACAACATACAGACCTAACTGCCCGAGCATCTGGTGATACTAGTGGTATTACTGCAAGTGCTGCCGTTGGTGGTGTATACGACTGTCAGACAGATTCTGATGGACGATGGAGTGCAGAACGATGGCGTGGTCTTCTCTATCAACTCGAACGAGAAGCAAACATCATCGCAAAGAAAACTCGTCGCGGTAAAGGTAACTTCGTAATCTGTTCAGCAGATGTTGCTTCCGCACTCGCAATGAGTGGTTTCCTAAATCTTTCGCCAGGAATCAACACATCCTTGCAGGTAGACGACACAGGTAACACATTCGCAGGTGTATTGAACGGTAAAATGAAAGTTTATATCGACCCATACAGTGGTCCAGGTATCAATGCAACTGCAAGCAACTATGCTTGTGTAGGTTACAAAGGTACTTCACCTTATGATGCTGGTATGTTTTATTGCCCGTATGTTCCGTTGCAAATGGTTCGTGCAGTTGGTGAAAACACATTCCAACCAAAAATCGGGTTCAAGACTCGTTACGGTATGGTAAACAACCCATTCGTTGACAGTTCTAGTGCTGACCCACTAAACGCCGCATCACTCCGTAAGAATCAATACTACAGAATCTTCCGTATTGATAACCTTCACGGTTTGGGTAGTTGAGAATAGAAATATAAATAGTCCTTTCTAATAAGAGGGAGTCTTTCGGGACTCCCTCTTTTATTTAATATACATATTGTATAGGAGAACATTATAATGGGTGATACAGGACCAGCATATTCAAATTTACCAGGTATTGGAAAATTTCTTGGGGAAACTGCTTTAGACAGGCAACCCACTAATACAAATTTTCTACTTCCCACTTCTTTTAAGTTTGATTTAAAACGAATACCTTCTGTTGTTTTCTTTTGCCAAAGTGTAAACCTTCCCTCTATAACATTGGGTGAAATTTCACAGCCCACAAGATTTTCATTGCCAGTGAAAAGGTCTGGCGATACTTTTGCATTTGAAGACTTGACAGTAAATTTTATTGTCGATGAAGAAATGAAAACTTGGTTAGAAATTTATAATTGGATGTCAACAATTACAAGTCTTGAAGATTTTGATACATACAACTCCGCAGGCCACGGCAACCCGCCAAATGAAATGAATCATTATTCTGATGCAGTTTTGGTTATAACAAACAGTGCCAAAAACCCAATTATAGAAGTAAACTTCAAGGGGTGTTTTCCAAAATCTATTTCCGCAATAGAATTTGACAGCAAAACTACTGATAACGAACCACTTGTGGCGACTGTTACATTTGGCTATACATCATACAAAGTAGAGCCTCTTTAAATTACACTTGACTTTTTTGTTTTTTGTAGTATACTAGGTATATTATGACATTGGATGAAATAAAACAAATGATTGCAAAGGATGTGGTACTAGATGATACTGAATTGGATATAGAATCATTAAAAATACCACAACTTCACAACAAATATCTAAATTTATATACGGATGAAAAATTAATACTTGGCAAGGCCACATCGGATTATAATATTCTAATGAGAAAGAAGTGGGAGTATTACACTGGCAAACTAGACAGAGAAGAACTAGAGGAATTGGGATGGCCGCCATTTCAGCATAAGATTTTAAAACCAGACATTGAAAAATATCTAGAATCTGATGCCGAATTGATTCAGAAACAACATTTGAAATTATACCAAGAAGAAAAAGTAAAGTATTTAGATGCAATTATAAAAAACCTAAACACTAGGCATTGGAAAATTAGAAATGCAATAGAGTGGAGGAAATTTATAAGTGGCGTATAATCCTAATACAGATGTAATGAATGAGTTGTATCTTTCCAGAGCATACTCATATGCGGCCTCAAAAAGTTATGACCCGTCTACACAAAACGCCGCAATTCTTTGGCATCCAGTCGCAGGTATTGTGGTACAGGCAGCAAACGGTATTCCAGAAAAATTGACAATACCAGAAGAAGATATATGGCAAAGCAAAGATAAATACTTGTATGTTGAACATGCAGAAAGAAATGTCATATACAAGGCGGCCAATAGAGGTGTAGTGACAGAAGGACTCACGATGTATTGCCCGTGGATTTGTTGTGCAGATTGTGCCAGAGCAATCATTCAAGCAGGAATTAAACGAGTTATAGGTCATAAAGACATTATAGACATGACGCCAGACAGGTGGAAATCAACCTGTGGTGTAGGAATACAGATGCTAAAAGATGCAGGAATACAGTGTGGTTTTTGGGAAGGTAAAGTGTGCAAAGATAACATACGAATTAGATTCAACGGAGAATTGATATCGCCATAACAGACGACATAACAGTATCTTTCAAAGATGATGTTTATATGAAGGTATCATGTGACCGCGGGGTTGCAAAGGAAATATCTGAATATTTTACATTTGAAGTTCCCGGCCACAAATATATGAATTCATATAGGTCAAAGTTTTGGGATGGGACAATCAAATTATATAATATGTATGACCAGAGTTTATATAGAGGATTGTTGGATTATCTTATACAGTTTGCCAATGACAGAAAATATAAAATCAATATTCCAAATATTGATGTAGAAAAACATTCCAGAGAATCTGTTGAAAATTATGTAGCAGGCCACATTCAACCACATGCCATGGGAAAAGATATAAAGGCATATCCCCACCAAATAGATGCAATAATGCAAGCACTAAACAAAAAGAGATGTTTGCTTTTATCCCCAACTGGTTCAGGAAAATCTTTGATTATATATTCACTGATGAGATATTATATTGATAAGATACCAAAGGATAAAAAGATTCTACTGATAGTTCCTACCGTAGCATTGGTATCTCAAATGCGTTCAGATTTTATTGATTATTCCAAGAAAAACAAGTGGAAAGTTGATTCCAATTGCCATTGCTTACATGCAGGGAAAGGGAAAGAAACCAATAAGAAAGTAACGATATCGACATGGCAAAGCATATACAAGATGCCTGATAAGTTCTTCAAGGACTTTTATGTTGTATTTGGGGATGAGTGTCATCTATTCAAATCTAAGTCCTTGACATCCATCATGACTAAACTGAGGGACTGCCCGTACAGGGTCGGGACCACTGGGACATTAGACGATGTTCAGATTAATAAATTAGTAATTCAGGGGTTGTTTGGTTCGGTACATAAAGTAACAACTACAACAGAACTTATCGAACAAAATATGCTTTCTGATTTTAAAATTAATTGTATATTATTGGAATATTCTGATGCAGAGAAAAAAGAGATACGCAGAGCAAAATATCAAGAAGAAATGGATTGGCTAGTAAAAAACGAAAAACGAAATAATTTTATTACCGATTTATCTCTTACCCTCAAAGGAAACACATTAGTGCTGTTTCAGTTTGTAGAGAAACACGGAAAAATACTACATACTAATATAGAAAGTAAAACCAAAAACAACCGAAAAGTATTTTTTGTTTATGGCGGAACTGATATTGATGTTAGAGAAGAAATTAGACACATTGTTGAAAAAGAGGATAATGCCATTATTATTGCATCTTATGGAACTTTCAGTACAGGTATTTCTATACGAAAATTACACAACATTATTTTCGCTTCACCATCAAAAAGCAGAATCCGAATATTACAGTCCATCGGTAGGCAATTACGAAAATCGGAACATAAAGTAATGGCAAACCTTTATGATATTGGAGATAATCTTGAGTGGAAATCATGGAAGAACCACACCCTCAGGCATTTCGTAGAAAGAATAAAAATATACAAATCTGAAAAGTTTGAATATAAAACGAACAGAATAAAGATATAAGGGGATAATATGAGCAAATATCAAATACTAAAACTAAGAAGCGGTGAAGACATAATCACAAAAATTGTAGGGAAGTCAAAGGACAAATATACTTTAGACCGGCCAATGCAATTGAAAAATTCGTCCTATATCGACCCAGCAACAGAACAAAGAAAAGATGTAATGTTGATGCGCGACTGGTTACAAAACACCAATGAAATAAATGTAGACATTCCTGTAGATTGGGTTGCAACTATACTATCGCCAGATGAAGAAACAATATTGTCTTATGATGAAGCAAAAGATAAAGAAGATACAATGGCAACTCAAGATGAAATTGATGAGCAAAATGCAGAAGATTTTATTGAATCACAAAATATTCTTGTTACAATAGCAATACCACCGATGATATTTTTTCATATGTTAGCACAAGGTCTAATAGGGAAGGGCGGATTCCCAAGTGACTTTAAAGGAATGGGCGATTTTAGAGATTGGTCGCCGAACATTGATGATTATTTAGATGATGAGGAATAGATTGTGAGTAAAAAAAAGAAGAAAACAACTAACAACTATATCGACAACGAAGAATTTTTCAAAGCAATGTGCGAATGGAAAATTTTAGTAAACGAAGCAAACGAATTAGGTGAAAGTGTACCACCAGTGACGGATTATATTGGCGAATGCTTTTATAAAATATCTGAACATCTTTCATATAGACCAAATTTTATAAATTATCCATTTAGAGATGAAATGGTTGGAGATGGGATTGAAAATTGCCTAATGTATTGTCACAATTTCAATCCAGAAAAATCAAAGAATCCGTTTTCATATTTTACTCAAATTATATATTATGCATTTTTGAGAAGAATTCAGAAAGAGAAAAAGCAAAATTACATAAAGTATAAGTTGGCAGAAGCCAATGATATTAACGGAAATATTCCAAGATGGTATTCGGACACTTATGCCGACCATAAAGATTGTGCAATGAAAAATCCGTATGCAGACATGTTTGGATTATCACGATGCGATATTGAGAAATTTTCCCCCAAACCAAAAAAGAAAAAAAACCAACAAAAAGAAATTGACAACATTTTACAGGATGAACCAACAAGTGAAGATAGCACTTATAAATGATACCCACTGGTCAGCCAGAGGTGACTCACAATTATTTTTTGATTACTTTATGAAGTTTTTTGACGATGTGTTTTTTCCATATCTCAAAGAGAACAACATAACAACAATCATACACGCAGGAGATTTGATGGACAGACGAAAGTTTGTCAACTTCAATATCCTAAACCAAATACGAACACGGTTTATAGATAGACTTCGTGACGAAGGCATAGAGATGCATTGCATTCTTGGCAATCATGATGTGTACTATAGAAATACAAATTCCGTTAATTCTTTGCGAGAATTGTTTTCTGATGATATAGTCATTTATGAAGAACCCACAGTAGTAAATTTTGACGGATTGAATATAGCACTACTACCTTGGGTAAACAAAGAGAATTACGACCAATCTATTAATTTCATCAAGACAGCATCCGCGCCTATTCTTGTTGGCCACCTTGAATTAGAGGGATATGATGTAATGAGAGGCATCAAACATAAAGGTGGAATGAATTCTAAATTGTTCAACAGATATGAACAAGTATTCACAGGACACTTTCATTGTCGGCAAAAACACGATAATATTTATTATATGGGAACACAGTATCAAATTACATTTGCAGATTTGAAAGAACAAAAAGGTTTTCATGTTTTTGATACAGACAACCGAGAAATTGAATTCGTTCAAAATCCATACAAAATGTTTCATTCTATATCATACAACGATGAAACAGGTCCAATTGATATAGAACAATTTGATTGTAAACACCTCAAAGATTCGTACATCAAACTATTCGTAGAACATAAGAAGTATCCATATTCATTTGAAAGGTTTATGGACAAATTGTATGATTGCGGAGTAATAAAAATTACTGTCGTTGAAGAAGTCATAAATTCAGAATGGACAAAAGAAGAAATGGTAGATTTATCTCAAGATACAGTTACACTTATCAATAATGAAATTGATTCTATCGAAGAAGTCAAAGATAAAGAACGAATGAAACGACTTATCAAGGACATTTATATGGAGAGTTTGTCTTTGTGATATACAATATTGACTGTATAGATTTTATGGAGAATTGTAAAAGCAAAGTTAATTTGGTAATGACAAGTCCACCCTATAATATGACCAAACGGCCGGGTGGTGATGCCGATTCTGGTAGGTATGATGAATATAACGATTGGAAAGAACCAAAAGAATATATGGAATGGACTGAGGGAATATTCAACCACTTCGATAATATTCTGGTAGAGAATGGAGTTGTGCTTTACAACTTTTCATATTCAATTGAGAACCCTTCGCTCCCATATCAATTAGTTTCTCATTTGATAGCGAACACCAACTTTTGTATTGCAGACACAATCATTTGGAAAAAGAAATCATCTATGCCATATCCTGCAAGTCCTAACCGATTACAGAGAGTTTGCGAATTCGTTTTTGTGTTTGTTCGCAAGAATGAAATTGATTCGTTTATCACCAATAAGCAAATAAGCAAAGTAGGAACGACAGGCCAAAAATATTATGTTCCTGTTCCAAACTTTATAGATGCCAAGAATAATGATGGTGCAACAAAGGAAATGAACCAAGCAACATACTCCACAGATTTAGTGAAGAAGTTATTACGAACATACGCAAACCCAGAGGAATCGTTTGTGGTGTTTGACCCATTTATGGGGACAGGTACTACGGCAAAGGGATGTATGGAATATGGATGTTCTTGTATAGGAACAGAGATAAGTGAAAGGCAATGTGAATATGCGAACGAAAGAATTCGGAATATATTTACAACAACAGAATGATTATTTTCAAAACTTTATCATATAAGAATTTCCTTTCAACAGGAAACTATAATAATACAATAGACCTCACCGCACACAATAACACACTTATTAGTGGAGAAAATGGAACAGGTAAATCCACTATGCTAGATGCTATCACTTTTGCATTGTTTGGCAAATCTTTTAGAGGAATCAACATCCCACAGTTGGTAAATTCAATCAACGAAAGAGAGTGTGTAGTAGAAATTGAATTTTCATTAGGTTCAGATGATTATAAAATAATCCGCGGGTTGAAACCCAAGAGGTTTGAAATTTATAAAAACGATAAACTTATTGACCAAGATGCCAAGTCTAAAGATTATCAAAAGATTTTAGAAGAGCAAATCATAAAAATGACATATAAATCATTTTGTCAGGTTGTAATTCTTGGTTCGTCTAATTATATTCCCTTCATGAAACTCCCTGCGAAGGATAGACGATTGGTAGTGGAAAATCTATTGGATATAGATGTGTTTAGCGTAATGAACATATTAGTGCGAGGAAGATTACAATCAATAAAAGAACAAATTGCCGACATAGACCATAAAATAGAAATAATGAAAGAAAAGGTAGATGCCAAGAATAAACTAATTGAAACACTCCAAAAGAAATCATCAGACAACATAAACAAACACAAAACAGAAATCACAAATACTAAAATTGCAATGCAAGAGTTGCAAGAAGAAATTGAAAAGCATCAGGCCAACATAGATGAGTTTCTGGAATCGGTGAAAGACAAAAGTAGTATCACAGATAATTTATTACAATCCGAATCGATTCAAAAAGACTTTACAAATCAAATAAAAAACATCGATAGGAATATAAAATTTTATGAAGAAAACGGTAATTGCCCGTCCTGCAAACAAGATATCCAAGAACACCACAAAGAATCTGTGTTCAAAGAACAGGCCGAAGAAAAATCTAAGGTGCAAAACCAATTAGAAAATATAATTGATGAAATTCAAATCACAGAAGATGCACTTGGTAAGATAAACAAAACACTAGAAAGTGTTCATAAAATTGAAAAGAGTGTAACAGAAAAACAAAATCAAATAAGTGCGTCATCTCAATATGTTACTAAGTTGTTGAAAAATATAGAATCTTCGATGGTAGAAGATACAGAAATTCAAGAAGCAAAAGACGAACTCAATCAATTGATTGGAGAAGGAAAAGCCTGCATTTCTGACCGTAAAGAAAAGATAGAAGATAGGCATTATTATAATATTGCTTCGACAATGTTGAAAGATAGTGGCATCAAAGCAAAGATTATAAAACACTACTTGCCAGTTATGAACAAACTCATAAACAAATACTTGTCGGATATGGATTTCTTTTGCCATTTTGAACTGAATGAAAATTTTGAAGAAACCATCAAGAGTCGCCATCGTGACGACTTCACATATTATAATTTTAGTGAAGGGGAACGATTGCGTATAGACCTGTCGTTGCTATTGGCGTGGAGAGAAGTGGCACGATTGAAGAATAGTGTAAATTGTAATTTGCTCATTCTTGACGAAGTGTTCGATTCAAGTCTAGATGCAGTTGGCACAGAAGAATTCCTAAAACTTTTAACAACTTTCGGAAATCGTGCGAATATATTTGTAATTTCTCATAAATCTGATACAATGACAGATAAGTTCGATAACCATATTGTGTTTGAAAAGAAGAATAATTTCAGTAGTATAAAATGATACCTAAACAGGCCAAAATAGAAGAAATTAAAGAAGTGTATGGCATATTTCATGAACATAAAGAAATATTCCCACACATTAGATTTGATTATCTTCAACGAAAAATAAACTCTGGCTGCTGTGTCTATGACAATGGAGTGGTTATCACATACACCATATATAAAAGGAAGAATAGAATAGGTGAAAGTGTTGTTGCCGATAGGGGTGATGTTATGTTGCATCAGATTGTGAATGTAGACCCAAGCAACGGCAATAGCAGAAAAGTATTAGAGAGATTTTTTGATTATACAGTAGAAGGAAAGCCTGTGTGGCTAACAGTTCGTTCAGACAATGACCGAGCAATAAATTTTTATAAGAAGATGAACTTTGAAATGATGGGTGATATTTCTTGGATGGGTGGAAAGTTGCTAGGTGTAATATTCAGACACATGCCAATAGCAAAACTTGAGAACAATATATGATGACAGAAACAAAACAATTTTATGAACGAAACAACTATGTAATTGATTCAGAAATCAATTGTAAATTTGAAGACCTTTTGGCAATGACTCCTGATGAATTTCGTGATTGGGTAATCAAGTTCCGAAAGGTAGTACAGAAATCATGGGATGACTTTGGATGTCCACCAAGAACAGGTAAGAATGAAGATGGAATTATCGACCAGTTTAATAAAATTGCCGAGTATCCTGTACATAAGTTTGAGTTTTCAGATGAACTTGAAGATATCGGTAACGATGTAATCATAAACAAATCAAGAATTGGCGGAGAAGCAGACCAATGGTTTAGCAATATGATGAAAGTTCGTATCAACTATACAGACAAAGATACAGGATATTCTATCTACGATTTATTTTCTGATGATGCACACCTTGAAAAGATGGTGAAGGGCGGCATGCGTCATTTCCGCAGAGATTCCCTGTATGAACACGCAAAGAGTGCATTCACACACAGTCCAAAGTATGCAATCATTGATACAGAAAATGCAGTAGATTGGATGGATGCATTTCATAACAGTCCAAACATCTTCAAGGGTCATGATTTTATGTTAGAAGAAGTAAAGGTTAGAGATGGATTGAATAGTGGATATTTCCAAATAGAACAAGATGAAATTCTAAACCTAACAAAAGACCAAGTGCAAGAATATAAAGACAAAGGATGGTTGAAATATCGACACCATTCTACTTTTGATATTGATAATATGTCGGATGAGAAACGATATAATATTCGTGTATATAAAAAGGGAAAGAAGATGTTTCCCAAAGCATTCGCGGCATATCGTATTGGTTATATTCAACCCGCTGTCAATTTCCCACCAATGACTGCTAAATACTTATATGAAAGATTCACAGAAGATTTCAAAGACCAAGAGGTTATTAACATCTATGACCCATCGGCTGGTTGGGGTGGTCGCATACTTGGTGCTATGGCTGTTCGGGATGACCGTAGGATTCACTATATTGGTACTGACCCCAATAGTGACAATTTTAACGATGATGGTAATTACAGCAAGTATGCTTCTCTCGCAGATTTTTACAATACCAAAACTTATAGAGGAAATCCATTCTTTTCCGAAACGAACACTTACGAAATATTCCAAGAGGGTTCAGAGGAAATAAGTAAGCACCCTGACTTCCAGAAATATAAAGGTAAGTTGGATTTCATTTTTACATCTCCGCCATACTTCAACCGAGAGGCATACAGCGAAGATGAAAACCAATCATACAAGAAATACGGTTCGTCTTATGAGAATTGGCGAGATGGATTCTTGCGGCCGACTCTGGAAACCTGTGCAGAATATCTAAAACCTGGCAGATATATGGCGTGGAATGTTGCAGACCTATTGATAAGCGGAAAGTATTTGCCACTTGAACAGGACAGCAAAGATATCCTCGAAGAATTTGGATTAGAGTACAAGTACACCCTGAAAATGGCACTTGAAGGAATGCCTGGCCAAAACAGAATAGGTGAAGATGGAAAACCTACATGTAAAAATTTCTGTCAAGTGGATGGTAAGTATTTCAAATACGAGCCAGTATTTATATTTTGGAAACCAAATGTTTAAAAAAACACAAACGAACTTATCATATGAAGATTATGTAAAATCGGAAATGGAAATAATTAGTTCACAATTATCTGTAAAGACACACAAAAGAGGAACAGACGATTTTCCTGTTGAAAAAGGAAAAGATGTAAGAGTCAATATAGTATGGACACATAAAGGTAAGAAAACAGTCATATATGAATTTATAACCGAAAGGTTGTTTTGGATACAACGAAACACAAACAATGCCGACAGGACTTGGATGAGAATGCATGCCGATTGTTGGTTGGATAGTATTCGGAATATGACAAACGAAGTGAGAAAAAAGAAAACAACAGCAACAAAGAAAATAACAAAGAAACCAATCAACACAATGGTTTCAGGAACACAAGAAAAATTTGAAAGAATGAAAAAAATATGATATTAATAGATAATAGCCAAGTAATAATTGCGAGTCTTTTCCACTCGCTTCGCGAAACGAATGAAATAGATGAATCTTTTTTGCGACATCTAATTTTAAATTCATATAGGTATTACAGAAATAGATTTGGCAAAGAATATGGCGAACTCGTTATATGTTCAGATGCAGGAAATTACTGGAGAAAAGATTTATTCCCGCACTACAAAGAAAACCGAAAGAAGTCGCAGAAAAAATCTGATATCGACTGGGGACATTTCTTTGAAGTAGTTAGGAATATAACAGAAGAACTAAAAGAAACCTTTCCGTACAAATTTATTTTTGTTCCAAAATCAGAGGCGGATGATGTCATTGCAACATTGTGTATGAAGTACGGGGAAACTGAAAAAATTATGATTATTTCTTCTGATAAGGACTTCCAACAATTACAGAGATATTCCAATGTTCGCCAATATAGTCCTACTAAAAAAGATTTTCTTGTTTGTGAAAACCCAGAAGAATATCTAATAGAACATACTATAAGAGGAGATGTATCAGATGGTATACCAAACATTTTATCAGACGATGATACATTCACCAATGATGATAAACGCCAAATGAGAATGACAAAAAAGAGAATAGAACAAATAAGAGATGGAAGTTTAGATTCAGAAGAAATTCAAAAGAACTGGAAACGAAATCAAACACTTGTAGATTTCGCTCATATTCCACAGTATATTATTGAACAATCATTAGAGTTGTTTGATAAAGAACCTGTCGGAAATCGCAAAAACCTGTTGAATTATTTTATTCAACACAAACTCAAAAATCTTATGGAGAATATAGGAGAATTTTAGGAATCTGGAATGGCAAAGAAAAAGAAAAACAAAGAGCATATCAGCAATGAAGATAAAACAGATATGCACAACGAATATAAAAAGAACCACACAGTAAAACATCAAAGAAAAAAGTCAAAACAACAGTTGGATTGGCTTATAAAAGAAGATGAAGAAGCAGTAGAAGATTATTGTGACAATTTTGAAAAGTGGTAGTTGACTTACACAAAATATAATGTATAATAATACAAACGGTTGTAACCTTTATTATGGAGATTAAAAAATGACAACAACACAATCATGTATGAAAATTTCTAAAGACACATCAGAAATTCTGAAGAACTTTTCGAGTATCAATTCAAACATTTTAGTAAAACCCGGCAATGTTATACGGACTATTTCGCCCGTTCGTAACATTATGGCAGAAGCAAAAGTTTCTGAAACATTCGATACCCAATTTGGCATATGGGATTTGAATAAGTTTTTAGGAACAGTTTCTCTGTTTACAAATCCTGAGTTTGATTTTGAAGAAACCAAAGTAACCATCACAGGAAACAAAGGTGCAAGTGTAGTATACTACTATGCAGAACCAAAATTACTGACCACTGCTGATAAGAAAATTCAAATGCCAGAGGGTGTTGTGGATTTTACATTGAAGAATTCTGACCTCGTTGAACTTCAAAAGGCGTCATCTGTACTTCAAGTGCCTGACCTCGCATTGCGTTCTACAGATAATGGTGAAATTGAATTGGTTGCTCTTGATAAGAAAGAGCCATCATCAAACAGTTACTCTATTACTGTTGGAGATAATACAAATGATGCCGATTTTACTTTCTACTTCAAAGTAGAAAATCTAAAAATTCTGCCTGGCGATTATAATGTGTCAGTAACAGATAAAGTCGTTAGTGAATTTGAACACACTACAAGAGATTTGAAATATTGGATTGCTTTAGAATCAGATTCTAAATATAATGGATAAAATTTGTCTAATAAAGCAACCGGCCGGACTTGGTGATATTTTCTTCTTACAGAAGGCAGCCAGTCATCTTATAGAAAACGGTTATCAAATTATATGGCCTGTTTCAGACCATTATAATTGGTTGGGTGATTATATAAACAGAAAAGGAATTTCATTCGTCAATAAAGAAGATGATTTTCCATACAAGGAATACTATCACCACGAATCCCTTATAATCTCAGAGAATTTTGTATTCCTACCATTTGAATGTGCGGATAAAATATTAAACACACTGCCAATGCAAGCAAAATATCCATTGATTTATATGTCCTCTGAAAATTGGCAAGACCATTTTCATTTCAATCGAAATAAAAAGAGAGAACAAAAATTAAATAAACATTTGGGATTAAAAGACGGAGAGGATTTTATTTTTGTAAATGATATGTTAGGCTCACCGCCAGACATATATCACAGACCAATGGACATAAAAACAAATCATAAAATTATAAACAATGATTTGGATTTTAGACCAATGGACTATTGTTGGATATTTGAAAATGCAAAAGAGATTCACACAGTAGAAACTTGTTTCTGTTACCTTATAGAGAAACTTGATACGACTGATAAGTTGTTTATGTATTCTCGAATGGTGAATGGTCGTCAACAGAATAAAGATTTTTCATATATCGATTTTGTATATGATAAGAAATGGAAAACTATACAATGAAAGTAGAAGTGTCTAACGGCGAGATTGTAGATAAACTTACAATTCTAAGAATCAAAGAAAAACGAATTGGCGATGCCGGTAAGTTGTCAAATATAAAAAACGAAATCGAATATCTTGTTCCTTGTTTGAAAGAAATGGGAATAGAAGAAACATCAAACGATGTTGTAAATCTTCTAAAAATCAATATTGAATTGTGGGATGTCGAAGACGATATTCGTGAACAAGAACGAATCGGTAATTTTGGAGATAAGTTTATTGAATTGGCAAGGTCAGTTTATGTTCTAAACGACCAAAGAGCAAAATATAAAAAAACAATAAACAAAATAACAGGTTCAACACTCGTTGAAGAAAAAAGTTATAAAGAATATACAAATGGGTGATACAACACAAAAATTAAATTTAGAAAATGTATCAGTTGTTAGTATCGATGGCGTAGGACACGATACATCTTCTGTCAAATCGTTAAAGTATTCTTCTAGTCATATTGATTTTGGCGATGTAATTCATTTTTCTGCCAATGACAAAAATTATGATTTTTGTAAAACGGTTGTTATTCCAAAACTGACTCGCGAAGAATGTCAAGTGTTTACTTTATGTGAAATGGTAGAACACATTACTACAGATTTTGTTTTGTTGGTTCAGGGAGATGGTTTTGTGGTAAATCCTATATTATGGAATCCAAAATTTTTAGAATATGATTATATTGGCGCGCCCTGGCCAATTTCAAATTTAAATATCAACACTCAAAGATTTCCACAAGTAAATGAAAAATTAAAATTGAGCAATTATAAATTTCAGATAGGAAATGGTGGATTTACTTTGCGGTCTAAAAAATTGATGAATGGTGTAAAGAAAATATACAATGATTCTTATAAAATTCAAGATGCCGATGGTGACCCAGTTCCAGAAGATGCTGTGATTTGTATTTGGATGAGAAAAGAATTAGAAAATATGGGATGTAAATTTCCAGAAGATATTTCTTTTGCCGCTTCTTTTTCTTGCGAGGCAAGGGCAGTAAACGATATAAACAATTTATATAACTTCAGTAGTGATAATAGTTTTGGTTTTCATTGCCGTGACAGTCATCCAGATAAAGTTAAATTATTAGAAAGTGTGATATTATGAGTATGGATAACCAAACACTAGAAAAACGGTATAATGAATTGTGTAACAGTCCTTCTGATATCAATGAACATTTACCAACATTAAAACGATATGCAGAAGAATGTGGCCACATTACAGAAATGGGAGTACGGGAGATAGTGAGTACCTATGCACTTTTGATTGGCCAACCAAAAACATTGGTGAGTATAGACATTATACATCCAACAAAATTTGGAGCATCATTAGAAGATATAGTTTCATTTGCCAAAGAAATGGATGTCAATTTTAAATTTTGCGAATCGGATACGCTATCGGTTGATATTGATGAAACAGATTTATTATTCATTGATACTAAACATAATTACTACCAACTAAAAGGGGAACTTAAAAGACACGGAAACAAGGCATTCAAATATATAATTTTCCACGATACTTTTTTATTTGAGAACCGTGACGAAACATCAGACCAACCATCCGATAAGTCTGGTTTATTGCCTGCTATTGATGAATTTTTAGAAACGAACTCGCATTGGAGTTGTCATGAAGTTTTTGAAAATAACAACGGTTTGACTATTTTGAAACGAAGGAACACACAATGAATATATTGATAACAGGTGTTGCAGGATTGCTTGGTTCTCGTCTTGCAGATTGGATTATAGAGAATAAACCAGAGGCTAATGTCATAGGTGTAGATGACCTTAGTGGTGGGTATATAGAAAATGTGAACGACCAAGTTACATTCTATAATATGAAAGTAGAAAGTGACGAAATAAAAGAACTGTTTTCAAAACATGATATTGATTATGTTTATCATTTTGCGGCATACGCTGCCGAGGGATTGAGTCCGTTTATTAGAACATTCAATTATACCAACAATCTTCTATCGACTGCAAATATTGTAAATCAATGTATAAACAATGACATAAAAAGATTGGTGTTCACTTCAAGTATGGCAGTATATGGAGAAAATACTCCGCCATTTTCTGAAGATATGCCACGAAATCCTATAGACCCTTATGGTGTAGCAAAGGCAGCCTGTGAAAGAGATATTGAAATTGCAGGAGAACAGCACGGACTCGATTGGTGTATAATTAGACCCCATAATGTCTATGGCAAGAAACAAAACATTTGGGATAAGTATAGAAATGTTCTAGGTATATGGATGTATCAACACATGAACGAAAACCCCATTACAATTTTTGGAGATGGTACACAAACAAGAGCATTCAGTTATATTGACGATGTATTAGAACCGTTTTGGAACGCGGCAACAGACGAAAGAGCATCAAAAGAAATTATCAATCTTGGTGGTATCAAAGAATATACAATAACAGAAGCGGCTGATATATTAATGGAAGTAATGGGTGGAGAAGAAGTAAAATATCTTGAACAGAGGCACGAAGTCAAACACGCATGGTCCACCCATCAAAAATCTGTAGAACTTTTAGATTATACAGAAACCGTTGGACTGAAAGAAGGTTTAATTGAGATGTGGGAATGGGCGCAAGAACAACCCACAAGAAAGCAACAAAAGTTTACTACATATGAAGTAGACAAAGGAATTTATAGTTTTTGGAAATGATTATGATAAGTATTGGTGTTATTGGAAATGGATTTGTAGGAAACGCAGTCGCTAATGGGTTCGACCCATTTTTAGTGGATGGTGCCAAGGTCTATGATATAGACCCAAAACGAAGAACACATGGATTGGTTGGTGCAATCAATTCCGATTTTGTGTTCGTGTGTTTACCCACACCAATGGTAGATGCAGAAGGAGGAGAATGCAACCTTTCCATTATTGAGGAATTCTTCGACACATTAAATAAAGATGATTTGACAGGAAGCAATCCTGTATTTATTATCAAATCCACCGTTCCTATCGGTACAACTAGAAAACTTCAAGAAAAGCATACATGGTTGAATATTATACACAATCCAGAATTCCTTACGGCGGCAAATGCCGAGGAAGATTTTCTAAATGCAGATAGAACAGTATTGGGCGGTAGTTGTAAAGAATCACTTTCAAGAGTAGAGGCACTATATGAAGAATTTTTTCCAGAAACACCAATATACACAATGACATCAGATGAATCAGAATCAGTCAAGTATTTTGCAAATTGTTTCCTTGCAACCAAGGTAATGTTTTTCAATGAAATGAAAATGCTGTCGGAATCGTTGGATGTAGATTTTGACAAGATTGGAGAAGCAGTTACTGCCGATTCACGGATTGCAAATACGCATTGGAAAGTTCCAGGGCCAGATGGAGAATATGGTTTCGGTGGAACTTGTTTTCCAAAAGATACTAATGCACTTATTTATACTATGGAAAAGTACGGAATTAATCCTATTATATTGAAAGCAGTATGGGAACAGAATAAAAAACTTAGAAAGAATTGGGATTGGGCAACCAACAAATCCGCAGTAGCCATAAAAGAGAATAATCAACAATGAAAAATATAAATGTGTTATATAGAATGTCTACTGGTTGTGGTAGAAGAAGCCCAGATTATTTTAATAATGAATCTTGTTTTATGAATTTTAAATCAGCGTTTCCAAACAACATATATGTTGTTTTAGACAATGCAGACGAATCATGTGAAAATATAATGAAACATACAAATACTCCATACGAGAAAACTAAATTGGGAAATGCAGGTTCATACAACAGACTGTTAGATATTGTTGTAGAAAAAACCAACAACGGTGAATATAAAATGGAAGATATTGTTTATTTTGTAGAAAATGATTATATTCATCGACCTGAATCAAATAACGCATTATTAGAAGGAATAGAAATATCAGATTATGTTACACTATATGACCATCCAGATAAGTATATAAATTTACACGGAAATGTAAGTGTTTGCGGTGTTCAATATTCTGATATTAGAAGTCAATTGTTCGCAGGAGATTTGTGTTATTGGAGAACAACTACAAGTACCTGCCTAACATTTGCTGCCAGAGTTTCTACAATTTTAGAAGATATAGAAATACATAAAAGGTTTACAAGTGAAACAACAGGATGTAATGACACACCCATTTTTCATCATTTGATAATGAATAAACAAAGAAGATTAGTATCGCCTATGCCTGGTTATGCTACTCATGGAGATATGTTTTCTCCTTATGTGGAATGGGAATCCATATTAAATAAAGTTACTCAAGAAAAGGTAAATCTATTGCTTGGTAGAGTTTAACAGTTTAGGAGATATTATGAATAAAACAAAAACAATTTTAGTATGTGGCGGAGGCGGTTTCATTGGAAGCCATTTGGTAAAGAAATTAAAAGAACAAGGACATTGGGTACGAGTATGTGATTTGAAATATCCAGAGTTCGGAGAATCGCCTGCCGATGATTTTGTCATAGGTGATTTGCGTAGTCAACAAGTATGTGATGACTTGTTTGAAACATATCCTGACGGAATTAAAAGACGAAAACTATCTAAAAAATCATTAGGATATGGCAAGTTCGACCAGACAGATACAGGTGAATTAATTTACGATGAGATTTACCAACTGGCTGCCGATATGGGTGGCGCAGGATTTGTTTTCACTGGAGAGAATGATGCAGACATCATGCACAACTCTGGTCTAATCAATCTAAATATAGTTGAACGGGCAACCAAACATCAAGCACGGAAATTATTCTATAGTTCTAGTGCGTGTATATATCCAGAACACAATCAAATGGACCCAGACAATCCAAAATGCACAGAAGATTCGGCATATCCTGCCAATCCCGACAGTGATTATGGTTGGGAAAAATTGTTCAGTGAAAGATTGTATCTTGCATTTGCACGAAATTACGGACTAGATGTGCGTGTTGCACGATTCCATAACATCTTTGGTCCCGAAGGAACTTGGGATGGTGGGCGAGAAAAAGCACCTGCCGCAATGTGTCGTAAAGTAGCAATGGCAGAAGATGGTGGAGAAATTGAAGTATGGGGTGATGGGAAGCAAACTCGTTCATTCCTTTATATTGATGAATGTGTCGAGGCAATGCTTCGGCTTATGGATTCTGATTTTTGTGAACCAGTAAACATTGGTTCAGAAGAAATGATTGCAATAAATGTTTTTGCACAGATGGCAATTGACATCTCTGGAAAATCTGTTATAATAAAGAACATTGAAGGACCCGAAGGTGTTCGTGGAAGAAATTCCGACAACACTTTACTCGAAGAAAAAATTGGTTGGGCGCCTTCTAAAAATCTTCGAGATGGAATGGAAAAAACTTATGAATGGATTACAGAACAAGTGGAAAAAGAAAACGAACCAGTGAATTATGTTTATGATGACGGTGTAATTTCAACAAGAACGATAAGGTAAAGTTATATTATGAGTGAATATTTGTGGGTCGAAAAATATAGGCCAACTACAATTGATGATTGCATTCTTCCTATTGCAATAAAAACAACTTTCAAGGACATGGTAAAGACAGGAGAAATGCAAAACCTTCTTTTGTCTGGCGGTGCAGGATGTGGCAAAACAACAATTGCCAAAGCACTCTGTCAAGAAATGGATGCAGAATATATTATGATTAACTGTTCGGAAGATGGAAACATCGACACACTCCGAACAAAGATTCGTAATTTTGCCAGCACAGTATCAATGACAGGTGCAAAAAAGGTTGTAATTCTTGATGAATTTGATTACAGTAATGCACAATCTACACAACCTGCACTTCGTGGTTTTATAGAAGAATTCAGTAACAACTGCCGGTTTATATTGACCTGCAATTTCAAAAATAGAATCATCCAACCATTACATTCCAGATGCACAATGATTGAATTTAGAATACCTAGTTCCGAAAAACCAACACTTGCTTCAGAATTTCTTACAAGAATAAAGAATATTCTTTCGGAAGAGCGTATTGAATATGACGAAAAGGTTTTGGTCGAGTTGGTGATGAAACATTTCCCAGATTTTAGAAGAATCCTAAATGAACTACAAAGATATTCTGTTGCTAATATAATTGATGTAGGAATATTGACTCAAATAGGCGATGTCGAAATAAAATCCCTAATGAGTTCTATAAAAACCAAAGATTTCAAGGGTGTACGAAAGTGGGCAGTTGAAAATCTTGATAATGACCAAACACAAATTTTTAGAAAATTATATGATTCATTGAGTGACAATTTACAACCTGCTTCAATTCCTCAGGCCATTTTATTGCTTGCAGAATATCAATACAAATCGGCATTTGTCGCAGACCATGAAATAAATCTTACTGCGTGTCTAACAGAAATTATGATGGAGTGTGAAATAAAATGAGTTTTAGACCTATTGGAAAATGGATTGCGGTTACTACTGATGTTGGTGGAGAGAAAACCACTGAAGCAGGTTTGATTTATACTGACAATTCAACTGGTAAGGGTGGTAGAGTTTGGTCGAAGGTGTGGTCAGTTGGACCAGATGTAAAAGAAGATATCCGGCCGGGTGATAAAGTAATGTGGGAATTAGCAACTCACCGCGGAAATTCTTATGGAAGTTTAGACTTGATTCATGAAAGTGTTGTAGAATTGGTAGACCGTGATGAAACTGACTGAATATTTATTCGCTATCAACAAAAGTAAAGAAAGTCTTATGGACACGGAAGATGAAACGGTCGAAAAAGAATATTCGCCGTTTATTGTCAACAAATGTCTTTCATATTTTCCAGATACTATATTTCAAGTAAATGAGATGAACTTTTATAGTGGACTAGATAAGAAGATTCAATTTAATTTTCTTCAAGCAAGTATACGCCCACGAAAGAGATATAGCAAATGGATGAAAAATACCAAAATGAAATACTTGGAAGATGTAAAAACATATTATGGATATTCCAACCGAAAAGCAAAAGAAGCAATAGGAATTTTATCTAAGGAGCAACTGGAAAATATACGAAATGTCCTCTCTGGTGTCTGTAAATAGGTATTTTTATAAATAATAACAAAAGGAATTGTTTATGGATACCAACGAATGTGACATCGAAAACTTTGTAGAAATAGAATTATTACATGAAGATGATTTCTTAAAGGTAAAAGAAACCCTGACCAGAATTGGAGTTTCTTCAAGAAAAGAAAATAAATTATACCAATCATGTCATATCCTACACAAAAGAGGACGATATTATATTGTACACTTCAAAGAGTTGTTTGAGTTGGATGGTTTAGAAACTGATATAACAGAGAACGATATCGGCAGAAGAAACACTATTGCAAATTTGTTGGAAGAATGGGAATTGTTGGATATTGTAAATCCAGAACAGACGGAAGAACCTGTCGTATCAATAGGCCAAATAAAGATACTGGCACACAAAGACAAAGATAAATGGGAATTAGTACCCAAATACCATATTGGAAATTCCAAAAGGTAACTATATATTATGAGGACATTATATTATGAAAACAACTTTGATAAGTTTTTACAGTGACATTGACGATACTAAATACTATTCCAAACATGCTAAACGGTTGAGAGCCAATTGTAAAGAATTGGGAATCCCCTATGATATTCGTAAGAAAAAATCATTGGGTAATTATCAACTAAATTGTCTGAGCAAACCAAAATTTATTCTAGACACTCTAAACAAAATAGAAGAACCTATCGTTTGGATGGATATTGATACTATTATTCATAAATCTCTTGATATATTAGATACATTATCAGAATTTGATGTGGTGGTATCTTCAGCAAACAAACAGGTATCTGGCGCAAAAGCATCGCCCATATATTTTAATAATACTCCGGGTGCCAAACAATTTCTTATACAATGGAAAACCAATACAGAATTGGTTATTTCAAATAATGATGTTCTTTTCGACCACGAAGTTCTTTTTCCTCTTTTACGAGCATTTAGTGGAAAAGAATCCACAATAAAAATTGGATATCTTCCAGTTGAGTATTGCGTATGGCCAGGAGATACCAATGAAGATTCTGTTATTACTATGGGTCTTGCTGACGGAGAAGATAAAAAAGAAAGTTTGAAAAAGCACGGAATAGAAGGTCGTTATCTCGAATGGCAAACACCGGGTAATAAATTTTTAGATAATGAAGGAAAGGTGAAAGTATGATGCAAGTTCAAGGTGTAGGATTACCGTTTGATGTTAATTGTTCTTCTTGTTCTAATTTGGTCCCAACTAATTTTAGATGGACAATAGACCAACAGGAAACAAAGATTTTTGTTGACAACGCAATAGGAAATATGATTCCATATTTAGACGAAAAAGATTCAAAAAACAGATTTGGGTGGGTGTGTGAATCTAGAGCAATAGTTCCCCATTTAGTTGATGCACTAATAAATAATACAGAAAATATTGTAAAATATTATGATGCAATTTTTACTTGCGACAAAGAACTTATTAAACTTCACGACAAATTCAAATTCTGTCCGACCGGCAGTAATCTTGCATGGGTGCCAAAAGAGCATTATAAAATTTATTCCAAATCTAAATTATGTTCAATGGTTGCATCTCCCAAACAAATGTGTGAAGGTCATGTATATCGACACAAGTGGGCAGAAAAACTAAAAGATAAAATTGATTTATTTGGTGGTGCTTGTGGTTCTGCAAGAATAGGATTTTCTCCAGAACATTCCCACCCAGACAAAAGAGCGGCACTGGTGGATTATATGTTTTCTGTTGCAATGGAAAATGATAGGTATCATACTTACTTCACAGAAAAAGTTACAGATTGTTTTGTAACAGGAACTATTCCTGTATATTGGGGCGCTCCAGACATCGATGAATATTTTAACCCAGACGGTATAATTTTTCTAGATGATGATTTTGATATTGAATCACTAACAAAAGAACTGTATGAATCTAAATTGGATGCTGTCAAGGAAAATTATGAAAAAGCAACGCAATTAGAAATGGCCGAAGATTATATGTTCAGAAACTATTTATGCAACAAAACAGAAAAGGCAACAACTGTATGACAACAAAAACAATGACTCCTAAGAAAATTAAAAAAGCAAAGAAACCATCAGGAATTACTGTTACTTTGTGTATGATTGTAAAAGATGAAACACACATCATCAAAGATTGTCTGAATTCTATGCTTCCTTATATTGACAGATATGATATTACCGATACTGGTTCTACTGATGGAACTCCCGAACTCATTGAGGAGTTTTTTGAAGAACACGGCGTGCCGGGCAAAGTATACCGTTCAGACTGGAAGGGGTTTGGAGATACACCAAACGGAATTGGAAGCAGAACAGAATCGTTACGAAATGCCGATAGTGGTGGCGCCAATTTTGCTTGGGTGATTGATGCAGATGATTTTGTCGATGAAGTCGATGGTACATTCGTATACCCAGATGTTATGGACAAAGATGCATACAGTTTACAAATTAAACGAGGTGATTTTGTTTGGTGGAGAAATCAAATATTCAAATTAGGAATTGGGTGGCACTATGAAGGATTCTTACACGAATATGCCGCTTGTGATAATCCACAACATTCTGGTTCTAGAATTCCTGGAAAATACAGCATCAATGCAAGGACTTTGGGTGCAAGAAATGTTGGAATTAGTCCAAAAGAAAAATATACCAAAGATGCAGAAGAACTTTCAGATGCATTAACCAATTCAGAATCTCCATATTATGACCCAGAAAATGCCAGATACCATTTTTATCTTGCACAAAGTTATTTTGATTCCCAACAATATGAAAAATCTTTTGAAGCATACGAAAAAAGAGTAACACTGGGCGGATGGGAAGAAGAAGTATATTATTCTTTGTTTAGGTTGGCAATCATTGCATCTATATTAGAAAAACCTTGGTTACAGATTCAGCAACTTTATTTGGAAGCATGGAATTATCGGCCTTGCAGAGCAGAACCATTACATGCAATTGCTAGATGCTATAGAGGAAAAGACCAACCAAGACTTGCAAATTTATTTGCTAAACAAGCAGTAGACATACCATATCCACAGCAAGATATTTTGTTCCTCAGTCAAGATGTATACACATGGCAATCCTTAGATGAGTTTGTCGCAACTGCCTATTATGTAAATGATTTCTATAATGGATATAATGCCGCCAAACACCTTTTGGAGAAATGTCCAATTCCTGATTCTGAACGACCTAGAATTTTAGAGAACTTCAAAGCCTACGAGGCCAAGGTGAAGGAAATTGAAGCACAAAAGCAAGCACAAGATGAATTGAACCATATTATACCATCCAAAAAAGAAAAGAAACCAGTGAACACAGACAAAAAAGGTACTAAATGTAATCAGAAGAAGCGTGGAAAACCTCGCAAGAAGAAGAAGTAAAATACCTACATAATAATAAAAGGATATCTTATGGCAGCAAATTATGAAATACAAGCACAGCAGGGTGAAACTTTTCAACTGCACATGACATACAAAGACAACGACAACACAGTTGTTGATTTGTCGTCATATACAGGAAGAATGCAAGTTCGCCGTTCTTTGATTTCTGGTTCAGTTCTTCTTGATATAGATTCTTCTGGGGTTACTTCTGGAATTAGTGGTGGAACTGGCAGCGTCGCAATGAATACTTCTGCAACTGGTGGTTCTCTTACTGGTGGTATATTGATAACAGCAGATGCTGTATCAATGGCACTCGTTCCATCAGGTCGTCATTTTTACGATTTGGAAATAGTATCGGGTGCAACAGTTTCTAGAATACTTCAAGGAAGATTTGATTGTTCTGGAGAAATAACTAGATGAAATTAGTAATAGCAGAATCAAAATATAATATTACATCAGAATCTGTTATAAAAAATAATGATGTTTATGTTATTTCATTGGTTATTCAAAAAAAAGATGGACAAGTAACATTGGTAGTATGAATGGATAGGTTTACGAAATATAAAAAAGAAATAAACACAACCGAAACTATAATTGGAGATGCAAGTTTTTCTTCAAGTGTTGAAGGTGAAAAATATTGTTTATTAGATTCCTTCGGTGAATATTCTCCTGAAGATGTTTTTATATTAGAAACACCTACAGATACATGTAAAACTTTTACCTTTGGCCGAGGTGTTAGTAGAGTTTATTTTAAAGATTCTAACAATGACCATATTTGTTTAGAAGGTAATATAAACAAAATCGAAAAATTATTTTCCATAGTTGAAACCGAAAAAGAAGTTGAACCTATCATACCATGCCAACAACAAGATTCATCAAATCATTTGGTGACCGACAATATCATAATGGATAAAATAATAGAAGGTAAAAGAGGTTACGCTGGTGTGGATGGTATAGACGGCATAGACGGCGAGGATGGAGAACGGGGTGAAAGGGGCGAACAAGGTTTACTAGGCGAACAAGGGATTCAAGGCGAGCAAGGTTTACTAGGCGAACAAGGAATTCAAGGCGAACAAGGGATTCAAGGCGAACAAGGGATTCAAGGCGAGAAGGGTGAACGAGGTTTACTAGGCGAACAAGGAATTCAAGGCGAGAAGGGTGAACGAGGTTTACTAGGCGAACAAGGGATTCAAGGCGAGAAGGGGATTCAAGGCGAGCAAGGTTTATTGGGCGAGAAGGGCGAGCAAGGGAAAGATGCAGAACTCCCTCTAATAACGGCATCATCACCATTGAAGTATGATGCAGAAACAAAAACTCTAATAATGGATAAAAGATGGCTCGACCGATTAGATAAAAGCATTCAACAAGGTGGAGCAGTAATCGGTGGTGGTGGTAGCAACACATATGTTCTTTTGAACGGAAAACACATAGACCGAAGTGCGAATAAAATTAATTTTTCTGGAGATGACTTTAATGTACAAAGGGGAGCAAAAGGAACAGTAGATGTAACAGTCAGTACCAATGCTTCTGGATTCACCACCGAAACTCAAATAGGTTATGGTGGTACACCCACCGTAAACAGTTTTGATATCGGCACAGATACTTTTAGAGTAATGGTAGATAACCCATTGACGATTTCTTCTGCGTATATTGGTGATACATATCAAATTTCAATTGCCACGCGTAAAGTATCCAACACTCCATCCCAATGGAACACGGCGAATTCCACCGTACTTGCAACGGAAGGAAATATTGCAAGTCTTTATACAGAAGTATACACAAAAGAAAAAGATGTAGATATGAATGGTTATTCGATAAAAAATTCAAACATAGACGGCGGGCAATTCTAAATGACAAACACAATACAAATTAATAGGTCTTTTTCTGCAACTGGGCCGGGAACAACACTCCTCGATGGAGAGTTAGCATACTCTTATGTTTCAAATTCTTTGTTTATTGGTGGTGCTAGTGGTGCAGGAAATGCCGCATGGACTTTGTTTGGTGGTAATACTGGAGATATCAACTGGGTGGGCATCACCGCCGGCGCCGGTCTTACTGGAACAATAATTACGGGTTCTGGAATACATGCGCAAACCCTTAGCATTGATTCGGGTTCAACTTTATATGTTGCAGGAATGTCTTGTGACGGTGGTGCAACATTTGGTGGAGATGTTAATTTTCTTGGAAATGCAATAGTAGCAACGGGTGGATATTTACAGTGGCCCGATGGTACAACACAAAGTACAAGAGAAAATATTACCTTTGAGTTGGACAGTTATCCGTTAGACCCAACAGACGAACCCCACAGAACCCTTAATATCAGAACGGCTGATACCACAGAGATAAATAT
>JACKQG010000073.1_pt2 | contig 78147 bp, 73 predicted proteins | sample 8237621 | NCBI WGS metagenome assembly JACKQG01 (sample SAMN15677084, study PRJNA649215) | marine metagenome | biome: marine; feature: Black Sea; material: saline water; isolation source: suspended particulate matter (SPM) from the Black Sea western gyre | collected 2013-06-09/2013-06-10 | depth...
TTAAAAATAAAATCCCCATTGCATAAGCATTCTTAAAGCAAAATTATCTTCTCCCCGAGCTGGGTGAGATACCCAGATGGGAAAATATAACCCAACTTCCATCATTGTTTGAGACTCAAAACCAACGCCGCCTGTCAAATAAACAGAATCACTTTTATTTAAATAATCTAATCGATCCAGCCATGTTCCTTGTTCATTACTAACGACTGCTCCATCAATAAATACCATGGGCCATGCTACCGTTTTCGTCTGCCAGCCAAGGCTTATCCCACTGCTGAAAATATTATTTTGCCACTCTTTTTCATCAATAGCTACACCCCGAAAAAGAGGAATCCTACCTTCACGTTGCTGCCAAATTTTAGGAACATACAATAACCGATAAGCAAGTTCGTTCCCCCCGCGTTCATCCCAAACAAAACCGGCTTCACCATGAAATCGAATGATGAATCCTTCAATTTTATGCGTTTCTACATCTGCAGAAATACCAAAATTATAAAATGACGACTCTTCCTGGAAGCCGCCAAGCAGGTGAACTTCTAAAAGGTAACGCTGTTCAGTTGTGTAAGAAAATATGGACCATTTTTCTTTCAATTTCATACTCCTACCTACTGGCCACCAATCACTTGAATCTGACGAAATGTATTCAGTGGTGGAAAGAGTTGTAGTTAATCGGGAGTAATAAGATTCTCCATGGGCAACTAAATATTTTGGCTCACCCAGATAATTATTAAATGCAATTTTTGTCCACTTTTTAGGATATTCATACCCTGTCTCCAGTTCCCAATAGGTGTTGACTGTAGACTTCAAAGGTGTTTTGTAACTGACTTTTCCACCCCAATTATTTTCTGGGACACCTGTTGAAAACGTTATCTCCAAGTCAAACAAGTTTTGGTAAAAAGCCGGCATAATCGGCATCATATTTATTCCAATTCCTCCAGAAAACTTTAAGCCTGTACGCCAATTCCCGCGCCAATCCCTTTTAAGCTTGGGTCGGTAATATACCTTATACGTTTCCCAGTGGGGTAAACCATAATCAGGCTGCAGCGATATTCGTCGAGGCCAGCGGTTATTAAACCGATTATCATCAAATAGTCGTTTATTGGGATCAAGCTCTGCTGATACCAATTGAGATGATGTGTTTATTTCAATAATATTATTTCTGTTAATATCTATTTGGGGCAATAAAGTACTATCTCCATTTTCAGTAATAATTAAAACATCAACCGGTAAAATCCAGCTCCCATCATATTTCGTATTAATTTTATTATTCCATTGCCTGTTTACATTATACTTGCTTGTAACATCTTTAATTTTAAAATCAGGTCGTAGATTCGTTGAAAGAGCTAATCTAAAATTATCTGCTATTTTATCATTTGTATGTAGTTTAATTATATTAATGAAATTTTCCGTAGTGGCTGTTTTTCCTTTAAACATCATGGAATAATCAAGCATAATTTTTTGCATGACAGAATCACCTTCGGATGCCTGCAGCATCTGCAACGCATGACTGCCGACAATATATTTACTGTATATATTTGCAGCTGCTTCCCAATTGGTTTGCTTTCCTGGGCGATAAATAGGGGGGAGCGATTTTTCACCAATGACATCCAGTAAAAACTGCGTCCAATCTTCCATGTCCATCGCTTTAATTTCTGGCCATATATTCAAGTCCGGGATTGGTTGTGTAAATGTAAAGGGGTCAGATTTCTCTTTTTGAGATCGTTCAAATAGCCAACTTGCATATTCAGCAAGAGATTCATTTAACCAGTTTTCTGCATATGCATCCGCTTGAATTGACAAACCGAACCATTGATGCGCTAATTCATGATCCAATACATGGCCATCGTCAATTTTATCTTGAAAAATAATATAATTGTTTGTTGTAATAGCTCGTGAGCCGATAGAATATCCACTGCTGATAACCAGTTTATCCATCAATGCATTACCAAACCGTTCTTCGTAAAAAGGAATCAATTTTCCTAGCCGATCTTGAATATTCTTGATGTGTTTATCCTGCGAATTTTGTGTGATGATTTCTATCTGTATACCACTGATTTTTAATGGATATTTTTTCATCCCCTTAACAAAAACTGCGCTACTTGATAATGTGTAGTCATCCTTGATCATATACTTGATATGTCCTATTTCCAATTCAACTTGTTTTAAAATACGTCCTGATGTCCCCACTAAAAAGTCCGTTGGAACGGATAAATCAATTTCATACTTTGCAAAATTAGAGTGGGGTTTTATAGAATGTCCATATTCATCAGGATGCCATCCATCGGTATAAAAATACTCAAGCACCGGATAGTAATGAATAGCATTGTAAGTAACCGTATCTTTCCGGGAACCATAAGCGGGAAGGCTTGGGTTTCCCGATGAAGTGAAATACGTCTTAAAAGGTATATCAATAATAACCGTTTCACCTATCTGAACAGGGGGGAACAGACTGATTGTTAACACCAGACTATCCTGCCCTGTAACTTTTCCGCCATGAGAACAACGCACTGTTGATATTTCAGAAAAAGGGGATGTGTGTGAATCATGGTTGGCGCTATTATGAAAGTATAATTCCTTTAATGCTGATTGAGAATTATTAACGATACGTACATGATTAACGCCTTCTATGAACCCGGACGCTTGGTCTGTCCGGGGATGAAAGTAGACATCAAGGTTATAATTTATTTCAAGTTCGGTTCCAAGTAAGAAAGTGGATAGAAATATACCGCAGATACTATTATTTAATATACGTTTGTTAACCACGCATCAAAACTTAATACCTACTGCCAGTCCGGAAATCCAGCCTCCTGGACCATAGGAATACACCCCTGTTTCAAAATTATAATTTTCATATACCCACACCGCGCCAAAACCTGTATCAGCAAAAAAATCACTGGAAAGGCTTTGACCCGTTGATTGCTGTAATCGATTTGTACTTGTCCCAAACTTTAGTTGAAGCTGATAAGGAAGTGCAAATACGCCACCCAAACGTACTTCAGGTATTTTTGAGCTAAATCTATTATATGCATCCAGTGAAAAGATCAATGGTAAATAGGCAAGTTTTTTTGTAATCGAGATTACAACCGCTGTTGGCAATTCTTCCTCGTTTTCAGAATAGTTTTTTATGACCGAGCCCGAATTAATCAAACTAACACCCAGTTTAGAATTCAACTTTTTTAATTCCACAATAGCGCCGGCTGAAAAAGTAAACAGTGCTGCTTGTTTTTCTTCGATGGTACTATAAAAAACACCCGCACTTATGCCCCAAACTAATGGCCAACGTGAAGAATGTCCAGCAGCTGCCCAATTTAACCACGTGTCCGCTGCGGAGTAATTTTCAGTCTCCTGATTTAATTCATCTCGGCCTGAAAACAAACCATAGTTTAAATGTCGTAATCCATACACAGTTACAGACTCTTTTCCGGGTAAAGATAAATGCACTGATTGTGCTGTTATATCTGCCGGGTAAGAAACAAAACTCACTTCAAATTGCCTGGGCAGCATCCATAAAGCCGCCGGGTTGACCACATCTGCAGTAATGTTTTGAATAGCGCCTCCAGCGCCTGTAAGCGCCATGCGGTGGGGATGATACCAATTTTCAAGCCCAGGAAATGTGACTCCCGCAAATAATGCATTTAATAAAAAACTATAAACAATACCTCTCATAAAACAGATACCGGATTTATATCAATAAAGGTTTTGACGCCTGAAGGAATTTTATCGAATAATTTTGCAGATATTCGTTTTTGTAAATATGCATGCATCTTATTACCATTGATATCATGCGTTTTATTTGATTTAAGCATAATATGCATACGATATTTACCGCGTAATCGTTCCCGATAACAATTTGCAGGTCCCAATATATCTATACCTTTTGGAGATGGACGCAATTTACTGCATATTATTTCAGCTGTCGTATTTACATGTTCTTTTTTTGCTCCTTCAATTTCAATACGTATCATCCAGGAAAAAGGAGCGTATTGCAATTCTTGACGTTCACTCAAGGCAATATTGTAATACGTTTTTTGATCCAGTTTGGCAGCGTGTTTTAATACAGGATTATCGGGGTTATATGTTTGAATGACTACTTCCCCGGATTTCCTTCTTCCGGATCGGCCTGCAGCTTGATAAATAAGTTGAAACACTTTTTCTCCGGAACGAAAGTCAGGTAAAAAAAGGCCGGTATCACCATTAACAATCCCCACAAGTGTTGCATTGTCAAAATCTAACCCTTTGGCAATCATTTGAGTTCCAATTAACACATCAATTTTACCGGCAGCAAATTGCTCCAAAACCTTCGTCATGGACGTAATGTTGCGTGTCGTGTCATAATCAACCCTTGCTACGTTTACGTTTGGGAAAATATTAGCAACAACATCTTCAACTTTTTGTGTTCCAACTCCAAGAAGTTTAACGTTAATACTACTGCATTTCTGACAGGCTGTTGATATATCTCCGGTTTCAAAACCACAAAAATGGCATTTAAGCATGCGCTTATAACTATGGTATGTTAATGCAATTTCACATTGAACACATGTTTCCACATGACCACAATCTCCACAACGCATAATCGGTGCAAATCCCCGTCTGTTTTGCAATAATATAACCTGTTCGCCTTTGGCAAATTTTCGTTCCATTTTTTGTTGGAGCATGCTGGATATAACTTGCTGAAATTTACCTGTCTCTTCCTGTTCTTTTATCATATCCGCAACATATACGCGTGGATAAGGAGTGCCACCGAACCTATCGTTTAATCGTATATAATCATATTTCCCCTGGATATAATTATAATAACTGTCCAAGCTTGGAGTGGCGCTGGACATGAGAACAACTGCCTTGTGTAGTTTGCCGCGCATCAAAGCAACGTCTCGAGCATGATATCGTGGAGCGGGAGAATCCTGTTTAAATGAATTTTCCTGTTCTTCATCAATAATAATTACACCAATATTTTTTACGGGAGCAAATATGGCACTGCGGGCTCCAATTACAACATTAAATTCTCCTGAACAAATCTTTTTCCACGTCCAAGCTCGTGCTGCATGGGATAGTTTTGAATGCCATAATGCAACCTGTTCGCCAAATACAGCCCGGAATCTTCCGGCTATTTGCGGCGTTAATGATATTTCCGGGAGAAGCAATATTGCGGATTTATTCTGCTCCAAGGCTTGACGTACAAGTTCAATATATATTTCCGTTTTTCCGCTTCCTGTAACACCGTGGAGTAATGTTGGATTGAATTTTCCTGAATTCAATTTTGTGCTTAAATCATCTATTGCCAGCTGCTGTTCATCTGTGAATTTGATTTCTTTATGGATTTTTGAAAATGTAAATCCGGTTACATCGGGTAGGTTCGTTACTTCATCCAAATCCACTAGATCTTTTTCAAACAATGTTTTACAAATTGCGCTGGGACTGCTCACTATATTCTTAAGTGAGGATAAGGGAATAGCCCCTTCTTGAGCAGATAGATGTTTTAATACTTTTGCTTGTGCGGGGGATCTTTTTTGCAATTTCTTGTAATCGCCTCCCCATGTTTTGAATGAAACGATGCTTGTTGTTGGCGGTGTATACTTTGCGGATAAGTTTGATGGTAAAACAGTTTTTACGACTTGTCCAATCGGGGTGAAATAATATGCACTCATCCATGTTACCAATTTCCATAATTTTTCATCCATTACCGGTTGCAGGTCAACTAATTCTTTTATCTGTTTATGTTTACCTTTAAAATCTGATTTTGCAGATTTATTAACAACTATGCCCGTAACCATACGCTTACCCAAGGGGGCTTTTACACGCGTTCCAACTTGAAGGGAGTCAATAAATTCTTTCGGAATTTGGTACGTAAATTGGCAATAACTAGAGATTGGGAAAGCAACTTCTGCAAACATGATCATTGAAGGTAAATGCAGTTAAACCTTCCGGCAAGAATTCTTTATATAAATTAATAACCCCCGCAATAAGCGAGGGTTATATAAGAGCTTTTTAGAATTTAAGTGTTACGCTTTTATAACATACACTTTTAGTTCAGGTTTTAATTCTGCAGACACGCGTACCGGTACATGATAAATACCCAGTGATTTGATGGATTCCTGCAACTCGATGCGATGGCGCTCAAGAACAACACCTTTTTCTTCCAACTTTTTATGGATATCATTGGTTGTTATAGCCCCAAACATTTTTTCTTCTTCTCCTACCTGGACCTCAAACGTCATTTCCAGATCTTTTAATTGACCTGCAAGTTCAAGATTTATTTTATCATCATGAACGCGACGTTTTTCTGAATTACGCTTACGTTCATCAGCAATGGCCAGATTGCGTTTAGACGCTCTCAACGCCAACCGCCTGGGAAACAGAAAATTTCGGGCAAAACCCGGTTTTACGTTAACAATATCACCGGCAGTACCTAATGTATCTACATCCTTAAGTAATATTATATCCATGGTTTAAATCCTTTTGGTTAATATAATGATTAATTGTCGCCTAAGCTTGTATAAGGCATTAAAGCAATGTTTCGTGCTCTTTTGATAGCTCGTATCAATTTCCTGTGCATTTTTGCACTGGTGCCTGTAACTCTCCGAGGCATTATTTTGCCCTGTTCCGTTACAAAACGGCGCAATAGTTTTACATCTTTATAGTCAATTTCTTTAATATTGTTTTCTTTGAAATAACAAAACTTTTTACGACTTACAAATGCCATGATTTCCTCTTTTCTTTATTATGTTGAAGTTTCTTCTTCAACCGTTTCAGGTTTTACTTCTTCGTTTTCTTTTTCGTCTTTCTCTTCTTTTTCTTCCGGCTCTTGTGCTTTTGTATCATCTTCTACAATTTCTTTCTTGTCATTTTCAGGAGTTTCTTTTTCGATTAAATCACTACTTTCATCCATAATATCTTCTTCTACAGCTTCCGGTTTTGATTCAAGACGTACATTTTGGTAACGCAAGACTGAGTTGTTCAATTTCATAAAACTTTCAAAATCGTCTAGTCCCGCAGTATTTTCTGTTTCAAAATGCAAAAGTACGTATGTACCGTATTTATGATTGTTAATAGGGTAAGCTAGCCTTTTTTTGCCCCATTCATTATGGTAAATCACTTCACTAAATTTGCTTAAGTGTTCACCAATATCATTTAAAATGCTTTCTGTTTTCTCCTGTTCAAAATCAGGGTTCAAAATGTAGAGCGTTTCATAATATCGCATAGATTCTCCTCAAATTCCTTTTATACTAATAATGGTGCTATAACCAATGACACCACTGACATTAACTTAATTAAAATATTTAATGATGGTCCCGATGTATCCTTAAACGGATCTCCAACCGTATCCCCAACGACCGCAGCTTTATGGGCTTCCGATCCTTTTTTGAGCATTTCACCATTTACATCCACTCCGACTTCGATCATCTTTTTTGCATTATCCCAGGCACCGCCGGCATTGGATTGGAAAATTGCCATGAGCACACCGGTTACTGTGACACCTGCAAGTAATCCACCAAGTGTTTCCGGTCCAAATGTAAAACCAACCAAGACGGGAGAAATAATGGCTAAAATCCCGGGCATGACCATTTCTTTAATGGCTGACTGTGTAGAAATTTCAACACAGCGACCGTGTTCAGCTTTCGTTAATCCCAATTCATAGGCAGATTTATCTTCATCTGACCACGTGGTTTCGTCACCCTTTTTCATAATTTCCAGCGCTGCTTTTAATTCTGGGATATCTCTAAATTGGCGACGGACTTCTTCTATCATGGCCATTGCTGCTCGGCCCACAGCGCCCATTGCCATGGACGAAAATAAAAATGGCAGCATGCCGCCCACAAACAATCCCGCCATTACCATTGGATTTGAAATATCAATACTCTTAATTCCGGTTTGAACCATAAATGCAGCAAATAACGCCAGAGCAGTTAGGGCAGCGGAGCCGATAGCAAATCCTTTGCCGATGGCTGCAGTTGTATTTCCAACAGCATCTAATTTATCCGTCCGTTCACGAACTTCTTCCGGCAATTCTGCCATTTCTGCAATACCACCGGCATTATCAGAAATGGGACCATACGCATCCACAGCCAGCTGAATGCCGGTGTTGGCCAGCATACCCAATGCCGCCATGGCAATACCGTACAATCCTGCGAAATAATGAGCACCCATAATGCCGGATGCTAAAATTAAAATTGGGATTGCTGTCGATTGCATTCCAACGCCCAAACCGGCAATAAGATTTGTTGCCGGGCCCGTTACGGATTGTTTAACAATGGATAAAACAGGTGCTGTTCCCGTTCCGGTATAATGTTCAGTAATAAGCCCAATTCCTAATCCGGCAACGAGTCCGATAACTGTTGCCCAAAATACGCCTGTTGCTGTGAATTCAGTTCCGCCCTGTATAAATGTATCAGGGAGAAATGATTGAATCAGAAAATAAATTACACCCACCATTATTGCAGAACTTCCAAACTCTCCACGGTTTAGGGCTTTTTGCGGATCGCCGCCTTCTTTAACAGAAACCATAAATGTTCCTATAATGGAAACAAGAATCCCGGACGCAGCAATGAAAAGGGGTAAAATCACAAAATTTATATCGAACCCTCCAGCGACTAAAATACTCGCTCCTAAAACCATGGAACCAACAATTGAACCTACATAAGATTCAAAAAGATCAGCGCCCATTCCGGCAACATCGCCCACATTATCTCCCACATTATCTGCGATGGTGGCAGGATTAAGCGGATGATCTTCCGGAATCCCAGCTTCAACTTTACCTACAAGGTCAGCACCTACATCGGCGGCTTTGGTATAAATGCCACCGCCAACACGAGCAAACAACGCAATAGATGAGGCTCCTAAAGAAAATCCGGAAATCACATTTAAAACCGTTCTCATTGAAACAGAGTCGGAACCAAAATAATTTGTGTAGAAAATAAACAATCCGCCAAGACCCAGAACGCCCAATCCGACAACGCTTAAACCCATAACCGTGCCGCCAGTAAAAGCAACATTAAGTGCCGTAGCTAAACTGTTTCGTGCGGCATTTGTTGTACGATTATTTGCCTTTGTAGCTACTTTCATCCCTAAAAAACCGGCCAAGCCAGAAGCCATCGCCCCCACAATAAATGACATGGCAATCAACGCGCTTGAATCATCGCGACCGGAATTTGCAAACCCAAGCAACAAGGCAACTGCTATTACAAAAATAGTCAATACTCGATATTCTGCTTTTAAAAACGCCATGGCGCCTTCAGCAATGCTTGATCCAATTTGCTTCATTCTGTCCGTACCTTCATCCTGCTTATTAATCCATGTTGTTTTCCAAAACGAAAACAACATGGCCAATACACCGGCGCCCATAACTAATAACAGATTATTCATTTAAGTTTTTTCCTTTTTTATTAATTAAAATTATTCATCGTTTTTTGTATACCGTGATCCAACATGGATTCGACTGCATCGGCCACTGTTTGAATCATATCATCTGCATCAGGCTGATCGTTTTTCTTAAACGGTTTTAGTACATATTTTTCTGCAGGGCGTTTTTGATCGGCAGCAGCAACACCAAAGCGTAAACGGGGGAAACCTGTATGTCCTAAATGATAAATAACAGACTCCATCCCCCGATGACAACCATCGCCACCTTTGGGTCTGATTCTCATAGAGCACAGCGGTAAATCCACATCATCCAACACAATATGTAAATCAGCCAGATCAATATTCCAGTTCTGCTTGATCATTTTTACAGCAACGCCACTGGCATTCATGCCCGTTGTGGGTTTAACCAAAAGGGAATCCTTTTCAGGTGCTTCAGCGTACACAAACGCTCCCTTCCCCGGTTGAAACGTGACGGACCAACGTCTAGCCAATTCGTCCACAACCCAGAATCCGGCGTTGTGTTTGGTGTTGGCATACTCCAGCCCGGGATTCCCCAAGCCTATAAATGCTTTCATAATTATTTAGAGCCGTCTTCAGCAGCATCTTTTTTACCTTCAGCTTTTTCTTCACCACCTTCTGCTTGCTCTTCTGCTGCAACTCCTTCTTCGCCTTCTGCTCCCTCTTCGCCCTCTTCACCTTCTGCGCCTTCTTCAAGTTCTTCAACAACGGGTTCTTCCTCTTCTTTTGGAGGTGCTATAGCAGCAATGGCTTGGTCTTCATCTGCCAGAATTGTGAATTCACCCGTTACAACAATATCCGCAACTGTCAGACTGCTGTTCATTTCCAATTCAGTTACATCAACAGAGATAAATTCCGGAACATCCGTTGGCAAACATTCAACCTCGATACTGGTAAGAATTTGAGAAAGGACACCGCCTTCACTAACACCGATGGCGTCCCCTTCCATGTGAATAGGTACAGAAATAGTCATTTTTACATCTCGGCGGACACGCATAAGATCCACGTGTAACACATTCTCTGTTACCGGATGGTACTGCATTTCTTTGATCATCACATATTGGGTATTGCCTTCTAATTCTACCTCAAAAATACGGTTTCCTGAATTCAGGGCGTGAAAGAGTTCTTTTGAATCAAGAATCAAATTTACGTTGGCTTCTCCCTTATAATAATAGTTCGCTGGAATTTTCCCGTTTTTGCGTAATGTTTTTGTAGCACTTATTCCGGTCTGTTCCCTTTTTTCTACAGCTAACTGATAATAATCTGCCATTTTTTTACTCCGCTTAAAATTCGAACAGTGAACTCACAGATTCGCCTTCATGAATACGATCGATCGCTTCAGCAAAAATGTCGGAAACTGTTACAATTTTCATTTTATTAAATATTTTTTCTTCTGGAATTTTGACTGTATCCGTTACAATCAGTTGACTGATTGCTGAAGACTTAATCCTGTCTATTGCCGATCCCGATAAAAGGGCGTGTGTGGCAATAGCTGTAACTGAATTGGCACCGTTTTCATTGGCGGCTTCAGCAGCGTTTACTGTCGTTCCCGCCGTATCAATCATATCATCAATAATTAATACATCCTTTCCTTTAAGATCGCCAATCAAATGCATGACTTCTGCCTGATTTGGGGCATAACGCCGTTTATCAATTAAAGCAAAATGCATCCCTAGCCGCTTTGCATAGGCTTGACTCATACGAGCAGAGCCTACGTCAGGTGAAAGAACAACGGATTTTTCAGGTTCCAAACCCAATGCTTTGATCTTATCCATCAAGACCATACGACTATAAAGATGGTCAAAAGGAATATTCGCAAACCCCTGTATCTGTGTTGAATGCAAATCCATTGTAACAATTCGATCTGTGCCGGCTGCTGTAAACATGTCTACCATAACCCGTGCGGAAATCGGTACGCGCGGTGTATCTTTCCTATCCTGCCTGGCATACCCAAAATAAGGAATCACCGCCGTAACGCTCTTTGCTGATGCACGGACAGCCGCATCTAAAATAAGAACAAGTTCCAGTATATTCTTCGCCGGGCCATTGGTGCTCTGTATAATAAATACATCCCTGCCACGTATATTTTCCTCGAATTTGATCCAAATCTCCCCATCGGCAAAGTCCTTAATGGATAATTGACCCAATGGAACATTCAGGTGATCCGCAATTTGTTTCCCAAGTTGGGGATTACTACGACCAGTAAATAATTTTATAGTATCTTTACTCATAATTTTTTTCTGCTGGGGCGCCCTCCTACATCCCACCTCAGCGGGATTACGGCGGACAGGCAGGGATTCATTTCAGGAAATCTGCCATGCTCCTAATTCTTTCTGCTGGGGCGCAGGGATTCGAACCCCAACTGCCTGGACCAAAACCAGGTGTCCTACCCTTAGACGACGCCCCAAAGGGTTTGTTTGGATTTAATTTCAGCTGTGTACGGGGGGGTGAGTTAAGATGGTTCGGTAGTCGGACGATAAAACAGACTCGGCTGCTTTTGCTGCAGTGTCTTCGTCAAACATTCCGAACACAGTCGAACCACTTCCCGACAAACTGGCATATTGGGCTCCGTTATTTATCAGAGCGTCCTTAATTTTACCAATCTCTGGATGTGCTGGAATCACAATCCGTTCAAATTCATTCTGAAAAAGCTCAAAAGGAATTATATCCCTTCTGAATAAGTCGGCAAAGTTAGCTTTTTCAACATTGTTCTCCAAAACTTTTTTCAATTCACCATACGCCCATTCTGTGGAGATAAAAACAGGGGAGATAACCAATAAAAATGAAAAATCCAATTTTACATTTATGGGCAATAATTTTTCACCAATTCCTTCGCCTAATTGTGTTCCGCCTTTGATAAAAAAGGGGACATCTGCTCCAATCTCTTGCCCAAGTTCTTGCAGGGCAGCAACAGATAAACCTAATCCATACAAATCATTTATACCTTTTAATACTGTGGCTCCGTTACTGGAACCGCCGCCTAAACCTGCTCCTTGAGGAATCATTTTTTCAACGTGTATTTTGATACCACCCAAATTTGGAAATTGTCCAAGAATCGCTGCATAAGCTTGTGCGCACGTATTTGTGGAATCCAGAGGGAAGTTTTTGTCGTTTGATGTTAATTCACATCCGTGTTCAATTTTTTCCAAGGTTACAACATCATGGAAATCCAATTCCTGAAATATGGTATTGAGACTGTGATAACCATCGGGACGTTTATTCAACACCTGCAGGCCAATATTCACTTTTGCGTGTGATTTCAACGAAATGAAACTCAATTATAAAACCCCTCTTTTATTTTTCCCCTAGGACCCCGACCTTCGGTACGAGACAAGCAGGGGAGAACAATCTGCATAAATTTTCTCTTTTTCCCCTGTAATAGGGAAATACAAAGGGGTAAAATTATAGATATTCATTATTTCGAAATGGTTGCCACAGCTACAGCGCCCACGCCTTCTCCGCGACCGATAAATCCCATTTTATCCGTTGTGGTGGCTTTGATGGATACAGATGCTTCTTCAACTTGAAGGGAATAGGCAATTTTATATGTCATTTCCGGAATGGTATCAGCCAGCTTGGGTTCTTCCAGAATAATTGTGCTGTCAATATGGTCAATTTCAAATCCCTGTTCTCTTACCAAATTTATGGCGTGTTCTAAAAAATGAATGCTTTCCTTGCCTTTCCAGCGCTCATCGGAACTTGGGAAATGTTGGCCAATATCTCCCAAATTCGCAGCGCCCAGAAGAGCATCTACAATGGCATGAAGCAACACATCCCCATCTGAATGGCCCACTGAACCAACGGGACTGTCAATCTTGACACCTCCAATAATAAGAGATTCCCCTTTTGCCAGGGGATGAACGTCGTAGCCTATTCCTGTTTTAATCATTATCTAATTATTTTTGTCTGGAGAGGGTGAAAATAATATCTCTTTATACATTGAATCACTACGACTGACCCATTCTGCCTTGAGGCTACCCATCTCCTGTTCGTATTTTAGTAACAACAATTTTTTCGCTTCTACTATATTTCCTTTTTCCATCAATTCCAAAATGTCTTGATCTATTTTTGTCATCAAAACGTTCTGGCGAAAACGATTTTCCAACACCATTTTATTATAATAAGAATGTACAATCAATGCTCCTATGAATAAACCAGCAATAAATAATGATATGTATAATATTGTCTTATACATGTAACATCATATCAGCCAATTCCCAGTCCTCATGAGTCGTTATTTTAAAATTCCCGGCAAACCCTTCTGTTACGACTACTGTACCACCAGCTGCTTCTACCAAGGATGCTTCGTCTGTTACTTCTATTTCTTGTTGAAGGGCGTTGATTAAAATATCCCTATGGAATGTTTGGGGAGTTTGGGCCAGCCAAATGGAATTACGGTCTAACGTTTTTTGAATTTGATCACCGTTCACTTGCTTCACCGTATCTTTAGATGGCAGGGCTGCAATACAACCATCGGCTTCATCACAGCCCTTAATCGTTTTGGAAATGAGTTCAGGGGTTACGAAAGGCCTTGCGGCATCATGAACGGCAATAATTTCTACATCATTTGATAAAGCATGACATCCATTCAAAACAGAGTCTTGTCGTCGCGTTCCGCCGGCCACAGTTTTTACTGGTTTCGCTGATGTAAATGAAGCTAATTCACGTGATGTGTTATCTATGTCTTCTTCCGGAACAACGACAACTATTTCAACAATATCTCTGCATTGGAGAAATGGGGTTAAAGTATGAAAGAGGAGTGGTCGTCGGCCCAACAGTTTAAACTGCTTTTTTTCACCAAAACGGTTCCCCATTCCAGCGGCGGCAATAACAGCGCCTGCTTTCAATGTAGATGACATTATTTTATAAACATGGCATCGCCATAACTCAAGAAGCGATACTTATTTTTCTTGGCTTCCCAGTAAGCTTTCATAATAATATCCCTTTCAGAAAAGGCTGATATCATCATGAGCAATGTGCTTTTCGGCTGGTGAAAATTGGTTATGATCCCGTCCACCATTTTAAAGTTATAGGGCGGATAAATAAATTTGTCCGTCCAGCCCCGTTTCGGTGATACCTGGAATCCGGATACAGCTACCGTTTCTAATGCTCGAACAGTGGACGTTCCCACAGCATAAACCTTCCGCCGTTTTTTCTTGGTTTCATTGATAGCCAAGGCGGTTTTAGGCGATACTTCAAAATATTCTGAATCCATTTGGTGACGGTTCAGGTCTTCTACCTGTACCGGACGAAACGTCCCTAATCCGATATGCAGTGTTGTATACGCAATTTTAACACCTTTGTCCTGTAAGCGTTTCATCACTCCTTTAGTGAAATGAAGTCCGGCAGTGGGAGCTGCAACGGCTCCCCGCTCATCGGCATAGACCGTTTGAAATCGTATCTTATCTTTTGCCTCTGCGGGTCGTTTAATATAAGGAGGTAAAGGCGACGTCCCTATACGGTCAATTATATCGTAGAAATTTTTACCCGTATATTCAAAGCGCACCACACGTCCCCCGGAAATTGTATTGTCGATAACATCGCAAAATACATTTTTAGCAAACATGAGTTTATTGCCGATGCGAACCTTCCGTGCCGGTCTTACCATAACTTCCCACAATTCATTTTCCAGTTCCCGTAGAAGAAACACTTCTACAGTAGCGTCTGTCTTATCTTTGCTGGCATAAAGCCGTGCCGGGAACACTTTTGTATTGTTCATAATAATTAAGTCATTTTTTCGAAAATACTCAACCATATTCGAAAATGTTTTATGTTCTATATCACCTGTGTTTTTATCCACTACCATCATTTTGGATAAGTCCCTGCGTTTTGCAGGATATTGGGCAATATATTTTTCCGGCAAAGGATAATCAAAATCTGCCAGTTTGTACTTTTTCTTTTTATTTATCATTTAAATAACCTCTGTTGTATTTTTGAATTAAATGTTCTGTTTAAAAGTTTAAACGCTTTTTCCTGGGCAATACGGCCTCTCGATGTTCTCTGAATAAACCCTTCTTTTATTAAATATGGTTCATAAACATCTTCAATCGTAGAGGCATCTTCACTTACTGCGACCGATAGAGAACCCACACCTACGGGTCCCCCTTTAAATTGATCAATAAGTGCTATCAGAATGCGGCGGTCCATATCATCTAAACCATGAATATCAATTCCCATTCCGTCCAGTGCTTCTTTGGCTACACTTTCATTTATTTTTCCATTTGCTTTCACTTCTGCATAATCTCTTGCTCGACGTAAAATGCGATTCGCAATCCGCGGTGTGCCCCGGCTCCGGCGTGCCAATTCCTTGGCGCCTTTATCATCAATATCCACTTCAAGGATTTCAGCTGAACGCCTGATAATATGAAACAAGTCTTCGGCATTATAAAAATCCACACGCAGTACCACACCAAAACGATCCCGTAATGGAGATGTAAGATTACCCAATCGTGTCGTCGCGCCAATCAACGTAAAGGGTTCCACGTTCAACTGCACACTGCGGGCGCTGGGGCCCTTGTCGATCATAATTTCAATGCGGTAATCTTCCATGGCGGAATAAAGATATTCCTCCACAACTGAATTCAAGCGGTGGATCTCATCAATAAAAAAGACATCCCTTCCCATGAGATTTGTCAATACACCTGCCAAATCACCGGCGCGTTCAAGGACTGGGCCCGACGATTGTTTTAAGCTAACGCTCAATTCCTTGGAAATAATGTTTGCCAGTGTTGTTTTACCAAGTCCCGGCGGCCCAAACAACAATACATGATCCAGGGATTCTTTGCGTTTATTGGCCGCTTCGATATACAGTTTCAAATTGTCTACAACTTCATGCTGACCGATAAATTCATCGAATTTTTCGGGGCGTAAAGACTTTTCAACAATAATGTCTTCTTCAAGGGGTGTGGGGTCTGTTATGTGAATTTCAGTCATAAAATGCGGGGTATTGTTCGTAAATCATGCTATTTGAGCCACGAAAGATACAAAAATGAAAGGGGGTTCGTCAAATTTTTGAGCTTTGAGCAGGAATTCCTCCACGAATTTCATCCAGTCGGTCTTTTCGATCAGCAGCAAATTTTGTGATTCCATCCCAAATCCACCGCGGGGATAAATGTGCTTCATCCACAATTTCATCTACAGACCCGCCGGTACGCCAGCGATTATCCCAATCAGAAGAAAGCGAATATTCTTCAACAATTTTATTGGCCACCCATTTATGCATTAACCGTCGTGCTCCGTTGGTAATAATCATAGTATCGTGCCATTCCGTTGGAGCAATAATACTGTTGCGATATTTTTCACTTTGTCTTTGGAACAATTCCCAGGATATTGCTGCAACGATTTTAACATTGGGGCCTTCTTCCTTGATCCTCGGCAACAATTCTACAATAGAATTTGTGGAGCTGGTACCTCGGACAATTACGATACCTTCCTTTGCTTTATCCTGATTATAGTCCCTAATAATATAAGCGCCTTTTGCTGCATCTATATGGGATGCCATGCCCAGCGCATTACGATCGGGAATGCTTACAGCGGGACGGGTCAAATGCAAACCAATAATTGGGATATTCGTATTAAATGCCGCTGCCAAAGCCGGAGCAACTTCATTATGCTCCCAAGGATGAATGTTCACAATGTGTCCATCAGGAAAAAGCTGTGTAACCCCCGGAGAAAAAATACCGAAGTGCGTGCGGCTGTCTTCAGCTGTTTCCGGTCCGGAATGCCCAACAACCCAAATAAGTTTTCCCACTTTAAAGTCTGAATCCTGGGCAATTTGACTGAAAAGCCTTAAGGGGCCGTATTTCAAATAACTGAAAGATCCATAGGTGCTCATGGCACCGTAAAAACCATTGAAGTCATTGTATACATCTGGATTGAAATTAACTGTCGCCAGTCCGGCCATCATTCCGGCGTTGGTAAATTCTGTAATTCCCTGGGGCATTAACGGGCTGTCAGGATTATTATCCTTATTATAAAAACCATGATTCCCCTCCCCGTTCCATTCTTTGGCAAAGCCGGAAATGTTTGTTGAATCAGCCAAATCAGCGCTCATGGCAATCACCAGCGGCCGTCCATATTCTTTTTCAGCAATCGTATTAATGTAACTGGCATATTTAGAAAAGCCTACACGGTTGGGTGCTTTCTCTCCCGGCTGAACAAAAAGGTCAGAGGGGAGGGAATTGATATTGAATATTGATTTATCTGTCGTTGGGTTTTTTGCACTAACACGACATGTTTCGATTTCGTTTGGAACCGAGTCTCCAATCTCAACCAGTGTATCAGCCAAATAGTCTATCAATTCTTGATTTTTTTCCATGACAGAAAAGACAGTGTGAAAAAGTGCTTTTGCTTGTTCCACTTGTTCATCCCAAGTGTCAGATGCTCCTTCACCAAAACACTCATAATCAACATTATACTTTTCAGCAAATTCACTTTTTGTTTTCCAGAACAATTCCGAATTACGTTTGTGGGCAGCGCCATGGCTGGCGTGATCAAATTTATGATAGCCCCTTCCTTTGCGCATTCTGGCATAGAGCACCTTGGGCTGATTGGGCTTGGCATTTTCTACGAGTAGTTTATAATACGCATTCGTCAGTGATTCCCAATCTTCTCCATCCATCGTCCCTTCTACGTGCCAGCCGTGGGAGCCAAACCAATCTTCAGGGGTACCGTACATGATTGAACTAAAAGGTCGATTATCAATCCCAAAGTCATTCCAATCCATAAAATATATCAAGTTGTCCAACCCAAGCCCCCAGGCAGAATTGATTGTTTCGTGGGATGCGCCTGCGGTAAAACCGCCTTCACCTTCAAAGGCAAACACTTTTACGTCCGGTACCTTGGCCAATTTCAAGGCTAGCGCTTCCCCTGCAGCGGCGGGTGAACCGTGTCCGCTAGGGCCCGTATTAAACTTAAAAAAGAGTGTTTTACCTTCCATTTCCGCATGGCCAGGAAGACCGCCGTTGCGACGCAGGGTTAATAGATCCTCCCAAACAAGTTGGTAATTTTCGCCTTTAAAATGTTGATATTTTTTATCCCCGGTTTGTTTGTACTTAATACGCATAGCTTCATTCAACACAGCCAGTGCGGCATAAACAACCGGATTTGCATGGCCGGCCACCAGCACAAACCGATCACCAAAACGCTTACCGGCTTCACGAATGTCCCATCGCATAGCCCCGGAAAGCAATGTGGCAACCATGCAGTGTACTTTGGAACGAGAGCCTCCTGGGTGTCCGCTCTGGCGTAGGTTCAGCATAATATCGATGCATTGATCAATAAGATCTTTGGTGACTTCCCAATGTGAAAATACGTTTTTTAATTCCTGTGGTTTTTTCATTTTTTCTTTATTTTCCCGTTTTTCTACCATTCAATGTTTTTCTTAAAAATGCGCCTGTATAAGAAGATTTTTCCCTGCTCAAATCTTCCGGTGTTCCTGCAAATATCAATTCGCCGCCTTCATCGCCGCCTTCCGGCCCCAAATCAATAATCCAATCTGCAGATTTAATGACATCCATATTATGTTCTATAACAATCACTGTGTTGCCTTTTTCGATCAATCGCTGCAACACAGCCAGAAGCATCTTCACATCTTCAAAATGCAAACCGGTAGTGGGTTCATCTAATATATATAGGGTGCGGTCTCTGCTGACCCTGGAAAGCTCCGTAGCCAATTTGACGCGCTGGGCTTCTCCGCCGGACAATGTTGTGGCTTGTTGTCCCAGACGAATATAACCAAGGCCTACTTCGAACAATGTTGTTAATTTTTTCTTTACAGATGGAATATTTTTAAAAAATGTAAGCGCTTCTTCCACCGACATACTTAACACATCAGCGATCGTTTTTCCTTTATACATAATTTCCAGTGTTTCCCTGTTGTATCGCGCTCCTTTACATACTTCACACGTAACATAAACGTCGGGGAGAAAATTCATTTCTATTTTAATAATTCCATCCCCTTCGCATGATGCACAACGCCCCCCTTTAACATTGAATGAAAAACGGCCTGGTTTATAGCCACGAATTTTGGCTTCCGGCAATTGGGAAAACAGGTCGCGGATAAATGTAAAAACACCTGTATAAGTTGCCGGGTTGGAACGGGGTGTTCGACCGATGGGTTTTTGATCAATTTCCACAACCTTATCCAAATATTCCAAACCGCCTACCTCATCAAAGGGCAGTGGGTAAGCGCGGGCATTGTTCAATTCTTTATGTAAAATGGGGAATAATGTTTCATTCACCAGCGTACTTTTTCCACTACCGGACACACCGGTGACAACCACCATTTTTCCCAAAGGAATGGCAACATCCAATTTTTTCAAATTATTTCCCCGTGTGCCTTTTAACATCAGCGCTTTACCGTTTCCATTCCGGCGATATTTTGGAATGGGAATTTTGCGACGTCCGGATAAATATAATCCTGTAATGGATTTTCTGCATTTCAATAGCTGTTTTGGCGGTCCGGAAAAAATAACTTCTCCGCCATGTTCCCCGGCGCCCGGACCTAAATCTACGACTTGATCAGCCGATTCCATTGTTTCCTGGTCGTGCTCAACAACAAGGATAGTATTCCCGAGATTACGTAATGTTTGCAACGTGTCTAACAAACGGGCATTGTCCCTGGGGTGGAGACCGATAGACGGCTCATCCAAAATATATAAAACGCCTACAAGTTGGGAACCGATTTGTGTGGCCAATCGGATACGTTGTGCTTCTCCTCCGGAGAGAGTTGTAGCTGAACGATCCAACGTTAGGTAGTTCAATCCTACATTCACCAAAAAGCCAAGCCTGTTTTTCACTTCTTTTAATATTTGTTCAGCAATTTGGGTTTCCGTTTTTGTGAGTTTAATATTTTTAAAAAATTCCAGTGCGCCTTTTATGGATAAAGAAGCCACATCTCCCAAACTCATTTCATTGATATACACGGAACGGCTTTCTATACGTAAGCGAGCACCATTACATTCTGGACATGGACGCATACTCATAAATTGTTCAATCCAGTTTTGTATATGACCAGATTTCGTCTGCTTGTATCGTCGCATTAAGTTCGGGATTGCTCCTTCCCAGCCGCCGGTATATGTTCCTGTCCAGCGTTTGGAAGAATAGGACATTTTCATTTGTTTTGATCCGGAACCGAACAAAAGCATTTCACGAACTTTTTTGTCTAATTTCATCCAGGGCGTGGTAAACCTGAAATCATAATGTCTGGACAGGCTTTTTAAAATACTTCCGTACCAATTTCCCCGGGGCTGCTCACCCAAAGGCGCAACCGCACCTTGAATGATTGACTTGGTTTTATCCGGAACAACAAGTTCCGGATCAATTTCCATGTGGGATCCCAATCCATCGCAATGGGGACATGCGCCGTAAGGAGAGTTAAAGGAAAACATGCGTGGGGATAATTCTTCCAATGATACTTCGCAATGAGGGCAGGCAAAATGCTCACTGAATAAATGATCTGTTTTGGGCAATTCATGAATAATGATTAATCCGGAACCAATTTTTAAAGCGAGCTCAATAGATTCGGTCAAGCGCTCCCTGTAATCACCTTCAATAATTAGTCTATCAACCACGACCTCAATGGTGTGTTTCTTATTTTTTTCTAATTTAATCTTGTCATCAATACCATACACTTTGCCATCGACTCGAGCGCGGAGAAACCCTTCTTTCTTAATTTCTTCAAACACACCTTTATGCTGGCCTTTGCGTCCACGAACAACTGGAGCCAGTACAAAAAACTTGGTCTCAATTTTAAATTTGCAAATAGCATCAACAATCTGCTGGACTGTTTGCTTTTGAATCGGACGGCTGCATATCCAACAATGGGGTTTGCCAATGTGGGCATAAAGTAATCGTAAATAATCGTGTATTTCTGTGACGGTTCCTACCGTGGATCTTGGATTGCGCGCTGACGCTTTTTGTTCGATGGAGATTGCAGGAGATAAACCTTCAATAGTATCCATGTCCGGTTTTTCCATAAGTCCTAAAAATTGCCGAGCATAGGATGACAGCGATTCCACATATCGGCGCTGGCCTTCCGCATAAATAGTGTCGAACGCCAAGGAGGATTTTCCCGATCCGGACAGACCGGTAATGACCACTAATTTATTGCGCGGTATCTCCAAGTCAATATTTTTGAGATTATGCTGGCGGGCACCCTTTATAATGATTTTATCTTGCTTCATAATATCGTTTTTGTCATTTTGAAATGACAGCCTAGAATTTACGTATTATTCAGCCGTTTTCATAAAGCCATTTGCATTTATTGTACTAGAGTATTGGTAATTAATTATAGACTTTTAAGATACCCCCAATCAACTTGTTTCAAAATCTCAAAAACCTTACATTTAAACAATGGCGTCATTAAAAAATCAGATCATTATTTCCATGCCTCACATGCAGGATCCCTATTTCGGCCGGGCTGTTGTGTTTATTTGTGAACATAATCAAGATGGTGCTTTGGGGTTTATCGTTAATAAACCCTTTGAAACACCGGAACTTCAGGATTTATTTTCAGATTTTTTTCCAGAAGAAGATGATATTTTAAAATTGGTTCCTGACGTTTATTTTGGCGGACCGGTTCTTGTGGAACGGGGAATTGTTTTGCATTCTGCTGATTATGAAACTGAAAGTACTATAGTAATTGGGGATGATTTTTCATTAACCAGCAATAAAGCCATTATTCAGGAAATTGCAGAAAAGAAAGGGCCTAAACATTCTAAACTTATGTTAGGCCATGCAGGCTGGGCACAGTATCAATTAGAAGCTGAAATTGAGAATGGTGACTGGCTTCTGCAACATACGAATCTTGATTTTATTTTCAATACAGAAGAAAAATTTATGTGGGATATGGCGACTAAATCTTTTGGCATAGATATGTCTGAATTTTCCGGGCTGGGCGGTTCGGCCTAGTCAGTAATTTTGATTATTTAGTTTTTCTTCTTAATTTCTACCGAGATTCATAATAATGGTGATTTTATGAAAAAGTTTGCATTTATTCTTATCCCAGTCCTTATGCTTGTATCCTGTAATCAAGATCCGGAAAAGGAATTGGTCTTTATTGATCCTATACAATGTCTTGGCAATTCTTGGGATGCGGCATGGCTGGAAACCCACGATTATGATGAATATCCGAGAACGGAAAGCGAACAGTTAAAAATATTTACGGATTACTATGAAGCACAGGGTATTAAGATGGTTGATGTTTACAGCGCCTTGGTGTTTGACGCAGTATGTGATGCATGTAGCTGTCCAACAGGATATAGAATCTTTTGCATGGTAAAGGCAGGCGATGTTGATTTCCTGCTAGATTCAGGATTTAGTCAACATTAAATTATTGATCCTGTATTTGTTAACAAACTAGCATACAACAGTCCGGAAAGCCTGTCGTACTTTTACGTTAAGACAGCTTAATTTCTCGCCCATGAAAAAATACCTTCCACCCCTGGCTGTAATAGCAGCCGCATTTTTATGGAGCCTTGATGGATTGCTGCGCCAACAATTATTCACTGTTTCTTCTTTTTTAATCATTACTCTGGAGCATGCTTTAGGAGCTATCCTGTTTTTACCCTTTCTTATCAAAGGCTGGAATAATGTAAAAACACTGGACCAGCGCGGGTGGGGTTCTATTATGTGGATCAGTATCTGTGGAGGAATTTTAGGTACGTTTTTTTACACAAAAGCATTGAGTTACATCAATTATATTGATCTTTCCGTTGTGGTATTGCTTCAAAAATTTCAACCTATTTTTGCCATTATACTCGCAGCCGTTATATTAAAGGAAAAACTGTCTAATCGCTTTTTATTATTAGCCGTTACCGCTTTGGTTGGCGGTTACCTCGTCACCTTTGGTAAGAAACCCATGGTTGACTGGGATGATAAAACCATGATTGCATCTTTACTTGCTTTGTTGGCTGCATTCAGTTGGGGGAGTTCAACCGTTTTGGGAAAACATGCGCTGAATAAATTGCCCTTTCAGTTAGTAACTTCTTTGAGGCTTACCATTACTGCTTTACTGGCTGGAATTGTACTAATTGGCATGGGGGGCGCATCTGAAATTGTGTCATTAAATTCCTCCCAATGGACTGTTTTAGCAATCATTGTAATTTCAACCGGGGCTGTCGCTCTGTTCATATATTATTACGGCTTGAACCATTTGCCCGCATCTCACACTACTATTTATGAATTATTCTGGCCATTTTCAGCTATCTGCTTTGATTGGTTTATTCGCGGCCGAGCCATGTCGCCGGCCCAGGCAGCCGGTGCGATTATCCTGCTGACAGCCATTGTATTATTGACGCAGGAACGGCAAAATAATAATGGTTGAGCTAACAAAAAAAAATCTATCCCGTAATTTATTTTTAAACTGTATTCATGAATTCAGCTGGGGGTTTGGGATTGCGTTTCATACTACCTATGCTATAATTCCTTTATTTTTAAAAAAGCTGGGTGCACCCGATGCAGTGATTATTTCTGTTGCGGGCTTGTTCAGTATACTAATCGCATTCCCCATGCTGTTTTCTGCGGTTTTGGGGCGCAATATTCGCAATATTAAAAAGGCTGTTTTTTGGACTCATAGTGTTGTGTTGCCTCCTATATTTATTGCAGGATTTCTGTTTGCTTTCCTGGCGCCAACGGGACCGAATGCATGGATTTACTATTATGTGTGTTTTATTCTTTATTGTTTAGCCGTGGGATTTATTATTCCCATTTGGGCAGATTTTCTCTCCCATGTTTTTCCACGAAAATCCCGGGGTCATTATTTGGGTATTTCGTTTGCATTTAATAGTATCGGTGGTTTTGTTGGTGGTATTATTGTTAAAATTCTGTTGAACAGTTCAGTCCCTTTCCCAAACAATTTTGGATGGGGATTTATCATTATGGGAATTTCTTTGGGGCTGGGGATTTTTGCCTATGTGTTCTATAATGTCGATAATAAATCAGATAAAATACCTCATAAAACAATAAGTGAATTTTGGCAGAACACAAAAGAGATCATACGTACACATGAAAATTTTAAACGCTATTTATACAGCCGGATTTTTTTTACTGCTCACTTCCCCGCTATGAGTCTTTATGCGGTTTATACTCAAGATTTGTTTGGTTTTGATATCAGTGAAGCAGGTGTTTTTGTTGTATTACAAGTTATAACATTTGGATTAGGAAGTGTTGTGTCAGGTAAAATTGGTGATCGCTGGGGACATAAATTGGCTATTACACTTTCTTTTTGTGGTTATTTATTGGCGATTGCTTTTACTGTTTTTGCCACGTCCATGCTTCATGTATATGCCATTTTCCTTTCATTGGGATTAGGGCAGGGAGGGTTTATGCCTTCCGCTATGAATATGGTTTACGAATTTGCAGAATCACGAGACAGTAAAACATATATGGCACTTATCGATACATTTTTAGCTCCCTTTGTTTTACTGATGATTGTAGGGGCAAGTATTTTGAACCCAATCATTGGAACTCGTAATTTATTCATTTTGTCGGGCGGGTTAATTATTATTGGCCTGCTGCAATTAGTATTCCGAGTCAAAGAGCCTCATCTCCATCCCCACACGTCCACTGGTTCATTGGTGAAGCAGTGAGTTACGACTGGTTTTTTGTGAGTAAATAACAAACTTTTTCCTTGTTTTCCTGACGGTATGCAATGAAATTCTACACAGGTTCCGAGGATGATTAAACACCTGAAAAACATATTACTACCCCTTCTTGCTGTATTAGCATTAACCGGTTGCAAAGATGATCCCCAACGGCATTTACAATTGGCGCAATGGTATTCTCAAAAGGGACTTGTAGATGAAGCCATTTTGGAATATCGTGAAGTAACCCGGCTGCTTCCTGCTGATATTAAATCTTTAAGCAGAGCCGATTACGAATTACTGGCCGAGGCTCACTATCGGCTGGCACTTATGTATACAAAAAAAGATTGGTGGGATTACGCGCTGGAAGAGGCTGAAACGAGTTTTGAATTATTACCAACCCGAGAACATTATGATATAGTCACGCTTTTAAGAAAGCGTGTTGTTTTGCAGGATATAGGATCCTGATTATTATCTAATTTCTTTCGGTTTTAAAAAGACCCCGATCGGCTTTCACCGCCATCACAATAAATAATAGAACAATTTATAAAGTCTGCTTCCGGCTTTAGTAATAGAGAAATTGTATTGGCTACATCTTCCGGGGTGGTTGTACGCCTCATAGGATTTCGCTTCTTGGTATTTTCAACCCACGCTTCCCAATTATCAGTGATTTTTGTTAATGCCCGAGTTGGTGTCACTCCTGCTTGAACTGAATTTGCTGTAATTCCAAATTGTCCAAGTTCCCAACCTATCTGGCGAATGATGGCTTCCATGGCAACTTTGGCTACACTTACAGGACCATAGCCTTCCATAGAAACATAGTTTCCTTCACTCGTTAGTCCCAGTATGCGTGAACCTTTAGCCAGAAGTTTTGCATCGTACAACTTTTGGGTCCAATACAATAATGAATTTCCCATGACATGTACCGTCATATCCATTTGCTTTTGGTTCACAGGTTTTTCACCAAAAAAGTTTGTGGTCGTACCAAAAGCGATAGAGTGCAGCATCAATTTTAATGGCTGTCCCCCGGTAATTTCAGCAATCTGGGGAATGGTTTTATCCATGGTTTCCAGTGCTGCTGCATTCGTATTAAAATAATGACAATTGCCGTTTGTGATTTTGTTTACTTCCGCAATGGTTTCACCTGCAATTTTTTTCGCTTCACCGCGGTCAAAGTGAAATGCAATCACACCATAACCATCTTTGGCCAATCGCTTAGCTGTTGCGGCTCCATGACCTGTTGATCCACCAAGTATTAGTACCCATTCAGACATATTTTTCTCCGAGAATTTAAGCGGGAATTTAGGGAAGACTGAAGCAAAGCCAAACCAAGAACACAAAAGAATAATGGGCAAACAGACATTATGATTTAGAATCTTTTGATAAACCTTATGTATGAAGAAAAAAGAATTAAAATTTACCTGATTGAGGCAAAAAACGAAGCCAATAGCGGCGCTACGGGCAAGTTTTCTAACGAAAAGCGGAGAGATTTTAAACTTTTTAATTTGTGCAAGAGGTTTTTCAAAGGATTCTTTAACTTCTATGCTTATAAAGGATAAAATAATGGATATAAAGTCTTCATTTACAAAACAGGATTTGCTTGATATCGGCTCCGGGAAAATGTTCGGTAAAGCCAATGGGAAATTACCTACACCGCCTATGCTGATGATGGACCGTATTTTGGAAATTTCAGATTCAGGTGGAAAATACGGCAATGGGTTTATCAAAGCAGAATTGGATATTGACCCGAAGAAGTGGTTTTTTGATTGTCATTTTGTAAACGATCCCGTCATGCCTGGTTGTTTAGGATTAGATGGTTTTTGGCAATTGGTTGGATTTTTTCTTTCTTGGGCAGGCGGGAAAGGTCGCGGTAGAGCATTGGGTGTAAAGGATGTAAAGTTTAAAGGGCAGGTTAGACCTTATCATGATAAAATTACATATCAGATAGATATTCGAAAATTTATCACTCGCCCAATGTTTATGGCATGGGGAGATGCAGTATTACGCGTAAAAGATAAAACTATATATTTTGCCAAAGATCTTCAGGTTGGTTTATTTGAAAAACTGGTATGGGATACCGGTATGGATCCCTCACTCGACCCCTTTTAAATAACAGACGACAAAAAATATGGCCTTACGATGCGGTATTGTTGGTTTACCCAATGTGGGTAAGTCTACCATTTTTAACGCTCTGACAGCTTCGTCTGTCCCTGCTGAAAATTATCCATTTTGTACAATTGATCCCCATGTGGGCATCGTAGAACTTCCCGACCCTCGGCTGGGTAAATTAGCTGAAATCTTCAAACCGAAAAAGGTAACCCCAGCCGCAGTAGAATTCACAGACATTGCCGGGTTGGTCCGGGGAGCCAGTAAAGGAGAAGGATTGGGAAATCAATTTCTGGGACAGATTCGACAAGTATCGGCTATCATTCATGTGGTTCGTTGTTTTGATGATAGCAATGTGACACACGTTGAAGGAGAGGTGGGTCCCGTTCGTGATGCTGAACTAATTGAAACGGAACTTCTATTGGCGGATTTGGAAACACTGGAAAGGCGTTATTCAAAAGCTGAAAAAGGATTGAAATCCGGCGTTAAAAAAGAACACAAAGAATTTGATGTTATCAAACGGCTTTTGGATCATTGTAATGCAGGTCACAGGGCTCGGACATTCATTGCTGATGAAGAAGAAATAGTCATCGTTCGATCATTACACTTACTTACACGTAAACCCATTTTATACGTTGCCAATGTGGATGAAGCTGAAATTACACATGATAAACGAGGCAAATTGGAACAGCAGTTAGTGGAATTCGCTGAAAAAGAAGGGAACCTTGCTATTCGCCTCTGTGGAAAACTGGAACAGGAAATTGCTGTTTTAACCGACGATGAAAAAACGATATTCCTTGAAGAATTTAATCTCCCGGAGCCGGGGCTGAATAAACTCATTCATGCTGGATTTAGACTGCTTGAGTTGGAAACATTTTTTACCGGAGGGGATGTGGAAGTCCGAGCGTGGACTATCAAACAAGGCGCCACTGCGCCGGAAGCAGCAGGTGAAATTCATACTGATTTTCAACGTGGATTCATAAAAGCTGAAGTAATCAAATACAATGACCTGATACGGCTGGGGTCAGAAAAAGCAGTGAAAGAAGAGGGATTGGCAAAATTGCAAGGCAAAGGGTATTTAGTTGCGGATGGTGATTGTATCTATTTCCATTTCAATGTGTAGTTTCTGATATGTGGTTTTTCATGATTCTATCTTATATAATGATTGCGTTGGCTGGAGTCGGGTTAGCGTTTGTTGGACTAAACCACTATATGAATATCTGGTCCACAACTCATATTACACTCGACTTATTGGTGAGTATCATTTTCATCGCAGCTCAAACGTTGGTCATGTTCTTTTTTGTAGGAACAGGTGTCAATATTAAAGAATACACCCAAACCCATCCCGAGATTGGCGATAAATTTTATAAAGGTGTATTAGGAATCAAACGCACGCTCTATCCGCCCACAATGATGGTTACAATGCTTTTTATGGCGACAGTTATTTTAGACGGTGCATTTTTTCTGAATAAAGTTAGTGAATGGTGGTTTCACATTCTTTACTGGCTTACACTATATTATTATATAAAAGCGACGCTAGTCCAGCATAAGGCCTTTATTGGCAGTACGAATATTGTTTTGGCTATGACAGGAGCTGTACGGAAATAAAAAAAGAGCTGAAAATCAGCTCTTTTAAAAAACACTTTTTATATGGATGATGTTTAGTCTTCGTCGTCCTCATATTCGTAGTCGTCATCCTCATCAAAATAATAGGGATAAGCATAATCATATTCTTCATATTCATCGTAGTCTTCCTCTTCCTCATCATCCTCTTCTTTTTCCGCTTCCTGCTTGACCACAATAACCCGCGGATCATCGTCCCCCTGTAAAGCTTTATCCACTAGCTCCTGTTCTCGGTCAGTCAGAGCGTGATCGCTAACACCTATGCGCTGACGATAGAGTAGGCCGGTCAATGTGCCAAAGAAAAGAACCAAAAGAGCCATAATAGATCCTTCTGCTTTAAATTCTATTCCGCCCCAGATGTTCTGCTCCCAGCCGAAATTCATAAAAACAGCCAAAGCCAGTAGTACTCCAAAAAGAATAATAAAATTGCCCATTGTGTCCGGAGCAGCTGTTTCCATAACGGCCAGATAAAGAAGCCAGATCAGAATCCCGGCTACTGCAAAGAAAATTCCCAGTACAAAATTTTCTGCAATAATAGACAGAACAAACCCTATAAGGGCTCCGAATGGAATTAGAAAACCAATACCTGTTTTGACGTTAGTCGCCATAAATAATGCTTTTACCTCGGTTCATTTAGATTGTCTTACCTCGAATGATAGACGAAAATTGGATGTTTTCTGAAGGAAAAGCAAGGGAAAATTGGTGAATTGATTAACGACAGTATTCTGCACTTACAAACAGGATAAGAACATGTATAAAATTGGTTAACTGTGCAATAAACAATGTAATTTCTTTAATAAATATGAAAAACAATCTTCCGAAAATCGGCGTGGTAGGCGTAGGCCATTTAGGCCGGCACCATGTAAAACACCTATCCAATAATAATACAATATCTTTCTCTGGAATAAATGATGTGGATTCTGGGCGGGCCAAAGAAATTGCAGTTGAATACAATTGCAATTTATATGATTCGCTCGATGTTTTATTAAACGAGTGCGATGCTGTAACAATTGTAACGCCAACACATACCCATGCCAAGGTTGCTGAAAAATGCATCCATGCAGGAAAACATGTTTTTATTGAAAAACCAATTACAAAAACGGTACAGGAAGCTGATCTCCTTCTGCAGCTGGCCGATAAAAATAATGTAATAATCCAAGTAGGTCATATTGAGCGGCTAAACCCGGCATTAATTCCCCTAAAAGATTTTGAACTAAACCCAAACTATATTGAAGTCCAGCGCTTGGCTCCTTATACGGTGCGGGGCACCGATGTGCCTGTCGTTTTGGATTTGATGATCCATGATATTGATATCATTTTATCTTTGGTTGATTCACCGGTAAAAAATATTCGCGCCAGTGGAGTTTCTATTTTATCTGATTCTGTAGATATTGCCAACGCACGCCTCCGATTTGAAAACGGCACTGTTGCCAGTATAACATCCAGTCGAATTGCCCGGGATAAAGTCCGAAAAATTAAGATTTTTCAAAAAGACATGTATGTGACGATAGATTTCCTTTTGGGGCTTACAGAAATCTATCGCGTTCTTGATGAAGATCAGGATGATCCTGCCGCTTTAGAAACAGCTTCCTTGGAAGCGTATGGAAATCATAAAAAGATTGTATATGAAAAACCGGATATCAATCCGTTTGATGCGTTGGAAATGGAGCTTTCAAATTTTATTGCATCTATTAAGGGAGAACAAACACCTATAGTGGATGGTCAGGCCGGCCGGGAAGCTTTGGATGTTGCTATCAAAATTCATGATATGATTTTGGAAGATATTCATTGATGGATATTCGCAATTTCTTTTTCGAAAACCGTAGTTATACCCCAATTCCTTTGGCAATATTAATCATCTATTTTTCGCAACCGGCACTGCCTTATCTTTTGTATGGATTGACTTGTTTAGCTGTGGGTGAATTCATTCGTTTCTGGGCGGTAAGCTATGCCGGGGGAATTACCCGGACAACGAAAGTGGGTGCCCCAGCTCTTTGTTCTTCCGGTCCGTTCGCTCATGTTCGAAATCCGCTATACATTGGAAATTTATTCGATTTCACCGGAATTGTTCTTATGGCAGGCGCACCTAATATTTGGGTAATGCTCATTGTTACGTGGGCATTTTTCATCATTCAATATGCTCTCATTATCGATCTTGAAGAGGAAACATTAACGGAGTTATTTGGGGCTAAATATGAATTATACAAATCAAATGTTCCCCAGCTTATTCCAAGGCTTTCTCCTTGGAAAAGTGAAGACAGTCGGACACCAATGTCTTTCGGAAAAACTTTAAAAACTGAAAAACGCACGCTGCAAAATATTCTTCTCATTTTTATTATTATCCTTATACGTCAACAGTTTGTGTGACTTTGATTCGAATTATTAAAAATCAGTAGTCTCTTTCCATGACATCAAAGCAAAACACCATTTTTTTCCTCGTAGCTGGAGAAGAGTCCGGAGATATTCATGGCGCTCGACTCATTTCTGCGCTGAAAGAAAAATGCCCCGATGCGTCCTTTGTGGGTCATGGCGGAAACAAGATGAAAGCTGCAGGAATGGAGATTATTGAGCACGTTGATAACCTGGCAATGATGGGTTTTACAGAAGTAATAAAGCATCTCCCTTATATGGTAAATGTCATGGGAAAAACATTGGGGAAAATTCAGAAAATAAAACCCCATCGCTTAATTCTTATTGATTACCCTGGGTTTAACTTACGTTTGGCAAAGAATGTTCATCCTTTAGGATTGCCTATCACATATTTTATTATGCCTCAAGTTTGGGCATGGAAAGAAAAACGGGTGAAAACAATCCGTAAATATGTTGATCAGGCATTATGCATTTTCCCCTTTGAACAAGAATGGTTTGAACAACGGGGAGTTAATGCACATTTTGTAGGTCATCCCTTTACAGAATTCCACAAACCTTCAATAAATAAAGAAGATTTTTTCCATAAACATAGTTTGGATAATGATAAACCGTTGTTGGTTCTTTTTCCTGGCAGCAGACAACAAGAAATAGATCGTCATCTTCCCGTTTTTAAAAAAACAGTCTCTTTGCTAAATGATGATAATCTTCAAATCATCATCGGCAAGGCGCCGCAGGTTTCACTACCATCCATTCCCAATCACTGGAAAATTGAAGACAAGGATACAAGCCTTTGCCTGGAATATGGGACCGCCGTATTAACTTCTTCAGGAACCGCTACGCTACAATCTGCCGTTCAGGATATACCGGCTGTTGTGAGCTATAAACTTTCTGCCGGAAGTTGGTTCCTGGCCAAAAATTTGTCAAAAGTACCGTTTGCAGCAATGACAAACCTTATTGCCGGAAAACAAATTGTACCGGAATTTCTTCAGAATGAAATGACACGGGAAAATCTAGCTGACGCCGTTAGACCATTACTTAATAATTCTTCTGAAAGAAAAAATATGCTTATGGGCTACGAAGAAGTTCGGAGAACATTGGGTATGCCGGGAGCCTACGAACGTGCGGCAGAAGCTATTTTGTCCAAAACAATTCATTAATAAGAATGAAAAAATAATGACATAACACTGTATTTTTCACCACCCTTAAATCCCTGCCGGCTGGAAACGAAGCGTAGGCAGGTGGGGAGGTGAGTCAATACTGAAGAAATACTTTAAATTTAAATGAATAACTAAACATGGATATCTCATTACAAAAACGGTTACACACCTCCCTTATAATTTGGGAAACACAAGTGGGTGAAAAATGAAGAAAAAGATTCTGTTTTTTCTAGGTGTGTTTTTTGGCAAATGGGCCTTGAAGTTTTTGTATGGCACCAACCGCTGGATTATCGAAGGTGATGGTCAAATTGAAAAATTACGAGCTGAAGGAAAGTCCATTATTTTTACGACGTGGCATGGTAATCTATTGCCGGGTTATTTATATGTGGCGGACAAGCAGCCTTATGGCGTGGCGGGAAAACATGGCGATGCAGAAATCATTTCACGTATTGCTGTAAAATTAGGTTATATACCTATCCGGGGTTCGAGTTCGGATGGCGGTCGGGAAGCCTATACGAAAATTGTAAATGTACTTAATAAAAAAGGCTCCCTTGTGTTTATCACGCCAGATGGACCCAAAGGACCGGCCAAAGAACTAAAACCCGGAACTGTAAAAGCCGCCATGCGAACCGGTGCCATAATATTGCCCACCGGAAGTTATGCTTCAAAACATTGGTCCTCTACAAACTGGGATACGTTTTACGTGGCTAAACCATTTGGTAAAATTCACTTGCTGATTGGCGAACCGCTGATGTTTTCTGAAAATGACAATTTTGATGAATGCTCAAACAAATTAAAAAAAGAACTAGACAGGTTGGAAGAGGAGGCAAAGAATCGTGCCGCAGTTTGATCCTCAATCTATAAAAAAATATCGTATGTTGCTTTGGCCTTTGGGTTTTTTCTATTGGTTGCTCATTTTCTGGCGGAATTTTTTCTATAATATTGGATTTTTTGTTTCGCGAAAACTCCCGTGTAAAGTGGTAAGTGTCGGGAATCTTTCTGTGGGCGGAACAGGAAAAACACCCTTTGTTTTATTTTTGGCGAATGCATTAAAAACCAAGGGTCTGAATGTGGCGGTTTTGAGCAGGGGTTATAAACGCAAGTCAACCGGAACACATATTGTCAGTGATGGAAATACGCTTAAATCTGATTTGCATACTAGTGGCGACGAGCCGTTTATGCTGGCGAATAAATTGCAGGATATTCCCGTTGTTGTGGATGAAAACCGCTATCGTGGAGGACAATTTATTTGTAATGAATATAAACCGGATGTAATCATTCTGGATGATGCTTTTCAGCACAGGCGAGTTTTTCGGGATGTAGATATTGTTTTAATCAACAGTAATCACCGTCGTCCAAAACTGCTGCCGTATGGATTGCTCCGGGAACCATTAAGAAATATAAAGCGTGCAGACGCAGTCATTTTCACTAAAGCTAATTTGACGCCTCCCGATGAAAAATTAGTCAATTCAGTATCCAACTATTGCCGTTTTACTATGGAGTCTAACCTAATGCCAAATACGCAATTGATAGGATTAGATGGTTCAATAAAACCTGTAAGTGATTTAAATGGCCCTGTCGTGGCTGTGTCCGGCGTGGGTGATCCGGATAGTTTTGAAGTGATATTGGAAGAAGCTGGCTTGGATTATGTCCATCATTTTCGCCATGATGATCATGCGGATTATTCAGAAACAGATCTGGAAGTTATTCGGGAAGTGTTTTTAGCAGCTGAAGCCCAGGCAATTATTACGACAGAAAAAGATTTAGCAAAACTTCTGGAGTTAAAAAACTTGCCTGTTTATGCTTTGCCGGTAAGTGTTTCCCTCAATACTGATAATGAAAATCAGTTAATAAGTTTAGTGGGTTAATGTGCCGTTATCATCCTGATAACGGTTTTTCTTCTTAGAACTGAGCTACACCCCAGGCGAACATAACGCCTACAAAGGTAAGCATGAGCGGCCAGCCGGTGTTCACAAATCGGCGGGCGTCGGGGTTTTCAAATACATGGATTTGAAATTGATGGGTTGTTGTAGCACCGCGGGCATCTATGGCAGTGATGATTATATCATGAGGTCCGCGCTGATTGTTGCGGGGGCGCCATTTAAACAGTCCGCTCTTCTTATTAAAGGAGGCATATTTGGGTAATCGGATGGAACGAAAAGCCACACGGTCACCATTCAAATCTTCTACTACTACTTTATATCGGTATTCATAACCGGTTAAACCCACAGGTTTTGGTTTGGAGATAATTGAGGGCGGGATATTGACAAACACCTGTCCGGATTGATTGTCTTTATGATACCCATCCGAAACCTCCACAGCAAATGAATGTTTATTCACTTGGGATGCTTTAGGAATCCAGACAATTTTCCCCGTGTTGGACATCTGCATTCCCTGGGGTCCCTTAATAAGTTCATAATGGAGTTCTGCATCAGCGTTTTTATCCTCTACCTGAATTTGGTATTTATACATTTCTTCAACTAACGCTACTTTCGGCGCTTGGGAAACAATCGTCGCCGGATGATTCACATACAGCTCAAATGATTGCTCATCTTTGGTATATCCATCAGACACAACTAATTTAATTGCATAGTTATCATATTGATCCTTGCCCGGCGTCCATAACAATGTTCCGGTAAATTCGTCCACTTCCATACCATCGGGAAATTCTTCTAATGTGTAGCGAATAGCGCTCCTGCGTTCCACGATTACTTTGGGCGGCTTACCTTTTGATCCCTGGAAGAATTCCCAGAGAACATCTTTAACACTTACAGAACGATCGTCTTTTTCTTCGATGATTACCATCAGCCGATCATCCTCCCAAAAAATGGAGTGGACATAGCGCTTCAAGTTCAGGCGGCTGAATTCCTCCGATTCCATATCGCCCTGGCTCGTAAGATATATAACGTCGGCGGCGTTCCAATCGCCGATGTAGCGATCCACATTTTCACGATACACATCATCGGCAATATTGACTGCATACACTCGTGCTTTTTCTGTGTCTTCCAGTTTTACAACATGATCAAAAGGTAAAAGCGAACCTTTGTTCAGATCTGTTGTCATAATTTTATATTTATACTGCTGTCCCACCGTTGCCTGCATGACCGGAATTGATACTAATTTAATAGGGGAATTGATGAAGAAATCTGCTTCAATTGTCCGGACATCTTTTCCGTCATCCACTTCAATTTTCAAGTGACCAAAGTCCATTTCATCCCGAGTGGGTTCCCAGCGCAAACGTCCGGTAAAAGGATCCATGCGCATACCGTCGGGCATTTCCACTGCCGTATATGTTAAGGCATCATTCACATTTGGGTCTGTTACCTCCAATTGAAAATCCCAGACATAGCCCAAATTAACTTTATTCATGGGGGGCGGTGCGCGATCAATAACCGGCGGATGGTTGACAAATAAAATTACTTCTTGCGTATCAGCTGCAACCCCATGGTTAGCAACTATTGCAAAATTTTGCGAATCAATTTGAGAAACAGCAGGCGTCCATTCGATTAATCCCAATTCAGACAATGTCATGCCTTCCGGATGATAAAGCATTTTATATGTCAGTTCCTGATCCAAATCCGGTCGCCACACATCCACTTGGTATTTAAATAATTCATTCACGCGAATAATGGAATCCGCCTCAGAGAGGATTATTACACCCGCTCTGGCAAACAGTTGAAACTCCTGGGCAGCGCGATCAAATCCATCGGAAGCGACAATGCGGACGTCATAAATATTCACATGGCTGCTGTCCGTTTGCCAATACAGGGCACCGCTGGAATCCATTTCCATTCCATCGGGAGAAACGTCCAGAGTAAACTGAATATTGGCATCTTGGTTGTAATCATTAATAATCGGAGAATAGGTAAACAGCGACTTGGCGACAAATTCAGTAACGAGCGGTTCAGAAATAAATTCTGGTGAATCATTCACATAAATCCAAAGGCGTTCATCATACCCTTCTAAATGGGGAACAACTTTGTACGTGAGCAACGAATCGATCTCTTCAGATTCTAACTCAACCGTTTCGCCTGTTTTCATTTCTATGTGATATGCTAACTTGTAAGCTCCAAGTTGAGTTCCGTTTGGTACCCATTGGATAGAGCGTGTTTCATAATGGAAAAACATTCCTTTTGGAGGCGGAAGCAGCCAGCGAAAACTATAAAATTGATTTGCTTCATCTTCCGGAATTGAATATACAAATAATTGTTCAACAGGAAGAACGTGCCTGGGCAAAACACCCTTGGGCAGCGGTTGTCCCAATGATTTTATCGGCTTAATACCGGCGGCGAGAGATCCAATCTCCCGTCCTTCGATTTCCGGGAAAATATCCAATAAATCTATGGGGTCAGTTAATGAATCCCGGACGATTGGTTTGTCAATGGGCGGGGGTAAACCCAAGTCTGTTAGAAAAACAGATGTTTCATCTCCGTCCCAGCCGGCGGCAATGGACGTGCCCGTGTATTGACCTTGCTGTATAACCGGCAAAGCTGAAAAAACTTGAATATCCACTGTATCAACAGTGAGTGTAAAATAACTTTCACTTTTTTCTTCAGGAATTTCTGCACCAAAAGAAACGGTTATCATGTTCATTTCACCGGACACCAATAAAAGATCTGTATACGTATCCTGATCAAAATCAGCAATTTGTACATCGGAAAGAGGTCCTGCATCATTGGGAATATTATCTATATCAATCCCGGCTTGTGACATTGTTAATGCAATTAAATGACCGCTTTGAAAGGGAGCAATTACATCCAGAAACCCATCAGCATCCCAGTCTGTAATTGTAACCGAGCGATTAAGAAAACCATTCATTCCTGACACAATAATATGATTTGCTTCTCCCTGGATAAATGAACCGTTTTTATTAAAAAATGGTTGTGCTTTCATTACATTACCTTCAGGACTGAAACTGATAATATCATCAAAACCATCATTATTCCAGTCTGCAACTCCGGCATAAACAAACCCCGACCCGAAGCGCATTGCTTCCGGTTCCAAGCGGTTAGCTATAAAAAGCTGCCCATCCTCATTCACGTCCACAATGGCCAACCCGCGGACAGGACTGCCCAGGGAAACAACCAATTCCTGATCGTCATCGCCGTCCTGGTTAAGTAATTCAAAATTGTGGCAACGCAGAAATATATTACGCTCTGACAGGTTCAATGTACTCGCCGGTGTTTCGCTGAAGCCTTCACCATCCCAAGGATAATAATACACAATAGGATGTAAAATACGTTCCTCATTTTCATCTGTGAGATTCATAATTGTAATGAGTTCAGGGTTGCCGTCTCCATCTAAATCGCCCAATTTCAAATTCACAAAATTGCCCAGCAAGCCATCCGGCGCAGCCAGTTCCCAATTCAATTGCTGATAACCATCGCCATCAATCTCATAGTAGCGGATCATGGAAACAGAATGACCGTTTTCGTGACCAATTTCAATCGCAGCAAATTCATAAAGACCATCTTGATCAAGATCAAACGTTCCTTCCATATGAATAACCTGAAGGTCTTTGCTTAAAACAACGCTCATTATCAGCAAAATGATTGTGGTGAGTTTCTTCATTGTATATTTTTACCTACTGAATCCAGTGCAATACTGTCAACGCCCATAAACTCTAATGTTTTATGCTGTAGCTCCTTCATGCGCGCAGCAAGTTCTGCATCATTGAACATCTCGCTTTTCATGTTTTTAATACTAATATCACCAGAAAAAGTAATATTCGTTGTCACTGATTTATTGCCCGTGCTATCAATTGTAATCTCTCCTGTCATATTCCATAATTCAATTGCTCTTCCAAAAATAGACAGCCTATGCCTGTTTTCAGACAGTGGAGTCAATACTGAAATATATGAATTATTTTTGGTTTTCAGCTCTGATTCACTTTGATATAATGAAATACCATTTTCCGCCTCATCCAATCGCATTGACCCTGAAAATCCTGTAAATAAATACGTAGGATAATGGATAAGGTCATTACGCCAGTTGGCGGGAACCAATTCTACAGTTGAAGAATCAATTGGGGGTTCTATCACGGCTGAAAATTGATTGGTTGCCAGGTCATGAGTCAAGGTCATTGTGAATAAAACTACACCACTATCCGGTTCCGATGAATAAGAAAATTTCACATATTTATTAGAATTTACTCTACCAAGATTTGTTGAGATTGAATGAGACGTGGAAGAATATTGAGAAAGAATGTGTTCATCAACCATCACGGCAAACGAAGGCTCCCCATCAAATACAAAGCGTTTTTTCCCTTCGTCTTTTATAGGAGTATGTACAGTCACTGAATACGGTTCATAAGGCGGGGGAATATAAACAATAGGTGGTTTTGTAGTATCAATTACACTAACGGCATAGGTGCGTTCTAATCCTTCTAGAACAGGAAAGATTCTATGACGATCGCCTAAATCATCTTCGTCTGACACTAGTTCTTCGTTTAATCGCTGCTCTAAAAAGAATTTGAATTCATGAACACCAATATCTTCTCGTCTTGGGATCCACGAAATAGTCCCTGTACTCGGATTAAAATTGGCATTGGATGGAGGTTTTGATAACCAATTAAAACTATAAAATTCTATGGCCGTATCCACTGCTGCTTTGTAATTGAGTGTATCCCCCAATCTTAACGTATCGTCCGGAATGATAACGATTATAGAATCTGGTTCTGGCTCATTATTAATATCATACAAGCCCGCTGCTTCTCTAATTGCCAAGAGTTCGTTTATTTCCTTATTGCTTGCACTGTCCGGAAGAACAAAAAGGTTTTGTCTGCTTAACGTGCTTTCTAATAATACAAATGTGCTGTCAACAAACGCCAGTGTTAATACTTTGCCGCTTTCAAAAGGTAGTTGAAGTTCTTCATGCTGATCATTATCCAAATCTGTTTTTTGGATTGCAGAACCTAACAGTCTTTGTGCACCATTTAGGGGCAATGTGTTTTCAGTTACAATCACAGCTTTTTCATCCGCCCGAAACAGTGTTGCTTTCAATGTATCCTTTTCCGGGCTAAAAACTGCCAAGTGCGTTTCATCGTTCAAATTCACGAAGCTGGAAAAAACAGGACCGAAACCATTGTGCAGCATATCCGGCAATTCAATATTTACAGTATTTCCAACAAAGCCTTGATCTTCACTATCAACATCTAATAATACAGCTGCTCTATAAGGACTGCCAACGGCTATGGATAAAATTCCGGACTGAAGATCAACGTCGAAATGGTTGGGGTGCAATAAATCGCCATTATCGATTGTGATCGCTTGGGGAATAAAAAGAGAATCTGTCCAGGAAAAGAGACGCAGCCACTTGTTTCCATTCATCCGTTCTCCCGGTAAGTAGTCAACCAAAACAATTAATTCTGTTTTACCGTCATTATTAATATCATACATAATGGCATCTTTAATCGAATAGTTTGCAGGGATTAGTTCCCACATTAATTCATGTGATCCATCATCTTGAACTTCAACATAACGGAGATGATCTTCAGTAAATAAAAGCACTTCTTCCAAATTATTATTATTGAGATTAAACGGACCATTTATACTCATGGATCCACCGTGGATTCCTACGTGCAGAAAAACTGCGTATATACACAATTTATGTGGGTTCATTTACTAACCGTTTTGTATTACCTCGAATCGACAATTATTCAGGGAATAAATTAAAGTATCGCCAAAAGGCCCTTTAAATGATGTTCCCTTACCTCTACTGAAAAGGAATATAGTCTACCCCTCTCGAAAAATACAAGGAAAAGGGACTGTTTTACCCATAGAATTGTCTAAATTTAGCGCAATATTTCCCTTCTCAAATTGACATCTGCAAATATAAATTTAATAATGCATTACACAGAAAAATGCTGAAACGAATATTTTTCATATTACAATTAATTCCGCTGTATTTAAGCGCCCAAAGCGACTTATACCCCATACAGGACTATTACGGTGGAGGAATTGGGTACAGTCCTATGTATATATCATTGGATTCAATCCCCGGAGCAAAAATGATGACAACGTTGGGATTGAACACGAAAAATTTTGATAGCCCATTTATCGTTCATGGCGGCGAGGGGTTTACCCATATTGCAGGACGTTGGCGCCTCGGCGGTTACGCCGGTATCGGTTCTTCCAGAATTAGTAATATAATGGATGTTTATTTTTACCAAGAGACCAATGATTCAACTGGGATTCAAGAAAATTCGTCTCCTTTGGCGACTGATGGGGATAAGATTGTAGCCTACGAAGGCAGTTTTCGCCCTACTGTTTCTGCCAAGTTTTCATTTACGCTTGGGGCTGTTATATTAGAATATGTAATTCCCGTTTTCAGAGATCTGGAAATTTCAGGCGGTGTTTTGATGGGACTCGGACGGGTAAATGTCAGCATCGACCAGCATACCGGGGAAGCACAGTGGAATGATTTGTTTTCTAATTCATACGGTACAGTTTCAAATGGCGCAGTATATTACAGCGTAGATTCTTCTTATTCGGATACGGATGCAGATTCTATCATTGGGGCGATGCAGGGAACAACGCTTTCCCCTGTTAATGGTTATGGCGGGATGACGGACATTAGTGGCACATTTTTCAATTTTCAACCTTATGTAGCAATCAAATGGCAAATTATGGATCGTGTAGGATTGCGCTTGAGCCTTGGTTATAATCAAGGAACAATTGGCGCAGGGGAATGGTTTTTGAACGATCGTAAACAAATCGCCGACTCACCAAAATCAACATTACAGGGCCTAACTATACGTACCATGTTTTATTTTGGTTTATAGCTCACGTTGATCTAAATCCTTTTATCAAAAATTAATTCAATGAAAAATAAAAAAATATTCCAACGTGTTCCTTTTGCGTTAACCGTCATTACAGTTGCATTATTTGTACTCATTCCCCTTTCACAAATTTTGTATTCCAAAAATCCTTACAGCGCCATTGAAGGCAAGTTTAAGGTTATGAATCAAATTTTATATTATATCAATCAACTTTATTTCGAAGATGTTGATATGGATGAACTGATGGAAGGAGCTTTTCAGGGTATATTCAAAAAATTAGATCCTCATTCTATTTATATCCCCGCTAAACAGCAGGAAGAAATTGATGAACTTTTTCGGGGGTCATTCCAAGGTATTGGAATTGAGTTTGATATTTTGAACGGCTATATAACGGTTATATCTCCTGTGGCTGATAGCCCATCAGAGCGCGCCGGGCTTATGCCGGGAGATCAAATTATCGCCATCAATGGTGAAGATGCCTATGAAATCACTAAAAAAGATGTGTTTAAAAAGTTGCGCGGACCAAAAGGAACAGAAGTGATTATCACAATTAACCGTCTTGGAGGTGACCACTTTGATGTAACCATTGTGCGGGATGATATTCCTATTTACAGCGTTCGAGCATCATTAATGCTGGATAGTGAAACAGGATATATCTGGCTGACACGATTTTCTGCAACAACAGATGAAGAAGTTCGCACTTCGTTTAATCAACTCGAAGCGCAGGGTATGAAACGGCTAATTTTAGACCTCCGTAATAATAGCGGTGGATATTTAGAACAAGCTGCAGCTATTAGTAATTTATTTATCGCCCGAAAAGACACGTTGGTTTTTACAAAGGGAAAAAGCAAAAATATGGAACAGGTGTTTATTGCAGATCCCATTCAAGGACGGGAGGATTATCCCCTGATTGTGCTCATCAATCGCGGATCAGCCAGTGCCAGCGAAATTGTCGCCGGGTCTGTTCAGGATCTTGATCGGGGACTTGTTGTGGGTGAAACCAGCTTTGGTAAAGGACTGGTTCAACGACAATTACCATTAAATGATGGATCAGCAATGCGGGTCACTATCGCTCGGTACTATACGCCCAGTGGTCGCCTCATACAACGGCCATATTCAAATGGCGATACAAAAGATTATTATAAAGATTTATATATTGAAAATCGTGAATCAGTTCTTGATTCATTAAAAGAACTCAGACCAAAATATAAAACTCGGGCTGGAAGAATTGTATACGGAGGCGGGGGCATTACACCTGATCAACACATTGCCTGGGATTTAAAACTTCAAAAAAATACACAAAAATTACTTACTCATACGAAACGACCCTTTTTTAATTGGGGGTCTAATTATGCTAGTAGTCATAGAGATGAATTTGAAACCTTCGAAAATTTTAAATCTTACTGGGAACTTGATGAAAATGACTTCCAACTATTTTTAGATTATGCATCCAACGAAGAAATTGAGTTAAATCTGGATGAACTGGGATTAGACAAAGATTATATTTTAAATATGTTAAAATCAGAAATCGCCGGGGCACATTGGGGAAAAGATGAGGCAATTGGCGTTCGTTTAAATTATGATAATCAAGTTATGACCGCTATAAATTATTTTAACGAAGCTGCTGGATTCATCAATAATTCACAGTAAATTTAAAAGCTGGAATTATTGACATTTCCAATGGATATTAATAAGTTCGGCGTCGATTTACCGAGGAAAACAATCAATAAAAAAGAAAAACGGAGGACTAGATGCTAGTCGAATATTTCGTAAATGGTGGACCATTCATGTGGCCCATATTAATATCACTTGTTTTTGGCCTTGCATTTGTTGGTGAACGATTTTATTCACTGATTATGTCATCAATAAACGCAGAAAAGTTTTTTAATGATATACACAGTTCGTTAGATGGTGAAGGAATAGAATCAACAATTGAATTGTGTGAAAAAACAAACGGCCCCGTTGCTGAAATTTTTCATGCTGGACTTTCCAGAATGCATCGTGGCATAGCAGAAGTAGAAAAAGCTATCCAAAATGCTGGATCACTTGAAATGTCTTTTCTGGAAAAAAATATGATTTGGCTAAACGCAGTCATAACCATTGCTCCTATGCTTGGATTTACCGGCACAGTAGCGGGTATGGTAAATGCATTTGATGCCATTGCAGCAGCAGATGATATATCGCCGGCAGTTGTAGCCGGGGGTATTTCTCAGGCGTTGTTAACAACTGCCTTTGGATTGATTGTAGCAATGATTATTCAAATTTTCCAGAACATCTTTGTAGCTCGAATTGATAAGCTGGTTCTGGATATGGAAGAACATTCCATACAACTCGTCGACCATCTCTATGAGATGGATGCAAAGAAAAAGAAATAATATACTGTACCGATGAAGAAAAAACGCCGCTTTAAACGCGGAGAAATCCCTACAGCTTCGATGGCAGATATTGCCTTTTTACTACTCATATTTTTTCTGGTAACCACTACGATTGATATGGACAAAGGATTAGGTATTGTTCTCCCTGCCGAAGGTGAAGAAATAGAAATTAAAAAAGATAATATTCTCAATTGTCTGATTAATTCCAGTGGGAAGGTTTTGTTGGGCGGAGATCCAGTAAAAATAAGAGACATCAATAAAGAAATTCGGAGAAGGATAGCTGAAAATAACAAGTTGATCATATCTGTAAAGGCACATGAAAAAACAAAATATAGTGATTACGTAAGTGTCATTGATCAACTTAAAATGGCGAATGCTAAACGTATTTCCATTGCTGAGAGCGATTAATGAAACTCAAGCGTAAAACACAAATATCAACTGATATCCCAACAGCGTCCATGCCGGATATTATTTTTATGCTGTTGATATTTTTCATGGTAACAACTGTCCTTCGTGAATATTCAGGCTTACCTATTGAACTCCCAAGAGCAAAACGGATCGAAAAGCTCAAATCAAAACGGCACACCTCTCATATCTGGGTTTCAAAAGAAGGAATGGTCTCGATTCAGGACAAACTACACAGCGTTGATAATGTTCGCCATATTATGTACGAAGTACGCGCAGCAGACCCTTTATTGACCGTTTCGCTGAAAGCAGATAAATCTGCAAAAATGGGACTCATATCTGAAATTCATAATGAACTTAGAAAAGCCGATGCTCTGAAATTGAATTATTCGACTAAAACAGCAGTTGAATAATCCTATGGTCAAATATTCCCCTATATTAAAATTCAATTATCCTGTTATAGTACGTATAGCAGGTTTAGTTGGAATTTTACTGATTACATTTGGATTTTTATTTATTCCACGGAGTTTTGAAGTTGTTGTCTTGGAAGATGCTGATCAAATCATTATTGAACAAATTGACATTCCTCTCACTCAGCAAATAGATTTACCACCGCCTCCAGCTCGTCCTTCCGTGCCTATTGAATCAGAAGATGAAGATTTAGCAGATGATTTAACAATTGAAGAAACGGACTTGGAAAGTTTTGAGGCTTGGGACGCTCCTCCGCCTCCGCCTGAAGGACCACGCGTAAAATTTATACCCTATGATGATCCACCCAAACCTCTTACTCCTATCCGACCAAAATATCCTGAAATTGCCCAGGAAGCGGGAATTGAAGGGACCATTATTGTACAAGTATTTGTTGATAAAAAAGGGCGGGTAAAAGAAACGTCCATTTTAAAAGGAATACCAAATACCGGACTGGATGAAGCAGCCATAGCCGCAATTCGCAAAACACGCTTTAGACCGGCTAAACAGCGGGAAAGAGCTGTGGGTGTTTGGATTTCCATCCCGGTGAATTTTAGGCTTAAATAAACTCTAAAGCCCTCCAAGGAGGGCTTTTTTTATAGCTTCACTTATAAATAATCAACCTTTTAAACTGGCTTTTAAAAACTCTCTGTTGAGTCTACCAATATGACTAATGGAAATTTCCTTTGGGCATTCAATTTCACAGGCCCCTGTGTTTGTACAATTACCAAACCCTTCCTCATCCATCGCTGCAATCATATTTAAAGCTCGTTCAACCCGTTCCGGTTGACCTTGAGGTAGCAGAGCTAATTGAGAAACTTTAGCAGCTACAAACAGCATTGCCGATGAATTTTTACATGTTGCCACACATGCGGCGCACCCAATACAAGATGCAGCATCCATGGCCTCCTCTGCGTTCCTTTTTGCAATGGGTATAGCGTTTGCGTCCGGAGTTCCGCCTGTTTTAACAGAAACATATCCACCCGCTTCCATAATTCTGTCAAAAGACGTTCTTTCGACTATCAAATCTTTAATGACCGGAAAAGCTTTTGCTCTCCAAGGCTCTACAACAATTGTTTCACCATCTTCAAAACTACGCATATGGAGTTGGCAGGTTGTAATGCCTCTTATCTTTCCATGAGCTCTACCATTTATAAATAAACCACACGTTCCACAGATTCCTTCCCGACAATCATGGTCAAACGCTATGGGTGTTTTCCCGGCTAATACAAGTTGATCGTTTAACATGTCCATCATTTCAAAAAAAGACATATCTCCAGAAACGTTCTCCACAGGATAGGTTTCAAAGGCTCCTTGAGATTCGGCGTTATTCTGCCGCCAAACCTTTAATATCACCTTCATTACTTATAACTCCTTGTGGTCAATTCTACGTTTTCAAACACCAATTCTTCTTTATGAAGTTTAGCGGTTAGATCGTCTCCTTTGTGTTCCCAAGCAGCAACATATGAAAACTCTTCATCATTTCGTTTTGCTTCGTTTTCTTCTGTTTGATGTTCCTCACGAAAATGCCCGCCGCACGATTCTTCTCGGTTTAAAGCATCTCGCGCCATTAATTCGCCCAGTTCCAGAAAATCTGCAACTCTGCCGGCTTTTTCCAGTTCGGGATTCAGTTCGTCTGCCGTACCCGTTACTTTAACATTTTTCCAGAATTCATCTTTTAATTTTGGTATGGATTCAATTGCCTTTTCCAGTCCGGATTTATTTCTAGCCATACCAACATTTTCCCACAGAATAAGTCCAAGTTCTTTGTGTATATCATCCACTGTTCTATTTCCATTTATAGAAAGAAGGTTCTCAATTCTATTTTTTACATCCGTTTCTGTTTTTGAAAATGCATCGTTGTCCACCGAGGCTTTTTCCCCAAGCTTCCCGGATAAATAATCACCTATAGTATAAGGTAATATAAAATAACCATCAGCCAGTCCCTGCATCAATGCAGAAGCTCCAAGGCGATTCGCTCCATGATCAGAAAAGTTTGCTTCGCCAAGAATATATAAACCGGGAATGGTGCTCATAAGATTATAATCCACCCAAAGGCCGCCCATGGTATAATGAACAGCCGGGTAAATTCTCATGGGGATTTCATAAGGATCTTCACCGGTAATTTGTTTATACATGTCAAAGAGGTTTCCATATTTTTGAACGACAACATCTTTCCCCATTCGTTCAATTGCATCTTCAAAATCCAGAAATACAGCTAATCCTGTTTCGCCCACTCCATGCCCCATATCACACATTTCTTTTGCTCGACGAGACGCAACATCACGAGGCACAAGATTACCAAACGAAGGATAAAGACGTTCCAGATAATAATCACGTTCATCTTCGGAAATTTCAGATGGATGACGTTTGTCTCCTTTCTTTTTTGGAACCCAAACTCTACCATCGTTCCTTAAGCTTTCGCTCATTAAAGTCAATTTAGATTGATGGCTGCTTGCTACGGGAATACATGTAGGATGAATTTGAGTAATACATGGATTTGCAAAAAAGGCTCCTTTTTTATGAGCTCGCCATGCAGCGGTTGCATTACTCGCCATGGCATTTGTTGAAAGGAAAAATGCATTTCCGTACCCGCCGGTTGCCAACACAACTGCATTGGCTGCATGAGATTGAATCTCGCCTGTAATGAGATTTCGCGTTACAATTCCTTTTGCTTCACCGTCAATCAAAACCAAATCGAGCATTTCATGCCTGGAATGAAATTTCACTTGGCCTGTATTCATTTGACGTACCAATGCAGAATAGGCTCCCAATAACAACTGTTGTCCCGTTTGACCGCGAGCATAAAAAGTCCTGGATACCTGCGCTCCTCCAAATGAACGATTATCTAATAAACCGCCATATTCTCTGGCAAAAGGAATACCTTGAGCCACACATTGGTCAATAATATTATTACTTACTTCTGCTAATCGATATACATTGGCTTCTCTTGAGCGGTAATCCCCTCCTTTTATGGTATCATAAAACAGTCTGTAAATACTGTCGCTGTCGTTTGGATAGTTTTTGGCTGCATTTATCCCACCTTGAGCTGCGATACTATGGGCTCTCCGCGGAGATTCGTGGTATGAAAAAGCCTGAACGTTATATCCAAGTTCTGCCAGCGATGCAGCGGCAGATGCCCCCGCTAATCCTGTACCAACAATAATAATATCATATTTTCGCTTATTGGATGGGTTAACCAGTTTTGAAGAAAATTTATGATTGGTCCATTTTTCTGCAAGGGGTCCGAGTGGAATTTTGTTATTCAGCATTAGCCGGCTCCAATTATTCCAAAATAAAGTGCAATTGATAAAAAACCTGCTGGTATAATCAGCCAGAAAAACACAGCCACGGCTTCAATAAGACCACTGTATTTATTATATCTGATGCCGAAGGATTGAAAAGCAGATTGAAATCCGTGTCGTAAATGAAAACCCAACAATACCATGGCAACACAATACAAAGCTGTTATATATGGATTTCCTAAACCGATTGTATCCCCAACAACAATACCATAAAAATTTCCTGCTTCGTGTTGAGTTTGAAACTGATACCAGATGGTGGATAAGTGAGTAACTAAAAATATAAAAAGAATACTTCCGGTAAGGCCCATATTCCTTGAAAAGAACCCGGAATTTTCACCTGCTTTATTCATGTCATATTTGATAGTAGAAGAGGTGCTGTTGTCCCTTGTCAGTTTAATGCTCAATAAAATGTGGGTTAAAAATAAACCAACTAATAAAACTTCAATTGCTCGTACTAACGGTTTTACGGATGACAGTGCTTCTACATAACTGTTAAAAATTTCCGGGCCGGCAAAAAGCATAAGATTTCCTATCAAATGTATAACAAGATATGCGCATAAAAATAAGCCGCTCAACGCCATAACAGCTTTTTTACCAACGGAAGATTTTATTAAAGTAGAATACCAACTCATGATAGGTTAAAGAGGTCTCGAAATATGATTTTATTATGTATATAAATTAAAACATGTGTACCTAGTGTCGAAAGGTTTATCGGTGTTATTTATATTCTGCCCGCAATGATAGCTCCCAAGTGCCCGCCGTAAAACAGTATTAAAATACCGGTTATACTTGCAACTAAATATGTACATGTGGGTTTCGTTTCCGCTCGTTTGTTTACATAACGCCAGATAAGCAGGGACAGAAATACTAAACTAGCAAATATTTGTGTTGATCCGTGTGTTGTGAAAATAGGAAACGGTTCAGACATATGGCCTTGAGCTTCATCAGCAATAAAACCGGTTAACACGGCTGATAAGGCAGATAATGTGCCAAGTATCAACAAATACCAAGAAGTGGAATACATTTTTTTATTGGCGGAATAAAAACCAATAATATCAAACAGTACACTTGCTGATAATAGTGCAATTGGGAAATGAATAACTTGGTTATGGATATGGTCTAGACTGAATAATTGCATTATTTTTTCATAATAAATTCTTTAACGGAGATATTTTTTTCAGCAAATCGTTTTTGAGACTGTAAAGTAAATACACCCTTGGATAATACATTTTCGAAAAAGGGTTCTATATATTTCCTTTCTGAATCAATTTTCAAAATAGATACCCGCTCATCCAAGCTGTCATATACTAATTCCGCTAACCATTCAAACCATTGAAGAATTGTTTTATTATTCGGTCCCAAATGATTCATATCCAGAGTGGAGGCTTTTAAATTCAATTCCATTCGTTCAGAGAGAGACCAACTGCTAACCTCTCCCAATAATATATCACGTGTTTTTCCTTGTTCCATCAAAGCCTGCCAAAAGGCAATGGGTGCAAGTTCATATCCTTTTGGTGGGCGATCAGTAGAACGAATTTCAAGAACAGTTTTATAACGTCCATGGGTAAAAATCTGATGGAGGGCTGTTTTAATATCCTCTGATTTGAGTTCATTGCTATTAGTTGTGCTTTCCAGCCATTGTTTAATAGTCCCCTCGTAAAATCCTACGTGACCATTTTTATCTGGCGTTGTAAAAATAACCGGCACATCCAAAATATAGTGAGAAAATTGATTTAATAATCCGTCAGCTCCTTGGATGCCATGATCTAGAAAATGGCCACATCTTGCCGGATCTGTGTCTTCCCAAATACGATACCGTATATTTTCATAACCAAGGGGGCGACTCTTCATAAAAGGTGCATTAGAAAATAAAACAGCTGCAAGTGGACTTATACAATCAGCAATGAATCCGCATTCTTCTGCGTCCTGTTTATCCACCAGATCAAGATTCACCTGCACGCTGGCAGAATTACGCATCATCCATTGACCCTGTTTACCTGTTGTCAAAAAACGATCGTTCATTAATTGATACTTTCGGTGATTAATAAGTTTTATATCGTTAGGACTATAAATCGGATCTAAGGCTAAATCAACAATTGTCAGTTCATTTTCGGTACACACCTTTTTTAAAATGGTTTGAATATCATTCCATTCATTCTGAATATCGTGGATATTAAATGCCGGACGCGATGCCCATTCCACTTGACCGCCCGGTTCCAATGAACACGTAACAAATGTATTCATATCTCTACATCCTGAATCGATAGCCTCTAATAAATCGGTCGCTGAATATTCAGCGCCGCGATCTACAGGAATACGTTCGCCATTTCTATTATATAGTATGGTTTCAATTTCAGCGCCAATAGCCCGCTTCGGATTATGTGTGCATTCGGAAAGTATATGTGCTTCTATTTGATCAACAAGTGTATTCAATATTTACCTTTCTGTTTTCATTTTGGGGTCTAATAAATCTCTGATGCTGTCACCCAATAAATTAAAGCCTAGCACGGCAATCGCAATTGCCATCCCCGGAGCCAGGGATGACCATGGTGCAATGCGTAAGAAATCTTTACTATTATTAATCATGGCGCCCCAACTTGGTGTTGGCGGTTGAGCCCCTAATCCCAAAAAGGACAAACTGGCTTCTGCCATAATAGCGCCGGCAATTCCTAAAGTAAAAGTAACAATTATAGGGGCTAAACTATTAGGTAAAATATGTCGTATAAGAATTGTTCGTTTACTAATACCCAAAGCTTTAGCTGATTGAATATATTCCTGTTCTTTCAATTGTAAAACCTGCCCTCGGACCAACCGTGCCATTCCCGGCCATGTAACGAGCCCGACAGCAAGAAACACAACATTTAGACTTGGTTCCAAGGCAGCAGTAATCCCTATAAGAAAAAGTAATGTGGGAAACCCAAACATGACATCGGTGAAGCGCATTATAATTGTATCTATTTTCCCCCCGTTGATCCCAGACAGTGCGCCCAATAATACACCAATAGATAGCGCAATTAAACTAGCAGTGAAACCAACCATCAGAGATATTCTCGCTCCATAAATTATCCTTGATAAAATATCCCGTCCAAATTGATCTGTTCCCAACCAAAAAGTGACCGTTTCTTTTCCTGCAGTCAAGTTCTCTCCTGAAATGTTTTTCAACAAAATTCTGTGTTCTCTGTTCAATACATCTATAATAATAGCTGTATTATTTTCTACAAAAGCACTCTGGAAAGCCATAGACGTTTCCGGCAAGTCTTGCGCCAATCTATAGTTAATAATGTTGCCTACAAACCCCGGTGGTTTGTGCCGGAATTCCAGTATTTGATCATTAGGGTTACTTGGAGCAAGCCAAGGAGCAAAAATTCCAAGAACTGCAATAATCAATACAAATGATACGCCTAAAATAATACCCGGATCTTTCAATGTTCTATTGATTATCATTTTCCAGATCTTTCGAGTCGAATTCTTGGATCAACAACGCCATATAACATATCCACCAATACATTCATGAGCACAAACATGATTGCCATAAAAAGCACTGTTCCCTGAATGACAGGAAAATCTCTTTTCATGATGGCTTCCAATGCCAGTCGCCCAATCCCGGGCCAACCAAAAATGGATTCCGTCAGCACGGCGCCTGATAAATAACTGCCAAAATCTGTGCCAATAACTGTAATAACCGGAATCAACGTATTTGGAAATGCATGCTGTAAATATACTTTCCATTCCGTCAGCTTTTTGGAGCGAGCGGTTCGGATATAATCCTGACTCATAACATCCAACATTGTTGCTCTCGTTAAACGAGCTAGATATGCTGCCGATCGAAGTCCGAGCGTAAGAGCGGGCAGAATAAGATATTCTATTCCTCCAAAGCCTGTAGGCGGTAGCCAGCGCAACATAACTCCCACCACCAAAATGAGTATCAATCCTACCCAAAATACCGGGGCAGAAATTCCTGCAAGAGCCAGAATCATTATACCCCGATCAATAAAACTTCCAGGGCGAATGGATGTCAATATCCCAGCCGTTAGACCAATGAGTATAGCAAAGAACATAGCCCCCACAGCCAGCATCATGGTGTTGGGAAATTTTTCCATTATCATTTTGGCGACAGGTTCGCCTGTAATGAACGAATTCCCAAAATTTCCACGAACTACATTCCCTACATACCGGAAAAACTGGACAATCAAAGGATCATCCAAGTGCATTTCTTCGCGGAGATGTTGAATTGTTTCTTCGCTATAACGTTCTCCAACCATAGAAACAACGGGATCCCCGGGTATGATGTACATTAGTACAAATGTAATAACAATAACGCCAAATAAAACCGGAATGGTTTGCAGAAGTCTATTTAGGAAATAGTGTATCATTATCGTGGGTGTTTTGTGATTTTCATATAACGGTTTGCATTAAAAATCGAAGACGGTTGAAATTCTGATATCCATTTCTGGGTCAAGTATGTTGTCTTACTGTGCCATAAAAAGACCCAAGGGGCAGCATCCGCAACCATTTTATTCGCTGTTTCTAACAACTGTTGTCGTTCGGACTGATTCGTTAACTGTTGGATTTTTTCTATAATTGCATCTATTTCCGGATCGTAAAACCGATTACGTTTTGTCATAGATTCTTTACTGTGAAACAACGGATATAAAAAATTTTCTCCGTCTGGGTAATCGGCGAACCAGTCCAGATAATATAAGTCTGGTTTTCCTTCTCGCACCGACGTTTTGAATACATTCCAGTCACTGCGTTTAATATCAATAATAATACCAACTTTTTCCCAATCAGATTGCAGTGCTTCCAATACATGAAACATTCCTGAACCACCTGCGACGAAAAGCTCAGAATGCAGGCCTTTGTCAAATCCGGCTTCTTGCAGTAATCGAATTGCTCGATTAGGATTGTATTCATAACGTGGTTCACTAATCTCATTTAATAGCTGTGGAGGAATGGGTCCGTTGGCTAAAGTGGCTGCATTATTTAAAAGTATATATATTATTTTTTCCCTATCTATAGCATAATTCATGGCTCGACGCAAACGCACATCATTAAAAGGCGGTCGGGAGCAATTCATACCAACATACCAGATATTCAATTCGTCTACGTCAAGTTTGTTGTATTTGTATTTATTCCAGTAATCCATTTCACTTTGGGGCACCTCTAAAATATCGAGTGATCCTGCTTCAAATTCCGCTGATTGTGTCATGACCTCAGAAAGAATGCGTATGCGCATTCTTTCTGCTTTGGGTGGTTTATCCCAATAGTTTTCATTTTTGGATAATATTATTTCGCCATCCCTTTCCCACTTTTCCAATTTCCAAGGACCTGAACCGCTAGGCGCTTGAGATAATGATTTGCTGTCCTTTATATTAATAATCGCTGTGGCAGGCATGGCCAAATATTGAATGAAAGGTGCAAAAGGATTATCCAGTTCTATAACTAGTGTCGAGTCGTTAGAAATTTTTAGACCCCTTAAAAAATTTTCTTTTCCGTTCATAAAATCTTTTGCGCCGGCTATGCGATCTAATAACCACGTTTGTGGAGAGGCCGTGCTTGGATCTAAAACTCTCTGAAATGATTTGGCAATATCTAAAACCGTCAATTGAGAACCATCATGAAAATGAGCGTTGTTTCTAATTATAAAGGTATATTTTCTCCCGGTGAGGTCTACTGTCCACTGTTGAGCCAATGCAGGTACTAAATTCATTTCATTATCAAAGCGTACCAAATTATCATAAACAAGTGATATAATTTTCCCTGTTCTTATGTCGGTGGCGAAAGCCGGATCAAACCCCCGGATGTCAGCGGAATATGCCGTGGTCAGTGTTTCATAATCAATTTCCTTAACACAACCGAATAATAATAATGAAAGAAGAAGTATTCGAAATGGTCCAAACATAGCGTTGAAAATAAAACAGCCCTCGCAATTAGCGAAGGCTGTTTATAATTAATTCGGAAAGAGTTAAGTTGTTATTCTACCATTTCTCCGCCGCCGACCAAATCTGCCAGATTGAATGCTCCATCTTTTTCCAATTGTCTCGCAGCAGCAACAATATCTTTACGAGCACCATCCACTTCTCTCTTAGCAACTGCACCTTCAACTGGTTCATACATAGCCTGTTTTTTCTTTGGCAAGTTTTCAATCACTCGACTCACAATGTCTTCCCCCATTCCTTTTAGGGCTAGTGCAATAGTATCTAACTCAACAGAATTCATCAAATCCCGTATAATACTATCGGTTAATATATCAAACAGCACATCCCACGTCAGATGATATTTTTTCACTTCAGCTGCAAGGTCGGGGTTTTCTCTGGCAATATTTTCTAAAAACTGTGCCTCCTCTTCGGAACTTAAACCGCCTAAAATTTCTGCAACATCTTTACCTCCACCGCGGGAGAATGCAATTGTTTTGGGTAGAAATTTTGATTTTTTATGAAGATCATTTGCCACATTAACAATGGCTTCCAAGGGTATTTCATTCAAATTACCCATTTCCATAATAATGTTCCCTTTTGATTCAGAGGATAAGCGATTCATTATCTTATTGCGTCTTTCTCCCGATATTTGAGCCAAAGCAATCGCTGCTACTGAATCAGCTTCCGGTTTAACCAGGGCTATAAGTTGTTCATCCGTTATTTCCTCTAAAAAACTAAACGGTTTTTTAGGCTCATCTGATTCTTCCTCGTGGAATTTTTCACTTACAAAACTGAAGTAGAATTCTTCCATCACTCTTTTTTTAACAGCAAAAGATACATTGTCTAACTCACGCATAGAGGCTCTTACTTTGCGTATATCTGTTTTGGACAATTCTTTTACCAGTGTCAGCGCAAGGCCTTCTCCTAAAACAGAGAACAGTATTGCTGCCTTTTGAAGGCCTGAAAGTCTGTTAATATCTGTAATCATGGCTTTGCCTTATTTTTTCTTCTTCTTTTTTTTCTTTTTCTTTTTACCGTCGTCGTCGTCTAGTTCTGCTGGAGCTACCGCTACAACTGGTTCCGGTTCTGGCGGGGGAGCATCATCTTCCATCCATTCTTTTACAATTCGTGTTGCTGTATTCGGCTGGCTCACGCTCATGGAAACAACTGCCTGACGCATGTCTGAAATTTCACTTTGTAAAACCCCCGTATCTTCTGTCGGATTAACCGTTTGAGTTGGCGCTGTAGGAGGAGGAGATGTCATTGTGTTATTTTCACTTTTTTTTTTCCGCGGTCTTGGAGGATACATCCATGGCGGCGGAAGTTGTTGTTTCTGCCTATTTCCCATTATCATAATAACCAGTACGACAACGAGAACAATAACCAATGCGCCTAATAAAGATACAAATACAATCATCATCGTAGAGGATGATCCCCCACCGTTCATGCTGCTGTTCAGATCTGATTGTACTGCATCCAGCATGGCCATTTTTTCCGCTATTTGAGCGTCCAGTTTTTCTTTTTCGCTCATTTTTTCACCCATAGCACTTTGGGCTTGATCGACTTCATCGCCAGAAATGTCATCGGATGATATCATGGACTTCAGACTGGAAATTTCATTATTCAAAGCTTGAAGTTTTAGTGAATCACGTCGCAGAATATCTCTTTTTTCTGCCTGATACGCTCTGTCTCTAGCGGCAGATTCCAAACTGGTTAACTGTTGTTGAAAATACATTTTATCCTGCGCACGTCTTTCTTCTTCTTGGGCTTTATAGCTATCCAACTCCTCTTTCCAGTTTGCAAAACTATCACCTGATTGTTGTTGTTCCAGAGACTCCAGCTTTTCAGCAATATTTTTAAGTAAAATCTGTTCGGCCGTTTTTTCGTCTCGACGTTCTTTAAATGTAGCTGTCATTATACTTAACGCATCGCCTCTGGCGCGATTGAATCGAGCAGCAACCATTACAACTTGTCGAATGTTTTCAATAAGCTCAGGAGCTGCGCCTTCTTGGAGAATAATACTAATATCCAATTTTTTAATGTAGGCAGTAGAAGGATGCTTACTGGTCACTGTTCGGGAAAGCACCTTTCCTTGTCCACTGTTAGATGGAACGGGTACAGAGATAGTTGATTGAGAAATTCTATCACCGTTAACAGGTGTGGAACTGCCCGCGTCTGATTCAAATTCAAAACCGGGGATTGGTAATCCGCTGGTAATGCTTTCACTTTTACTTTCCTCAGGGCGGTCTAATGTGCTTTCAACGGCGACTGATACATCTTCTGCTCTTCGGGAGCTTTGTTGGCTTTCATCCAGAATTGTAATTTGTTCTTCGGTCCCCTCACTGATTTCAATGTCTGCATTCACATCAATGACATATTTTCGATCATCAATTATCTTGGATAAAGCATCTGTGATTCGCTGTCGCAAGTCATTTTCTACCATCAGTTTTTGCGCCAAATAACCACTGCCCTGACCCCAAGCTGTGCTCACACAGAAAACAGCTAGTATAAATTGTTTTTGAAATACGTTATACTTACTCATGATAGCTCCTTTGCTTATCAAATATAAATCTCTATGTTGTCTTTTCTGATTCAGAACTTGCCCCATCAGAACTCTGCTTGGAATAATGTGGCGCTAAAAATGTTATTTCAACGCGTCTGTTGCGTGCTTTTTGCTGAACAGTATTATTATATTTGTTTATGATTTCCCCTGTAACTAATTCATGGGATAATTTGTCTCGAGGGACAAATTCACCATAACCTACTGCTTCCAATCTGGTGGGGTTTACTCCTAGTTTTATCAATTCTCTTACTACTGCCGATGCTCTAGCAGATGATAATTCCCAATTGGTTGGATATTTTTCCTGTAGTTTTTCCGGAAGTTTTTCATTATCTGTGTGTCCTTCTACAGCTATCTGAAAATAAGAATTATCAATTGTTGGAACAATTTTATTCAAAATATCAATAATCTGCGGCTTCGTTTTTGCTGACCCCGATGTAAAACTGATATCAGATGAAATACCAATTGTAACTCCTTTAGGTCCAGTAGTTACATCAACAGGCGCTTCACCGGATTCTGATTCTTCTTTCATTTTATTTACCATGTTTTGTGCAGCTTTTTTGATATCAGCAAGGTTCATTGCCTGGCTTTCTTTTTTTATTTTACTCCCCACCGATTTACCCATAGAGTCGGCCATTTCCTGTAATTTTACAGGATCAATAGTCGAAATAGCAGCCAACAAAACAAAAAAAGCAAAAAGCAATGTCATCATATCAGCAAAGGTACCAAACCAACCGGGAAGCCCTTCATCAACAAGGGTTTTTCCTTTAGTAATACCAGCTTGATACGCTTTTTTTTCTTTAGAGGATTTTGGCATTTAATTATTCTTCTTTTTTCCATTCCTTTGGTGGAATAAATGAATTTAGTTTTTCCCTAACGATCAATGGGTGCTTTTTTTGGTGAATTAATCTGGAAGCCTCAACAAGCATGGCTTGCATTGTGCTGGTAAAACTAATTCTGGTGTTTAATTTTTCACTCATGGGCAGAAAAAATAAATTAGCTAAAACTGCTCCATAAAATGTTGTGATTAACGCAGCTGACATTCCGGGGCCTAAGGAATCAGCTCCTCCCTCTCCGCCAAAACCAGCCAGCATAATGACCAAACCAATCAATGTTCCTATCATTCCCCAAGCGGGCGCCATTGTGCCCATTGATTTAAACAATCCAGCCTGAGTCTTTTCACGCACTTCCCGATATTCAATTCGTGTTTCTAAAATTTCAGTTAATTCATCAAGCGAATAACCGTCAACAACCATTTGGACGCCATCTCGGAAAAATGGATTTTTGATGTTGTCTACTGATTTTTCAAGTTCAACGGCTCCTTTTCTACCCACATCGGCAGCGTCCACGGCATCATCTACCACCACGCCAAGTTTTAGCTTCCCTCCTTTAAATACAGCGCCCATTGCCGCACCCAATTTTAGCACATCCGACAAAGGGAACGCGACTGAAACAGAGGCTATCATTCCTCCAACAACAATCGCAAAACTTGACGGTGAAACAAATCCTCCCATACCTGCATTAGCAGCAGAGGCTGCCATAAATATTCCGCCAAAAATTGAACCCAAACCAAGAACAATGCCTATTAATGTTGCAATATCCATACTTATTCCTCTACAATGCTTGTGGACTTTAAACGATTTTCGTGTAACGCCTTTAAAATATTGCGTACATCATCATATTCAGGATCCATTCGCAATGCTAAATTCCAGTTAATTGTCGCTCGTTGAATGTCTCCCAGTTTATAATAAATTGATCCGCGCCGTGCATAAGCCAAGGCCATATTTGGATTCAAATCCAGAGCTGATTCAACTTCCTGTAAAGCAGCGCGATAATCACCCGCATAAAAATAACGTAGTGATTTTGACAAATGACGCATGGCTTCGTTCATATTTTTTTCATCAACATTGCGACTCAATTTCATCGACAGTAATGAATCTTCCAAAAATTGAGACTGTTGTTCCATAGAAGCTAATTGGACCATGAGATTACGCATTTCATTTTTTAACATCATCATGGAATCCCGAACCGTGTGTACTGCAAAATCAGCCATAGACAGAGTAGAGTCCATTGATGATGATAATGATTCAAATTGTCCCGTAGCTGGTAATTTCAGTTGACCTCCTGGAAAAGGTGATGGCCCTCCAAAGCCGCTAGGAACCGTTTTTATTCCTCGGGGTACTGCCATATCAAATCCCAATGTGACCCCCGGATGACCTTCCCAGTATCTTGATTTCCAGTCCGGCAATTTTTCTATGTGGGTGAATCCTAAGTTCAGGCGATAATCCGAGGTAAGGGGGATGCGGAGTCCCACATTGATGCCTGTTCCGTCGAATTCACCCACAATATCTATTCCGCCCCATTTATTTAGATATGGTGTATTCATAATGACACCCATAAACACACCTGATTTAGTTCCTTCGTTTGTGGTCGTTCCCGTTTCAGACGGTGTGTTGCTTTCTTCTGTTGAGGCAGTAATTGTATCTGTCGGTGCAAACCCCCCCGAACCAAATCCCATAAAGGTATTTAAATGATATTTGCCCAATTCTTTTTCACTGCTTACTACAACAAAAAATGATAGCTGTTCCGGATCCAGACTTAAACCGCCGCCACTGCTTTCTGCGTTTTGAAAAACAATGTCTTGTAAACCAAGCGAAAGCGATACATTATTATAGGTGTATACACGTTGTTGCAAATGAAAACCAAATTCTACTGGAGGGGTATAACCCGTTTTACCTAAAAGGGCCGGTGCTGTACTATCGGCTGTTTGCACCGAAGAAAATCCAAATGTAAAGTTTTTCCCCAACTCCATATCAAAATAGATGCCTTGAGCAGAGTTAAAAGGATCAAAACGATGTAATTCTACACCAAATCCAGTGCGGAATAAATACGGTGCTTTCCTCACGCTGGATGTGGGAATTTTCATCATAAATCCTGGGCGGGTATACGCTATACGGGATGCACCAAATAATATTGACATCAAAACAAAAGAAAATATAAATACTATGTTAATAAATTTTTTCACTGGAAAGCCATTTCCCCTCTTTTTACTTCAAGCGCCGCTAAACGGGAATATTCACTGTTCGGATGACCCACAACAACTTTTTTAAACGTATTCATCGCTAAATCCATACTACCCAGTTCTTTGTACAACAAACCTTTTTTCACCAAAGCGTCATCGACCATATCCGATTTTTTATATTCTAATAATTTATCCAAAGTGATTAATGCGCTTTCATAATTACGAAGTTGCAGATATATATCTGCAGTCCAATAAAGAACGTTTTCTACTTTTTCAATTTCTGCTAATTGCAGCTTAAGATCGTCAAAGCAATGTAGTGCTGTAACAAAGTTGCCGCATTGATATGCGTACATCCCTGTCACATATAAATTATCGTCAAAATATTCTATAAAAGGATCTGGTCGTACCAGAACAATGCTTTTTACAACCGGTAACTCCACAAGTGTTAAATTATCCACACTTTGTGGTTCATCCGCGCTTAAAGAGACGCTAGGTCTCTCGGGCTTTTCTAAAACAGGTATAGCAGCAGCAAGCAATCCTTTCAATTTAATGTTTTCAGATTTCAATGCTGTTATTTCACTTTGCAAGGATGTTTCCAGATTAAAAATTCTTGAGTTTATTCGTTCAATTGCAGTTAAAAGTTCTTGATTGGCAACTCCTTCAACCGTTCCGCTTTTTACATGTTTAATTCTGATTTTTACTTCATTTGATGGACTTGTAATTAACCGACTATACGATTCATTCCCTGTTGTCGGTTCAATAACAATGCCTAAATCTAGGAGAAAAACATCCGATCGTTTAGAGGATTGTTGTTGCCCATTAATAGGAATGATCAATAATGAGATTATTCCAAAAACAAAAAAAGTTCGACGGTAAAATGACGCCGCCGCCATTATTGATATTCCTCCCAGTCTATAACATAGGAATACCCGATGAAAGACCCAAAATCATTGGGAACAAATAATTCAAAGGCTCCAGCCGCCCCCGGGAGTAAAGTGGCATCTGTGGTGATGCCAGAGTCGAAGGTGTGGTATGTTCCGCGTACAAATGTGGTGAGTGTCTTCGTTTCGCCGCTCCAGTTTTTGCGAAATACAAAATCTACTTTCACAAAATCCGCTCGACGACCGCCAATGTTTTTTACCTCACCAGTAAAAATAATTGCACCCTGATTATCTTTTCGCTCACTTATGTTTCCAACCAGAACACAATTTGCAGAATATCTTTTACCGGCTTCCCGGCTTAATGGGTCAGCAGAAGTATATTTGGGTTCTGCAAGTTTTGGCATGGGTGGGGGAGAGTAACTATCACGAATTTGTTCGGGAACATATTCTTGAGTTTCCTCCGTCACAACATTATCAATAACCCTTACAATATTTTTACGTTCAATAATTAAATACCCTAACAGGGTTTCGATTTTTAACGTTTCCTCATCCTGATAAACAATTTTCCCAAATACTGTACTGCCATTCTGTAAAATAATTTCTTTTGAATAAATAGCCAGGGGGTTTACCCACATTTTGCTTAAAGCTTTTAAGTCTTCCAGTTCGGAATTAAGATGTTTTACTTCAGCGGAAAGCTTTTTTAATTCAAAGCTTAATTCTGTTGTTACATAAGCTGCATCACTACCTGCACCCGTAGCCTCTTCAGGAATCTCAACAGCTTTGTCTAGCTCTGCACCATCTCCTTTTAATACAATTTCTTTTTTGGCTACTACTTTTTCTGATAATACTAATTCTAAATCATCTAAATCATCATCCGAAACTGTAATGGGCATATTGACAGTCCCTTTTGCACCGCCGTCAATATCCAAAACATAATCGCCCGGAAGCACATCTTTAAATTTGAATGAGCCTCCGCCCATACCCATGCGGGGTTTGGATGTTTCCGTGCGTTGAGACTCAACGGCATCTGATGTGAGCAACAAAACTGTCGTTCCACCTACTTTTTCACCATCGGCATCCAAAACTGTGCCTTTTATCTTGAAATCTTTTGCAAATAGGGTGGGGTTATACGCTATTATACTAAGTATAATAAGTGTGTATTTAAACAACGCTTTTATGTTCATTTATTTACCTCGGTTTTGCAAGACCAAGACGAACTACTGCCTTGGCTGGATGAGTTTACTTCCAACTCTAACCAAGTGTCAAGTAGAAAAGTGGGGTCTATTTACCGAGGAGAAAACAATTCATGCTTTATGGAATCGTTTCAAATATTAGAGAGTATAGATTTCACTGTATTTGTTTTTTAAATAATTAATGAATGGTTTTGCAGACAAATCTTTGCCTGATATGGATTTGATCATTTCTTTAGCTGTTTGCCTGCGGCCGACCCCGTGAATGTTGTCTTTTAGCCAATTTCGCAAAGGTAAAAATTTTCCTATACTAATGTCGTTTTTCATATTTGGCAAATCTTCATTGGCTTTATTATACATAATAATATTATACAAATTTCCCAGAGCGTATGTTGGGAAGTACCCAAAGCTTCCTTGTGACCAATGAACATCCTGTAAAACACCATTTGTGTCTGTGTCCGGTATAATATCAAAATATTCCTCCATTTTTTTATTCCATATAGTCGGCAGTTCTTTTACTTCAAGGCCTTCATTGATGATTAATTGTTCAATTTCGAAACGCAGCATTATATGAAGATTGTATGTTATTTCATCCGCTTCAGTTCTTATTAATCCCGGTTTAATAGTATTCACAGCTAAATAAAATTCATCTACAGAAATTAAAGATAAATTTTCTGGGAAAATTTTTTGCAATTTTGGAAAATAATATTCCCAGAAGGGTTTACTTAAACCAACCAGGTTTTCCCAAAGGCGGGATTGACTTTCATGTATACCATAAGAAATTGCTTCACAAAACGGTGTTCCGTACCAACGTTGATCCATGCCTTGTTCATACAGTGCGTGTCCTCCTTCGTGGATAGAACTGGATAAACAATACATAAAATTATTTTCATCAATTCGAGTCGTAATACGAACATCCGTGGGATGAAAATTTATTGTAAAAGGATGGGTGGATTTATCCTGCCTACCGCAGTTAAAATCAAAGCCCATATCTCTTAGCACTTGTTCGGTAAACGACCATTGTTTCTCTGCATCATAGTGCTGAAATAAAATATGTTCATGGGTATCAATTCCTGATTTTGAAATTTTTTGTACCAAGTCTACCAAATCAGGTTTCATCGAATTAAACAATACATTTACATCCGATGTTGTCATTTCTGGCTCAAAGGCATCCAGTAATGTATCGTAAGGAGTTTCTTTTGTCCCGATATATTGAATTTCTCTTTGTTTAAGGGTAATTATATTCTCCAAATGGGGAGCAAATTGATTCCAATCATTCTTTTTACGAGCTTCAATCCACGCCTGCTGACCAAGAGAAGCTGCGCTGGACATTTCTTTTACAAATTCTTTTGGTAAGGCTGCCGCACGATGAAAATCCCTCCAAATTTCAGATACCAATTTTTCTGATTCGGAATCAATTTCGTTTTTTATAGCCCCCGAATCCAAATCGATTAATTCCCCTAACGGACCTTTAATACCGTCTCCAATAAATCGTTCATGTGCGAGAGACGTTAACAGGGCTATCTGCGCTGCCCTGGCGCTGCCGCTCCCTTTAGGCATATATGTTTCCATGTCCCAATGCATTAGATTAACAGCTCCGTAAATATCAACAACTGTTTTTAATTCTTTCTTTAACTGTATTAGTGCATCCATATAATTGTCCTATTTCCAGAAATCTTTATATATATTTTTACGTTTTTTGACATCGCCCAAACGTTGTTCGGTGTCTTTTTTTAATGTTTTTGACAGTGTCCCTTTTAATGCTTTTTCATATGCTTCAATGATGAGTTCAAAATCGCCTTCATCTTTTTTCTCATACGTTCGTCCCATCCAATAATATGGTTCACCATTTTCAGGAGAATAATATGATGCTCTACCATATTGTTCCAATGCGTCCCAAAGATTTGATTTGCTTCCTTGTTTATAAAAACGATGTCCTGTTATTATAGATAGGCCAAACTTCGCCTGTTTACTTTTAATATCAAGACCAAGGGCTGATTTAAATTGTGCTTCTGCAGCAGAATAATCCCCTTGTTTCAGCGATCTGTTACCAAGATTATTATGGGCATTAACAACTGATTGCACTGTTTCAATGGGAACATTATCGCCCTTTAATAGCTCGCTTTTTCTGGCAATTATGGATTCGGGGTCAGATTCAGCTAATTCGGATACAGTCGGCGCACATCCAGATGTAAACAAATATAGTGTTATTATATATAGAGTAAATTTCTGCAAAGCGATGAGGCGTTCAGCCCTTGAACCAGAAGAGGTCTTTATTATTATTAAAACTGGTGTATAAATCCTGCATTGATTCAGCAACATAATATCTATCTTGGATCTCACTATAGTCAAAACGTGTCATGACAACTTCTTCAATATCAAATTTTATAAATCTTGAACGGTTAGACTTCCCTTTTGCACAGTTTACCAGGCTTTTTGTTTCATCGTAAGAAGAAATAATTCCTGCACCATATATTTCATAACCGATGTCATTTGCTTTACGGCGAAATTTATCTGTGGTTCCTGTATTTTTCACAACTCCAAATTCATATGTCCACCAGGCAAAATTTTGCAGTCGTTTCAAGTTGTGGGAAACTAATTCCGACCCCAGCCCTTTTTCATCTTTGATTATTTCATGACCAAGGATACCCATATCGTGCATAAAATCGGCATAATCTTTATTCATCAAAAATGGTACGTGTGCCTGAACATCGTGAAAAATATCCGGTTCTGGTGTATACCCTTCTTCATTTTGAATATTTACACCTTCATACTTTTCTTCAAAGCGAGGAGATTTGCGAATGATGTCGGTAACGGGGAATTTTCGATTGGCATTTAAATCAAAAAATAATTCTTCATCTAAAAAACCCTTGGCAGGCATTAAAGACCATCCTGTTGAATTTTCAATCAAAGGGGAAATGACATCAAATTCCGGAAAACGATCGCGGGGAATCGGCAATGACTGCATACCAAGTAGATATTCTTGTGAGGCATATTGATTTAATAGTCGTTCAAGATTTACAAAAAGATCTTCCCATATTTTATTTTCATGATTCGTTACCGCCCCGTAGTTCTGAGGTTTTCTATATGTATCTTTGCGACCAAAAATCTTGATTCCACTAATTGCATTTGGAATAATATTTGTAAAAAGGTGATCGTATTTTGTGTATTCTTCAGTCATAGCCTAGCATAAAGAAAATTAATTTACGACCGCTACTCATATCAGTTCAATCTACCAGAGCCAAATATAAGTTACAGATCGATTCTTGATTCCAAAGTGAGGATCTTTTGGTGTTCCACAGACTGATCGCATATCAACGCTGTCTTGATGAAACATGTCATAATCTTCACCAGGAATAAAAGCACGAAAACGTCCTTCTTGTTCTACGCACCAACTGCGGACAGCATTGCGCAATGTTCCGTCCCCATGTCCGTGGATAATTTTTATCGCCCGCACTTCACCGCCATGCATAGCAGTGCTCACTTCCGTCTCCAAAACAGAAAGCGCTCTGTCCAGCCCATAATTTTGGTGACCAATATCTATTGTTTTTAACATAATATTTCCACCTCAAGTTTACACTTGTTCATCATAATTTAACCCCTAATTCAAAAGGCAATAATGAAACAAACAACACTAGGAAGAACAGGGGCTGTCGTATCTGCTATTAGTTTGGGTGCATGGTCATACGGAGGAGAAAACACCTCTGGGGGCAACCCCGTTGGTTGGGCTGGACAAACAGACGATGAGTCCAAAAGATCCCTTCTAAAAAGTTGGGAATCCGGGATTAATCACTGGGATACGGCTGATGTGTATGGCAACGGACGATCAGAAGAAGTTATTGGGTCCATGTGGAATACTGTTCCGCGAAATGAGATTTTTCTAGCTACAAAAGTAGGTTGGGATCAAGGATCTAATAATTATTGGTATAATCCGGAACATATGCGTAAAAATATGATGCGTTCCCTGAAAAATCTGCAAACGGACTGCGTTGACCTTATCTACCTGCATCATTGTAATTTTGGGAAAAAAGATGAACACTTTGATGGTGCTTTAACAGAAGTGAAAAAATTTCAAGAAGAGGGGAAAACGCGGTTTATTGGTTTATCTGATTGGAACTTGAACAAAATCATGCGCTATATAAAACAAGCTGATCCGGACGTGGTGCAGCCCTATCGCAATATTTGGGATGACAATTATTGTTCCAGTGGATTACAAAAACATGTTGAAGAAAACAACTTGGGCGTATGTTTCTTTTCACCCTTAATGCATGGTTTACTGACCGGCAAATATTCTGAACCACATACATTTAATAAGGGGGATTTCAGAGAAAATGTAAATGCTTTTAAAGATCAGGTAATAATTAATAAAGTAAAAGAAAATGCCGGATTTCTGCAGGAGAGGTTTCCAGATCATCCTCATCCTGTAATGCACGGCGTTGTTGATGCTCTTCTTTCTGACTCTGAAAACAGTTGTGTGTTGTTAGGGCAAAGAAACATTTCTCAAGTTGACGTTGCAAACACTTTGGGTATAGATATTAATGAGGATGATGTAAAATGGATAAAACAACTGTATAATCACTAATATGAATACACAAGAAATAATTTCAATCAATCCGGCAACTAAAGAAAGTATTGGTGCTGTTAAGCCTAACACGGTTGAGTCGTTGACACATGTTTTCGATCGTGCACACCAAGCTAAAGAAGAATGGGCTAATCTACGGTTAACGCAGCGAGCTCGTATTCTTCGCTTCGTGCGCAAAACACTTGTGGCACATATGGATGAGTTATCAGAACTCATTGCCTCTGAAACAGGTAAAACGAACTGGGAAGGATTTTTGGAAGTCTTCACCACAGTTGAACATATGAGACATGTGTGTCGGCATGGACCTGAATATTTGCGGACTGAAATACGTTCGCCCGGTATTTTTCAAAATAAAAAGTGTTATGTGAATTACGTTCCTCACGGTGTTGTGGGTGTAATCAGTCCTTGGAACTATCCCTTAATCCTTACCGCCGCTCCTGTTGTAGAGGCGCTTATGGCAGGAAATGCAGTTGTATTAAAACCGTCAGAACTGACTCCTTTAACCGGGCAGCGGATGACAGAATTGTTTCACGAGGGTGGAATACCGGAAGACATATTGCAGGTTGTTCAAGGTTTTGGGGATGTGGGTGCGGCTATTATCGATAGTTCTCAAGTAGATATGATCTGTTTCACCGGGAGCGTAGAGGTCGGACGAAAAATAGCGATTGCCTGCGCTGAAAAATTAAAACCTGTTATTCTTGAATTGGGCGGAAAAGATCCCATGATTATATTGGAAGACGCTAACTTGGAGCGTGCGGCCAGTGCCGCTGTATGGGGTGGATTCAGCAATTGCGGACAAACATGCATTTCAGCTGAACGCATTTATGTTGTGGAAAGTATCGCTGATCAATTTATAGCACTTGTTAAACAAAAAACGGAAGAATTGAACACGGGGCCAGATAAAGTCAATGGCGATATGGGTGCTCTGGTGAATGAACGCCAGCAGGAAAAAGTGATGGCCCATATTAAAGAAGCCGTGGCTAATGGAGCAGATGTGGTATCCGGTGGAAACGATTTATCCTCTTTGGGGGGATATTTTATTAAACCAACGGTTCTTGAAGTTTTTAATGATAATTCAGACATTATGTCAAAAGAAACGTTTGGTCCGGAAATATCTATTATGCGCGTTAAAAATGAGTATGAAGCCATTGAAAAAGCGAATGATACCGGTTATGGTTTAAGTGCTTCTGTGTTTACCAAAAAGAAAAAACGTGGCCAGAAAATTGCTCGGCAGATTCGCGCTGGTTCTGTATGTGTAAACGATATAATGACAAATTATATTGCGGCTGACCTGCCTTTTGGCGGTATGGGTATAAGCGGAATCGGCCGGGTACACGGCCCGGAAGGCTTAAAAAGCTTTTGTCAAACACAGGCTGTATTGGTAGATCGCTTTGGATTAAAAAAAGAACCGTGGTGGTATCCAATGAGCGCAGGAACAAAAAAACTTTTCCATACAGTAACACGTTGGATTTACGGTTAATCCTAATTTGCACGTTTTGATCTAATGCCCGTTCGACCCATCAAACAAATTATCCAAGGAATACAAACAACTGACGGCGCTGGAGTAAATCTTACTCGAATCATCGGTGGTCCAGAGTTGGATATGCTGGATCCGTTTCTTTTGCTGGATGAATTTGGTAGTGACAACCCTGATGATTACATCGCCGGTTTTCCACCTCACCCCCACCGGGGATTTGAAACAATCACGTATATGTTAAATGGCGAATGGCAACACAAAGATTCCGCTGGTCACGAAGGTTTACTGGGTGATGGATCTGTGCAGTGGATGACAGCCGGTCGCGGGATCATTCACAGTGAAATGCCTATTCAAATTGACGGGCTGGCTTGGGGATTCCAACTTTGGCTTAATCTTCCGAAATCAAAAAAAATGATTGAACCCGCTTATCAGGATATTGATTCCGAACTAATTCCCATTGTTAAAGAAAAGGCAGGGGCGGTGAAAGTTGTTTCCGGGAATTACCGCAGAACAATCGGACCCGGTAAATCACACACGCCGGTTCTGATTCTGGATATTCACATGAATGAAAAAAGTGAGCTAACCATTCCCATCAATGATGGGTGGAATGTTTTCGGCTTTGTTTATGAAGGCGATGAAAAGGCAATCTCTAAAGGACAATTAGCCGTATATGAAAAAAATGGAGTTGTACAATTCAAAACAGAAGGAAATAAGGCTCGTATTTATCTTGCGGCAGGAGAACCTTTGAATGAACCTGTGGTGAGGGGAGGTCCTTTTGTTATGAATACACGGGGTGAAGTTTTAAAAGCATTTGAAGATTATCAGAATGGTAAATTTGAAACATGACACGTTGTGAATGGGCTGACAACAGCACACTGAACCAAAAATATCACGATGAAGAATGGGGCGTACCGATTCATGATGATACCACTTTGTTCGAATTCCTGATTCTGGAAGGTGCACAGGCAGGGTTGAGTTGGGAAACCATTTTAAAAAAGCGGGAAGGATACCGGGAAGCTTTTGACCGGTTTGATCCAAAGAAAGTTTCTGCTTATTCTGTATCAAAAATTGAAGCTCTACTTCAAAATCCTAATATTGTTCGTAACCGACTCAAGGTGAATTCCACTGTTTTGAATGCAAAATTCTTTCTGGATGTTCAAAAAGAGTTTGGCAGTTTTGATCAATATATTTGGCAATTCACTGGCGGAAGAACCATCCAGAACGCTTTTAGGAAAATGTCTGAACTCCCGGCAAACACACCGGAATCGGATGCCATGAGTAAAGACTTAAAAAAGCGAGGTTTTAAATTTATCGGAACTACCATCTGCTATGCCTTCATGCAGGCAACAGGCATGGTAAACGACCATGTAATTAGTTGTTTTAAATATAAGGAATTGTCAGATAAACTATAATTCAGATTGTGCCGCCGCCAGCCTCGCAATTGGCACACGGTATGGTGAGCAACTCACATAATCCAAGTCATTCTCTTTGCAGAAGTGTATTGATGCCGGATCGCCGCCGTGTTCGCCGCAAATGCCAATTTTTAAATCGGAATTCACGCCTCGACCTAAATCAACCGCCATGGAAACCAGTTTCCCAACACCCTTTACATCCAAACTTTGAAATGGATCATAGTCTAAAATGTTTCTGTCCAAATAATTCGGTAAGAATGAACCAATATCGTCCCGGCTGAATCCATACGTTGTTTGGGTTAGATCATTGGTACCGAAACTGAAAAATTCTGCGTGTTCTGCAATTTCATCTGCTGTGAGACAGGCTCTCGGAAGTTCAATCATTGTGCCTACCATAAATTCAAAAGAAGCCCCTGTTTCATTTAATACTTTTTCTGCTACAGATCTTACAATTGCTTCTTGATCTGTGAATTCGGTAACGGTTCCTACCAATGGTATCATGATTTCCGGGTACACAGACACGCCTTCCTTGGTGAGCTCCGCAGCTGCTTCCAAAATCGCCCGTGCCTGCATTTCCGTGATTTCCGGATAAGCAATCCCCAGTCGGCAGCCGCGATGGCCCAACATGGGATTCAATTCATGCAGGCTCGCAATACGTTTTTCAACGTGTGATTTATTCAATCCAACATGATTCGCTAATTCTTGTATTTGGTCTTCTGTCAATGTTATGAATTCATGAAGCGGGGGATCCAAGAGACGAATTGTCACGGGTTTTCCTGCCATGGCTTTTAAAATTCCTCTGAAATCTTCTTTCTGAAATGGTAATAATTCCATCACAGCTGATCGGCGATCATTTTCATTATCTGCTAAAATCATTTTCCGAATAGCAAGAATTCGTTCATCATCAAAAAACATATGTTCTGTGCGGCATAATCCAATGCCCTCCGCTCCAAACGCGATTGCTTGTTTCGCATCTTTGGGCGTATCTGCATTGGTCCTGATTTTTAATCGGCGTACTTCGTCAGTCCACTCCATAAGTTGTTTATATTCATTATGTTTCTCCGGGTCAGAGGGTACAAGGCCAAGTTGACCTTCATATATATTGCCCCTGGTTCCGTTCATAGTAATCCAATCACCTTCTTTTATTACCACATCATTAATATGTACTTCTTGCTTTGTTGAATCAATGTGCAATGCGCCACATCCTACGATACAGCATTTTCCCCAACCCCTAGCCACCAATGCTGCGTGAGATGTCATTCCGCCTTTTGATGTCAGAATCGCTTCTGCAGCGTGCATACCATGAACATCTTCCGGTGATGTTTCTTTTCGAACAAGAATAACTTGTTCTCCTTTATTTTTCCATTTTTCTGCATCATCAGCCGTAAACACAACTCGCCCGGTTGCTCCGCCGGGTCCGGCAGGTAGCCCTTTTGTCAGCAGTGTTGCATCTTTTTCATTTTCAGGGTCTATTACAGGATGCAAAAGTTCATCCAACTGTTCAGGGTTGACGCGTATCAGGGCCGTCTTTTTATCAATCATTCCTTCGTTTACCATATCAACCGCCATTTTAATAGATGCTGCGCCAGTTCGTTTTCCTGTTCTTGTTTGCAGCATCCACAGGTGGTCTTCTTGAATTGTAAATTCAATATCCTGCATGTCTGTATAATGGTTTTCTAATGTTGTGCGAATGTCCGCCAGCTGTTGGTAGGATTTCGGGTTAGACGCTTCCAAAGAAGGAAGGTTTTGAGTGTCAGCGGTTTTTGTTTCTTCGTTTAAAGGGTTCGGTGTCCGGGTTCCTGCAACAACGTCTTCACCTTGGGCATTGGTTAACCATTCTCCAAAAAACTTATTTTCACCTGTGGCAGGATTTCGCGTAAATGCTACTCCCGTTGCAGAATTTTCTCCCATATTTCCAAATACCATGGCTTGGACGTTTACAGCTGTTCCCCATTCACTTGGGATGTTTTCGATCTTACGATAATTAATGGCACGTTTTCCGTTCCAACTTCGGAATACTGCCTTTATACCGCCCCAAAGTTGTTCCATGGGATCATCGGGAAATTCACTGCCAAATGTTAATTTTATTTCACTTTTAAAGATCTCGGATAAAGCTTGTAAGTCTTCGCTTGTTAAATCTGTATCGCTCGTATAACAATTCTTTTCTTTATGTTTATCAAGAATATCTTCAAGTCTTTGCCTGATGCCTATTCCCTTTTCCGGTTCTACCCCGCCGGCTTTTTCCATAACCACATCCGCATACATCATAATTAGGCGGCGGTACGCATCATAGACAAAACGGGGATTGTTTGTTTTGTTGATCAACCCTGGAATCGTTTTAGACGTCAGTCCCACATTAAGGACTGTTTCCATCATCCCGGGCATGGATTGACGCGCGCCGGATCGGATGGAAACGAGAAGTGGGTTTTGTTCATCTCCAAAATGCGTTTCCATAATTGTTTCGATTACAGAAAGCGCCGCTGCTACCTGATCGTCCAGTTCGCCGGGAAAATTGAGATCATGATTATAGTAATAGGTACACACATCTGTTGTTATGGTAAACCCTGGAGGGGCTGGGATTCCTAATAGGTTCATTTCAGCCAGATTTGCACCTTTACCGCCTAATAGATTCTTCATTTCTGCAGAACCATCTGCCGATCCATTTCCAAAATGATAAACGTATTTCATTAAGCCCTTTGTATTGAAAGATAGTTTGTGGTTCCGGGTATGCCTACCGGAACGCCTCCGGTAATTATATATTGTTTCCCCGGTTTGATAATTCTTTTAGAAAGAAGCTCTTCTTCTACTATTCTCGTGATGTCTTCTGTGTTTTTATATTCAATAATCTTAAACGGAGAAATTCCCCAGACGATGGCTAATTGACGGCACGTCTGTTCTATCGGAGTTAGGGCCACTACGCGTCCGTTTGGGCGATACCGCGAAATCATTCGCGCTGTACTTCCGCTGTGAGTCATTGTAACAATACAGTCCACAGCAAGGTCTTGTGCAACTTGGCATGTGGCGTGACTGATTGCATCAGCTGTGTTTTGGAGACCAATAGATTGTCGCACCCTATTAAAATCAATTGTTTTTTCTGTTTCAAGTATTACTTTTTTAAGAACCTTAACCACTGCAACGGGATGGATTCCCATTGCTGTTTCACCCGTTACCATTAATGCATCCGCTCCATCAAAAATAGCATTGGCTATATCGCTCACTTCTGCGCGTGTAGGCACAGGCTCGCTTATCATGGATTCCAGCATTTGTGTGGCGATAATGACCGGTTTACCTTTTTTATTCGCTTGCTTAATTATCCTTTTTTGTGCGAGAGGAACTTGTTCCGGAGGCGTTTCAACTCCCAAGTCTCCCCGGGCGACCATAACCGCATCAAATTTATCTATAACAGCATCGAGATCTTGAAGTGCTTCCCATTTTTCAATTTTTGCTATAATAGGAATATTCGAGTTTCGTTTTTTTAATTCTTTGTCTATTTCAGCTTTGTCATTGGCAGAACGAACAAACGACAGGGCAATCCAATCCACTTTTTCAGTTATGGCCAATTTTAAATCTTTATGGTCTTGATCAGTAAGAGCGGATAACTGAAGCGTAACCCCGGGAAAGTTTACACCTTTCCTTTTTTCAATTTTTCCCCCAATAGCTGTAATACATTGTAAAAGTGTTGGGGAAAGTTTTTTCTCTACTTTTAATTGTATACGCCCATCATTAATTTTTATACTTGCACCTTTTTTGACTTTGGAAAATTTTATTCCATTAGAAACAATAATTGTGTTTTCTGCTTCTGTTTCATCGCTACTTATGAACACTGTATCTTTCTTTTTGATTTCAAATTCCCGGGAAATTTTTCGCACTCGAATTTTGGGTCCGGCCAAATCTGCTATAATGCACGGTCTTTCTCCGTTGGGCGTCTCCAGTCGCTTAATTTTTTTAATAATTTCTTTTTTATCCTTTTGGCTTCCATGGGACATATTTACTCTAAAAGCATTTGTACCTGCTAATACCATTTTTTTCAAGGTAGAGTTTTGTATGCAAGCCGGCCCTACAGTTGCAATAATTTTGGTTCTGTTTTGAATCATAATATTATATTTCTCTTCTGTTAAATTGCCCTGGGAATAACTAATTCACCGAAAAAGGAACAGCTAGTTTAAAGGGTTTTATTCTCGCGTTGAATGAGTTGCCACTGTCCCTTGCCATCTGAAACGTCCCATGCATTACCCCAAATTCTGTTGGTAGGGGGCAAAAACTAGTATATTCAAAAGACTCTCCAGCTTTTAACCTTGGTTGTTTTCCAACCACGCCCGGTCCGCGAATTTCTTCCACGTTTCCGTTAGAATCTGTGATGTGCCAGTAACGACTTATAAGTTGAATTATTTTTTCAGATTCATTTGTTATCGTAATATGATAGGCAAAATAATAAATAGGCTTTGTCGGGTCAGAGCGCTGGGGCAGATATTCAGGCTCAACACGTATTCGTATACCCTTTGAAATTGTGTTGGACATAGTGGATTTCCGTAATGTAATTTATGTGTTAACGGTTATAATTTAGGGCTAATGAGAAACCCGTTAAACAGACTTATTTTAATCTTTTTACTGTTTTCTAGCTTTTGTCTTTTCGCCGGCGAAACGAGCGAAATAACATCTTCTGAAATCATAGATCATATACGATACTTGTCTTCCGATCGTCTTAAAGGGCGGGCTCCGGGCACTCAAGGGTCTAAACGGGCAATGCATTATATAAAAAAAGAATGGCGCAAAGTTGGTGTCGTTCCTGCCGGAGAGAGAGGGTTTCAACAGCCGTTTAGTTTTACAAGCGGGGTGTCTCTGTCCGGATATAACCGCTTTAAGATAGACGGACAACGAACATCCTTCCGCGTTAAACATGATTTTATGCCTCTTGGTTTTTCTGCAGATGGTTCTTTTAACGCAAATGTTGTATTTGCCGGTTATGGTTTTGGTGTAGAAGACAGTGTCTCGTGGAATGATTACTCTGATATTGATGCAACAGATAAATGGGTGCTGATTTTTCGCGGTAGTCCTGATGGTAACAGTCCTCATTCTGCTTTTGCAGACTATGCTCCCCTTCGTAAAAAATATTTATCGGCACGAGATAATAATGCGGCCGGGGTTCTTTTTGTAAATCCTTATCATGATGATGACTTGGAAGATTTCATACCTTTGCGCTTTGGACCTTCTTCCAGCAAAGGAATAATCCCGGCTATCCACATTTCACAGGAGATCGCTCAACAGCTTCTCCCCCAAAATACATTATTGAAAGAATTGCAAGATCAATTAGATAACGATCGTTCGAGTCTTTCTTTTGATTTGGGCGTTAATGTAACTGCAACTGTTAGTTTAAAAATAAAGAAATCTAAAGGTATTAATCTTCTCGGGCTTATTCCTGGGGACGGATCTACAAATGAAATTATTATTATTGGTGCTCATTTGGATCATTTAGGTTTTGGAGGAAAAGGTAGCGGTTCGCTTCGGCCGGACGAAAAGGCAATCCACAATGGGGCAGATGACAATGCATCCGGTGCAGCCGGGTTACTGGAAATAGCTGAAAAGCTTTCTACTAATTCAAAACCGTTGAAAAGGGATGTGCTCTTTATTGCCTTTGATGCTGAAGAAAAAGGGCTTTTGGGTTCAAAATATTTTGTTGATAATCCCACCGTCAATTTAGAAAATGTATCAGCTATGCTTAATATGGATATGATTGGGCGTTTAAAAGATTCATCGCTGACAGTTGGCGGCACGGGAACGTCCCCCCTATTTGAGCCGCTTTTGGATTCACTTCAACAAAATCGTCCTCTAAAAATTTCGTATAGTAAGGAGGGATACGGTCCCAGCGATCATAGCAGTTTTTATATTAAAGATATTCCTGTTCTATTCTTTTTTACCGGCTCTCACGAAGATTATCACAAGCCCACCGACGATTGGGAAAAAATTAATGCAGTTGGAGAACAAAAAATTCTAGAGCTTATTTTTGATATTACAAATCACATCGGCTCTTTGGCAGATAAACCTGTTTTTACAACAGCAGGCCCGAAAGAACAAACTCAAAGCCGGAGGGGGTTTAAAGTAACTTTTGGAATTATACCCTCCTATGCCGGGGGAGGTCCGGGATTAACAATCGATGGCGTTCGGCCTGAAGGCCCTGCCGAGGCTGCGGGAATTATGGGGGGAGACATTATCATTGAGATCGGCGGTAAAGATGTACAGGATATTTATGATTATATGCATCGCCTAGGAGAACTTAAAAAAGGACAGACGGTGGAAGTAAAGGTAAAGCGAGGTGAGGAAACCTTATCCTTTACTGTTAATCTCTAGCTCTACTTTTATTTTTATTTCGTCACGCAAAGCAAGCACTGCCTTCACATAATTATCTGAATGATTATAGGCATACACCGACTTATACACTTTTTCACTGTTTGAATAATCGTTTTTCGGATAACCGTTTTTAAGTAAATAATTCGCAATGCTGGCCATAACGTCCGGCCATTCGTAGGCTTGTCTCACTCCATCTTCATCAAAATCAATGGCGAAATTATTAAAGCTGGACGGAATAAACTGACCGTAGCCGAAGGCCCCTGCATAGGACCCAAATACACTGTGGGGCGGAACGCTGTCTTTATAACAATATGACAAAAATTCCACCATTTCCGTTTTGGCCCATCTGGCGCGTTTAGGCATAACAGCAATCTGTGTATAGAGTGAATTAAAGACTGTGAATTCTTTATGGTGACTTCCATAATTGCTCTCCACGCCTATAATGCTCAAAATCAAAAAGGGGTCTACCCCAAAATAATTAGCAACGGCTTCTAGGTCTTGTCTGGTTTTATTATAAAACTCTTTTCCGCTATTAATCCTTCTTTGTGTTACAAATAACTTTTTGTATTCGTCCCATGTTTTCTTTTCATATGGCCGTGCAAAGCGTTCAGGTATAACCGGATGAATTTCAATGCTCTCATTTGAAAACGTGTTCTGTATAAAAGATTCCGGCAACCCTTTTTCAATGGCTTTTAATTTTATCTCATTATAAACAGGGTCTGCGACTGTTGTTGAAGATGAATCTGTCGCGTAAACATAAATACTTATTAAATATATAATCGTTAACCATTTCATTCATCAACCCATTCACATATAAATATATTTGTGTCGCCTTGTTTAGCTTGATTTCGGTTTGAGGCAAAAACAAAATACTTGCCGTCTGGACTAAACATGGGAAAACCGTCAAAACCATCAAAATGTGTTATACGTTCAAGGTTGTTGCCGTCCACATCAATAGCATAAAGATCAAAATTGCGTTTTTGTGGATCGTTCATATTTGATGAAAAAATAATGCGTTTATCATTTGGATAAAAGAACGGTCCAAAATTTGCAGCTTCATTGTGTGTTAATTGTTTTTTGTTTGTTCCATCAACGTTCATTGTTCTAATCTGAAGCGCCATAGGCCTAATTGCATCAATATCTAACAAATGTTGATAGTCGGCAATTTCTTTTTCCGTTTCAGGGTAATAAGCTCGCCAGACGATTGTTTTTCCGTCGTGACTGAAAAACGGACCACCGTCATAACCAAGCTTATCCGTTAGCTGGGTTTTATTAGATCCATCGGGATTCATTGTCCACACTTCTAAATCGCCGCTGGATTTTGAAGTATACACAATTTTAGATCCATCAAACGCATATGTCGCTTCGGCATCATAACCAAAAGCGTATGTAAGTCTTTCCAGCCCCGTTCCATCTGCATTTGCACGAAACACATCATAATCAGGATACAGTTTCCAAATATAGCCCAAACTATAATCGGGTTTGGGTGGACACTCTTTGCCGCCTAAATGGGTTGATGCATAAACAATTTTTGAATCTTCCGGATATTCAAAGTAACTGCATGTTGTTACTCCATCACCTGTGGAGACTTGATCAATGTTCCCGCTGGCTATATCCATAATAAATATCTGGTCACACAACTCTTTTCCTTCGTGGGCTTGATAAATTAATTTTTTTCCATCGGCGCTGAAATAGGCTTCAGCGTTTTCACCGGAAAAAGTTAACTGTCGCATGTGTTTAAAATGTATTTCACCTTTAACGATAAGTCCATCGTTGGCAGATAAAATATTTATAATGATAATTCCTGTAATTATTTTAAGACTCATTTTCTTTCTTATATTGTTTAACACGTTTATCTCCTTTAACTATGCCGTGAGCTTTTTCAGGTAATATTGCTGCAATTCTACAGATTGTGTTTTCGCCAATTATTTTTATTTTTGTTTCCCTGTCTAAATTTTTTTCAACGCTTGTATCGGGTAGAAATGGTTTCCCTATCCTAACGGTTACTTTGGGTCTAATACCTTTAAACCAGTTTGGCCAAACGTGCAAAAGACCGTGTATGCTTACAGGTAAAATAGGGGTGTTATTTATTGTTGACAAATAAACAATACCTCTTTTTGCTTCACGCAACTTTCTGTCTGTAGAGGTTCCTTCCGGAAAAATACCTAAAATATTTTTTGTTTGCAAAACATGCTTGGCTTTTTTAATCGTCGATGGTGCAAGGCGAGTTCTATTCGTTGGAACAAATCCATACAGCCAAGCCGCCCATCTAAAATACCACGCAATATCCTGATCGCTTGCGGCCAAAAAGGTTATGGGCCGCTGCAGGGCATATACAACAAAAGGTGGGTCAATATAACTGAAATGATTTACTGCAACAATATAAGGACCTTTTTGAGGAATAAAGTGGCGACCTTTTACATTAATCTTCGTTAAAACAGATCCTATAAAAAGTGCAAAATACCCTAATAAATAGCGAATCCATTTTGGGCGAGGTGTATAATTATCCAGTTTTGTTCGTGCGCTCATACGTATTTAAAACGTGTACTATTGGGGATCTAAAATAAAACAGTCGGGGGTCAAAAAGAGACCCCCCTTTTAAGACTGTTTTAATCTATGTTTTAAACCATAGAATTAGAAGGGAAGATCGTCGTCTCCACTTGCATCGCCGGCGTCTGCAGGCGCTGTGCTTTGATTTTCGTTTTTACGACCCAGCATAGTGAACCGGTCACATATAACTTCTGTCGTATAGCGTTTCATTCCATCTTTATCTTCCCATGAACGGGTACGAATACGTCCTTCTACGTATGTTAACTGCCCTTTTTTCATGTACTCATTAGCTGTTTCAGCTGCTTTTCCATAAAGCACAATGCGGTGCCATTCTGTATGATCTTCATACTCACCTTCACTGTTTTTCCATGATTCATTGGTTGCCATGTTGAAGGTTGTTACCGCTACGCCCGATGGCGTGAATCGGCTTTCCGGGTCCGCACCCAGATGTCCAACCAAGACTATTTTGTTTACGCTTCCTTTTTGCATAACCACTCCTTTCGTTTTTTGTTATACTTCAAAGCGATACTCTTAACCCGCGATTTTTTGTCTCGCGCATTATTATTTACTACTGGAATGGATTATATGTCAAGTGTTTTTTTGTAATTAAATGTATATAAAAAAAATAGGGGCCCTTAGGCCCCTATAATTTTGTATTATTTT